>Ga0256839_1001991_pt1 | contig 23693 bp, 25 predicted proteins | sample 354166metaG_FD_185968 | JGI IMG/M metagenome (GOLD analysis project Ga0256839, IMG submission 185968) | Hydrothermal vent microbial communities from Mid Atlantic Ridge, Atlantic Ocean - 354-166 | ecosystem: Environmental > Aquatic > Marine > Hydrothermal vents | place: Atlantic Ocean: Mid... | reverse complement strand
TCGTCCGCTCCAGCACCTCTCCGCTTGGGGTACGCCCGGGAGGAATTGAACCTCCGACCTCTGGCTCCGCAGGCCAGCGCTCTATCCACTGAGCTACGGGCGCGTTGTGCGTGATAGTGTAACGGCCGTAAAATCCCCCGTCAACCTTAGGGGTTCTGCTCCTGCGCGCGTTGACATCGATTCGGTGCCGAGCTACCCTCTCCCCACCCCCACCCGGATGCAGGATGGGGCCGATCCCTCGGTGAAGGGCGGCAAGGGGGCCACGGATGGAACGAGCGAGACGTTGGGTGATCAAGCTGGGGAGCCGGGTGGTCGTCCCCGCCGAGGGGCGCGGCCCCGACGCCCCCTTCTTAAGAGGGCTGGCCCGCCAGGTCCGCACGCTGCACGACCGGGGCCACGAGCTGGTCATCGTGACCTCGGGGGCGATCGCCACAGGGCTCTCGTTGCTGGGGCTTACGCGCCGCCCGCCCGCGATCGCCCGGCAGCAGGCGATCGCCGCTTTAGGGCAGATCGCGCTCATGGGCGCGTACCGCGACGCGTTCGAGCGCGAAGGGCTCCCCGTCGCCCAAATCCTCTTAACCCATGAGGACTTCCGCCATCGGGAGCGCTTCCTCAACGCTCGGGAGACCCTCAAGGCGCTCCTGGAGCTGGGGGCCGTGCCCTTGATCAACGAGAACGACACCGTGGCCTTCGAAGAAATTAAGGTGGGGGACAACGACAACCTCGCGGCCATGGTCGCCTGCCTCTGGGAGGCCGATCTGTTCGTTTTGCTGAGCGACGTGGACGGGCTCTATACTGCCGACCCCCGCACGGATCCCGGCGCGCGGCTCATCCCCGCGGTGGAGGACCTGGAGGCGATAGAGGCGTTCGCGGCCCCCACCCAAGACCCCGGGGCCGTGGGCGGGATGCGCACGAAACTCGAAGCGGCCCGAAGGGCCGCTTCGTATGCGATCCCCACGGTGATCGCCCGGGGCCGGGAGCCCGACGTGTTGGTGCGCCTAGCGCGGGGGGAGCACCTGGGCACGCTCATTCGTCCCAAGGCGAAAAGGCTTCCGGCCCGCAAGCACTGGATCGCCTACGCGCTCAAGCCCCGGGGCTCCATTGCGGTGGACGCGGGAGCCTACGCGGCCATTACAGGGGAGGGGCGGAGCCTGCTGCCCTCGGGCGTGGTGGGCGTCGAGGGGGATTTTCACCGGGGCGACGCCGTCGAGCTTACGGCGCCCGACGGGCGGGCCTTCGCGCGGGGGCTTGCGGCCTACGGGGCCCATGAGCTCCAACGCATTCAAGGGAAGCGCACGGGCGAGATCGAGCGGGTGCTGGGCTACAAGTACCGAGACGAGGTGATCCATCGGGACGATCTCGTGCTGCTGGAGGGGGAAGGACAAAGAGGGGGGGCCAATGCGATCGTAGGATGAAGCGTTCAACGATAGGGCGGGGCTTCGACCCGCAGGCCGCGAATGTAGGCGAAGTCGCGATGGTTGCCGCTGACGAGCTTGGCTTTGGCGCTCAGTGCGATGGCCGCGATCAAGGCGTCAGGCAGGCTCAACCCATGGCTCAGGCCGTAACGTTTAACCAAGTCGACGGCCAAGCGGGAGGCGGTCGTCGAGATCGGGAGGACGGTGGGGAAGTTCACGGTCAGGAAGCGATCGATCGTCCTAAGTTCGCGGGCGTTCTGCGCCCCTCGGTAGAGCTCCAGGCGGGTGACGTCCGTGGCGGCGCGACGCTCTGGGGGCAGCCCCTCGATGTAGCGTTTGGCGGCGTCCACCCCGCGGAAGAAGTCCACCAGGACGTCGGTGTCCAGGATCACGAGTGCGGACGCCGCCATGCCGATCGTCTCAGCGCGCGCACCCAGCCGGGGGCGTCGGCCATCTCCTCACGGTCGCGCCAGAGGCCAAACCCCATGGGGTCAAAGTCCTCGGGGGGACGTTCCGCAGAAGGGAGGCGCTCCTCCACCAAGCGATCGAGGAGCTCGCTCAGGGAAAGCCCTCGGCGTCGCGCGAGCGCCTTGAGCTTGGCCAGCGTCTCGTCGGAGACCTTGAGCGTCTTCATAGCCCCGTCATTCTAAGGTCATCGGGGGAGGGGAGACAACATGAACGAGCTGAGAGCCGTTGCGGAGCGGGCTCGGGAGGCCGCCCGGACGCTGGCCGCGCTGCCCGCGGAGACGAAGAATCGAGCTTTAAGGTCGATGGCCGACGCGCTCGAGGCCCACAAGGGCGCGATTCTGGCCGCCAACCGCGAGGACGTGGAGGAGGCCCGAGCGCGGGGCCAGACGCCCTCTCTGCTCGATCGCTTGATGCTCAACGAGGCGCGCGTTGCAGCGATGGCCCGGGGGTTAAGAGATGTCGCGGAGCTGCCCGACCCCGTGGGCGAGGTCGTGGAGGCGTACGAGCGGCCCAACGGGCTTCGGGTGCAGCGGGTGCGGGTGCCCTTGGGCGTGATCGGGATGATCTACGAGGCGCGGCCCAACGCCACCGCCGACGCCGCCGGATTGTGCCTTAAGAGCGGGAACGCCGCGATCTTGCGGGGCGGAAGCGAGGCGCTGCGGTCCAACCGAGCCATCGTCGACGCGCTCCGGAGGGCGCTGGACGGGGCGGGCGTCCCCCAAGACGCGATCCAGCTCGTCGAGAACCCCGATCGCGCCCTCGTCGACGAGATGCTACAGCTCGTGGGACTCATCGACTTGATCATCCCCCGGGGCGGCGAGGGGCTCATTCAGCGCGTGCGGCAGAACGCGAAGGTGCCCGTGTTGGCGCACGCCAAGGGCGTCTGCCACGTCTATGTCGATGCCGACGCAGACGTCGAGAAAGCGACAAAAATCTGTGTGAACGCGAAGGTGCAGCGGCCCGGCGTCTGCAACGCGATGGAAACGCTGTTAGTGCACGAGCGGATCGCGCCTCTCTTCCTCCCGAAGGCCGCGGAGGCGCTGCGGGAGAAGGGGGTGGAGCTGCGGGGCTGTCCCAAGGCCCGCGCGCTCGTCCCCGACGTCCAGCCCGCGACGGAGGCCGACTGGGAGGCCGAGTATCTCGATTTGGTCCTGGCGATTCGGGTAGTGAGTTCGCCGGAGGAGGCGCTCGAGCACATCGCCCGCTACGGGTCTCGGCACACGGACGCGATCGTCACCGAAAACCCGCAGACGGCTCAAGAGTTCCTGAGGAGAGTGGATTCGTCGGCGGTGATGTGGAACGCCTCCACGCGCTTCAACGACGGGGGCGAGCTGGGCTTGGGGGCGGAGATCGGGATCAGCACCACCAAGCTCCACGCCTACGGGCCGATGGGGCTTCGCGAGCTGACCGTACCCAAGTTCTTGGTATCGGGGGATGGACACGTGCGGGAGTAGCCCCGGCCGGCACGATTCGTCCCACCGCGTGCCCTAGGGTATCATGCAGCCGTAGGCCATGAAACCCTTTGCGAGCTACGACGAGGCCTTTGCGTACATCCAGAAGTTCACGAACTACGAGCGGATGCGGGCCTCGGCGATCCCGAGGAGGCGGGACGCCTTCGACTTGGCGCGCATCCGCCGGGTGCTCGACGCCTTGGGAAGGCCCGATCAAAGCTATCCCATCGTCCACGTGGCGGGCACCAAGGGGAAGGGCTCCGTCTGCGCCATGGTCGCCGCGGTGCTCCAACGGCAGGGGTACCGAGTCGGCCTCTTCACCAAACCGCACCTGCTCGACCTCCAGGAGCGCCTGTGCCTCGATGGCCGTCCCATCCCCCCGGAGGCGTTCGTAGCGGGGATGAACGCGCTCTACCCCCATCTGGAGGAGCAGCGCCGCCGGGGGAACCCCCTCACGTTCTTCGACCTCATCACGGTGCTGGCGCTCCGGTACTTCGCCGACGGGGGCGCGGACGCCGTGGTGCTGGAGACGGGCTTAGGGGGACGCTTGGACTCCACGAACGTCGTTCGCCCCGCCGTATGCGCGATCACGAGCATCGACTACGACCACACCCACATCTTGGGGGACACCTTGGAGGAGATCGCGGCGGAGAAGGCGGGGATCCTCAAGCCCGGCGTGCCCGCGGTCTCCGGGGTGGTCGAGCCCGGCCCCGCCCGCGTGATCGAGGAGCGCGCCCGGGAGCTTTCCGTCCCTTTCTTCCGCTTGGAGAGGGAATTTTTCCTGACCGCCCCTAAGGACGGCGGGCCGTTTGTCGTCGAGACCTGGCGGCGGCGCTATACGGAGCTACACGTCCCCCTTCTAGGGGCCCATCAGCGGACCAACGCCGCGGTGGCCGTCGCCGCTTTAGAGGCTTTCTCGGAGGCCACGGGCCGTCCCCTTGCGGAGGAGGAGGTGCGCGGGGGGCTTGCCCGTGTGAGGCTGCGGGGGCGCGTGGAGGTGCTCTCCCGGGATCCCACGATCGTCCTGGATGTGGCGCACAACCCGTCGTCGTTGCGGGCGCTGCGGCAGGCGCTCCTCGAGCACTTCCCCGACCGGAGGGTGGTGCTCCTCTTCGGGCTCTCCGACGACAAGGACGCCCCCGGCTGCCTGCGGGAGATCCTGCCCTTGGCCTCTTACGTCGTGTTCACGACGACGGGCCAGCCCCGCAGCCGCGATCCCCACGAACTCCAAACGCTCGCCCAAGGGCTGAGGCCCGACCTCCCCTGCGAGGTCGAGCCCGACGTGCTAAGGGCTTGGGAGCGGTCCCTTCGCCACACGAACGAGGCGGATTTGCTCTGCGTGACGGGTTCTTTCTATCTTGCTGGGGAGATCGCCGCCCTCTGGGAGCGAAGCGCTCGCACTAGCGCCCAAAGGTCCCCATGAGCCGGGCCTCCCCCAGGGGTCCGCCGAACTTCTCGATCTCCAGCTCCAGACGGTCCTTGGTGACCCCCGGCCCCAGGGAGAGCTCCCGGTCCAAGGCCCACAGGATGAAGTGATAACGATGGGGCTTCCCGGGCGGCGGGCACGGGCCGCGATACCCCAAGCGCCGAAAGTCGTTCGAGCCCTGCACGGCTCCGTTCTCCAGCCGCTCCATGGGCTCGACACCCTCGGGCAGCTCCCGCAGGTCCTTCGGGAGGTTGAAGATCACCCAGTGGACGAACGTCCCGCCGGGCGCGTCCGGGTCTTCCATCACCAGGGCGAACGACCGGGTCCCCTCGGGCACGCCCCCCCACTTCAGGGGCGGGGAGACGTCCTCCCCCACGCACGTGTACCTCTCCGGGATCGTCTCTCCATCTTGAAACGCCGGACTCGTAAGCGTAAAAGCCATCGGACTCACCTCGTTTTCGTGTTGCTCGCTCTTTGCTCGGGGAGGCTCCGCCTGCTTCGGCTCCTCCCGTTGGCACGACCCAAGGGTTAAGACCAACGTTGCTGCACCCAGCGCCGCTGCGTGCATCCCTCTTATCCTCATCGTGATCGTGACCCCCAAGAATTGTACTGCCCGGGAGGACGAGGGGGAAACTTGAAAGTGTCTAGCATCAGGGGCTATGATCGCACATCCCAATGCCCCATGCCAGGAGGAGGGAACGGAGATGGCGAAGTTCGAACTTCCACCGCTTCCGTACGACTATAACGCGCTGGAGCCGCACATCGACGAGCAGACGATGCGGCTGCACCACGACAAGCACCACCAGGCGTACACCAACGGGCTCAACGCCGCGCTGGAGAAGCATCCCGAGCTGCAGGAGTGGCCCATCGAACGGCTGCTCAGCCACATCCAAGCCGTCCCGGAAGACATTCGAGGGGCGGTCAACTTCCACGGCGGGGGGTACTACAACCACGCGATCTTCTGGGAGAACATGAGCCCCCAGGGCGGGGGCGAGCCCTCCGGGGCCCTCTTAGACGCCCTCCACCAAGCCTTCGGGGGCTTCGCCCCGTTTAAGGAGCGGTTCTCCCAAGCCGCCGTGGGGGTGCAGGGGAGCGGCTGGGCCTGGCTCGTCTACAACCCCCTCACCCGGGGTGTGCAGATCCAGACGATGCCTAACCAGACGAGCCCCCTCACCTTGGGGCTCACGCCCCTGTTGGGCCTCGACGTCTGGGAGCACGCGTACTACCTCAAGTACCAGAACCGCCGCCCCGACTACGTGAACGCCTGGTGGAACGTGGTGAACTGGGACGACGTCGCCCGACGCTACGAACAGGCGAGCCGGGGCGGGTAGCCCGCAGCGCGGCCGCGGCGGGGCGGGTCGGCGGCAGCCGGGGGGAGCGAAGCGGAGCGGGAACGGCGAAGGAGAGGAGCGCGGGATGTCGGAGCTTCGCAGGCGTTCCGAGATCAAGATGCTGGAGCTGGCCCGCCACTTCTACGACGTGGCCGCCGATCGCCTTCGGCTGCAAGAGCCGATCCGGACGCTGCTGCGCTACCCCAAGCGCAAGGTGACCGTCGAGTTCCCCGTCGTGATGGACGACGGACGGGTGGAGCACTTCGAGGGCTATCGGGTGCAGCACCACCCCATCGTCGGCCCCACCAAAGGGGGGATCCGCTACCACCCCGAGGTCACGTTAGAGGAAGTGGAGGGCCTGGCGATCCTCATGGCCTGGAAGTGCGCGGTGGCGGGCCTCCCCTTCGGCGGGGCCAAGGGCGGGGTCCGCTGCGACCCCACCCGAATGAGCGAAGGGGAACTCGAGCGCCTGACGAGACGCTTCGCCTCGGAGCTCTCCTTCATGATCGGGCCGGACATCGACATCCCCGCCCCCGACGTGTACACGGGCGAGCGGGAGATGGCCTGGTTCGTGGACACGATCAGCATGCACCACCGGGGGCAGTTCATGCCCGGCTTGGTGACGGGGAAACCCAAGGTCTTAGGGGGCTCCGAGGGGAGGGAGACGGCCACGGGCCGCGGCGGCTTCTTCGTCGCCCAGGAGACCCTCAAGGCGTTGGGCAAGGAGTTCGAGGGCGTCCCCATGGCCGTCCAGGGCTTCGGGAACGTGGGCTCGAACATGGCCCTCTTCTGCCACGAGGCCGGCGCCAAAGTCGTCGCCGTAAGCGACGTCTTCGGCGGGGTCTACCACCCCCAAGGGCTGGACATCCCCCGCCTCAAGGAGCACGTCCGGCAGACGGGCTCGGTGAAGGATTTCCCGGGGACGGAGGCGATCACGAACGAGGAGCTGCTCGAGCTCGAGGTGGAGGTCCTCGTCCCCGCGGCCATTGAAAATCAGATCCACGAGGAGAACGTCCACAAGATCAGGGCCGAGATCGTGATCGAGCTGGCGAACGGCCCCACGACCCTGGAGGCCGATCGGGCGCTCTACGAGCGCGGCGTGGTCGTGGTGCCCGACATCCTGGCCAACGCCGGGGGCGTGACCGTAAGCTACTTCGAGTGGGTCCAGGACCGGGCCTTCTGGTTCTGGAGCGCGCGGGAGGTGGACCGCCAGCTGGCCCGCTTCCTGCGCCGGGCGTTCCGGCGGGTCTGGGAGATGGCCGAGCGCGAGGACGTCGACCTTCGGACGGCGGCGTACATGGTCGCCGTCGCCCGGGTGGCCGAAGCCGCCCGGGCCCGCGGGCTCTACGCTTAGCTTGACTGGACTTGAGCTTGACCCTTGGGTGAGAGAGATGGGAGAGGACGATGACGGAGTTCAAAGGCGTTTTCATCGTTGCCGACGGGCTGGGAGGCCGTCCTACGGACACCCCCGAGGGGAAGACGTGCTTAGAGGCGGCCCGGACGCCCCATCTGGACGAGCTGGCCCGCCGCGGGGCCTTGGGGCTCCTAGATCCCATCGCCCCGGGGGTGAGGCCGGGGAGCGACACGGCCCATCTCAGCCTCTTCGGGTACGACCCCTTTGAAGAATACCCGGGCCGGGGGGTCTTCGAGGCCGTCGGCGTGGGGCTAGAGGTCCACGAGGGGGACGTCTGCTTTCGCACCAACTTCGCCACCGTGGACGAGGACTTCGTCGTGAAAGACCGCCGGGCCGGGCGGATCCACGAGGGCCAGGAAGAGCTCGAGAGGGCCCTCCAAGGGCTCCAACCCCGCTCCGCCCCCGACGTGGAGGTCCTCTTCAAAGCGAGCACGGAGCACCGCGGGGCCCTCGTCTTAAGGGGCCCGGACCTCTCCCCCTCCGTCTCCGAGGCCGATCCCCACGCCACGGGCCAACGGGTCCGCGAGGTCGTGCCCTTGGAAGACACCCCTCAGGCACGGCGCACCGCCCAGATCCTCAACGAGATCATCCGGCGGTCCTACGAGATCCTGAAGGACCTCCCCCTGAACCGGGATCGGGCGGCGAAGGGGCTCCCGCCCGCCAACCTCCTGCTGCCCCGGGGGCCGTCGACCGTGCCCCGCTTCGAAACCCTGCCCCGGCGCTACGGCATAAAGGGCGCTGTGATCGCCGCCGGGGCCCTCTACATCGGAATCGGGAGGCTCCTGGGGCTCGAGTTCCACCGGGCCGAGGGGGCCACGGGGGGGCTCGACACCGACATCCGAAGCAAGATCGCGCTCGCCCTCGAGGAGCTGCAGACGAAGGACTTCGTCTTCGTGCATATCAAGGGGACGGACACCGCGGGGCACGACCGCAACGCCCGAGCCAAGATCGAGTTCCTCGAGCGGATCGACGAAGCCCTGGGGGCGCTGGTCGAGGGCCTCGATTGGGAGCGCACCCACCTCGCCTTCACGGGGGACCACGCCACCCCCATCGCGTACGGCGACCACGTCTCGGACCCGGTGCCCGTGCTCTTCGTAGGCCCGAACGTCCTCCCCGACGCGACCGAGGCGTTCCACGAGCGGGCCGCCCTGCGGGGCGGGCTCCATCGCTTCGCGGGCCGGGTGGTCCCGATGCTGGCGGGCTACAACAACTGGCTGCGGAAGTTCGGAACGTAACCCAAAGGAGGCACGATGGCCGCACCGAGCAAGAAGCTCCAAGACGCGCTCAACGCGCAGATCGTGGCGGAGTTCCACTCCGCGTACGTCTATCTGTCCATGGCCGCCTACTTCGAGGCGGAGAACTGGCCGGGATTCGCGAAGTGGATGCGGGTGCAGTCCCGCGAGGAGGTCGAGCACGCGATGAAGATCTTCGACTTCGTGAACGACCGGGGCGGACGGGTCCAGCTGGGGGCGATCGAGAAGCCGCCCGTCCGGTTCGCGTCCCCCCTCGACGCCTTCCGGAAGGCCTACGAGCACGAGCGCAAGATCACGCAGAAGATTCACAAGCTCTACGATCTGGCCGTCCAAGAGGGGGACTACCCCACTCAAGTGATGCTCCAGTGGTTCATCGACGAGCAGGTGGAGGAGGAGAAGATCACCTCCGAGGCGGTGGCTCGGCTGGAGCGGGCCGGGGATCACCCGCACGCGCTGCTCATGCTGGACCGCCGCTTCGGCAAGCGGGAGGAGTAGCCGCATTTGGTATTGATGCCGGAGGGGCGAACGCGAGCGGGGGCGAGAACCCAGGGGAACAACAAAAAGAAGGAGAGGTGGCCCTACCTCACCGCCGACCTGCCCGGAGTGGGGGGGCGGATCAAGGCCGAGCCCTCCCACTTCGAGGTGGAGGAGATCCCGCTCTACGAGCCCTCCGGTGAGGGGGAGCACGTCTACGTCCGCCTCACCCGCGAGGGCCTCACCACCCGGGAGCTTCAGCTCCGGCTGGCGGAGCTCTTCGGGCTCCCGCCCTCGGGCGTGGGAGCCGCCGGGCTCAAGGACAAGCACGCCCGCACGACCCAGACGTTTTCTATTTGCCTGCCCGATCCCCGCATCTCACCCCACGACGTCGCCCGCAAGGTCGAAGGAGCGCTCCCCGTGAGGGTCGAATGGGCGAAGCGCCACACGAACAAGCTGCGCACCGGGCATCTCAGGGGCAACCGCTTTCGGGTTCGGATTACGGAGATCCCCCTGGACCGTAGGGAGGCCCTGCGGCGGGCCGAGGCGATCGCCGAGGCCCTGAGGGAGCGGGGAGTGCCCAATTACTACGGCGAGCAGCGCTTCGGGGTCGAGGCCCGAAACGCCGAGCGCGGACGGAAGATCCTCTTGGGACAGGATGAGCCCCGGCGGGGCCGCTGGACCCGCAGGCTGTTGCTTTCGGCGTACCAAGCGCATCTGTTCAACGAGTGGCTCGCGTTGCGGATCGAGCGCGAGCTCTTCGCCCGGCTCTTGGAGGGGGACATCGGGCAGGTGCTGGCTACGGGCGGGCTCTTCGAGGTGCGCGACCCGGAGGCCGAGCGCCCGGCGTTTCAAAGGGGCGAGATCGCCTACACCGGGCCGATCTACGGGGGGAAGATGCGCCGGGCCCAAGGGCTCCCCGGGGAGCTGGAGCGCGAGGTCCTGGAGCGGGAGGGGCTCTCGATCGAGCTCTTTCGCCGGGCGACGCTGCGGGGGAGCCGGAGGCCGGGACGACTGCCCCTCCCGGAGCTTCGGCTCGAGCCCCATCCGGAGGGGCTGCAGCTGGAGTTCACGCTGCCCAAGGGCGCGTACGCCACGGCCCTGTTGCGGGAGTTCCTCAAGGCGGAGGGGGGATCCCCATGAAGGTCTTGATCACCGGCGCGACGGGCTTTCTGGGGCGCAGGCTGTGCGAGCACCTGCGGGAGCAGGGGTATCGGCCGTCGGCCCTCGCGCGCGATCCGGAGCGGGCCCTCCGGGCTCTGCCGCTGGAGGAGGCCCATCGCTGGAGCGCCGATCGAAGGCCCCCGGCGGAGGCGCTGGCCGGGGTGGACGCGGTCGTCCATCTGGCGGGCGAGACGATCGCCGGACGCTGGACGCCCGAGAAGAAGCAACGCATCTACGAGAGCCGCGTCCGGGGAACCCGGCACCTCGTGGAGGGACTGGCGCAACTCGACCCGCAGGACCGCCCGAAAGCGTTGGTCTCGGCCAGCGCCGTCGGCTACTACGGCGACCGCGGCGAGGAACTCTTGACGGAAGACGTCCCCGCGGGGGAGGGCTTCTTGGCCGAGGTCTGCCGAGACTGGGAGCGCGAAGCCCAACGGGCCGAGGGGTTGGGGCTTCGGGTCGTGCTCTTGCGCTTCGGGATCGTGCTGGGCCGCGACGGCGGAGCCCTCCCCCAAATGCTTCGACCCTTTCGGATGGGCCTGGGCGGACCGCTGGGCTCGGGGCGGCAGTGGTGGGCGTGGGTCCATCGGGACGACGCCGTCGGGTTGATCGCGTTCGCGCTGGGGAACGAAACGCTTGCGGGGGCGGTGAACGTCGTGGCCCCGGAGCGCGTCCGCCAGAAGCGATTTGCGCGCACCCTGGGAAAGGTGCTGCGGCGCCCCGCTTGGCTCCCGGTGCCCGCGTGGGCCCTTCGGATCGCACTGGGCGAGTTCGCCGAGACGCTGCTTGCCAGCACGCGCGCCGTCCCCTACAAGGCCCAACGGGCGGGCTATCGCTTCCGGTTCCCCCGTTTGGAAGAGGCGCTCCGCGAGATCTTGCGTTAGAGGCCGATGTATCGGGCGTAGAGGCTGCGCGCTTCGGCCTCCGTGCGGACGCCCTTCAGGATCGCGCGCCCGTCGGGGAAGAGGACGATCTCCGCGTCCTCGCGGGAGGGGCGGAACCGCAAGAGGTGGTCGCCCCGCCGGACGTCCCCCGACGCTCTCAGCCGCTCCGCCAGGGCCGCGAGGTCCATTCGCATCCCTCCCCCGCCCCTGGGCTCGAGGGGAGGCCGCAACTGGACGGCGTCTCGTCCGCAGAGTACGGCGGCCCTCTGCCCCTCGCCCTCCAAGAACGCAAAGCGCCCCTGGGCGCACGTGGCGCAGTCGGGGCGACGGGTGACGGGGACCGCCCGCCCGCGCATCTCCCAGACGTCCCAGTGGACGAGCTCCGAGGGGGGCTCGTTCCCCACCAGAAGGCGAAGCGCTTGGGTGGCGGCGAGCGCGGCCACCACCGCGGGCGCGGTCGCCAGCAACCCGACCGTCTCGCAGGTGGGCAGCGCCCCCGGCTTCGGGACGTGGGGGTAGAGGCAGCGCAGACAGGCCGTCTTCCGGGGCACGATCGCCATCGTCTGTCCGTACCCCTCGACGACGGAGGCGTAGACCCAGGGGATGCCGTGCTTGACGCAGACGTCGTTCAGAAGCAGCCGCGTCTCGAAGTTGTCCGTCCCGTCGAGAACGATCTCGACACCGCGAAGGAGTTCCTCGGCGTTCTCGGCGTTGAGATCTACCACAACGGCCTCGACGGCGATCTCGGGGTGGATCTCTCGGAGGTGTCGAGCGGCGGCCACGGCCTTGGGCAGAAGCCCTTCGGCGTCTTGGAGGGTGTAGAGCGCCTGCGTCCCCAAATTCTCCGGCTCGACGACGTCGCGGTCGAGGAGTCGGAGGCCTCCTACGCCCGCGCGGGCCATCCTCTCTGCCAGGACGCTCCCCAAAGCCCCGAGTCCCACGATGACCACGTGAGCCGTCTTCAGCCGCTCCTGTCCGTCCGGGCCGATAGGGGCAAAGCGCCGCTGGCGGTCCCAAACCACACTCATTCCGATCCTCCGAAGGGATTGTAGTTGGTGCGGGAGGTCTTGTCATCTCGCACGGGGATCGTCTATACTCCTCGGCGAACGCAGCGCAAAGCCCCCCCAGGGAGGAGAGGATAGCGTGCACAGAGAGGCCACGCTGCTGCACCTGCGGGTCAACGGCGATGACTACTCCGTAGCCGTACCTCCTCACAAGACGCTTCTGGAAGTCTTGCGTGAGGATCTCTTGCTCACGGGCACCAAGCACGGATGCGAGGTGGGCGAGTGTGGGACGTGTACCGTTCTCCTAGACGGAGAGCCCGTGCTCTCGTGTCTGACGCTGGCCGTAGACGTTCAGGGCCGCGGGATCACCACCGTCGAGGGATTGGCGCAGAACGGGGAGCTGCACCCCCTCCAAGTGGCGTTCGCCGAGCGGGGAGCGGCCCAGTGCGGGTACTGCACCCCCGGGATGCTCTTGACGGCCAAGGCCCTTTTAGATCGAAACCCGAGGCCCACTGAGGACGAGATCCAAGAGGCCCTCTCCGGGAACCTGTGTCGTTGCACGGGCTATCTCAAGATCCTCGAGGCCGTGCGTTTAGCGGGCGAGCGCTTGGCCCAAGGAGGCCACACGCCATGACGACGAGCAAACGAGAGTTCTCCGTCATCGGAAGGCCCTTTCCCCGGGTAGACGCCTGGGATAAGCTCACGGGGCGGACCCAATACGCCGACGACCTGACCCTCCCGCGGATGGCCTTCGGGAAGATCCTCTTTAGCACCCAACCTCATGCGCTCATAAAGCGCATCGACGTCTCCCGAGCCGAAAGGCTCCCCGGGGTGCTCGCCGTGATCACGGGGAAGGATCTCCCCATCCAATTCGGGATCATGCCCGTCTCCCAGGACGAGACGGCCTTGGCCGTCGACAAAGTGCGGTATGTCGGCGAGCCGGTGGCCGCCGTGGCCGCCCTCGACGAGGAGACGGCCGAAGAGGCCCTCACACGCATCGAGGTGGAGTACGAGCCTCTCCAGCCCATCATGTCCATCGAGGAGGCCCTCCAACACCCGGAGCCCCGCATCCACGACTACGGACCCGAGGGGAACATCCACAAGCTCGTCTCGCTCGAGTTCGGGGACGTGGATCAGGGGTTCGAGGAGGCCGATCACGTTCGGGAGGACGTCTTCTTCTATCAGGGGAACACCCACATGCCCATGGAGCAGCACGCGGCTTTGGCGCAGTGGGACCCCGGCTCCGGGCGCTTGACGCTTTGGAGCGCCACCCAGACGCCTCATTACGTGCACCGGGCGCTCTCGAAGGTGCTGGAGCTGCCCATGGACCGCATTCGGGTGATCGCGCAGCCCGTGGGCGGGGGCTTCGGCGGGAAGGACGACCCCTTCAGCCACGAGATCTGCGCCGCCAAACTGAGCATGCTCACGGGAAGGCCCGTCAAGATCACCCTCACCCGCGAGGAAGTGTTTTATGCCCATAGGGGACGGCACCCCGTCTTGATGTGGGTCAAGACGGGCGTAAAGACAGACGGCACGATCACCGCGATGCACTTCAAGTCATTTCTCGATGGGGGCGCCTACGGGTCGTACGGGGTAGCCAGTACGTACTACACCGGGGCCTTGCAGACGGTGACGTACAAGATCCCCAACTACCGCTTCCAGGGGATGCGCGTCTTCACCAACAAACCTCCCTGCGGCCCCAAGCGGGGCCACGGCACCCCCCAGCCCCGATACGCCCTGGAGATGCACATGGACAACCTGGCCCGCGACCTGGGGATGGACCCCGTGGAGCTGCGCCTCAAGAACCTCACGGGTCCCGACCATACCACCGTCAACTGGCTCCGGATCACGAGCAACGGCCTGCGGGAGTGCATCGAAAAAGTGTTAGAAGCCTCGGGCTATCGCGACAAACACGGCAAACTCCCCGAGGGGCAGGGGGTCGGCTTCGCGTGTTCAACGTACATCTGTGGAGCGGGGCTTCCCATCTACTGGAACGACATGCCCCACTCCGAGGTGCAAATTAAAGTCGACCGCTCGGGGTCCGTGACGGCCTACTCGGGGGCGATCGACATCGGCCAGGGTTCTGACACCGTCTTGGCGGCCATCGTGGCCGAGGTGCTGGGATTGCAACCTCAGGACATCAAGCTCGTGACGGCGGATACGGATCTTACCCCTATCGATCTGGGGAGCTACTCCAGTCGGGTGACGATGATGATGGGCAACGCCGCGTATGAAGCCTCCATGAAGGTCCGTGAAACACTCTTCGCCGCCGCGGCAGAGGAGCTGGGCGTCCCCGCGGAGAAGCTGGAGGCGCGCGATCGCAGAATTTTTGTGACCGATGATCCCGAGAAGGGCCTTACGTTCGCGGAAGCAGCCCAGTTGGCAGAGGAGAAGTTCGGGCTCATCGGGGCCGTGGGGAGCTACACTCCTCCCAAGAAGCTGGGGCAGTACAAGGGCTCCGGGGTGGGGCCTTCGCCCGCATATAGCTTCTCGGCCTGCGTGGCCCAGGTGCGCTGCGATACGGAGACGGGCGAAATCCAAGTGGAGAAGATCTGGCTGGCGCACGACATCGGGCGGGCCATTAACCCCATCTTAGTCGAGGGCCAAGTCGAGGGGAGCGTCTACATGGCCTTGTGCGAGGCCCTGATGGAGGAACAGGTCTTCCGGAAGAACGTGCACAAGATCCCTTCTCTTCTCGATTACAAGACGCTCACCTTCAAGGAGATGCCTCCGGTGGAGACGATCCTCATCGAGACGGACGAGCCGCGGGGGCCCTTCGGGGCGAAGGAAGCCGGACAGGGGCCCCTGCTCCCCGTGATGCCCGCAGTGGCCAACGCGCTCTACGACGCGTTGGGAATTCGCATCGAGGAGCTGCCTATCACGCCGGAGAAGGTGCTGAAAGCTCTAGAGGACAAGCTCAAGGGGGGCGAGGGGAGGGTGGGCCCCAAGGGGATCCCGAACTACGAGTTCCCCGAGCCCATCCGAGTGGAACCGCCGCAGGAGTGGAAGAGGTGACTCCTTTTGATTAAGCCGGAGGGGAAGATAGGCGGCGAACAATGGAATGACAGGTGCGAGGAAGCTAGCTAGGAAACAACGAGAGTTCTACGTCGTCATCGAGCAGGATGAAGACGGCTTCTATGTGGGGGAAGTGCCCCAGCTCCCGGGATGCTATGCCCAAAGTCGCACCCTCGATGAGCTGCTTCAGAACATCAAAGAGGTTATCCAGCTTTGTCTCGAAAGACAGGGGGAAGAGGTAGAGTCTGACTTGCAATTTGTCGGAATCCAAAAGATCACGGTATGACTCGTCTCCCCACGCTAAAGGCGCGCGAGGTGATCCGGGTGCTGGAGAAGCTGGGATATCAAAGGGCCCGACAGGTCGGTAGCCATGCGCACTACGAAAAGCCGGGGAAGAAGCCCATCCCTGTTCCTATCCACGGCAACCGCGACATCGGTTGAGGGCTCCTGCGCAAAATCATTTGCGATTTGGAAATCTCTCGCGAAGAGTTTCTCAAACTACTGAAAGACTAAAGGAGCGATCATGCTGCGCTTACCCGCGTTCGAGTACCGTCGGCCCAAGACGCTGGACGAAGCTCTACGCATCTTAGGGGATTACGGCCCCGATGCGCTGCCTGTGGCCGGGGGCACCGACGTCTTCCCCAAGATGAAACGACGCCAATTCCGCCCGAAGGTTCTCGTAAGCCTCCGGCACATCCCGGACCTCAAGAGCATCTCGGGGGACGCCCAGGCGGGGCTCACAATCGAGGCTGGAGCCACGCTCACCGCAGTGAGTCAGCATCCCGTCATCCAGGAACACTACTCCGGCCTGGCCCGTGCTACGGGCGTGATCTCCACGCCCATCTTGAGGAACATGGGCACCATCGGTGGCAATCTCTGTCTGGACACCCGCTGCAACTACTACGATCAGACCCTCCCCTGGCGCGAGGCTCTGGGGTGGTGCAAGAAGGCTCCGGGGCCGGAGGGCTGGCCCCTAGTCCCCGAACGGGCCCCCGAGAAGAACGAGGTCCCCTGCCGGGTGGCCCCGGGCAGCCCCCGCTGCTGGGCCGTCTCCTCCACCGATAGCGCCCCCATGCTGATCGCCTTGGACGCTCGGGTGAAACTCGTGCGCAAGGGCGACGAGCGGATAATCCCCCTCAAAGCCCTCTACCGCGACGACGGGATGTTCTACCTCGACAAGGCCCCCGATGAACTCGTCACGGCGATCCACCTCCCGCCTGCGGACGGGGTGAGGAGTACCTACCGGAAGCTGAGGAGGAGAGGCGCGTTTGACTTCCCCGCCTTGGGCGTGGCGGTGGCCCTTCAACAACAGGACGACGGAACGGTCAAGCGCTGTCGGATCGTCCTAGGCGGAGTCGGCTCCGCCCCCCAGGAGATGACGGACGCTCAGGCGCTTCTCGAGGGCGAAAAACCCACACCCGAGCTGCTGGATGAGGTGGCCGAGGCCGTCTACCGGCCCACCCGCCCCCTCGACAACACGGACTACCACCTCTTTTACCGCAAGCGCATGGCTGCCGTCTATGTGAAGCGAGCGCTCCAAGAGCTGCTTGCTCCGTAACCGCCTTGTCCGTGGCGAGCTGCTTGCAAGGAGGAGAGAATCCCCATGGCTACGAACCAGACCGCAATCCGGATAGGCCTCATCGGGACGGGCTTCGCCCGGCGGGTGATGCTCCCGGCCTTTCGGGCCCTGGAGGGCGTTCAAATTGTAGCGATCTGCAGCGGGCGGCGGGAGAACGCCGAACGGACGGCCCAAGAGCACGGCATCCCCGCGGCCTACGACGACTACCGCGAGATGCTCGAGCGCGAATCGTTAGATCTCGTGGCGATCGTGACCCCGCCCCACCTGCACCGCCCCATGACCCTGGCGGCCCTCGAGCGCGGGGTTCACGTCTTATGCGAAAAGCCCACGGCGATGAACGCCCCAGAGGCCCGCGAGATGCTCGAGGCCGCCGAGCGCGCGGGCGTCCTGCACCTCATCGACCACGAGCTGCGCTTCCACCCCTCCCTGCGCGCGCTCAAAGAGCGCATCGAGAAGGGCGAGCTGGGCGCGCCCGAGCGGGTAACGTTCTCCGTTCACTGGCGCTATCCCATGGACCCGAACCGCCCCTGGGGCTGGTGGTTCGACGCCTCGAAGGGCGGCGGGCTCCTAGGAGCGCTCGGCTCCCACCAGATCGACCTTTTGCGTTGGCTCCTCGGGGAGGTTCGAAGGGTCTGCGGGCACCTGCACACGGTCGTCAAGGAGCGCCCCCACCCCGAGACGGGGGAGCGGGGACGGGTCACCAGCGACGATTATTGCGCTTTCTTCGTGGAGCTGCGAAACGGAGCCGTCGGAGCGGTGGTTCTGGACGCTACCGCCCGCGCGCCCTCGGCGGAGGAGAGCTGGCGGGTCGCCTTCCACGGCGAGCGTTGCTCGCTCGTGTTCGACGGGCTCGGGCGGCTCTGGCGGGTGGAACGAGACGGCGAAGCGGAGGAGATCACGCCTCCCGCGCCTGTCTATCGCGTCCCGGAGGTCCCCGATCTGCCCGAGGGCGTCTTCTCCACGGGCTTCTGGTTCTTCGCGCAAGCGATCGTCGAAGCCCTCAAGCAGGGGAGGCGCACGGTGGAGGGCGCGGCGACGTTCCACGACGGTCTCAAGGTGCAGGAGGCGCTGGACGCCGTGCGGCGATCCTCGCAAGAGGGGAAGGGCTGGGTCGAACTCTAGCCTCTACTTCTAGAAGACGACGCGCTTGAACTCGACCCGCATCTGCAGGCCCTCTTCCAGCGCGCGGCGGATCACTTCCCGCCCGTACGTGAGGTAGACGGCGGGAAAGCCCGTGAACTCCTGGTTGTGGCGATACACCGTGAGGAGCTTGTACCCCTCGGTGCTCAGGATGAGGGTGTCGCTGCGCTCGGGGATGTCGAGCCACTCCGCCTGGGCGTCCACGTGGACCGGGGCGTACTCCTTCCAGACCGCGCCGCCTAAGTGGGGCATCTGGGGAGCCGTGGCCGTGGCCAAAATGACCAAGGGCATCGTGGGCACGACTTCGGAGTTTCGCAGCGCGTCGAAGACCTTTTCCACAGGGATGCGCTTCTCGCGCTCGCGGTCGTAGTCGAAGACGAACGCCCCCTCCTCGAGGCGGGCCGGGGTCCGCCTCCCCTCCGCGGTGACCCCCTCCACGAGGAAGGTGTGCTCCACATACCGATCCCGATGGGCGGGGACGGGCATCTCCCAGAAGGGGTAGCCCTTCTCGTAGAGCCTCTCCAGCACGTCCGCCAAGGGCTTCGTGAGCGCCTGGGAAAAGGCCCGCTCCGGCACCACATCGAGCCCCAGCAGCCGGAAGAAGTCCCGACGGATGTCGAGGATGCGCTGCGCTACGTCCCCCTCGCCGCTGTGCTTCTGGAAGATCGCGTCCAACTCGTCGTAGCGCCGACGGAAGGCCTCGATGTTCTGCTCCGGCGCGCTCTTTATGCGGTTTTGGCCGTCCTTGATGACGGCGTTGGGGTCGTAGCGCAGGGCCTCTTGGAGGTGGATGACCCGTTCGGGGTCTAAGATGGTGGGGTTTACGATCACGTACTGCACCCGATGCCCCTTGGGCGCGTCGTGGCCGGGGTGGAAGTTGTCGTAGGCCACGTTGAGGATCTCCTCGTCCCCCAGGGGAACGCGCTCGGCGATCCGCCGCAGCACGTAGTTCCCGTACACCTCGTCGATGGGCAGGTTCGGGTTCAGGTGCGAGAAGGTGCAGAGGAGCTTTACGCCCTTGTAAATCTCGCGAAGCTCGGGGAACTTGAGGGTGCGGTTGGCCTCCCCTTCTCGGAGGATGCGGACGTTGCGTTCGACGACGGCCTCGACGTCCACCCGTTGTTCACGGGGGGGAGAGGGCTTCGACGGCTGTTTCGTAGGACAGGGACACCCCATCGGGATCCTTCACCGCCTTTCGTTGGGCCTAAGCGTACCCCAGATCGGACCTTTCGGCAACCGTAACGGAGAATAGGTCCTTGACAACCGGATTTTCCCCGCAGTACAATCCGCGGGCCATGAGCGAGCTGACCCTAAGCCCCCAGGAGTACGAGCGGCTGAAGGCCCGCCTCGAGGAGCTGGAGCGGGCCCGCCGGGAGGTGGCCCGGGAGATCGCCGAGGCGGCGGCCCAGAAGGACTTGAGCGAGAACGCCGCGTACCACGCCGCCAAGGAGAAGCAGGCCTTCCTCGAGGGCGAGATCGCCCAGATCCTCCAGAAGATCCGGACGGCCAAGGTCGTCCGGCCCGAGGCGGGCAAGGTGGGCGTGGGCTCGCGCGTCCGGCTGCAGCACGTCGCCTCCGAGCAGGTGTTCCACGTGCTGATCGTCTCCGACATCAACCACTCCCCGGACGCGGACGGCGAGATGCCCGTCTCCGCGGGCTCCCCGCTGGGACAAGCCCTCCTGGGGCGCGCTCCGGGCGAGCGCGTTCAGGCCGAAACCCCCCAGGGCACCCAAGAGTACGTCATCCTCGAGGTGCTATCCCGGTAGGCCGTTCGCTTTCGCCGAGACCCTAACGAGCACCGAGAGAAAAAGGAGGCTTCTTCACGATGAACTCGAATTCGGGCTCCCGCGACGGACGACCCCGGCGGGTCATCATCTTGGGAGCCGCCGGGCGCGATTTCCACAACTTCAACGTCTTCTTCCGGGACAACCCCCACTACGAGGTGGTCGCGTTTACGGCCACCCAGATCCCCGACATCGAGGGCCGAAGATACCCGCCGGAGCTGGCGGGCGAGCGCTACCCGCACGGAATCCCCATCGAGCCGGAGGAGAGGCTTCCCGATCTCGTACGGGAATACGGGGCCGACGTCTGCGTGTTCGCGTACAGCGACGTCTCCCATCAGCACGTGATGGACCGCGCTTCCATAGCGATGGCCGCCGGGGCCTCCTTCATGCTCTTAGGCCCCCGGGACACGATGCTTGCGAGCGAGAAGCCCGTCATCTCCATCACGGCGGTGCGCACGGGCGCGGGCAAGAGTCAGACGACCCGCCGCGTCACGGATGTATTGAAAAAGCTGGGCAAGCGCGTGGTCGTGGTGCGGCACCCCATGCCCTACGGGGACCTCACCCGACAGAGGGTACAGCGCTTCGCCTCGTTCGAGGACCTGGACAGATACGAGTGCACCATCGAGGAGCGGGAGGAGTACGAGCCGCACCTGCGCCGGGGCAACGTCGTCTACGCCGGGGTGGACTACGAGCGAATCTTAAGGGAAGCCGAGAAGGAGGCAGACGTCGTCGTCTGGGACGGCGGGAACAACGACTTCCCGTTCTTTAAGCCCGACCTGGCCGTGGTCGTGGTAGACCCCCACCGCCCGGGCCACGAGCTGACCTACTACCCCGGGGCCGTTAATTTGCGATTAGCGGACGTCGTGGTGGTCAACAAGGTGGACACCGCCGACCCGAAGAACGTCGCGATCGTCAAGGAGAACGTCAAAAAGCACAACCCGAGGGCGCAAATCGTCGAAGCGGCCTCCCCCATCACGGTGGAGAACCCCGAGGTGATAAAGGGCAAGCGCGTCCTGATCATCGAGGACGGCCCCACCCTCACGCACGGGGAGATGGCCTACGGGGCAGGGGCGATTGCCGCGCAGAAGTACGGGGCCAAGGAGCTGATCGACCCGCGGCCCTTCGCCGTGGACTCCATCAAGGAGACGTTCGAGAAGTACCCGCATCTGGAGACGATCCTGCCCGCGATGGGCTACGGGGAGGAGCAGATCCGCGACCTGGCGGAGACCATCCGGCACTCGAACGCCGAGGCGGTGGTGATCGCGACCCCCGTGGATCTCACCCGACTCATCGAGTTCGACGCTCCCACAGCTCGGGTGGTCTACGAGCTGGAGGAGAAGGGCCCCCCGACGCTGGAGGACGTGATCCGGGAGAAGCTGGGGCTTTGAAACCTTTCGCGTATATCTCGATCTCGATCTACTTGCCTATGGGCCGCAGCGTCGATCGGGTTCCGGGCGCGGTCCTCGCCGCCGGGGGCGGGAGTCGCTTCCGGGCGCGGACGGGGCGGAACAAGCTGCTCGTCCCCGTAGCGGGCGAACCCCTCGTTCGCCACAGCGTACGGGCGATGCTCTACGCCTCCCACGTGGCCCCCGTCGGGGTCGTCGTCGGCTGTGAAGCGGAGCGCGTCCTCGACGCCCTGGGCGGGCTGCGCCGCCACCCCCACCTCGAGGTCGTCGAGAACGAGCGCTGGGCCGAGGGCCTCGCCACTTCGCTGCGGGCCGTCCTCGAACACCTCCCTGGGGAGGTCCCGGGGTTGGTGGTGCTCCCCGGCGACATGCCTTTCATGACACCTGCCCTGATCGATCGGGTGGTGGAACGCTTCCTGACGACGCACAAGGCATGCTTCCCCATCCACCGGGGGAGGAAAGGTCATCCGACGGTGCTGCCCCGAACGCTTTTCCCAGCCCTGCGGAGACTGCAGGGCGACGCGGGGGCGCGTGCGGTCCTCACCGCCCTCCCCCCGAGCGCAGTCGAACTCCTCCCCCTCACGCCCTCCGAGGCGCTCACCCAGCAGGACGTGGACGTCCCCGACGACCTCTCGTGAGCGTAAGCTGTAGGAAGCGGACGGCTTTGGGGTATACTGACTCCGACATCCATCGCAACTCAACTCAACCGACGGAGATGAGGAGGACCATGACCGAGACCGACAGGAACGCTGCATCCTCGTTCGACCCTCAAGAGTACAAGGCGCAGCAGCGGGAGGGCTGGAGCGCGGCGGCCGCGGGCTGGAAACGCTGGTGGCACGTCTTGGAAGGGGGCGCGCAGCCCGTGAGCGATCGTCTGGTGGAGCAGGCGGCGCTGACTCCGGGGCACAAGGTGCTCGACGTGGCCACGGGGATCGGGGAGCCTGCGATCACGGCCGCGCGGCGGGTGCAGCCCGGCGGACGAGTGGTAGCCCTCGACCTGGCCCCCGGGATGCTGGCGATCGCCCGCGAGCGGGCGGCCGCCCTGGGGCTTGACAACGTCGCCTTCTACGAGGGAGACGCCGAGTCGCTCGATCTGGAGGAACGAGACTTCGACGCAGCCCTCTCCCGTTGGGGCTTGATGTTCCTGCCCGAATTGGAGCGGGCCCTGCGCGGGATCGGGGAGCGACTCAAGCCCGGCGGGCGTCTCGCCGCGGCCGTCTGGGGGCCGCCCGAGGAGGTCCCGCTGCTCAGCATCGCGATGCGCGCCGTGATGGAAACGCTCGCGCTGCCGCCGCCCCCGCCCGAGACCCCGGGGCCGTTCCGCCTGGCCGACCCCGAGGTCCTGAAGCGGGCATTCGAGACGGCAGGGTTCGCAGACGTGACGATCGAGCCGCTCACGGTGACGTTCGAGTTTGACTCCCCGGAGGCGTACGTGCGCTTCCAGCAGGAGGTCTCCACGCCCGTCCGGACGGTCGTGGAGGAGCAACCCCCGGAGCGCCAGGAGGCCGTCTGGGAGGCAATGAGGACGGCGCTGGGGCCCTACACGACACCGGAGGGGCGCGTCCGCCTTCCGAACGTCACCCTCTGTGCCGTCGCCCGGCGACCCTAGCTCCTCGACGTTGCCCTCTTCCTGAGCGCAAGCGGCGGACGACGCAGACGAGGAGGAAGAGGGAGAACAGACTCGAAGGTCCGGAGATGGCCCCGATCGCCAAGACCGTCGGACTGCTGTTGGCGGGCGGGCGCTCCCGCCGGCTGGGGCGGGACAAGCGCTTCCTGAAGCGCGGAGGGAAGCCCCTGATCGCTTGGGCCTATGAGGCCCTGCGTGGGGCGACGGACGAGGTCTGGGTGCTCCTGGCGAGCCCGCAGGACGAGCTCCGCGTCCGGGAAGCGCTCCCTTCCCCGTCTCCGTACCCGCAGGTGGCGCTCGACCCGGAGCCGAGGGCCGGGCCGCTGGGGGCGCTTGCGGGCGCACTGGAGCGCGTTCGCGGGGAGTACGCGCTGCTCCTCGCCGTCGACTACCCGCTCATGACCGCCGCGTTCTTGCGCCGGCTAAGAGCTCATCTCGAAGATCAGCCCAAAAAGCCCGACGCGCTCGTCCCCCTCTGGCAGGGCGCTCCCCAGGTGACGTGCGCGTTCTACCGCCGCTCGCTGCACAAAGAGCTCCAAGAGGCGCTCGCAAGCGGAGAACGCTCGCTGCGACGCTTCGTCGAGGCGCTCTCGCCCCCCTCCCGGGTGCTGTGGATCGAGGAGGAGTGCTGGCGGGACTGGACGGACGCGCCCGGGTTCCCCTCCCCCTTCCAGGGCGTCGACACCCCGGAGGACCTCGCCCGGCTTCGGGCCGTGGGCCTTTTGTGCGAATGAGAAGCGTTTGCATCGCGAGGCGGTCCCGGGGTAGAGTCTCTCCGAAAGGAGGGCGGGCGATGGCGGAGATCGCGGAAAGGGGAAGGCATACAGGCGAGGTCGTCGGGCTCTTCCTCGCCCCGCA
>Ga0256839_1001990_pt1 | contig 23703 bp, 18 predicted proteins | sample 354166metaG_FD_185968 | JGI IMG/M metagenome (GOLD analysis project Ga0256839, IMG submission 185968) | Hydrothermal vent microbial communities from Mid Atlantic Ridge, Atlantic Ocean - 354-166 | ecosystem: Environmental > Aquatic > Marine > Hydrothermal vents | place: Atlantic Ocean: Mid... | reverse complement strand
GCCACCTCGGGGCGCACATCGAAGGCATAGACGATGGCGCCAAGCGAAACCGCAGTGCCGATCGCGGCCAACCCGGCAACCCCTGCCCCGACCACCAGGACCTTGGCCGGCGGCACCTTGCCCGCGGCCGTCACCTGGCCGGTAAAGAAGCGCGGGAAATGCTCGGCGGCCTCGATCACGGCACGGTAGCCCGCGATATTGGCCATCGATGACAACGCATCCATCTTCTGCGCCCGGCTGATGCGCGGCACCATTTCCATGGCGATGACGGTGGCTTTCTTGGCGGCGGCCTTTTTCATGCCCTCTTCGTTCTCGGCCGGGTTGAAAAAGCTGATCAGGGTCTGCTTTTCCTGCATCCGCCGATATTCCACCGCCTCGGGCGGGCGCACCTTGATCACGACGTCAGAGGCTTTCCACAGCGCGGCTGCGCCCTTGATCACCTTGACGCCAGCCTCCTTGTAAGCGGCATCGCTAAAGCCCGCGGCCTTGCCGGCGCCGGCCTCGATCAGGCAGTCGTGGCCCAGTTTCTGCAACGCGACCGCGCTTTCCGGTGTCATCGCAACCCGCGCTTCGCCTTCGATAATTTCCTTCGGTGCCCCGATCTTCACGACCTGCTCCTCCTGTCCGGCACGGTTTTTGTGAAACCGCGCGCATGTGACCATTTGTCAGTCTGCCCACCCCTTCCATCGGGGCGCGCGATACCTACTTATCCGTTCAACCGAAATCAACGAATGTTCAATGTGGAGTAATCCAAATGCGACCACAAGTCACCTCCTCGCGCGCCCGCCCGTCCCGGCGTGTTTTTCTTGCACTGGCCGGGCTGGCTGTCGTAGGCGTGGCTGCAGTCGCGTTGCCGAAGGCATTCGCGCAAACGGCAACGGGACAGGACGCACAGAGAATGGACGCAGACAAGGCATACGAGGCCGCCAGGGCCGGAGAGATCATTCTGGTCGACATCCGCACGCCGCAGGAATGGCAGCAGACCGGAATCGGCGAAGGCGCCATTGCGCTGGACATGCGCGACCCGGAGTTCGTGAAGCAACTGGTGGCGCTGCGCCAGAAATACGAAGACAAGCCGATTGCCCTGATCTGCCGGACCGGCAACCGGTCAGGCTATGTATTCGAACAGTTGAACGCACAAGGGTTTCCGGGTCTTGCCGATGTTGCCGAAGGCATGGCGGGCGGGCCGAATGGACCGGGATGGATCAACCGAGGGCTGCCGGTCTATCCGGGCTCCGCTGAAGAAATCGACACCCGTCTGAAGGCCGTTCTGGGCGACTGACGCCCCGAAAGGCGTTCCGGGGCCGGGATCAGATCCAGCGGCGTGTCTTTTTCGCCCAGTCGTCGAATTTTTCGCCGAAATGGTCGCGGATGCGGGCTTCTTCGCCTGCGATGAAGCGTTTTTCGATGACCTTCGGAAACACCCAAAGCAGTGGAAATGCCAGAGGCACGCCCAGGTAGACGATCCAACCAAAAAGCACGATCCAGTCAGCAAGGTAGATCGGGTTGCGGGAAATGCGGTAAAGCCCGGTGGTGACCAGCGCATCGGGATCGCGGCGCGGCACAAGGGTTGTGTGGGCACGCAGCATTTCCATTGCGGCCAGCGTCATGATCAAGAGCCCAAGGCCCATCAGGCCAAACCCGATTTCGCGCTGGCCGACAAAATCGATTGTCAGGGATGGCAGGTAACGCGCCAGCCCCCAGGCCACGAACATCGATAGCAACAGCCAGACCGGTGGCCAGTCGAGAATTTTCGGCATTGGTTGTCCTCATTTTTGCTGTGCCCTGGCCGGTAGTGTCCCCAGATCGGCCGGTCATGTCCAGCCTGCGCATCGGGCCGCCGCATCACACTTGCGACAATTGTCACAACCACTACTGTGACGCAAAGGATACCAACACGGGGAACGGCCATGCTTGAAGGAAAACACGCGCTGGTGACCGGCGGCGGAACGGGTATCGGGCTGGCGATTGCCCAGGCGCTGGCCGACGCCGGGGCGCAGGTCACGATCACCGGGCGGCGGGCCGAAGTTCTGGCGGCAGCGGTTGCCGAAAATGAGCGGCTGAATGCCATCGTCATGGATGTCGCCAACGAGGACAGCGTGAGCGCGGGCTTTGCGCTGGCTGTGGAAGAACGCGGGCCGGTGGCAGTCTGCGTCGCCAATGCCGGGATCGCGGAAGGGCGCGCGCTGCACAAGAGCGACCTGGCGTTCTGGCGCAAGATCATGGCGATCAACCTCGACGGCGCGTTCCTGACCCTGCGCGAAGCGATGCGCACGATGCACGGTCTGGATTATGGGCGCGCGATCGCCGTGTCTTCGATTGCCGGGCTGCGCGGGCTGAAAGGCGCGTCGGCCTATACTGCATCGAAACACGGGATGATCGGGCTTGTGCGCGCGCTGAGCGAAGATTTCATGGGGTCCGGCATCACCTTCAATGCGCTGTGTCCGGGCTATGTGGATACCGCGATTGTCGACCGCAACGTGAAATCGATCAGCGCGCGTGCCGGCATCAGTGAGGACGACGCGTTGAAACTGATGGTGAATTCCAATCCGCACAAGCGGCTGATTGCCCCCGGGGAGGTCGCAGCCGCCGCGCTCTGGCTGTGCAACGAGGCTTCGGGCAGCGTGAACGGGCAATGCATCGAGATTGCCGGCGGGCAGGTCTGAGAACAGGGACCCTTGCGGGTCGCTACAATCGGTTTGCGCCGCGCTTTGCGCGTCGCGGTGCCTCCGGCGGGGATATTTGGCGAAGAAGAAACGTGTTCAGCCGATGATCTGGTTGCCTGCCAGCATGACTTGCGGGTAGCGCGTGGCGTTTGCCGGCAGATCGGCCTCGGCAATCTCATCCCAGAGCATCGCGGCGATGGCCGCGGCATCGGGCGGTCTGTGGATCACATTGTTGGTGACCGAGGCGGCACCGGCCTCGTCGGCAACCGAGACACCGATGCCGATGGCGCAGTCGCGCAGGAGATTGCCGGTGGCATTCACATCGCGCAGATACGGCCCCCATCCCAATGCAAGGCCGACGCCGGGGACGTTTTCAACGAGGTTCCCGGTGAGGATCGTGTCGGCTTCGGCAGCGATGCCCACCGGGGTTGTGTCGGGGTTGGTCGGGCTTTCGGGCCGGATGTTGCGCACGATGTTGCCCGAGCAGATGGCCAGCCGTCCGCCATCATCGAAATTGGTGATCGAGATGCCCTGCGCCGCCCCGTCTATGATGTTGTCAGAGATGATGGAGCCCGAGAAACCGAACTCGGAAAAGATCGCGACCTCGGAGGAGCGGGTGCAGATATTGTTGCTGATCAGGCAGTTCCGGGTGGTGTTCAGCCGAACGGCGGAAAAGGTGCAATCAGAGATCACATTGCCGGAAACCACCACATCACCGGCGCGGAAAATATTGATTCCGTTGCCATTTTGACCATTTCCGCCGTCTTTCCAGTCTATGCGCGAAATGCGGTTTCCCGTGATGATCGCTCCGTCGTGGCCAGGCTCGGAACGCGCGACGTAAATGCCGAGATTCCCGCCGTCGGAAATGCTGTTGGCGGAAATGTGCAGCCCCGCCCCATCGTGCGAGGCAATGGCCGCGCCAAGAATGTCGTGGAGGGTGCATCTTGTGATGCGGCCCGCACAGCCATCAAGGAAGACACCGTTGGCAGCGGACGCACTGAAGCGGCAATTGTCGATCATGATGTCGGTGCAGCCTTGCAGCGACAGGAGGCCGGTCCAAACCCCGCGTCTCTCGCCTGCCTTCCCGCGCAGATGCAAACCGTTCAGCGCGATGCCCGGCGCATCCCGGGCCGTCAGGATGGCGTCGCCATCGCCCAGTTGCAGCACGGTGCGCCCGGCCGTGCCAAAAAGGCCGGTGCCGGGGGGCAAGACGATATCTGAAATCGTAAAGTTCCCTGCTGGCAGCAGCAGGTCGCGTGAGCCGGCATGCGCGGTGTCGAGGGCGTTTTGGAGAGTGGCGGACTGGTCGGCGCCACTGTCGCCCTCGAGCCCCAGTTCCGCCGCCTCCAGCGGAGCGGCCCAGAGCCGCCCGGCCGCAAGAGCGCCAGTGCCTGCGGCAAGGAAACTGCGGCGGGTCAGGTGCTGGACCATGTTTCGCGCGGTCAGGCGATTTTCAGGGCCGGGCGGACGTGTCCCTGTGCCCAGGCGTGCGCGGCCTCGCCGAAAGCCCCGAACAGGACGCGCGACACCGGATCATTGGCGGCATTCCACTCGGGATGCCACTGCACGGCAAGAGCAAAGCCTCGCGCGCCCTCGATATGCAGGGCTTCGGCCGTCCCGTCATCGGCGCGACCTTCGACGATAACGCGTGGTCCCGGACAGCAAATGCCTTGCCCGTGCAGCGTGTTGGTCATGACGGCGGTTTCGCCGAGCAGGCGGTGAAACACCCCGTCTTCGTCGAAATGCACGCAATGGCGAAGGGCGAATTTTTCCTCGATCGTGCCCTCGGGGGGCATGCGGTGGTTCATGCGCCCGGGAAGCTCGCGGATTTCCGGGTGCAAGGTGCCCCCCATGGCCACGTTGAACTCCTGAAATCCGCGGCAAATCCCGAAGATCGGCTGGCCGCTTTCGACGCAGGCCCGGATCAGCGGCAAGGCAACCGCATCGCGGGCACGGTCGAACTCGCCATGTTTTTCGGTCGGCTCGTGGCCGTATTCCTCGGGGTGGACGTTTGGCCGGCCGCCCGTGAACAGGAACCCGTCGCAGGCTTCGATCAGTTCGGGCACGGAGACCACCTGCGGGTCGGTCGGCACCACAAGCGGCATGCAGTTCGCAACAGTCGATACGGCCTCGACATTGGTGACGCCGGAAGCGTGCACCGGGTAGTCATCGCCCAGGATCGAGCGATTGCCAATGATACCGATAACGGGTCGTTTACTGTCAGTTGTCATGCGGCGGAGATCCTTTTGGCGTGGTTATACCACGTCTGGCGCCGCAATGAACCCCCTGCGGTCGGAATGCGCAGGCTTGTCAGCCTGCCGAAAACAGTGTGTCTAACCGCCCGCCTTTCGTTTCCTGCGATAGGCGTGCAGGATCGGCTCGGTATATCCCGAAGGTTGCTCGCGCCCCTTGAATACAAGGTCGCAGGCCGCGCGGAAGGCCACCGTGTCAAACCCGGGCGCCATCGGCCGATACAGCGGGTCGCCCGCGTTCTGGCGATCGACAACCTCGGCCATCTTGCGCATCGCCGCCATGACCTGCGCCTGGCTGACCACGCCGTGATGCAGCCAGTTGGCAAGCGCCTGCGACGAGATCCGGCAGGTTGCGCGATCTTCCATCAGTCCGACGTCGTGGATGTCGGGCACGGTCGAGCAGCCGATACCCTGGTCGATCCAGCGCACGACATAGCCAAGGATGCCTTGCGCGTTGTTTTCGACCTCTGCGGCAATCTCGGCCTCGGACCAGTTGGCCCCATCGGCCAGCGGGATTTTCAGCAACTCGCGCAAGGACGCGCGCGGGCCGGCAGCGGCCAGTTTTTCCTGCACCGCAAACACGTCAACCAGGTGGTAATGCGTGGCATGCAGCGTCGCGGCCGTGGGCGAAGGCACCCAGGCGCAATTGGCCCCGGCGCGCGGATGGGCGATCTTTTCGCGCAGCATGTCGGCCATCCGGTCAGGCATCGCCCACATGCCCTTGCCGATCTGCGCCCTGCCCTTCAAGCCGCAGGCCAGGCCGATATCGACGTTGCGCGCCTCATATGCCGTGAGCCAGGGCTGGTGCTTCATCTCGCCCTTTCTCACCATCGGCCCGGCCTCCATCGAGGTGTGGATTTCATCGCCCGTGCGGTCGAGAAAACCGGTATTGATGAAGGCGATGCGCCGGCGGGCGGCATGGATGCAGGCCTTGAGATTGGCCGAGGTGCGGCGTTCCTCGTCCATGATCCCCAGCTTCACCGTGTTTTCCGCAAGCCCCAGCAACCTTTCCACCCGCGCGAATGTCTCCACCGCGAAATCCACCTCCTCGGGGCCGTGCATCTTGGGCTTGACCACATAGACCGACCCGGCCGGGGAATTGCGCGGCCCGCCCGGCCGGCGCAGGTCGTGGCAGGCGATGAGCGTGGTGATCGCCGCGTCCATCAGCCCCTCGAAGACCTCGTTGCCCTCGGCATCCAGAATCGCCGGGTTGGTCATCAGGTGGCCGACATTGCGCACCAGCATCAGCGCGCGTCCCGCAAGGCGCACCGACTTGCCGTCGGGGCCGGTAAAGCCGACGTCGTCATCCAGTTCGCGGGTCATCTGACGGCCGTTCTTGGTGAACCGCGCCTGCAGGTCACCCTTCATGAGACCCAGCCAGTTGCGCCAGGCCAGCACCTTGTCTTCGGCATCCACCGTGGCCACGCTGTCTTCGCAATCCATGATCACCGAAACCGCCGCTTCGAGGCGGACATCCGAAATGCCCGCGCTGTCGATCCTGCCAATCGGGCTGGACGGATCGATGACAATGTCGATGTGCAAGCCGTTGACGTTCAGGAATATTTCGCCCAGGCCCGCTTCGGGCGTCTCGTTGTGCCCGGAAAACTGCGCCGGGTCGGCAAGTCCGGTTTCGCCCGCCTCGTTTTCGACCAGCAAAATGCCGTCTTTCACCCGGAACCCGGAGACCCCGGCCCAGCTGCCGCCGGCCAGAGGCACGACCTTGTCGAGATGGGCGCGCGTCCAGGCAATGACGCGCGCGCCGCGTTCGCCATCAAAGCCCTTTTGCCGGGGCTTGTCGCCAAGCGCATCGGTGCCATAAAGCGCATCATACAGGCTGCCCCAGCGCGCATTGGCGGCATTCAGCACAAACCGGGCATTGGTGATCGGCACCACGAGTTGCGGGCCGGGAATGGCGGCAATCTCGGGGTCAATTCCGCTTGTGGATATCTCGAAATCTTCCCCTTCATCAACGAGGTAGCCGATGGAGCTCAGGAAGTTTTCGTATTCCGTCGCATCAATCTCTTGTCCGCGCCGGGCACGGTGCCACTCATCGATCTGCGATTGCAGGGCTGCGCGTTTTTCCAGCAAAGCGGCGTTCACGGGCGTCAGATCGGCTATGAGGGCGGCAAGACCGCTCCAGAATCCGTCACGCTCAACCCCGCTTCCGGGCAGCACTTCATCTTCGATGAAATCCGCGAGCACCCGCGCCACCCTCAGCCCGGCCCTGTCAACCCGATCATCCATCTTCACATTTCGTCCCCGTTTGTGGTGCACAGCTTCGCAACCGATTGTATACGACAGTATGCGCGAAATTCAATGCCCCGATCTGTGCGCTTGCACCTGCCGGAACGGCGCAATAGGGTCGCCCCACCCCCTGAAAAGCCGGAGAGCGCCGTGCCTGAAGCAGAGCCCAAGACCATTCATCTGTCCGACTACACGGCGCCGGCCTGGTTGATCGACAAGGTCGACCTGACCTTTCGCCTGCACCCGACGAAAACCCGGGTGCTGTCGCGCATTGCCTTCCGCCCCAACCCGGACGCCACATCGCGCGAGTTTTTCCTGCATGGCCAGGATCTCAGGCTGATCCGCGCAGCCGTCGACGGGCAGGAAATCACGCCGGAGCTGAGCGATGACGGGCTGCGCGCGGTTGTGCCCGACGCGCCGTTCATCTGGGAAGCCGAGGTCGAGATCAGCCCGAAGGACAACAGCTCTCTGGAAGGGCTCTACATGTCCGAGGGCATGTTTTGCACCCAGTGCGAGGCGGAAGGTTTTCGCAAGATCACCTATTATCCGGACCGGCCCGATGTGATGGCCCCGTTCAACGTGCGCATCGAAAGCGATCTGCCGGTGCTGCTGTCGAACGGCTCACCCGCCGCCCGCGGCAAAGGCTGGGCCGAATGGCAAGACCCCTGGCCGAAACCATCCTACCTGTTTGCGCTGGTGGCGGGCGACCTGGTGGCATATTCGGATGAATTTACAACGGCTTCCGGGCGGAAGGTTGACCTGAACATCTGGGTGCGCAAGGGCGACGAGACCCGCTGCGCCTTCGCGATGGAATCGTTGAAAAAATCGATGAAATGGGACGAAGACAGATACGGGCGCGAATATGATCTGGACGTGTTCAACATCGTGGCGGTGGATGATTTCAACATGGGGGCGATGGAAAACAAGGGGTTGAACATCTTCAATTCCACCTATGTCCTGGCAAGTCCCGAAACGGCAACCGACCGGACATACGAATTTGTCGAGAGCATCATAGCGCACGAGTATTTCCACAACTGGACCGGCAATCGCATCACCTGCCGCGACTGGTTTCAATTGTGCCTCAAGGAAGGGCTGACGGTCTTCCGCGACCAGCAGTTCACGACAGAGATGCGGTCGGGCCCGCTCAAGCGCATTGATGATGTGCTGAAACTGCGCGCCAGGCAATTCCCCGAAGATGCCGGCCCGCTGGCGCATGCCGTTCGCCCCGAGAGCTTCATCACCGTCAACAATTTCTATACCGCCACGGTTTATGAAAAGGGGGCCGAAGTGGTCGGCATGCTGAAACGGCTGGTGGGCGATGCCGGCTATGCCAAGGCGCTGGACCTTTTCTTTCAGCGCCATGATGGGCAGGCCGTCACCATCGAAGACTGGCTGAAAGTATTCGAAGATGCCACCGGGCGCGACATGACCCAATTCAAGCGCTGGTATTCGCAGGCCGGCACCCCGCGGCTGCAGGTGAAAGAAGAGTTCAAGAACGGCACCTATACGCTTCATTTCAAACAGGAAACGCCGCCCACGCCAGGGCAGGACGAAAAGCTGCCGCAGGTCATTCCGATTGCCGTGGGCCTTTTGAACCCGAACGGCGACGAGGTGGTGCCGACGACCGTTCTAGAAATGGCCGAAACCGAGCAGAGCTTTGCCTTCGAGGGGCTCGCGAGCAAGCCGGTGCCCTCGATCCTGCGCGACTTTTCGGCGCCGGTGATCGTGACGCGCCAGGCCAGCGCGCAAGAGCGCGCGTTCCTGCTGGCCCATGACACCGATCCGTTCAACAAGTGGGAAGCCGGCCGTGCCCTGGGCAAATCGGTGCTGTGCGCGATGGTCACAGAGGGCAGCGCCCCCGACCCGGACTTTCTGGATGCGATGGCCAGGGTGGCGACAGATGACGGGCTGGACCCGGCTTTTCGGGCACGGGTTCTGGGGCTGCCAAGCGAAGACGACATGGCGCAAACGCTGCATGACGCCAGTGTCGTGCCCGACCCCGATGCCATCCACGCGGCACGCGAGCGGCTGACGCGCGCCCTGGCCGAACGGCTGCGTGCCGATCTGCCCATGCTTTATGACGCCATGGCAGTGCCCGGCCCCTATTCGCCCGCCCCGGAGCCGGCGGCAAAACGCGCCCTGCGCGGCGCGGCGCTCGGGTTGATCACCCGGCTCGACGAAGGCGCCTTGGCCGAGCATCAATTCGGTGCCGCAGACAACCTGACGGAACAATCGGGCGCGCTTGCGCTGCTGGTCCCGACATCGCGCGGCGAGCCTGCGATCAGGGCGTTCTACGAGCAATGGAAATCCGACAAGCAGGTGATCGACAGCTGGTTCAACCTTCAGGTGACGCAGGCACGCCCGAAGGAGGCATTGGATATTGCGAAGAAGCTCGCCGAACACCCTGATTTCAATTGGAAAAGTCCGAACCGCTTCCGCTCGGTGGTGTTTGGCCTTGCCGCCAACCCCGCGGGGTTCCACCGGAAGGATGGCGCAGGCTATCGGTTCATCGCCGACTGGGTCATCCGGATGGATCGGATCAACCCGCAGCTGGCCGCGTGGTTGATTGCCGCATTCAAGTCCCGGTTGCGCTATGACGTGGACCGTCAAGCCCTGATGCGGGCCGAACTGGAGCGGATCCGGGCAACGAAGGGCCTTTCGCCCGATACCACCGAGATGGTCTTGCGGCTGCTTTCCTGACGGGGCGCCCCGCTGGCGCGGGCCGCGGTGCCTCCGGCGGGAGTATTTTCAGCAAGATGAAGTGGGAGCGGCCTGGCGTTCAGCCGCGGCAATAGGCTTGCTGGCGGGTCCAGGCGGCCATGTCGGCGCGTTTCGCTTCGCTGCGGAAAGGCGCCCAGTCGCGGCCCAGGCCGCGCCATTTGCCGTCTTGCGAGACCAGGGCGCCGTCACGGCTGACCTGGGCGGTGGCGATCTTCACGGCGCAGGCGAGGTTGGCGGAGCCGTCCTTGAGGCCGGCAACCGAGGTCGCGTCGCAGCCAAAGGCGCGCGCGGTGCGCGGGTCGATCTGGGTCAGGCCGATCCATTTGCCGCCGCCGCCAGATGCGCGCGGGTTCCAGGTGCTTTCATGTTTGGCCAGCGCCGAAAGTATGCCGGACCAGAAGGCGGCGCGGTCGTTGCGGTCGGCATTCGGATACGCCGGGCAATATTCGGCAATGTCGGTCGGCACGATGTCGAGCAATGCCGCCCCCTCGGACTTGATGGCGCCAAGTGTCGATCGGGTCCAGTCCGCGGCCTCGGGCCGGTGATCCCAGCGCATGGCCGGGAGCGCGCCGGTGCGCGCAACCTCGGGCGTGGCGGCGCGGCCTGTGCACCCGACAAGGATGGCGAGTGTCAGCGGCAGGAGCGCACGGCGAAGATCGCGGCGGGAGGGCATGGGCAGGGTCATGGTGGAAGGCTGCACCAGAGCGCCCCGCCCTGTCCAGCGCGGCGCGGTCAGATCGGCGGCATTTCGCGCGGCGCGGCGCCCCTTGCCCCGGGCCGCGCGCTGGCCTAGAACGCAGGCATTCAAACAGACCACGGGACGCGACGCGATGCTTGACCTCAGCTATACTTCTCCGACCCCCAAGGTGATTGCCGGGGCGACGGGCGATTGGGAACTGGTGATCGGGCTGGAGGTGCATGCGCAAGTCGCAAGCAAGGCCAAGCTGTTTTCCGGGGCGTCGACGCAGTTCGGGGCCGAGCCGAATTCCAATGTCGCCTTCGTCGATGCCGCAATGCCGGGAATGTTGCCTGTTATCAACGAGTTCTGCGTCGAACAAGCGGTGCGCACCGGGCTGGGGCTGAAGGCGCAGATCAACCTGAAAAGCGCCTTTGACCGCAAGAATTACTTCTACCCGGACCTGCCGCAGGGCTATCAGATCAGCCAGCTTTACGAGCCGATCGTGGGCGAAGGCGAGGTTCTGGTCGAGATGGGCGACGGCACCGCGCGCATGGTGCGGGTGGAGCGCATTCATATCGAGCAGGACGCGGGCAAGTCGATCCATGACATGGACCCGAACATGTCCTTTGTCGATCTGAACCGCACCGGGGTGGCGCTGATGGAGATCGTCAGCCGCCCCGATATCCGCGGCCCCGAGGAGGCAGCGGCCTATGTGGTCAAGCTGCGCCAGATCCTGCGCTACCTGGGCACCTGCGATGGCAACATGCAAAACGGCAATCTGCGCGCCGATGTAAACGTGTCGGTGTGCCGGCCGGGGGACTATGAACGCTACCGGGAAACCAATGATTTCGGTCACTTGGGGACACGTTGCGAGATCAAGAACATGAACTCCATGCGTTTCATCCAGGCCGCGATCGAGCATGAGGCGCGCCGGCAGATCGCCATTCTGGAGGATGGCGGCAGCGTCGACCAGGAGACCCGGCTGTATGATCCGGACAAGAACGAAACCCGCTCGATGCGGAGCAAGGAAGAGGCGCATGACTATCGCTATTTTCCCTGCCCGGACCTGTTGCCGCTGGAGATCGAGCAAGACTGGGTGGACGCGATCAAGGCCAGCCTGCCGGAACTGCCGGATGAGAAAAAGGCGCGGTTTATCAAGGACTTCGGACTGAAAGATTACGACGCCAGCGTGCTGACGGCGGATGTGGCGAACGCGGCTTATTTCGAGGAAGTGGCGCGCGGACGCGATGGCAAGCTGGCGGCGAACTGGGTGATCAACGAGTTGTTCGGACGGCTGAAGAAGGAGGACCACACGATCAGCGAAAGCCCGGTCAGCGCGGCGGCGCTGGGCAGCATCATCGAGCTGATTTCCAAGGGGGATATCAGCGGCAAGATCGCCAAGGAAGTCTTTGAAATCGCTTATACAACAGGCCGCGACCCGGTGGAGATCGTCGAGACCGAGGGGCTGAAACAGGTGACCGACACCGGCGCCATCGAGGCCGCCGTGGACAAGGTGATCGCCGACAATCCGGCGCAGGTGGAAAAGGCCCGCGCCAACCCGAAACTGGCTGGCTGGTTCGTCGGCCAGGTGATGAAGGCGACGGGGGGCAAGGCCAACCCGAAGGCGGTGAACGAGATGGTGCGGGCCAAGCTCGGCGGGTAGAAACGGGGGACCGGATTCGGACATTCCGTACGCTGGCGGGTGACCGGTTTCGGACAATTTGCACAAGGTTCCGAGGCGACCGAAACCGGCGGGCCTGCTGGTGCCTGCCAAGCCGGTGAAAGATCCCGACAAGCTTTGTCGCTCCGCAAGGCAAACCCTGAAGCGCGTTGATCGGTGGCGGCCCGCCCGGTAGGCTGGACCAAAACGGGGGGCGATCTGATGACTGCATTTTCACCCGAGAACCTGACGAGGTCGGCGAAATTGCTGGTCGCGGCCGGAATGGTTGCGGCAAACCCCGGCGCGCTGGCCGCGGCAGCGGCTGGTCTGGACGGGGTGCAGGCGTGGTTCGAGGTGAAGGCCGACAAACACCCGGATCTGAAAACGCTGGAAAAGGAAGTGGCGGGCGAGTTGAAGCGCCGGCTGAAGGCGCCGGATTTTCATTGCCCGAGGGGGGCCGAGGTTCATCTGCCACAGATGATCGAGGCGGCGATGGCCGGCGATGTGGATTTCGTCGGGTGCAACCTTGAGGCCGAGCGGATCGTCGAGGTCATGGTTGGACGGTTCAAGGAGGTCGAGCACCGCAACCCGGCTATGGTGGAAGCCTATCGCTGTCTTTACCTGCCGGTGCTGCGCGGGTTGATGGACGACCCGCGGATGCTGGCGGTGCTGGACCCGATGATCAAGCGCAAGCAACTGGCGCAGGGCGACAATATTGCCGCCAAGCTGGACCAACTGGCCACCCTGCCCCGGGAGCAGCTGGAATTGCTGGCGACGCGGTTCGGGATTGAAGATGCGTTCGATCTGGGCGAGCGGGAAATTCAGGAGCAGCTTGCGCTGAAGGCCAGGGAGTATCGGGATTATCGCAAGCTGATCGATAATATCGACGAGCGGGTTGCAGGGCTGGGCAATCTGAAGGCGGCGGCAAAGGAAGCCGCCGAACGGCTGGATTTCGACGAGGTCGAGGCGTTGATGGCGCGGGTGGACGAGGTGGAAACCGAGATCGCCGCCGAGGCCAAGGAGATTCGGGCCGCCAACGCGCTGCTGCGCGGGCGGGTCGAGCAGGCATACGGGATTTATTGCGCGGCCGCCGACAGCTTTGCCTCGGTGGACCGGCTGGAGCCGGCACGGCGGCGGGCGCGGTATTTCAAGCCGCTTTATGAGCATGGCTTGACGTTTGCCGGGCCCGGGTTGGGGCGGGCGGTCGAGATGCTGCAGGACGTGTTGCGGGTGATCGATCGCGCGGCGGATGGGGCGCTGTGGGCCGGGACGCAAAACAACCTTGGCGCTGCGCTGCAGGCGCTTGGGGCGCGCGCGAGCGATCCCGGGCGGCTGCAGGAGGCGGTGGCGGCCTTTCGCCAGGCGCTGAAGGAATTCACCCGCGAGGCGGTGCCGCTGCAATGGGCCATGACGCAGAACAACCTTGGCAATGCGCTGCAGGCGCTTGGCGCGCGCGCGGGCGATCCGGGGCAGCTGCAGGAGGCGGTGGCGGCCTATCGCGAGGCGCTGAAGGAATACACCCGCGCGGCGGTGCCGCTGCAATGGGCCAAGACGCAAAACAACCTTGGCGCTGCGCTGCGGGCGCTTGGGGTGCGCGAGGGCGATGCCGGGCGGCTGCAGGAGGCGGTGGCGGCCTTTCGCGAGGCGCTGAAGGAATTCACCCGCGAGGCGGTGCCGCTGGACTGGGCCGGGACGCAAAACAACCTAGCCGGGGTGGAACTGGCGTTTTTCGATCTGGACGGGGAGGAGGCGCATCTGGCGCAGGCGGTGGGCTATCTGGCAGAAGCGCGGGAGGTGTTCGAGGACGCCGGGGCGGATGGGTATCTGGCGATTGTGGCAAATCTGGAAGCGCATATCGCGGCGCGGCGGGGTGAATGAAAAAGGCCGGGGAGAACCCCGGCCCTTTCGAAACTCTTGTTGGTCGCCTGTCGGTCGCCCGCTGGTCGCGAGGCTTAAGCCGTTGCGGCCTTTTTCTTGCGACCGCGCACGGCGGCCATGCCACCGAAAGCGCCGATCATCAGCAGGCCGGTTGCCGGAAGCGGCACGGCGCTGACGTTTGCCACCTGGTTTCCACCCGAAACGTAGTGACCGTTTCCGAAGAACCCCAGGTTCGCCCCACCGAAGATGGAGCCGAATGCGGCTTGAAAACCGGACAGGTGCGAGGACCATCCGTTTCTGATCCAGCCCGATCCGCCGTTACCGGCAAAAATGAGCTGCACGAAACCGGCGGCACTTGCGTTGGAGGAGGCGAACGGCGTGCTGTTGCCGGTCGGTGCCGCAACAGACGACCCGCCCGAGAACGAATAGGTGGCCGCAGACGCACTGCCTGCAACCATAACCGAGATCGCCAACCCGGTGGCCGCGTATTTGAGTGTCTTGAACATGTTCTGAATTGCCCCTTCGAGAACTGGTACATAGTGACACCTGAATGTTTAGGCGATTTGCCGGGTTTGTCAAAGCATTTACCGCTTGTTTACCATTGCCTGGACATTTTTGTCGCATCGAAGATGGCATGTTGCGAAACAATCTGGCGGTTTCCACGCAACATCTCGCATGGGCGGAAACACTCTGTTGTTTCCGAGGCCGATGTCTTCGGTTTGCCATCCCCGGCAAGAATCGGCGCGCCGGGTCCGGCGCCGCATTGAAAATCCACCCTCACCCCTTTAGAACGGCGCAGCTTTTCATTGGAGGATCGGATGCCCGGTTACGAGTACAAAGTCATTCCGGCGCCCAGAAAGGGCGTGCGGGCCAAAGGTGTCCGGGGCACGGACATGCGTTTTGCCCATGCGTTGCAGGAGATCATGAACGATCTGGCCGCCGACGGATGGGAGTATCTGCGCACCGACACGCTGCCCTGCGAGGAACGCAAGGGGCTGACCGGGCGCAGCACCGTGTTCCAGAACATGCTGGTCTTTCGCAGGGCCACCCCCGACGCGACGGGCGCCGAGGCAGGTTCGGACGATGCCAGCACGCCGTCCGGCGCGCCGTTGATCGCTCCGGTCCCGCTGCATCCGGACCCCGCCGATGCGCCGGATCAGGTTTCGTGGCGCCGCCGGCTGCGCGCAGAGCGACCGGATGCGGAAAAACAACAGGATGCCGAGCAGGGTGCCGAGGATGAAGACAAGACGCCCGCGCGCACGGAACCCGTTGTCAGCAAGCCCGGCTGAGCCGCGCGCTCAATCCGGGCCGGCCGGCACGTCAAGGTTCAGGGCAAGTGCGTGAATGCGACCGATCAGGTCCTGGCCCAGGGCGGCATGCACCGCGCGGTGTCGCTGAATACGCGACATGCCGGCAAAGGCCGCGCTGGTCATGTGCACCTGGAAATGGCTTTCGCCGCCGTCCTGATACCCCGCGTGACCGCGGTGTTTTTCGCTTTCGTCCTCGACGACAAGCGTTTGCGGATCAAAGGCCGCCTGCAGTTTCTGCTGGATTTCATCGGTTACCGACATTTTCACAACTCGCCTCTTCTATCCTGTGCCAAATCGTCTAAACTCTCATGTCCGAGTCGGAAAGGTTTAATACTATGGTCAAGTCAGACCCGTTTGGTTTTGATATCTCGGTTTCTTCCGACAAGAAGAAACGCACGCGCGGCCGGCGTGGGATGTCGGGCGCGTTCGAGACCTCGACACGCGTGTGCGAACACCCGGAATGTTCGGAAATGGGCAAGTACCGCGCGCCCAAATCGCCGGATTCGCTGGATGATTACTACTGGTTTTGCAAGGACCACGTGCGCGAATACAATCTGAAATGGAACTTTTTCTCGACCGCCAGCGAAGAGGAATTCCAGGAGCAGATGGACAAGGACCGCGTCTGGGAACGCGAGACCAAGCCGTTTGGCAAGGTCGGCGAAGAGGCTCGCGCCTGGGCCCGCCTTGGCATCGACGACCCGCACCAGGTGCTGGGCGAAAACGCGACGAAAAATCCCGGCAAGTCGATCACCGGCACCCGCACCCTGCCCCCGACCGAACGCAAGGCAATCGCCATTCTCGAAGCCAAGGACCACTGGACCAAGGCCGAGGTGCGCAAGGCCTACAAGGCGCTGATCAAGGTGCTGCACCCCGACATGAACGGCGGCGACCGCAGCCAGGAAGAGCAGCTGCAGGAAGTTGTCTGGGCCTGGGAACAGATCAAGATCAGCCGCTATTTCAAGGACTGAGACCGGGGCCGCAGACTGCCGCGCGGCAACCCCATGATCCGCAATGAATTCAACGCGTTCTGCGCGGCCCTGGCCGCCACGACCCCGGTGGTGCAATGGGGCGGCGCCGATGTCTGAAAGGTCGGCGGCAAGCTGTTTGCCATTGGCGGCCGGGCCGATGGCGAACCTGGGGTGACGTTCAGGTGCAGCCCGTTTGCCTTTTGGAGCATGTCGCGTCAAATCACGCTTGCTTCGCCCGGGTCGCGCAAGCGGCCCGGGCATGCGCCCGCCCGCCCTTGCGTTGCGTGCCATGCTGAAGCCAATCATGTGCGACACGCTCCAGGGGCAGGACATGCCGGGGCTGCGCCGGGCCCCTGCCTGGCATCACGCGGGCTGAAATGGATCCAGCACCACGCGGCATCGGGGCTGAGCGACGCCGAATTGCGCGAACATGTGCCCCCTGCGACTTGATTGCCGCGCCCCTGCCGAAAAAGACCCGCAAGGCACTGGGGCTGGGGGCCGGGTAGCGCGTGCCGTGATGGCGGGCCTGGCCCTCGCGCCCGGCCACGTCCAGCGGGCGTTACGCGAAACGGACGGGCCAGCGGACGAGCGCCGGCCCGGAAAACGCCCGGCAGCCCGGTCGGCGCGCTACTCGTCGGTCAGGGTTTTCAGGAACGCGACCAGGGCGGCCTCTTCCCGGTCGCTGAGCCGCAGGTCTCCCAACTCGTCCGCATTCACATTGTCGGCCACTTCCGGCGCGGGCCAGCATCTGGCGGCAAGCGCCTCGGCCTCGGGCACAAGATCGCTTTCGCAGGCCGGCCAGACGTCGCGCGTGTTGTAGAATTTCACGACCCCTTCCAGCGTCTTGAAATAGCCGTTGTGCATGTAGGCCCGGGGGCTGTCGGCGGCGGGGCGCGCATCAACATTGCGCAGGCTCGCCACCTTCTGCTTGCCGGCCGCAGCAGGGGCAAGGATGTCATGGACCGGGTCGGTCGCCAGAAATCCCGCCAGCCCGGTATCCACCCAGTCGGCGCCGTCAGGGTTGAAGCCGGTTTGCCGATACCACGGGTTTTCCGGGTTTTTCGGCACGCCAAGATTGTCATGGGTGAAATCGGTGAACAGCGCCGGCTCGCCGTTCGGCCCCGGGTCGAGCACATGGCATTGGGCGCACATGCCCTTGCCGGTGAACAGGTCGAAACCCGCCCGTTCGACGGCGCTCAGCTCGGCCTGGCCGGCCTGCCAGCGGTCGAAACGCGATGAAAACCGGTTGACCTCGGGCGAGCCTTCGTAAGCGGCGATGGACCGCGCGATGGCGGCGAAGGCCCTGTCGATCCGGGCCGCCGTGTCTTCATCGGCGATGGTGATCGAGGCATCGGCGGTCCGGCACTGGTCGCCGAGGCCGGCCGGAAACGCGATGGCGCAGATGCCCTCGCCCCAGATCGCGCCAAGCTCATGGTTGGCGCAGGCCCGCTGCACCACACAGGCGGCGTGCGGCATCGCCATTTCCACCGGGTTCAGGAACGGCCCCCTCGCCTGATCGGCCGCCACATTGCCCAGCGCGTGCCCGGTCGCGCGCCCGTCCAGAAACGCCCCGCCGGAAAACAGCACGCCGCCGTCCTCGATGCTGTGGTGAAACACCGGCGCCGGGCTGACATAGGCCGCGCTGGGCGGTCTGCGGCTGCCAAAGCGCCCGGAAATTGAGCCTTCGACCACGCCGCCCGCGGCGTTGGCGGTCTCGGACGGGCTGGCGAAGCCATAGGCCGGATCATGACAGGCGGCACAGGCCTGATTGCCGTTGAACGACAGGTCAGGGTCATGAAACAGCGCCTTTCCAAGCGCTTGCACCGGCGCAAGATCGCTCGCCCCCGCCGTGCCGCCAAGTGCCAATGCCATGAAAGCCGAGGCCACTACCCGTTTCATTTTCGTGTGCCCCCTTAATCCGACTGTTTTCATCAGGCACAACAAGCGAGGGGTTTGCTCAGTTATTTTGACCTGCCAAATGAATTCAGTCCCGGGCCAGCAAAACAACGGGCCGCCCGGAAGGCGGCCCGTGGGCGGCAGTCGTCACGTGTTGCGGTCAGTCTTGCGGTCTTGCCGCCCGCGCAAGCACGGCCAGGCACAGTTCGGTGGCCTTGGCCATGTCCTGCACCGAGATCCATTCGAGCGGGCCGTGGATGTTCTGCATGCCGGTGAAGATATTGGGCGTCGGCACCCCCATTTCGGTCAGCAGGGAACCGTCGGTGCCACCGCGGATCGGGGTGGAAAAATGTTCAATGCCAAGGCTTTGCGCCGCTTCCTGCACCAGTTCCACCGGCGTCATGTCGTCTTCCAGCCAGTAGCGCATGTTGCGGTATTGCGGGGTGATCGTGCAGCTGATCTCGCTGCGCGGCTCGGTGGCCTGCACCGCGGCGCAGACCTGCTGCACCAAGGCGCCCTTGGCCGCCAGCCCGTCGCGTTCGAAATCGCGGATGATCAGGCGCAGACGCATTTCGCTGGAGCCGCCCTCCATGTCGGTTGCGTGGATGAAGCCCTCGCGCCCGTCGGTGGTTTCGGGCGTCAGCGTGGCCTGCGGCAGCGTCGCGATGATCCTGGCGGCAAGGTGGATGGCGTTGACCATCTTTTCCTTGGCCTGGCCGGGGTGGATCGACACGCCCTTGATGACGATCTCGGCGCCGTCCGCCGAGAAGCTTTCATGGACGATCTCACCGATGTCGCCGCCATCGAAGGTGTAGGCGAAATCGGCCTGGATGTCGCGGGCCAGCGCCGGGGTGACGCCACGGCCGATTTCCTCGTCCGGGGTGAAGGCGATGCGCACCGGCCCGTGTGGCAGGTCGGGGTTGGTCAGCATGTGGCGCGCCGCCGTCATGATGATGGCAACGCCGGCCTTGTCGTCGGCGCCCAGCAGCGTGGTGCCGGATGCGGTGATGATGTCGTCGCCGGCCTTGCTGGCAAGATAGGGAAATTCCGCGGGCGACAGCACCAGCTCGGGGTCGTCGGGGAAGGTGATGTCATCGCCGTTGTAGCCCCGGATCACCCGCGGTTTGACCCCGGTTGCGTTGAACTGCGGGGCGGTGTCGACATGGGCCAGCAGCCCGATGGTCGGGCCCGGCACGGTGCCGGGGATGGTCGCCAGCACGACGCCGTAGTCGGTCAGCGTCACATCCTGTGCGCCGATCTCTTTCAGTTCGGTTTCGAGCAGGCGCAGGATATCGAGCTGGCGCGCGGTGCTTGGCGCGGTCTCGGAGGCCGCGTCGCTCTGGCTGTCGATGGCGGCGTAGCGCACAAGGCGGTCTTCGAGTTCGCGATCAAACGGGTTTGGCATGGTGGGTCCTGACACTGGGCTGATGCCGAAGACAGCCCCCGGCGATATCGCGAACAGATTTACCCCCTGGCCGAGGCACTGGCAATTGCCCGGCGGCAAATCGTGCGCCTCCTGCGGCGCCAACGCGCTGTCGGTGCGGGTGAACTGCGGCACGAACAGGATGAAGAAGGCGACGGACTGCGGGTTGAGGGCCGTGACGATCAGCACGCGGCCAAAAATGCCGCGCGCAGGCAGGGCGTGGGGTGCGGGCGGCACGCCTGCCCCGGTCAGGGCCGTGGTGCGCAGCAGTTTCGCGCCGAGGCAGATCAGGATGAACGCACCGCCCCATTTCAGGGCGCCAGACAGCGCGGTTGAGGCCGGGATCAGCGCGCCGAGCCCGAACAGCGAGGCGCTCATCGCGGCGAAATGGCCGAGGGCCACGCCGGCAACGGTTGCGAAGGCCACGCTGCGGCCCTGCCCGAGCGCGCAACTGAGCACCAGGAGTATGGTTGGGCCGGGGATGATCAACAATGCAACGGAAGCGGCTGCGAAAGCCAGCCAGAGGTCAAATTCCATAATGTTGCCGTTTGAAAAAACTGATTAAAAATGTCTTTTAACCCATTGCCATTATTGAAAAACTGGCGCCGGAAGGCCTTGGAAAATGGTCGTCAGAAAAAACTGTTCGTTTGCAATTGCCGGAGGGATTGCGCGAAACCGGGCGCCGGCAAACCGTTGAGTGGGTTTCGCTGGCGCCCGATCTGGACCTGTTGGAGCGCGTGGCGCTGGAGGGGTCGGGCGTGAACCGGCTGCAGATGGGCGATCTGGCCGAGACAATCGCGGCCTGCGCGGGATTTGCGCGGGGTTTGTGCGCGCCAACGACATCCGCGCGGTATCGTTCAGCGGCTGGAACGGGGCGCGGGACAGGGACGGACGCACGGCGGCGGCCGGCGCGGCGCTGTTGGCGGCGCTGGCGGCAGGGTGATCCGGCAGCGGCCCTGGATGCGTGACCCTAGTTGGCGGCTTGCAGCCGGGCCTCGGGGTCGGGCTTTTGCAGGGGCAGCGGTGGCCACCAGTCGGCGATGAGGCCATCGGCGGCGCGGGTTTCGATCGGCAGCACCCAGTCGTCGGGGCCAAACAGGTTGTAGCCGGCCTTGGTCAGGTCGACCTCGCTATCGACGAAATCCTGCATCGGGCGGCCATTCAGTGACACCCGGATATGGCCGTAAACGGCGACATCGGCAAAGCCCTTTCGGGCGAATTCGCTTTCCAGCAGCTTGGCGAAATCATGGATCAGGTCGGGGCGCGTCAGGATGTTGCGGGCCTGGCGCCGGGTGAGCAATTCCTCGGGCTCGATGATCCAGGTGCGCCCGGCCGGGGCGACGACGCGGAAGTAGCCGCGCCCGGAGCGGTCATAGATGCGCATGCGCCAGCTGAAGCGGTGGCCGTCTCCGGTCCAGCCGACGAGGTTGGGAAAGGCCGCCTGGCGCACCGGCAGCGCCAGTTGCACCGTGAACCAGAGCCCGAGCGCCAGCAGCCCGGCGCGCCCCAGCCCCGGCAGCGTCAGGCGGGGGGGCGGCGGCATCGGCGGCAGGTCCTCGACCAGCCCGAGGGTGCGGCGCAGCAGGCGCTGGGGCCAGTCCGGGTCAAAGAAGATCAGCGTGACCGCGATGGTCAGCCAGGGGAATATGCCGATGTTGAAGAAGATCGAGTTGGAGACGTGGAACATCACGTAGATCAGGAAGATCCAGAGCCGGGTCTTGCGCCAGAGCAGCAGCGGCGCGCCGACGATATGCAGGAGCACGACGCCGCTGGCCGCCGCCATCACCACCCAGTCCCATTGAAAGAGCGAGGCCAGCGGGATGTCCCCGATGCGTTCCTGCATCCACATGCGCAGGGGTTCGCCGCGCAGCCAGTCATCGGTGATCTTGACGATGCCGGCGAAGACCAGGATCACCTCGGTCTGCAGGCGCAGCGCCGCCACCGGCCAGTAGGGGATGGTGAGCGCGCGGATATGCGGCTTGAGCCAGGCATCCACCGAAAAGGCGCGGTTGGCCGGGCTGACGGCGAGCAGCACGGCATAGAGCAGCACCATGTAGTTGTGGTTGAGATACTGGGTGCGGTCGAGCAGGAAGAAATAGCCGAACGACAGGATGAAGGTGACGATGGCGACGCGGTAAAACGCGCCGATCATCACCAGGAAGGAACTGAGCCCGACCAGCCCCCAGGCGTAGTAGATCCACGGGTCCGGCAGCGGCTGGATGAAATCGAGGCCGAAATAGGGGAAGGTGTAGTCGGTGTTGACGTAGTAGCGTTCGATCCGGGTGTAGTTCACGTAGCGGAAATAATCCCAGAGCAGGATGGCGCCGAACAGGACACGGGTGGCGACCAGCGACTGGATCGAGATCGGCGCGTTCAGAGCGCGCAACAGGCGGGTGCCGAGCGCGGCCGTGGGTTCGGTGTGCTCGGGGGTGAGTGCGGTCAGGGTCATCCGGTGCCGGGCTCCTTTGCCGTGATTCTTGCGTGGCACCCGAGGGGCGCCTTTGCGCGGGATCATGTCCGCAAAGCGCCGGGCTTTGCCATAAACCGGCGGTATATTTCGGGCGCGCCGGGGCGTGATGGGCGAAATTGCGCGCGACACGGGCGCGCGATCGGCTATTCTGGCGCCCATGGACCAGTTGTCACCCCCCCTGCCCGGCGCGGCCACCGGCCCGGTGATCATCTATGACGGTGAGTGCCCGGTCTGCACGCGCTACGTGCGCATGGCGCGCCTGCGCGAGGCGGCCGGAGAGGTGACGCTGGTGAATGCGCGCGAGCGCGATCATCCGCGGGTGGCCGAGGTGCGCGCGCGGGGGCTGGATCTGAACGAGGGCATGGTGGTGCTGCTGGACGGGCAGATGCACTACGGCTCTGACGCCATGGTGGTGCTGAGCGCGCTGTCGACGCGTTCGGGCCTGTTCAACCGGATGATGCGGGTGGCTTTTGCCTCGCCGCGCCGGGCGCGCTGGCTGTATCCGGTGCTGGTGCGCGGGCGGTTGCTGCTGTTGCGCCTTTTGGGGCGCAGGCCGATCGAGGATTAGACGCGGGCAGTCGGGCTGCCGGTCCGCGCCGAGATGACGCGGGCGTGATGAATTCACGCGCCTTGCGTTGACCTTGCCCGTCATATCCCCCAAAACGAGGCAAACGGCGGCAATCTCCGCCCCCACCCCCCTTCCCGTGCGGAAAACGAAGGCAGATGAGACGATGGATATTGACAGCAAGCCGAGTGAAGAAATCTCTGTCCGGGAGGTTTTTGGCATCGACAGCGACATGGTGGTCAAGGGGTTCGGCGAGCGCACATCGCGGGTGCCCGACATCGACCCCACCTACAAGTTCGACCCCGACACGACCTTGGCGATCCTGGCCGGGTTTTCCCATAACCGCCGGGTGATCATCCAGGGCTATCACGGCACCGGCAAGTCGACCCATATCGAACAGGTGGCCGCCCGGCTGAACTGGCCCACGGTGCGGGTGAACCTGGACAGCCACATCAGCCGGATCGACCTGATCGGCAAGGATGCGATCAAGCTGCGCGACGGCAAGCAGGTGACCGAGTTCCAGGAAGGCATCCTGCCCTGGGCGCTGCGCAACCCCACCGCGATCGTGTTCGACGAATACGACGCCGGGCGCGCCGACGTGATGTTCGTGATCCAGCGGGTGCTGGAGCATGACGGCAAGCTGACGTTGCTCGATCAGAACGAGATCATCACCCCGCACCCGTATTTCCGGCTGTTCGCCACGTCGAACACGGTGGGGCTGGGCGACACGACGGGGCTGTATCACGGGGTGCAGCAGATCAACCAGGCGCAGATGGACCGCTGGTCGCTGGTGTCGACGCTGAACTATCTGAGCCATGACGCGGAAACCGCGATCGTGCTGGCCAAGAACCCGATCTACAACACCGAAAGCGGGCGCAAGACCGTAAGCCAGATGGTGACGGTGGCCGACCTGACGCGCACCGCCTTCATGAACGGCGAGCTTTCGACGGTGATGAGCCCGCGCACGGTGA
>Ga0256839_1001989_pt1 | contig 23703 bp, 24 predicted proteins | sample 354166metaG_FD_185968 | JGI IMG/M metagenome (GOLD analysis project Ga0256839, IMG submission 185968) | Hydrothermal vent microbial communities from Mid Atlantic Ridge, Atlantic Ocean - 354-166 | ecosystem: Environmental > Aquatic > Marine > Hydrothermal vents | place: Atlantic Ocean: Mid... | reverse complement strand
CCAAAAGCCGTGGACTGTCGCCCAAAAGCCGTGGACTGTCGTCTTAAAGCCGAGGACTGTCGCCCAAAAGCTGTGGACTAACTACAAATTGTTTTGAGCTAATTCAGAAGGTGCTTGAGGAGCCTCATCTACATTAGCATAAGTATGACATGTAAAAGAAGGAGTACAAGAACTTGCAACAAAAGACACCCTAGACTTAACCCACTTTATGCGATAGGGTTCGTAATGAGAATGCAAACTGCAATAAATCAATTATTTAGGTTCGAAAACATATAGTTGTATAATAAACCCCTGAATTTGGGCTAAAAACGAACAAATATCATTCTTTATTACAGTTAGTAATTCTAACTTTACTTTGCATATTTTTTTATTGATGAGCAAGTTTAAACTTCTGTTTTTAATTTTGTTTTCCTTCTTTTCATCAAACGCTCAGGAATTTCATAAACCAGTGCACCAAGCTGGTAGGGTTATTGATGACATTAAACTCGATGGAAAACTTGATGAAAAATCTTGGCTAGAAGCGCCCTTACTTTCAAACTTAAAAACTACTGTACCAGTAGAAGGAGGCATGCCATCAAGTGTTACAAAAGTTAGGTTTTTAGCCGAACCTAAAAACATCTATATTTCAGTTGTCTGTTTTGACTCTGACCCTTCGGCTATTATTAGTTTTTCAAAATTGAGAGATGCTAATCTTAGAAATGAGGATCATATCAAAATTGTGTTAGACCCTTCTAGAGACGGCCAATCTGGTTATATTTTTGCAGTAAACCCAAATGGCGCTCGTTATGATGCGTTAGTAAGCAGGCGAGGAGAGTCTGAAAACAAAAATTGGGATGGGGTATGGGAAGCAAAAACAAAAATCACAGATGAGGGTTGGGTCGTAGAAATTAAAATTCCAATTCAAAGTATTAATTATAAAAAAGGGCTTACAGCATGGGGGTTTAATATTGAAAGAAGAATTCAACGATTTCAGGAAACGATTCGCTGGTCGAATGTAAAAAGAGACCAATGGTTTACACAAACTAGCAAGGCAGGTCTTATTACCAATTTGCCAAAATTTAATTATGGTTTAGGAACCAATATTCGGCCATCGTTTGTGGGGAACTATTCAAAAATGGGCTTAGCATCAGACGATGGTATAGGTAGCGAATTTAAGTTTGAACCTAGCATTGATATAAATCAACGCATTGGGTCAAATATCACAACTTCAATAACAGTTAATACCGATTTTGCCGAAACAGAAGTTGATAGTCGCCAAACCAATCTTACCAGATTCCCCTTATTTTTCCCAGAAAAACGATCCTTCTTTTTAGAAGGAGCTGACATTTTTGAGTTTGGATTAGGATTACGAACGGATATTGTGCCATTTTTTAGCAGAAGAATAGGTTTATATAAAGGCACACAAGTGCCTATACTACTTGGAGGTAAAATAAATGGACGCATCAATAAAACTGCTTTTGGAGGATTAATGGTAGGAACAGATGCCGTTGCAACGCCTGATGTAAACATTGCTCATACACAAATGGGTGTTGCACGAATTCGGCAAAATATTAGGAAAGAATCTTCTTTTGGATTAATTGGCACTTTTGGTGACCCAATCGGTAGGCAGGGAAGCTATTTGGGAGGCGTTGACTTTACCTATCAAACCACCAGTTTTAAAGGAAATAAAAATGTACTTATTGGAGCAACAGCTCTTTATACGGATAGGAATGACCTCGCAGGAGAGCAAACAGCCTTTTCGTTTAAATTCGACTACCCCAACGATTTGTGGGATATTTCTTTTACCTACTTAAGAATAGGCGATGCATTTGATCCTTCACTCGGTTTTGTTCCTCGCAAAGCCATTAACCGGTATAGGTTGGGAGTGGTGTATGCCCCTCGCCCCGAATGGTCTTTGGTAAGGCAAATGTTTAACGAAGTATTTCTCTCCTATGTATCCAACCTTAACGGCAATTGGGAATCGTATCGGGTATTTACAGCACCCATCAATTGGCGTTTCGAAAGCGGTGACAGGGTAGAGGCTAATTTTGTGCCCGTAGGCGAAAATATACCATTCGCTTTTGAGGTTGCTGAGGGCGTAATAATTCCAGCAGAAAAATACCACTTTATTCGGTATCGAGGAGAAGTTGAATTTGCAGCCAAACGAAAAGTAAATGGGCAAGCAACTTGGTGGTTTGGGTCGTTTTATGATGGCAACTTAAATACGTATGAATTAGAGCTAAATTGGAACCCTTTTAAAATACTAACATTCGAGTTTCAAGGAATTAGAAATATTGGCAGCTTGCCAGGAGGTAATTTTGATCAAATTTTAATTGGAGGGCGAGTGAGGTTTAACCTTACACCTGATTTGCAACTGAATAGCTTTGTGCAATACGATACAGATACCAAGTCTGTGGGAGTTAACTCAAGGCTTCATTATATCTTTTTGCCTTTGGGAGATATTTTTGTGGTGTTTAACCATAATACAGCACAAGATTTAAACGAAAATTGGCAACTAGGCTCGAGCCAATTAATTATCAAGGCTCGCTACACGTTTAGATTATAGGTTGATTTTTTTAGTTCTGATACCCAACCACCTTTTCTTGTGCTAATGCAATACTAAGAAGCACAAGCGGCACTTGCACTATTTGTTGTGGTACTACAAATTGTTTTGAGCTAATTCAGAAGGTGCTTGAGGAACCTCATCTACATTAGCATAAGTATGACATGTAAAAGAAGGAGCGCAAGAACTTGCAACAAATAAGATAACAACTGCGATAATTAAACTAAGCCTTTTCATAATAGAAGAATTTTATTTTATTGATAGTTCAAAGGTATTGCCACCCCTTGTTTAAATTACTCCTTATAAAGCTTGATAAGCGATTAGTTTTTAGCCTTAAATCAGGGCTAAGTTTAAATACGTAGGACTCGCTGAAAAAGTCCTAAGTGCTAAATATTTACTTTATAGCCAAAAATCTTATTTGAAAATTATCATTTGTTATTTCTGAAAACATTGACTTTAAGGACAGCCATTAGGGAGTAAAAAGAAGAAAGGAGTAGCGTTAACACAATAGTTCTTTTTAACTATTTCACATTGTTCAAATCCGGAATATTTGTGAGGCTAAATATTGGATTATACCGATTAAACAACCTATTGAATTTATCTTTATTTACCACTATTCCTAATTGATCCAATGCGTCTTTAAGTAAATCAGGAAATACTGCTCTTGCACTAAGTGAGTCCTTTAACAAGTATTCAAAAAAAGCTTTTTTTTGGTCGTCTGATAATGAAGGTATATCACAGCCTTCGAGGCCAAACTGCCCTGAAATACTGCCGGCCCTTGCGGCTAGTAATTTTAAAATTGGGGTGCAAATACCCCATCTATTTAATAAAATTTTGATAAAATAGACTTGATATACTTCGTGGTTCATATCAACGGTTCTAAGGAAATTAATAAAGTCTGGAATATATTCTTTATTGGTATAAGCTAATGAAAATGAAGCGTTTAAGCCCATTGGCATTTCGTCATCCAACCACACCTTTTCAACTTTGTTTTTTGCCATTATAAACTGAACGTACTTTAGTATTTTATTTGTGTTAGCAGTATTTTTTGCTGATTGTAAGAAAAATGCCAACTCGCTATAAAGAGGGATTCTATCGTGTACTTTACATGTGTGTTCTATAAAGTTTCCATCTTTATAGACTCCATACCTTAATCCAGCTTCTATTCCATTCTTTTCAACAGCAGTTTCGCAAAGTGTACCTATATTGGCTAGCAGTCTATCCAACGTATCTGCTATTGATAACGGGTTTTCAAGATTTACTTCAAATTTGGTTTGTATCATAATTGTTTAACTCAGAAGTTATATTTGTGACTTGAATTCAGCCTTTTTTATGTAAAAAAAAGCTCCGCAGAAACAACATCTGAATTAAACAGATGTAGCTTTTGCGAAGCCAATACTAAAATTTTTAGGTGTTTTCCTAAAAGTTATACCCCATAAAATAAGAATGAAGCTATAATGCACCATCCTCCTACAAATAAACCGGCTATGCCTATTTTACCTTGTAGTGGAGCAAGCTTAGCAAGTAATTGCTCTCCTTTTTTCTTTGCCTCTTCGCTTTTAGAAAACACATGCTTCGAAATCATGCCATACCCTAAAAGGAAACCAAGTAATGCTTGTATAACATTTACAGCCAAAACTGTTGCCCAAAATATAGGCCAAGTGGGCATCCAGCCTAATCCTAAGATTCCGCTAAATATAATTCCGTAAATTCCCCAAAAAAAGAATACAATACCAATATATCCTTGGTAAGGAGTTATTTTATCTAACAGCTCTTGTGCGTTAGGCTTTTTTGCTAAAATAATAGAAGGTATAGCAAGCAAGCTTAATACGATTAATGTAATTCCTGTAATCATAACGTTTTTGTTTAGTTGTTTTTTAAAGTTAAAGTAAAGCGAAATGCAATTAGTGCTAAAAATCTTTTGCTTTAAAATTTAGTTTTTAATTATTTAAACTGAGCTTTTAGCTCTTCCAGTGTTTTACCAACTGCAACACCCGGTAATTTAACTGGAGCGGCTACTTCTGCCAAAAATGTTCCGTGTACTTCGCCCGTTTTATAGGTAGTAAAGCCAATGCGGTATAAACCTGCTGTTAGTGCTTTAGCAGGGTTGCTCGCCTCACTTTTGTACCTAAGCAAAGAGTTATAACTACTTCCACTTGGTTGTTTTGGCATTTCATTACTGTCATCGTTTCGTTCGAGTATTACCCACTTAGCACTTTTTACTCCCTCTTCGGTAATGTTATCTTTAGAAATTATATCAGAACGCTCTAAGGTAATGTAGGTGTCAAAAAAATCTTTTGAACTTGCATTAGCTGTATATTCTGCTGAAACAGTAGCTCCTTTTGCTTTAAACCCTTTAGGAACTGGAGACATCATTCGTAACCCTAACTCAGGAGCAACTGCAGGAATCCAAACATAGATGTAGTAGAATTTTTTCCCATCTCTTGTTTCATCTTCGTTACCAGGAGCCGCATACCCTAAATAAGACACAACATCGGTATAAGGTACTTTAATTGTTTTAGGCCCAACTTTTTTCTCAATAGAGCTTCCAAAGTTTCCTAATTTTTGAGCCTCGGCATTCATAGCAAATAACAAACACAAGCTAACAACAGTTGTTAACATCAATTTTTTCATAGTTTTTTTGTTTTGATAATTATTTATTTTAAACAAAGGTGAAACATTTTATCTGCTCTGGCAATCCCAATTAAAAGGTAGAATAAAAAACCACTGAAAATGGTGATTTTTCAGATAACTTTCTCAATATGTGCTTTTTAGATGTAATTTCGGCTCTGTAATACCCAAAACAGCAACACGATATAATGTTTCGATTATTTTATATTCTATTATTTGGTTTTGCCTGCGTATCAGCATCAGCGCAAGATTCTACTCCTCTTGATTTTGAGTATGTTATGGAACAACTTAAGGAGTTAGATTATAAAGATCAGATAGCTACTTTATATCAGGAGTATAATAACCGTTTAAATACAGAACCTGAACTAGCAGAGAAAATATTAGAAGCAGTACTTGCCATAAGCACTCAAAATAATGACACTGCTAAAAAGGCACTCGCGTTATTTTATTTAGGAAAATCCAATAGAAAACATGGCAAACCTGGCAAAGCAATGGAGTACCTTACCCTAAGCAAAGCTCTTTATGAGCAACTGGAAAATTATGAGGGAATAATAGACTGCATCAATGAACAGGGCATAGCAAATAAAAATATGGGCAAGTACCAACAAGCATTAAACCTCTATTTTGAAGCATTAAAAATTGCTGAAACACACAATTATGAGCAAGGGGAGATAAGAGCACTTTCTAATATGTCGGTAATTTTAATTTTTCAGAAGGATTATGAAAAAGCCATAGAATATCTTAGGCGAAGCTTGGCGATGGAAAAAGAGGAGGCGAAAAAAAACACCCTTTATAATAATTTAGGAATTGCTTATAAAGCCCTTAATAAAACAGAGGAAGCACTGGTGTATTATAATAAAAGTATTGAAAGCTCCAAATTGGCCAACGATATTTACTGGCAATCTTCTGCACTTAATAATATTGGCGTTATTTATTTAAATAAAAAAGAGTATGATAAAGCGCTTGATTATTTTTTTAAAGTTGAAGCCATTGAAAAACAAACTGGAAACAAAAAAGGACTTATTGGTACCTATATAAACATAGGCGTAATAAAAAGGTATAAACTACAATATAAAGAGGCCATAGCGTGGTTTCAAAAAGCAGATTCATTAGCCATTGAAACAAAGTCGCTCTTTGAGCAAAAATTGATTAGTTTAAATTTTTCATTAACCTACGAAGATTGGGGAAAATACAAAGAATCCATTAATTATTTGTACTATTACATAGCTCTTAAAGACTCGTTGTTTAATGAAAAAAAGAACCACCAAATGGTCGAGCTGATCTCTAAATACGAAGCCGATAAAAAACAGAAGGAAATAGAAATATTAAAAAAAGAAAAAAGTTTAAAAGAGCTGGCTATGCAAAAGCAAAAGTCTGAGTTTGAGTTGGAGCAGTTAAAAACTCAAGCTGAAGCTAATAGGAAACATAATGACCTAATAATTTTACAAAATCAAAATGAAATTCAGCACTTAATTTTAGAAAAAAATACAAGCGAAATAGAACGCTTAAAACTTAACGCTTCTTTAAATGAAACTATGATACAAGCTGAGCAATCAAAAGCTGAAAGGCAGGCCACCATACGTAATGTAACCATCCTTATATCGCTTCTTATTGTAGTTCCGGTTATTGTTTTGTTAATTTTTTATCAGCAAAAAATAAAGGCACAATCAATTGTTTCGGTTAGAAACGAACAATTAAACCAGCAAAAAACGCTGGAGCTTATTAAAGATTTTGAACTTAAAACAATAAAGGCACAACTAAACGGGCAAGAAAAGGAAAGGCTGCGAATTGCCAGTGAACTTCATGATGGGGTGGGAGGAAACTTAGCCGGAATTAAGCTGGGCTTAGATAAAATGGCAGGTACATTAAGCATTAACAGTAATTTAAAACGTATTATGAATCAGGTAAATGAAACCTGTGATGAAATCAGGTCTATCTCTCATGACCTTACTCCCAATAAAATATTAAATTCGGCCTATATTAACCTAATACGCAAATACATATTGCAAAATGCAGAGCCCGAAAGTGTAGCTGTAAGTTTTCAGGCATACCCTGAAAACAAACTAAACGCTATCTCCGATGACATTAAAATAGAAGTATATCGAATTATTCAGGAGTTACTAACTAATGCAATTAAGCATTCGCAAGCAAAAGAAATTGATATAAGCTTGAATTTAAATAACGAAAGCTTAATTTTAATGATTGAAGACTCAGGTGTTGGATTTAACCCTAACAAGATTATTAAAGGAATAGGCCTTTTAAATATTAACTCACGAGTTGCTTCGGTTAATGGTAAATTAACTATTGATTCTAAAGTTGGCAGAGGAACAATTTTTACTGTTGAAATACCTATAATGGAGAAAACAGTAGCTTAACCAAACTTTTATGAAAAATAAAATCAATCTATTTCTTGTTGATGACCACAAAATGTTTTTAGATGGGTTAGAGTCTTTATTAAAAGATGTAGAAACCCTTACAATTGTGGGCAAAGCAAGCAATGGAAAAGAGGCTTTGGAGTTAATAGACGAATCTGTTGAAATTGTTTTAATGGATATATCAATGCCCGAAATTGATGGTATTGAATTGAATAAGCTTATTAAATCAAGGTTTTCTCGCATAAATACCATTGCTATAAGCATGCATAACGATGCAAAAATTTCGGAAAAACTTATTAAAGGTGGAGTTAATGGGTATTTGCTTAAAAATGCCGAAAAAGAAGAATTGCTACTTGCTATAAATACCGTTATAGGTGGAGAAAACTATTTTACCGAAGAAGTTAAAAAAACATACCAAAACAGTCTTTTTGAAAGAGAAAACAAAAAAGACCAAATTCCTGAATTAAGCAAAAGAGAACTTGAAGTGTTAAAAGAGATTATAAACGAGCTTACCACCAGAGAAATTGCTGAAAAACTATTTATAAGTCAGCACACGGTAGAGTCGCATCGTAAAAATATGCTCTCCAAACTTGGCGCTAGAAACACCGCAGGGCTGGTTAGGTATGCCTTAGAAAATGGGTTGGGCGACCAATCCAAAATATAATCAACCCTTTATTGGCAAAAACCCTTTTCTACTCTTTGGCATACGCCTCCACAGGCAAACAGCTGCATACTAAGTTGCGGTCGCCATAGGCATTATCAACCCGGGCAACGGCTGGCCAAAACTTATTACTTTGCACGTAAGGCAAAGGGTAAGCAGCTTTGCTCCTATTATAACCATGTGTCCACTCGTCTGCCATAATTTCAGTAGCGGTGTGAGGCGCATTTTTTAGTACATTATCAACAGCGTCCGTTTTTCCAGAAACTACCTCATCTATTTCTTTTTTAATGCTTAGTAAGGCATCGCAAAACCGATCCATTTCGTCTTTGGTTTCGCTTTCGGTTGGCTCAATCATTAGCGTGCCCGGTACCGGAAACGAAACCGTGGGCGCATGAAAACCATAATCCATTAAGCGTTTGGCTACATCTTCCACTTCAATTCCTGCTGCCTTAAAATCTCTAAAGTCAACAATCATTTCGTGGGCACATCGGCCGTTAACTCCGCTATATAAAATAGGATAGGTAGTTGCCAACCGCTCTTTGATATAATTAGCATTAACAATAGCATATTTTGTTGCTTCTTTTAGCCCTTCTCCTCCCATCAGAGCAATGTAGGCATGGCTAATAATAGCCACACTGGCACTACCCCACGGAGCAGATGAAATAGAAGTTATCGCTTTTTCTCCTCCAGTTTTTACTATCGGGCTGCCTGGTAAAAATGGAGCTAAATCGCTTGTTACGCATATTGGACCAACGCCAGGGCCACCACCACCATGCGGTATGGCAAATGTTTTATGCAAATTTAGGTGGCAAACATCTGCCCCAATAGCACCAGGGCTGGTTAGCCCTACCTGTGCGTTCATATTGGCGCCATCCATATACACCAACCCTCCATTTTGGTGGATGATATTGCAGATATCAATAATACTTTCTTCAAATACTCCGTGTGTTGATGGATACGTTACCATAAGCGACATCAGGTGTTCTTTATGTGCCTCCGCTTTTGCTTTAAGGTCGGCCACATCAATATTACCTTTTTCATCTGAGGCAACAATAATAACTTTAGAACCAGCCATAACCGCACTTGCAGGGTTGGTGCCATGGGCAGAAGCAGGTATTAACGTAACATTTCTATGCCCTTCTCCTTTATCATGATGGTATGCTTTAATGACCATTAACCCAGCATACTCGCCTTGTGCCCCGCTATTTGGTTGTAAAGAGGTAGCTGCAAAGCCTGTAATGATGGCCAACCAACTTTCTAACTCTTTAAGCATTTTATGATAACCTTTGGCTTGATTAAAAGGCACAAAAGGGTGCAGTTGCGAAACTTTAGGCCACGAAAGAGGCAGCATTTCAGAGGTTGCATTTAGTTTCATGGTACATGAACCCAGCGAAATCATGGAGTGTGTTAAGGATACGTCCTTGTTTTCTAACCGCTTAATGTAACGTAACATTTCGTGTTCAGCATGGTAACTGCTAAACACAGGATGGCTCATAAAAGCCAACTTTCGTTGTAGCTTTTTGGGTATTGCCAACTCAAACTCATCATTAGGGCTTCCGTTCAGCCATTTCCTTTTACTTACAGCCGCTAATATTTCTATAATAAATTCAACTGTCTCAAACCGAGTGGTTTCATCCAACGAAATTCCAATGCTCCCATCTTCAAAATAACGGAAATTAACTTCTTTGCTTTCGGCTAATTCTTTTAGCTGAGCAACTGTACCAACAGCCTCCTGTGGAAGCTTAAATTTAAGTGTATCAAAATAGACCTTATTTGCCTGCTCATACCCTAAATCTTTCGCGTTTTTCTCTAATTTTTGAGTTAGTCCATGAATGCGTCCTGCTATTTTTTTGAGTCCGTCAGGCCCATGATATACCCCATACATTCCTGCAAGCACTCCTAATAATACCTGAGCGGTACAAATATTGGAAGTGGCTCGTTCGCGTTTAATATGCTGCTCTCTAGTTTGCAATGCCATTCGGTAGGCATTATTGCCATTGGCATCTAACGAAGCTCCAATAATTCTGCCGGGCAATTGGCGTTTATATTCTTCGCGTGTTGCTAAAAATGCAGCGTGAGGGCCTCCATAGCCCATAGGTACTCCAAAGCGTTGCGAATTGCCAATGGCAGCATCTGCTCCCATCTCGCCTGCCGACTTAACAAAAACCAAACTCATTAAATCAACACCCATACATACCAGCACAGCGTTTTCGTGCGCCTTGGTAATAAAATCGGTGTAATCATTAACAGCTCCATTATTATCAGGATTTTGAATATACACCCCGTATAAATCTTCATTTGAAAAATCAACTTCACTTAATTTGCCAACCACTAAATTAATTCCGTGTGATTCTGCTCTTGTTTTTATCACATCTAAGGTTTGAGGGAAAATATCCTCCGAAACATAAAAAGTACGAGCCTTCTTCTTCGCTCCTTTTTGCACAGCCGAAAGCATATACATAGCTTCTGCCGCAGCTGTGCCTTCATCCAATAAAGAGGCGTTGGCCAAGTTCATACCTGTAAGGTCGGCCACCATGGTTTGAAAATTCATCAGGGCTTCGAGCCTGCCTTGAGCAATCTCTGCCTGATAGGGTGTGTAAGCAGTGTACCAACCTGGGTTTTCCAAAATATTGCGCTGAATAACCAGTGGCATTTGCGTATTATAATAGCCCATACCAATAAACGATTGATACACTTTATTTTCAGCAAAACTTTGCCTCAAATCATCAATATATTTTTTTTCGGTTTTAGCCTCTGGTAATTTTAAGTCTTTTTTAAGGCGGATGTTTTTGGGTATCGTTTGATTAATTAGTTCATCAATGGAGCTAACACCAAGTAATGAAAGCATCTCTTTTGTTTGAGATTTATTAGGCCCAATATGCCGGTTTTTAAACTGCTCGGTGTAGTGCAAATCTATCTTCATCTCACTTAAATTTTTGGTTGATAAGTAGGATTGCAAATCTAACAGAAAGCACACATAATACTAAGGTGTACAAACCGATATTTTACCGCTTGTAATTTTGCCTCGGGTAACTAAAATAAAATATTTATTTTCGCATAAATAAATATTTTACTATGAAACGATTAGGAATAGTTTTTCTCTTGCTGGTAAGCGTATTGAGCCTGCGTGCACAAGAGGACGTGATGCGTAAATATGCAGCCGACATTGATCAGGCCGAAATGAAGGAAATTCTTACCATCCTTGCTTCGGATGCGTTGGAAGGAAGAGAAACAGGCGAAAGAGGGCAAAAAATGGCTGCTGCTTTTATAGCTGATTATTTTGAAAGGCTGGGCTTAACCCCAATAGTGCCTACTAAAAACGGGATGAGCTATTATCAAAAGTTTGAATTGGAAAGCAGCCAGTCAGGGGCTACTTATTTAAAAGTAAAAGAAACATCGTTTAACAACGGCAAAGAGGTGCTCTATTACGGCTCTGCAAACCTAACAGCACCGTTACAAAGCGAAACTGTTTTTGCAGGCACAGGCTCTGATGAAGAGTTTGCTCTGATAAAACCCAATGAAAAAGTTGTGGTCATTGATGGTTCCACAGGCTTTTTTCAGCAGTGGAAAGACCTAATTGCCAAAGGGTATGAGCATGGAGCTTCCTTGGTAGTAATTATTGGAAAAGCTACCGATGATGATTTTAACAAAATAGTATCTCAATATGGAGACTATTTTATGAACTCACGACTTGGCTTTAAGCAGGAGGATGCCAGTAATAATGGTGCCTTTTTGGTAGGGCCATCTACGGCTGCTGCTTTATTGGGTTCCACCCAAGATAAAATGAATAAGGCCATTGCCGACAAAAAACTATCTAAAGTAAAAGGGAGCAGTGTGGAATACCTTACCTCAAGGGAGGTGGAAATGGTTGGCACCGAAAATGTGCTTGGATTTTTAGAAGGCACGGATAAAAAGGAGGAAATTATAATTATTACCGCCCATTACGACCATATTGGTAAGCAAGGGGAAGAAATTAATAATGGTGCCGATGATGACGGCTCTGGCACTACATCGGTATTAAAAATGGCCAAGGCTTTTACCAAAGCCAAGGCCAATGGGCACAGCCCCCGAAGAAGTATTTTATTTATGACGGTTACCGGTGAGGAAAAAGGACTGTTAGGCTCTGAGTATTACACAAACAATCCCATTTTTTCGCTAAACCAAACGGTGGTAAATTTAAATATTGATATGATAGGCAGAACTGACGATGCACATAAGGACAATCGTGAGTTTGTGTATTTGGTTGGGTCGGATAAGCTTTCGAGCGAGTTGCACGAATTAAGTGAGAAAGCCAATGCTACATTTACCAATTTAAGCATTGATTACACCTATAATGATGAAAGCCATCCTGATAGAATTTACTACCGATCGGATCATTGGAACTTTGCGAAGAATAATATTCCTGTAATTTTCTATTTTAATGGCACCCACGATGATTACCATAAACCTACTGACACAGTAGATAAAATAGAGTTTGATTTATTGCAGAAAAGAGCTCAATTGGCGTTTTACACTGCTTGGGTAATTGCGAATAGAGAGAACAGGTTAGTGGTTGATAAGCCTACGAGCGAAAGCGTAGGGAGTCATTAAATTTTTTTATAACAATAAAAGTAACTGCGTAAGTCTGTTATACCTTACCTAGAGCTTGTCTATAAACTCCAATAAACAAAAATCAAATAACAAATAAATCTCAAAAACGAAAACATCAAACCATGTAAGTGTTTGGTGTTTAGGTGATTGAAATTTGAAATTTATTTGTAATTTGAAAATTCCGTGCCTGCGGCAGGCAGGGTTATTTGTGATTTCTCAAAACGATGACTTTATGGACAGGCTCTAGTGTCTGTTCCCTGCCCGTCCAGTATTTTTTCCATTAGCTCTTGGAGGTAGTTGTGGATAATGATATTGCCATAGGAGTTTTGGTATTCCGCCTCGTTTTTATGGCTATTTGAGTTTTTATATTAAAAAATTATTCCCAAACCTTAGTCCCCTCTGTGCAATTTTGGTAAAACATCCCATTTAGGGCGATACAATTTGTGTGGTTGATACAGAACTGCTGGATACCCAAATTGAATTTAATAAGCGGCTGAAAAAAGAAAACGAGCAGTATTTAAACGATTTGCAAAAATTGTCTGAAACTAATTTTACCCGCTCCTTTAATACACACACTCTCACTACAGCCGTGTATCGAAGTGCTGCCAGTGAATTAATCCAGCGGTTAGCCCAGATAAATAATCAAATTGCTAAAACCCGAGTTGACTATAAAAGAGATAGAAAGTTATTTGACAGCCAGGTACTCTCATCCAAAGAATTTGAAAAAACGGCTTTTGAATACCAACAGGCCAAAAGCAATTACCGCCTGGCTAAAAAAGAGAAAATAGCACAGTGGGAAATGGACGAATTTACGTACAGCACTAAAATTGATCAAACCAATTCGCAAATCGACCAGTTGGAAAAAGAACGAAAGCGTTATTTTTTAACAGCCCCCATTTCTGGGGTTGTGCAACAATATAGTGGGGTAAGGGTAGGCAGCTTTGTATATGCCAATCAAAAATTAGGAGAAATTTCACCCGATTCTTCCCTTATTGCCGAAATGTATATTTCGCCAACAGATATTGGTTTTGTTGGCGTTGGCAAAAAGGTAAAAATACAGGTAGATGCGTTTAATTATAATCAATGGGGTATGCTGGATGCCGAAATAATGGAGGTATCGGACGATATAAGTATAATAAACCAAGCCCCTGTGTTTAGGGTAAAATGCACCTTTAACCAACCTTATTTAACCCTTAAAAACGGATATAAAGGCCACCTAAAAAAAGGAATGACGTTGGGTGGCAGAATAATGATTACCAAAAGAAGCTTATACCAATTGCTGTACGATAAAGTAGATGATTGGCTTAACCCTGCAAAAGCATAACATTATGGCAATAAAAATTAAACAAAGAGATATTACCGATTGTGGTGCAGCCTGCCTTGCTTCGGTAGCCGAGCATTATAAACTGGGAATCCCCGTATCGCGTATTCGGCAATATGCCTCTACCGATAAGCGAGGCACCAATGTGCAGGGCTTATTAGAAGCAGCCGAGAAGCTAAACTTTCAGGCCAAAGGAGTTAAAGGCGGGTTTGATAGCTTGGCTAAAATACCAAAACCTGCCATTGCCCATATTGTAGTAAAAGAAGTACTCCATCATTATGTGGTTATTTATAAAGTTACCTCAACCTATATTGAGGTAATGGATCCTGCCTTTGGCGAACTTAAAAAATATACCCACGAGGAATTTAAAAAAGTATGGACAGGCATACTGGTGCTTTTACTACCCAGCGAAACATTTGAAGCCAAAAGTGAAAAAGTTTCGATTATGCGCAGGTTGTTGTTTTTATTAAAACCACACCGTGGGGTGCTTACCCAAGCGTTGGTTGGGGCGGCCATTTATACGGTTATTGGGTTATCTACCTCCATATTTCTTCAAAAAATTATCGATTATGTAATACCTACCGGCAATACGGGCTTACTAAATTTAATGGCCATTGTAATGTTGGTATTGCTGGGGTTACAACTGCTTATTGGAGGAATGAAAACCGTTTTTATGCTTAAAACCGGGCAGCAGATAGATGCACGGTTAATACTGGGCTATTATAAACACTTATTAAAATTACCTCAGCAATTTTTTGATACCATGCGGGTGGGCGAAATTATTTCGCGCATAAACGATGCTGTAAAAATAAGGGCTTTTATCAACGATGCTTCTATAAATTTGGCAGTTAATCTGTTTATTGTGGTGTTTTCATTCGTGCTTATGTTTACCTATTATTGGAAACTGGCACTTATTATGCTGCTAATAATCCCTGTTTATTTAGTGGTGTATATTATTATTAACAAGCTTAATAAAAAAGTACAACGTAAATTAATGGAGCGTGCCGCAGAGCTGGAGTCGCAGTTGGTAGAATCGGTAAATACCGTACGCACCATAAAGCAGTTTGGTATTGAACACCATGCCAATATTAATACCGAAACACGGTTTATTAATTTGTTAAAATCGGTTTACACTTCAGGTATGAACGGGCTTTTTTCTACTACTTCTACCGAATTTGCCTCCAGAGCATTCACCATTATTTTACTTTGGGTGGGTGCAGGTTTTGTAATAGAACAGGCCATTACCCCGGGCGAGCTCCTCTCTTTTTATGCACTTATTGGCTACTTTACAGGCCCAGTAAGCAGCCTTATTGGCATGAACAAAACCGTGCAAGATGCCCTTATTGCTTCTGATAGGCTGTTCGAAATTATGGATTTGGAACGGGAGAAAGAAGAAAATATGATGACGCTTAAACCTGATATGATAGGCGATATTGTGTTTAATACCGTAGGGTTTAGGTATGGCTCCAGGGTTACGGTTTTTGAAAATTTTGATGTAGTAATTCCTCATAAAAAGATAACCGCCATTATTGGCGAAAGTGGCTCGGGCAAATCTACCCTTGCGGCTATTTTGCAAAAACTATACCCTTTGCAAGCAGGCCATGTAAAAATAGGGGCCTATAACTTAGAAAATATATCGGCATCGAGCTTACGAAAATTAATAGGCATTGTACCTCAAAATATAGACTTGTTTGCAGGCAATGTAATCGAAAATATAGCCCTAGGCGAGTACGAACCTGATATGCAGCGCATACACCAAATTTTAGAGCAGTTGGGTATGATGGCATTTATAGACCAGCTACCCAATAAATTAGGTTCTTACCTAGGCGAAAATGGCGTAAACCTTAGTGGTGGGCAAAAACAACGGCTTGCCATTGCCCGGGCCTTATACAAACAACCCGAACTACTTATTATGGATGAAGCCACCTCCTCGTTAGACTCCGCCTCGGAGCAGTTTGTACAAAACACCATGCTGCAATTTAAAGAAACAGGCAAAACAGTACTGCTTATTGCCCACAGGCTAAGCACCGTAGTGCTGGCCGATAAAATTATTATTCTCGAAAAAGGAAAACTGATAGAAGAAGGCACACATACAGAATTATTAGAACAAAACGGCCATTACAAAGCCATGTGGCAAAAACAACTACCAGAAGGAATGATACTATGATATTACATACAACTCAAACCCAGCAACACTACCAAAAACAACGTCATTTCTGCGTAGGCAGAAATCCGCCTTGCAGGATGTTACAAACAATAAAACAATGGATGTTTAATCACATTCATAACATTTACAACACCCCCATATTTACAGATTCCTGCCTGCGCAGGAATGACGGTAAAGTATTATACACGTTTTTAAAAACCATGACACTATGAAATTTATACAGCAAATAGAACAGTATAAAAAGCTAGACAAACTAATTGAGCAAGCTTGCACAGGCACACCTGATGAATTGGCAGTTAGGCTGCAAATTAGCCGAACCCAGCTTTATACTTTTTTAGAATCGATGAAATTTTTAGGGGCTCCAATAAAGTACAACAGGGCATTAAAGTCATTTTATTATGCTGCCTATTTTAAATTAGACATTGATGTAAATATAAAAGCCATAACCCATCAAGAGAGTAAAACCATTTATGGAGGAAATTTATTTCAAAAAATTGCTTCCGTACTTTTTATTGAACGGAGCAATTTTAACTTAGCCACTGCAAACTCTAAATTACGGGTTTGCAGGTAAAACCAGCAGCCTTGTAAATGTTGGTAAACAAAATTATTATTATGGAAAAATTAGAGTTTAAAAATTATGGTTTGGAAGAGCTAAGCCATAAAGAACTTCAAGAAACTGAAGGAGGATTTTGGCTTGTAACAATTTTGGCAGCTGCTCTTATAATTAGATGGTTTATTGTCCGCAAATAGTATAGGAAAGGCAAGGCAAGACATTTGGATAATATTGTCTTTCCTATATTATTGCCTTAACTTAACACTAGTAAAGAACCCACCTTCTAAGAAGGTGGCTTTGCGCTGCCCCATAGGGGGCTTTGGCAGTTTCTCTATTTTTTAAAATACCGAACACCGATTAACGAATTTTGATTTTTGAAGTATTCAAGTCATATCTTAAATCATTATTCGTTAATCGATATTCATCATTCATTTTATGCCACAAAATACAGGCATAGCCGAAAGAACATGACCACGCCCAAAGGACGTACTTTTCAAGTTGAAGTAAAAAATTCTTATTATATTGCCTGTATTCTTACCTTTATACTTTTTATAGTAAACAAAAATTTCAAGAATTATTTATGCTGAGGATTTATGTGCTAGTCTTTTTTTTTGTTTCTATTATTGGTGAAAGTAAATGCCAATCAACAATAAAAATTGGCGGTAGGGTTATTGATAAGAAATCAAATTACGGAATCCCTTTTGTGCATGTCTATCTTCCCAATTCAAGTATTGGAACAATTTCAAATCAAGAGGGCTATTTTACTTTAATATTACCTTCAGAGAGTTTAGGTAAACATATTTCTATCTCATCCATTGGGTATAATAGTAGTTATCTGAATTTATCATACCCAAAACAAATTGGGCTGATAGTTGAATTGGAAGAATCAAGCACTCAACTTAATGAAATCGTAATTACTCCCGTAGATGAAGCCAGGTTATTGGTAGAGCAGGCAATTGAAAATATTAGTAATAATTACCCCTTAGAGCCTCGTTCATCAGAGGGATTTTTCAGATCAGTTGTAAAACTGAATAACAACCCATACTATATTACTGAGGCTAGTTTATCCATAAATAAAAAATCTTATACAACAAAACATACCAGAGGTGATGTGAAAGTTAACAAAGGAAGATCTATTAGAAGTGATAGTTTGATTGAGAGGTTTCAAACCTTGCTTATGGCTGGACCCCATATACCACACCGGTTTGATTTTGTTATGAGTAGAGCAGGCCCATTAGGCAGTACAAAGAAATTCGAGTTTTCAATTTTAGATACAGTAAGCTTTGAAAACGATCGCTTGATAAAAGTTTACTTTAAGGCAAAAAACAAGAATATTGAAGGAAATTTATACATTAATATAATGGACAAAGCTTTTGTTAAAGGTGAGTATTTTTATAAAATCCCTGATTTTGAAGGCGATATATTAAAAAGCCTAGATAGCAGAAAACGAATCTACCTTAATTATGAGGCAAATTATAAGATGAGCAATAATGGATGGGAGTTATTCCTTGTGAATTATAATACTTCATTTGCTTATAATGGGGATACCTTAACGGTAAAAGACACTTATGTTACAACCACTATTTTAGATGAATATCGGAAGATTTCGTATGATTCCAACCTGCAATATTTAGATATTTTTCTTCATAACACAGGAAAATACGATTCTACATTTTGGAATAATTATAATATTGTTCTTCCCAGCAAAGAAACAGAAATGCTCTTTAAAAAAAATGACCCATCAAAAACTGCACAGGGGTTAGAAAAGCAAGAACAAGATTTAGGTAAGCAAATAAAATTACTAGAGCAAATTGATAAGGTTAAGGTTACATTAGGAGTTTTTGTTCAGCCAGCAACCATTGATAATGTACTTATTGACTATACCAATGGCACTTCAATTATTACAGAAACTGTACCTAATACTAACTTTCTATATACAGGATTGAGTACAGCTATTGAGTATTATTTTTCGCCCTCTTTTTTTATAGGATTGGATGCTAAAGGAAGTTTTGCTGGCAATACATATTCTTCTTTCTCTTTTAAAACTGGGTATAATCAAAATTTTACAGCCTTTGGCAGGCCAGCTAGTGCTAACTTTTCGGTTAATATGGGCCATTACCGCTACGGGTATGTGGTAGGCAAATATAATGTAGCCAATGAGCTGGAAATAAATGGAAAAACATTTGATAGTGGAGAAGTTCAAGTATCGCTCGAATCCCGTAGATGGGCGGTAGAGCCCACCATTAGGCTGTCGCTGGAAATGAACCACCGCCTAAGCCTGTTTGCAGAAGGCGGTTGGAATATGCCTTTTTCTACCACAGATGGGCTGTATTTTAAAGAAAAAGGACAACCTTTTTGGAAAGTGAAGCAAGCTTTTGTGGGATTATCCCATCCGGAAATTAGCATATCGGATGGCATTAATGAGTTAACAGAAATTCCTTTACAAACCAATTTGATGCTTAACGTAGGCGTGCTAATTCATTTTAAGTATTAAAGGCTCTGCCCTTTACTTATTTGAACCCTTTTAATCAAACTACTGCAATATGAAATTTATAAAACAAATAGAACAATATAAAAACTACAAACTAATTGAGCAAGCTTGCACAGGCACACCTGATGACTTGCAGTTCGGCTACAAATTAGCCGAACTCAGCTTTATACTTTTTTAGAATCGATGAAATTTTTAGGAGCCCCTATAAAATATAATAGGGTACTAAAATCATTTTTCTATACCTATAAATTTAAGTATTAGCATAAATGTGCAAATGATAACAACAGAAGAAAGCAAAACTATTTATGGAGGAGATTTATTCCAAAAAATTGCCTCCGTACTTTTTATTGAACGGAGCAAATTTAACTTAGCCATTGCAAACTCGAAATAATGGGTTTGTGGGTAAAACCGGCAGCCTTGTAAATGTTGGTAAACAAAATTATTATTATGGAAAAATTAGAGTTTAAAAATCATGGATTAAGGGAGCTGAGTAGCAAGGAGCTACGAGAAACTGAAGGAGGAATAGTCGCTAGTATTATTGCAGGAATACTTGTTGGATTATTGATGGCCTGGAGGATTAAAAAGAAAAAATTATAAACAAGCTAATTATGAAAAATCTTAATATAAAGGAATATGATTGTATTCAATTGACAACAAAAGAAGCTAACTCTGTTGATGGAGGACTTATTTTTGCTATGTTTATATATGGTTTAGTGATTGGAGTCATATTTGGTCTTATGATTTTTGATTAACTGAATTGTAAACGCAATAACCTAAAAAGACTTGATAAATAAACAGTCATAAAATTCAATTCTAGAAAATCAATTTATTACAGTCTTTTTTTATGCCTTTTCAGAATTATTTTCGTTAGATTTTGTACTAAGGGCAGATGTTTATTATGTATTTGTGGTGACGTATAACCAAAGCTTATTAGGTTTAAATGTTTTTTGAATTAGTGAAAACAAGCAATCTAGCTAAATGAAAACCATATTTACCTGTGTGCTATTTTTTTATTACAACGTGAAAAACCACCTGCTTAGCTGGTGGTAATGTTCTGTTGGCTAAGCCTAAATTTGTTTTTATAAATTGAATTATGAATATCGATTAACGAATTTAGATATAAGAAATAAACTAGAACTTCAAAATTCTAAAATCGTTAATCAGTATTCGATATTAAAAAAACAGTTACTACCTAAAAAAGCCCCTTTTAGGGGCAAAGCCAAAGCCACCTTCTTAGAAGGTGGATTCTTTACTGTAATTTATTTTACGGACAAGCTCCCACTCCTTGGCTCGTGTGTTCACGTGCCAATTTTTAGTGTTATTATACAATTTCTATTCCACTCGTTTTAATCATATTAACTAATGGCGAGGCATTGGCTTTAAATTTTTTAAGCCCAATAACAAAAGGTTCAATTTTTGTATTAACTTTTCGGGTCAAGCTCCAAATTTTTCCGGCCATAGCATCATCAGTTTCATCATAATTAGTAGGTACAATCATAACGTCAATATCGCTAGTGTCAGAGGCCTTGTTGGTTGCACAGCTTCCAAATAAAAATGCCCGGTTTACTGTAATTCCTTCAGAATTTAAAAGTGCGATATATTTTTTTAATAATTCTATAACTTCGCTTGTAGCCATATTAAAAGGTTTTTAGTTTTTGTTAAGTAGTTGCTAACTGTAGCTTTGTCAGGAATGTTAGGGTTATAGTCAGGATATCTGCCTTGCAGTTGGTATTTCATTAATATTCCCAAAAATATTTCATCGTCTTCGTTAAACTTCAACTCGATTTTTTCTGATAAAAAAAGGAGGTTATGAGAGCGCGGGGCTAATTCTTTAGTTTGTCTCACAACATGAGCTTTAATTGCTTTTTCAATAACAAGGTGGCAAAAGAACAGTCCATGTAGTAAACGATTCCTGTCAATCAGAATTTTTGCTGATTTCAAGTCATCAATTGCACCATTAATCCAATAGGTTACTTGTTTATCAGAATCAATCATTAATTCTACTTTAACCCAAAGATAATAATTTATTTGATCACTCACTCTTTCAATGCAATACCCATTCCTTGGCTCGTGTCCTCACGTGCCAATTTTTATTGCAAAAAATAACATCAATTTCCACAATTACGTTATTACTTCGCAGGCAGAAACTCCGAGGAAACCGGACGGAGCAACTTTAACTTAGCCATTGCAAACTCGGAATTACGGGTTTGCAGGTAAAACTGGCAGCCTTGTAAATGTTGGTAACAAATAAATTTATATTATTATGGAAAATTTAGAAAATTTGGGAGTTAAAGATTTGGGGTTGACGGTAGTTGATATTAATGGGGGATGTGGTCAGTTTAGAGCTGGTGACATGGAGGGTGGTCATGATCATGGTTGGTGGTGGTGTGTTTTTTGCTGGATTGATGCAGCATATGAATAATAACAAAATTATTATTGGAATTAGTAATTTATTTGTAAATTTAAATATAATAAAATGAAAAATTTAACTAAATTAGGGGTTCGAGAGTTGAATTCAAAAGAAGTGGAAAAAGTAAACGGAGGGTGGGTTGTAGGACTCGTCTTCGGTGTAATTGGTGTTTATTTGGTACTAGCTTCATATGCACATGAAAATCATCATAAATAATAAAATGTTTGAATTAGTAGTGGGAATAATAGCAATCTTTGCTCTTCTTTATTTTTCTCTAACTTTTTATGCTCATTCTAATTATCATAAAAAGGGTCAGACTAAAAAGAAAGACATTGTAGAGCAGAGGTGAAATTTCGTTTTGTTACTTTTTTAGCAACACAGCTATACGAGAAACAGAAAAAGGGTTAAGCGTTTTAAACACTTAGCCCTTTTTTTCTTCACAATTAAGGTTGCATAAAAATTAGTGAATAGACTCCATCTAAATAAGACTATTTTTTTTAGAAACCATGAAGTTCCCCATCGTCCTCGTTTGTAACAGCCTTTCCCGAGAATCGGGGAGGGATTACGAGAAGTCTGTTTTCAACAGATTGCCACTCCTTGGCTCGTGTCCCCACGTGCCAATTTTTATTACCCAAAAATAACATCAATTCCCACAATTACGTTATTACTTCGCAGGCAGAAACTCCGAGGAAACCGGACGGAGCAAATTTAATTTAGCCACTGCAAACTCGGAATTACGGGTTTGCAGGCAAAACTGGCAGCCTTGTAAATGTTGGTAAACAAAAAATTTATATTATTATGGAAAATTTTGAAAATTATGGCGTTCTAGAAATGGATGCTAAGGAAATGGTAACAACTGATGGTGGCTTCTATGGTTTCAACTGGGGTGCTTTTTGGAGAGGAGTAGGTATAGGTGGCGGACTTGGGATAGGAGGGTATGCTGGATATCAATCAGTAATGGCTTAATGTGAAAAATAAAAACAATTATAATTAATTAAAAATGGAAAATTTAAGTAAATTTGGAGTCAAAGAGTTGCCAGTTAATTTGCAGCAAGATACTCAAGGAGGATTTTTTCTTGTATTTGCCGCAGCTCTTGGTGCAGGCTATATAATTGGGCAAGCTGTGGGCTATGCAGTTAAAGCATATAAAGAATAATTATGACAAAAGGATATTCTTATTTTGAAACGAGTCTTATATACTTTTTTCTTTCATTAATGGGAGGATACGTTATAGGGCAATTTATATACTTTATACTGCATTAGTATAGGGTATTTGAATCCCAATTCAACAGGTAAAGGCTTCGAAAGATGCCTTTACCTGTTTTTTTATTAACCTCCACTGGTCGTAGCATCCACTATGCGCCTTACAAAAATTAAGAACCTCCCCTTTCAACACTCGTTTTTCCAAATGGGCAATCTAAAACAAGCTTTTTTTATAGAATTTAGTACTATTGGCTTAATTATTGTTTTGGTCAATAAGTTGCCAAAACCCAATAATGAAATATTTTTTAACAAACTTATTAATTCTTTTTCCCCCACAGGCGCAAGCATCCGCTTGTGCCACTACAATTTTACACTAAATACCTCAATTCAATCAATCTATTTTTATAATAATAATCTCTTGCACAGCAAAGCTGATAAAGTAAAGCTTATTATTATCCGAAAATTTGTACTTACTACTCATACCCTAAAATAGAACTATATTTTAAGGTAGCAAATATTTATATTTGTAATAGGCACAAGCGGATGCTTGCGCCTGTTTGAGAAGTAAAAAATATTTATGGAGGTAGCATTATAAATTTTATACATAAAATACTTCCGTCCGAGGAAACCGGACGGAGCAATTTTAACTTAGCCACTGCAAACTCTAAATTACGGGTTTGCAGGTAAAACCAGCAGCCTTGTAAATGTTGGTAAACAAAATTATTATTATGGAAAAATTAGAGTTTAAAAATTATGGTT
>Ga0256839_1001988_pt1 | contig 23709 bp, 18 predicted proteins | sample 354166metaG_FD_185968 | JGI IMG/M metagenome (GOLD analysis project Ga0256839, IMG submission 185968) | Hydrothermal vent microbial communities from Mid Atlantic Ridge, Atlantic Ocean - 354-166 | ecosystem: Environmental > Aquatic > Marine > Hydrothermal vents | place: Atlantic Ocean: Mid... | reverse complement strand
GTAGTCCTGAAAATCACCGAAATACTTCGTGATCGCAGCCGTCAGTGTCGTCTTGCCGTGGTCAACATGACCGATCGTCCCGATGTTCACATGCGGCTTCGTACGTTCAAACTTTTCCTTCGCCATGATGGCCTCCTGTCATCTCGTTATCGCGCATGATCACGCGTATTTCGCCTGGATTTCTTCGCTGATGTTCTGCGGCACCGGATCGTAGTGGTCGAACAGCATGGTGAAGTTCGCCCGGCCCGAAGACATGGAGCGCAGGGTGTTGATGTAGCCGAACATGTTGGCCAGCGGCACGAAGGCGTTGATCGCAACCGCATTGCCGCGCGGCTCCTGCCCGGTCACCTGACCGCGGCGGGACGTCAGGTCGCCGATGATGTTGCCGGTATATTCCTCGGGCGTCACCACCTCGACCTTCATGATCGGTTCCAGCAGCTTGGCGCCGGCCAGCTTCAGGCCTTCGCGCATGCACATGCGGGCGGCGATCTCGAAGGCCAGCACCGAGCTGTCCACGTCGTGATACTTGCCGTCCACCAGCGCCACCTTGAAGTCGATCACCGGGAAGCCGGCCAGCGGCCCCGAGTCCATCACCGACTGGATGCCCTTCTCGACGCCGGGGATGTATTCCTTGGGCACGGCGCCGCCGACGATGCGGCTCTCGAAGGAATAGCCCTCGCCCGGCTCGGTCGGAGAGATTTCCAGGAGCACTTCGGCGAACTGGCCCGAGCCGCCCGACTGCTTCTTGTGGGTGTAGCGGTGCTCGACCTTCCTGGAAATGGTCTCGCGGTAGGCCACCTGCGGCTGGCCGATGTTCGCCTCGACCTTGAACTCGCGCTTGAGCCGGTCAACCAGGATGTCCAGGTGCAGTTCGCCCATCCCCTTCATGATGGTCTGGCCGCTTTCGAAGTCGGTTTCGACGCGGAAGGACGGGTCTTCGGCCGCCAGGCGCGCAAGGCCGGCCGACATCTTTTCCTGGTCGGCCTTGGTCTTGGGCTCCACCGCGATCTCGATCACCGGGTCCGGGAAGGTCATGGTTTCCAGCACCACCGGATCGTTGACCGCACAGAGCGTATCGCCGGTGGTGGTGTCCTTGAGGCCCGCAAGCGCGATGATGTCGCCGGCAAAGGCCTCGTCGATTTCCTCGCGGTTGTTGGAGTGCATCATCATCATCCGGCCGATGCGCTCCTTCTTGCCCTTGGTCGAATTGAGGATGCTGTCGCCCTTCTTCAGCGTGCCCGAATAGATCCGGGTGAAGGTCAGCGAGCCGACGAACGGGTCGTTCATGATCTTGAACGCCAGCGCCGAGAACGGCATGGCATCGTCGGCACGGCGGGCGATGGTGCGCTCCTCGCTCTCGTCGCCGGGCTTGAAGCCCATGTAGTCATCCACGTCAAGCGGGCTGGGAAGATAGTCGATCACCGCGTTCAGGAGCGGCTGCACGCCCTTGTTCTTGAAGGCCGAGCCGCAGAGAACCGGCACGAAGGACAGCGACAGCGTGCCCTTGCGGATCAGGCTCCGCAGGGTCTCGACGTCGGGCTCTTCGCCTTCGAGATAGGCCATCATCGCATCGTCGTCCATCTCGACGGCGGTCTCGATCAGCTTGCCGCGCCATTCCTCGGCCTGCGCCTTCAGGCTGTCGCGCACCGGGCGCTTTTCCCAGGTGGCGCCCAGATCGTCACCGGACCAGACCCATTCTTCCATGGTGATCAGGTCGATCACCCCTTCCAGCTCGTTTTCCGCCCCGATCGGGATCTGCACCGGCGCCGGGGTCGCCCCGGTGCGGTCCTGGATCATGTGGACGCAGTTGAAGAAGTCGGCGCCGATCTTGTCCATCTTGTTGACGAAGACGATGCGCGGCACCTTGTAGCGGTCGGCCTGGCGCCAGACGGTTTCGGTCTGCGGCTCGACGCCGGCGTTGGCATCCAGCACCGCAACCGCGCCGTCGAGCACCGCAAGCGAGCGCTCCACCTCGATGGTGAAATCCACGTGGCCGGGGGTGTCGATGATGTTGAGGCGGTGCTTCTCGGTATCGGCGCTCTTGCCGTCCTCGGTGCGCTCCCAGAAGGTGGTGGTGGCCGCCGAGGTGATGGTGATGCCGCGTTCCTGCTCCTGCTCCATCCAGTCCATCGTCGCAGCGCCGTCGTGCACCTCGCCGATGTTGTGCGACTTGCCGGTGTAATACAGGATCCGCTCGGTGACGGTGGTCTTGCCGGCGTCGATATGCGCCATGATACCGAAGTTGCGGTATCGCTCGAGGGGATATTCGCGTGCCATCTGTTCAGCCTCGGCCTTGTGTTACCAGCGGTAGTGGCTGAACGCCTTGTTGGCGTCGGCCATCTTGTGGGTGTCTTCGCGCTTCTTCACGGCCGCGCCCCGGCCGTTCACGGCATCCATGAGCTCGCCGGCCAGCCGCTCTTCCATCGTCTTTTCGTTGCGGGCGCGGGCGGCGGCGATCAGCCAGCGGATGGCCAGGGCATCGCGGCGCTCGGGGCGCACCTCGACGGGCACCTGGTAGGTGGCGCCGCCGACCCGGCGCGAGCGAACCTCGACCGAAGGCTTGATGTTGTCGAGCGCCTCGTGGAACACCTCGACCGGCGCGCGCTTGAGCTTTTCCTCGACCCGGTCGAACGCACTGTAGACGATGCGTTCGGCGACCGACTTCTTCCCGTCGATCATCAGGTTGTTCATGAACTTGGTCAGCATCCGGTCCCCGAACTTGGGGTCGGGCAGAACTTCGCGCTTTTCGGCGGCGTGACGGCGGGACATCTGTTCTTCCTCTTACTTCGGGCGCTTGGCGCCGTATTTCGAGCGGCGCTGGCGGCGGTCCTTCACCCCCTGGGTATCGAGTACCCCGCGCAGGATGTGGTAACGCACGCCGGGAAGGTCCTTCACCCGACCGCCGCGGATCAGCACCACCGAATGCTCCTGCAGGTTGTGGCTTTCCCCGGGGATGTAGCTGATCACCTCATAGCCGTTGGTCAGCCGCACCTTGGCCACCTTCCGCATGGCCGAGTTCGGCTTCTTCGGCGTGGTGGTATAGACGCGGGTGCAGACGCCGCGCTTCTGCGGGCAGCTCTCCAGATGCAGCGACTTGGAGCGTTTGACTTTCGGCCGCCGCGGCTTGCGGATCAGCTGTTGGATCGTTGGCATTGGGTCTCGTCCCCGTGTTGCAACCTGTTCATCTCTCGGGCGCTTTTGGCGTGCGCAAAACGCAAAAACCGCATGCCCCCAATCCCGGCGGGAACGGTGCGGTGGAGTTCCAGAGGATCGGGGCCGCATCGGCCCGGATCATGACCACTTCAATTCTGCAATCAGGCCCTTCGGTTCCCCGGCCGGCCCGAGTGCGCGCGGTATAGGGAGAGTCGCCCCCCTTGTCAACAGCCGCTCCGAAGCGGCGCCCCGCTCCCGTCCGCCGGCAAGCTCCCGGCGGAAACGCCGCCCCCGGCCGGAGCGGCGCCTGCAAGGCGGCCTGCCCCGGCGCACGGGCGGCGGTGTCAGCACGATGCCGCGGGCCCTGCCGCCCGCCGGACCCGGGCCTCGCGCATCAGGGTGAAGACACCGGTCGCCACCACGATCGCCGCGCCGGTCAGAGTCAACCGATCCGGCCATTCCCCGAAAACGACAAGCCCGAGCAGGAGCGCCCAGAGCAGGCTCGTGTAGCGAAACGGCGTGACCGCGGCGATGTCACCCAGCCGCATGGTCATCACGGAGAAGACGTAACCGCCGATCACGAAGACGGCGGCCCCGCCGAGTTGCGCCCAGGCCAGCGGGCTGGGGGCAACCCAGCTGTCGAGAACCGAGACCGCACCGAAGGAAACCGTAACCCCGAGCGATGCCACGAGCGCCACCAGCATCGAGGGAACCTCCGCCGAAAGGCGGCGCGCCGCAAGATCGCGCACCGTCACCGTCAGCACCGCCAGAACGGCATAGACGGAATAGACGGTGAAGCCTTCCGCCCCGGGCTGGACGATGAGCAGCACGCCGACCAGTCCGATCAGGATCGCCAGCAGGCGCCGCCAGCCGATCGGCTCCCGCAGGAACAGGGCACCCGCCAGGGTGACCGTCAGCGGCAGCGCCTGAAGAATGGCCGTGGCATTGGCGATCGGCATGTTGAACAGCGCGGTGATGAAGAACCAGGCCGCCGCCGCCTCGGCCACGGTCCGCAGCGCGATCAGCGCCCGGTCCCGACGCGAAAGGGAGAACCGCAACCCGCCCATGCGCCAGGCCAGGACGGCCAGCAGCAGCCCGGTTGCGATCCCGCGCATGAAAACCGCCTGGGCCAGCGGAATCTCGTCGGACAGCGCCTTCATGCAGGCGTCGTTGAAGGTGAAGGCCGCCATCGAGCCCATCATCAGCAGCGCGCTGCGGGTGTTCGGACTGGTGCCTGCCATCGCATTCCTCCCCGCTTGCTCGGCATCCCGGCTGCGTTATCACATTTGCGCCGCCCGGAAACCACGGATCGGAAACCACGGATCGGAAACCGCGGATCCTCACGTCTGCGGATCTGATGTTGTGCCACCCGCGCCGGACGCATACAGTCCGCCGGCACAGAAACGTATCAGGCACGCCCCCGGAGCGGGACCGCCCGCCCGCGGCAACGGAAAGGAACACGACGATGACCCCCGGCGCTCTCGCGGACATCTGGGAGGGTTTCCAGATCAGAAGGCTGGCCAGAAAGTTCGGCGCGCGGGCCCGCTCCCAGCTCAACCAGGAGCTCTTCGTCCTGCAACGGACCGGGATGAAGCGCGGCGGGTTTTTCGTCGAGTTCGGCGCCACCAACGGCGTGACCCTGAACAACACCTACCTGCTGGAAACCGAATTCGACTGGGAGGGGATCTGCGCGGAGCCGGCCCGCCAGTATCATGCCGCCCTGAAGGCGAACCGCCGCGCCCGGCTGGAGTTCGACTGCGTATGGACGACCACCGGAGAGGAAATCGAGTTCAACGAGGTCGATGACGGGATGCTTTCCACCATAGCCCGCTTCAACGAGGTGGACGGCTGGGCCGAGACCCGCCTGCAGCAGGGGAAAAGCTTCACCGCCAGGACGATCTCGCTGCTCGACCTGCTGAAGAAGCACGATGCACCCGAGGTGATCGACTACCTGTCGATCGATACCGAGGGCAGCGAATACGACATCCTGCGGGCCTTCGATTTCGATGCCTACGACATCCGGATCATTACCTGCGAACACAACTACACCCCGGCCCGGCAGAAGATCTTCGATCTGCTGTCGGCAAAGGGCTACCGGCGCGTGCTGCCGAAGCTCTCGCGATGGGACGACTGGTACGTACGCGCGTGATCCAGCGCGCATGGGCCCCGGCTCTCAAAGCACCCGCGGCCCCGAAAGGATGACCGGCGGCATGGCCGCAATGCGCCTGTCGAGCGGCCCGTAGGTGGCCGCGCAACGCGCCTCCAGCTCCGGCGGGAGCGGCTTGGGCCGGCGCGGCCGGCGCGCCGGCAGACGCACCCGCAGGCCGGTGAAACGGCGCAGGATGTCGACATTGTCCCACAGCGCATCGAAACGCAGGCTCAGAACCGGCGTGTGGGGGCAGCCGGTCCAGGCGTCGAGCTGATCGCCGATACGCAGGATGTCCTCATCGAAGAGCGCCTCGAAGGGCCGCTCCGCTTTCAGATGGGCCAGATGCTTGCGAATCCACTCCCGCCCCAGCGCCCGTTCCTGGAAAAAGACGGAGCGCGCCGCCTCCGAGGCGCTGCCGAACACGAAGACCACACGCAGGTTCGCAACCCCTTCCAGGGCATCCGGGTAGTCATGCGTCTTGTAGACCGCGCCGGGCTCGAAACGGGCGCCGGCCAGCTCCGGCAGGAAGCTCGGATCGGGGCGCATGTCGCTGGCGGCGGAAAGCGCCTCGAAGACGAGTGTGCTCCCCGCCCGGCCCATGCTGGCCACCACGACCGCCGGGTGGTTGCGGCGCATGTGGCGTCTGATCCGCCTTGCAAGACGACGCAGCCCCATCGCAGATCCTCCCGATGCCCGCAACCTGCCCGCCCGCTCTCCCGGCGCAGAAGGGGGGGGGGAACGAGGGCGCCCGGCCGGGCGCCCCGCGATCCGCGGATCAGGCGCGCTCGTCCCGGTTCTCCGGCGTGTCCACGATCATGCTGTCGAACTCATCGCCGGAAACGAAATCATCCACCGGCGCGGCCAGCGCCGCGGCGGCCTCGGCCCGGACGCGAGCTTCCTCGATCACCTTCTGGTCGCGCTCTGCCGCGATCCTGCGGATCCGCTGGGCCTCGCCGCCGGTGCCAGCCGGAATCAGCCGGCCGACGATGACGTTCTCCTTGAGCCCGACCAGCTTGTCGCGCTTGCCCTGCACGCTGGCCTCGGTGAGCACGCGGGTGGTCTCCTGGAAGGAGGCCGCCGAGATGAAGGAGCGGGTCTGCAGCGACGCCTTGGTGATCCCGAGCAGGATCGGCGCCCCCCTGGCCGGCTTCAGCCCCTTGGCGATGGCCTTTTCGTTGGCGGCGTCGAACTCGGCCTTGTCCACATGTTCGCCCTTCAGCAGCGTGGTCTCGCCGCTGTCGAGGATCTCCCATTTCTGGAGCATCTGGCGGACGATCACCTCGATATGCTTGTCGTTGATCTTCACGCCCTGCAGGCGATAGACGTCCTGCACCTCGTCGATCATGTAGTTGGCGAGCTTCTCGATCCCCAGGATGCGCAGGATGTCGTGCGGCGCCGGGTTGCCGTCCAGGATGTAGTCACCCTTCTGGACGAAATCCCCCTCTGCCACGGGAATGTGCTTGCCCTTGGGCACCATGTATTCCACCGGCTCCAGACTGTCGTCGGCGGGTTCGATGGTGATCCGGCGCTTGTTCTTGTAGTCCTTCCCGAAGCGCACATAGCCGTCGATCTCGGCGATGATCGCATGATCCTTCGGGCGGCGCGCCTCGAACAGCTCGGCCACCCGGGGCAGACCGCCGGTGATGTCCTTGGTCTTGGCTCCCTCGCGCGGAATGCGCGCCAGGATGTCGCCGGCCCTGATCTTCTGCCCGTCTTCCACCGAAAGGATCGCATCCACGGACATCGGATAGGTCAGCGGGTTGCCGACGGCATTGCGCACCGGCTCGCCGTCATCATCGACGATGAGGATCTCCGGCTTCAGGTCGTTGCCCCTGGGCGCGGTGCGCCAGTCGGACACGATCTTCTGCACCATGCCGGTGGTTTCGTCGGTTTCCTCGCGCACGGCGATGCCGCTCACCAGATCGACGAATTTCACCGTCCCGCCCTTTTCGGCGATGATCGGCAGGGTATAGGGATCCCATTCGAACAGCTTGTCGCCGCGCGAAACCCCGTCGCCTTCCCTGACATGCAGCCTGGAGCCGTAGGTCAGCTTGTGGCGGGCGCGCTCCTGACCGTTCTCGTCGATGATCAGCAGCACCATGTTGCGGCCCATCACGATCATGTCGCCTTCGGCATTCTCCAGCACGCTGGCGTTCTCGAACCGAACGGTGCCATCCTGGCTGGCCTCGAGGAAGGACTGCTGGCCGCCCTGGGCCACGCCACCGATGTGGAAGGTGCGCATGGTCAGCTGGGTGCCCGGCTCGCCGATCGACTGGGCGGCAATGATCCCGACGGCCTCGCCGACATTCACGATGGCGCCGCGGGCAAGATCGCGCCCGTAGCACATGGCGCAGACGCCCTCCTCGGCCTCGCAGGTCAGGGGCGAGCGGATGCGCACGCTGGCAAGGTTCTCCCGCTCGATCTCCTCCGACTTGCGTTCGTCGATCAACTCCCCGCGCGAAACGATCACCTCGCCGGTGCCCGGGCGCAGGATGTCCTCGGCCGCGATCCGGCCCAGGATGCGCTCGGACAGCGGGGCGACCACCTCGCCGTCGCTGACGGCGGCGGCGGCGGTGATGGAGCGATCGGTGCCGCAATCATGTTCGCGGACGATGCAATCCTGCGCCACGTCCACCAGGCGCCGGGTCAGGTAGCCCGAGTTGGCCGTCTTCAGCGCCGTGTCCGACAGGCCCTTGCGCGCCCCGTGGGTGGAGTTGAAATACTCCAGCACCGTCAGGCCTTCCTTGAAGTTCGAGATGATCGGGGTCTCGATGATCTCGCCCGAGGGCTTGGCCATCAGCCCGCGCATGCCGCCCAGCTGCTTCATCTGGGTGACCGAGCCGCGGGCGCCGGAATGGGCCATCATGTAGACCGAGTTGGGCTCCATCTCGGTTCCGTTCTCGTTCACCTGCGGGGCCGAGATGGCTTCCATCATCGCCTCGGTCACCCGGTCGTTGCACTTCGACCAGGCATCGACCACCTTGTTGTACTTCTCGCCCTGGGTGATGAGCCCGTCCAGATACTGCTGCTCGTATTCCTGGACCTGTCGGCGGGTCTCCTCGACGATCTGCCACTTCGTTTCGGGAACGACCATGTCATCCTTGCCGAAGGAGATCCCGGCCCGGAAGGCCTCGTGGAAGCCCATCGCCATGATCTGGTCGCAGAAGATCACGCTCTCCTTCTGGCCACAGTAGCGATAGACGGTATCGATGACCTCCTGCACCTCCTTCTTGCGCAGCAGCCGGTTGACCAGATCGAACGGCGCCTTGGCGTTCAGCGGCAGAAGCGCCCCCAGCTTGACCCGCCCCGGGGTGGTCTCGTAGCGCCTGAGATACTCGTTGCCCTCCTCGTCGATCTGGGGAACGCGGGCGGTGATCTTCGCATGCAGGTGGACCTCTCCCGCCTCCAGCGCATGCATGACCTCATCGACATCGGCGAACTTCATGCCTTCGCCCTTCATCCCCTGACGCTCGAGCGTCACGTAATAAAGGCCCAGGATCATGTCCTGCGACGGCACGATGATCGGCGCGCCGTTGGCCGGGCTGAGCACGTTGTTGGTGGACATCATCAGCACGCGCGCTTCCAGCTGGGCTTCCAGCGAAAGCGGCACGTGCACGGCCATCTGGTCGCCGTCGAAGTCGGCGTTGAAGGCGGAACACACCAGCGGGTGAAGCTGGATCGCCTTGCCCTCGATCAGCACCGGCTCGAAGGCCTGGATGCCGAGCCGGTGCAGCGTGGGCGCGCGGTTCAGCAGCACCGGGTGCTCGCGGATCACCTCGTCCAGGATGTCCCAGACCTCGGGGCGCTCCTTTTCCACAAGCTTCTTGGCCTGCTTGACGGTCGAGCTGTAGCCCTTGGCCTCGAGCCGGGAATAGATGAACGGCTTGAACAGCTCCAGTGCCATCTTCTTGGGCAGACCGCACTGGTGCAGTTTCAGTTCCGGCCCGGTCACGATCACCGAACGGCCCGAGAAATCGACCCGCTTGCCGAGCAGGTTCTGCCGGAAGCGGCCCTGCTTGCCCTTGAGCATGTCGGAAAGCGACTTCAGCGGGCGCCTGTTGGCGCCGGTGATGACACGCCCGCGCCGGCCGTTGTCGAACAGCGCATCGACCGATTCCTGCAGCATGCGCTTTTCGTTGCGCACGATGATGTCGGGCGCGCGCAGCTCGATCAGCCGCTTGAGGCGGTTGTTGCGGTTGATCACCCGGCGGTAGAGATCGTTCAGGTCCGAGGTGGCAAAGCGGCCGCCATCGAGCGGCACCAGCGGGCGCAGCTCGGGGGGGATCACCGGGATCACGGTCATCACCATCCACTCCGGGCGGTTGCCGGATTCGATGAAGCTTTCCACGATCTTCAGCCGCTTGATGATCTTCTTGGGCTTGATCTCGCCGGTGGCCTCCTTCAGATCCTCGCGCAGCTGCTCGGCCAGGGCCTCGAGGTCGATCGCCGCCAGCATCTCGCGGATCGCCTCGGCGCCGATATTGGCGGTGAAGGCGTCGCCGCCATAGGTGTCCTCGGCATCCAGGAACTCCTCTTCGGTCAGAAGCTGGCCGTAGCTGAGATCCGTCAGCCCCGGTTCGATCACCACGTAGTTCTCGAAATAGAGGATGCGTTCCAGGTCGCGCAGCGTCATGTCGAGCATCAACCCGATGCGCGAGGGCAGCGACTTGAGGAACCAGATATGGGCAACGGGCGCGGCCAGGTCGATGTGCCCCATGCGCTCGCGGCGCACCTTCTGAAGCGTGACCTCGACGCCGCATTTCTCGCAGACGACGCCGCGGTATTTCATGCGCTTGTACTTGCCGCAGAGACATTCGTAATCCTTGACCGGACCGAAGATGCGGGCGCAGAACAGCCCGTCGCGCTCGGGCTTGAAGGTGCGGTAGTTGATGGTCTCGGGCTTCTTGATCTCGCCGAAGGACCAGCTGAGGATCCGTTCCGGGCTTGCCAGCGAGATCCTGATCTCGTCGAAGGTCTTCGGCGGGGTCAGCGGGTTGAACGGGTTGGTCGTCAGTTCCTGGTTCATCTTGATGTCCTCGAATTGGTGCGGGGCGGGAGAGCCGGCCCCGCGCGGGGCCGGCCGGGCGGAAGGGGCGGCGTCAGCCCTCCTCCTCCGCCTCCGCATCCAGGAGTTCCATGTTGAGGCCGAGGCCCCGCACTTCCTTGACCAGGACGTTGAAGCTTTCGGGCACGCCCGCCTCGAAGTTGTCCTCGCCCTTGACGATGCTCTCATACACCTTGGTCCGCCCGGCCACGTCATCCGACTTGACGGTGAGCATCTCCTGCAGCGTGTAGGCGGCGCCGTAGGCCTCCAGCGCCCAGACTTCCATCTCGCCGAAGCGCTGGCCGCCAAACTGCGCCTTGCCGCCCAGCGGCTGCTGGGTGACCAGGCTGTAGGGCCCGGTGGAACGCGCGTGGATCTTGTCGTCCACAAGGTGGTGCAGTTTCAGCAGATACTTGACCCCGACGGTGACCGGGCGCGCGAATTTCTCGCCGGTGCGCCCGTCATAGAGGGTCGTCTGCCCCGAACCGTCGAACCCGGCCCGCAGCAGCGCATCGTTCACGTCCTCTTCCTTGGCCCCGTCGAAAACCGGGGTGGCGATCGGAACCCCGTTGGTGACGTTTGAGGCAGCCTCGACGAGCTGCGCCTCGTCCATGTCCCCGATGCCGGCCTCCCAGGCTTCCTCGCCATAGGCGATCTTCATCGCCTCGCGCACCGGGGTCAGGTCGCCGTTGCGGCGGTAGGCCTGAAGCGCCTCGTCGATCTGCCGCCCCAGGCCCCGGGCCGCCCAGCCCATGTGGGTTTCGAGGATCTGGCCGACGTTCATCCGCGAGGGCACGCCAAGCGGGTTGAGCACGAAATCCACCGGGGTGCCATCGGCAAGGAACGGCATGTCCTCCATCGGCACCACCTTGGAGATCACGCCCTTGTTGCCGTGGCGCCCGGCCATCTTGTCGCCCGGCTGCAGCTTGCGTTTGACGGCGACGAAGACCTTGACCATCTTCATCACCCCCGGCGGCAGGTCGTCGCCGCGGCGCACCTTCTCCACCTTGTCCTCGAAACGGTGCTCCAGCGCCCGCTTCTGTGCCTCGTACTGCGCGTTCAGCGCCTCGACCTCGGCCGCATCCCCGTCATCGGCCAGCGCCAGTTGCCACCACTGGCCGCGGCTGAGACTGTCCAGGAGTTCCTCGGTGATCTTCGAGCCCTGCTTGACGCCCCTGGGCCCCTTGACCGCGACCTTGCCCAGCAGCATGCCCTTGAGACGCGCATAGATGTTGCGTTCGAGAATCGCCATCTCGTCATCGCGGTCGCGCGCCAGACGTTCGACTTCCTCGCGCTCGATCTGCAGCGCGCGTTCGTCCTTCTCCACCCCGTGGCGATTGAACACCCGCACTTCGACCACGGTGCCGAAATCACCCGGCTTGACGCGCAGGGACGTATCGCGCACGTCGGATGCCTTTTCACCGAAGATGGCGCGCAGCAGTTTTTCTTCCGGCGTCATCGGGCTCTCGCCCTTGGGGGTGATCTTGCCCACCAGGATATCGCCCGGCCCGACTTCGGCGCCGATGTAGACGATACCCGCCTCATCCAGGTTGCGCAGCGCTTCCTCGCCCACGTTGGGGATGTCGCGGGTGATTTCCTCGGGGCCGAGCTTGGTGTCGCGGGCGGCGACTTCGAATTCCTCGATGTGAATCGAGGTGAACACGTCGTCGCGCACGATACGCTCGGAAATCAGGATCGAGTCCTCGTAGTTGTAGCCGTTCCACGGCATGAAGGCGACGACCACGTTCTTGCCCAGCGCCAGTTCGCCGAGATCGGTCGAAGGGCCGTCGGCGATCACCTCGCCCTTCTTCACCAGATCGCCGACCTTCACCAGCGGGCGCTGGTTGATGCAGGTGTTCTGGTTGGAGCGCTGGAACTTGCGCAGCCGGTAGATATCCACCCCCGGATCGCCCGGTTCGAGATCTTCGGTGGCGCGTACCACGATCCGCTGGGCATCCACCTGGTCGATGACGCCGGCCCGCTTCGCCATGATCGCGGCGCCGGAGTCGATCGCCACCTTGCGTTCGATGCCGGTGCCCACCAGCGGCGCTTCGGCCTGCAGCAGCGGCACCGCCTGGCGCTGCATGTTCGAGCCCATCAGCGCCCGGTTGGCATCGTCATTTTCCAGGAACGGGATCAGCGAGGCGGCCACCGAGACCAGCTGCTTGGGGCTCACGTCGATCAGATCCACGCTCTCGCGCGGGCTGAGCGTGTATTCGCCGGCCTTGCGGGTGGAAACCAGCTCGTTGACGAAACGGCCCTCCTCGTCGAGCCGGGCGTTGGCCTGGGCCACCACGTGGCGCATCTCCTCGGTGGCGGACATGTAGACCACCTCGTCGGTGACCTGCCCGTTCACCACCCTGCGATAGGGCGTCTCGATGAAGCCGTACTTGTTGACCCGCGCAAAGGTGGCAAGGCTGTTGATCAGGCCGATGTTCGGCCCCTCGGGGGTTTCGATCGGGCACATCCGGCCATAATGCGTCGGGTGCACGTCGCGCACCTCGAAGCCGGCGCGCTCGCGGGTCAGACCGCCCGGGCCCAGCGCCGACAGGCGACGCTTGTGGGTGACTTCGGAAAGCGGGTTGGTCTGGTCCATGAACTGGCTGAGCTGCGACGATCCGAAGAACTCGCGCACCGCGGCGGCGGCCGGCTTGGCGTTGATCAGGTCCTGCGGCATCACCGTGTCGATCTCGACGCTGGACATGCGCTCCTTGATCGCGCGCTCCATGCGCAGCAGACCGACGCGATACTGGTTTTCCATCAGCTCGCCCACCGAGCGCACCCGGCGGTTGCCGAGGTGGTCGATGTCGTCGATCTCGCCCTTGCCGTCGCGCAGCTCGACCAGCCCCCTGACGCAGGCCACGATGTCCTCCTTGCGCAGGGTGCGCAGCGTGTCGGGGGCATCGAGGTTCAGGCGCATGTTCATCTTCACCCGCCCGACGGCCGAAAGATCGTAACGCTCCGGGTCGAAGAACAGCGTGTCGAACAGGGCAGAGGCGGCATCGACGGTGGGCGGCTCGCCCGGGCGCATGACGCGGTAGATGTCCATGAGCGCGGTTTCGCGGTTCATGTTCTTGTCCGCGGCCATGGTGTTGCGGATGTAGGGGCCGACATTCACCCCGTCGATGTCCAGCACCGGGATGTCGGTGATGCCGGCATCCAGCAGCTCCTTGAGCGTGCCGCCGGTCACCGTGCCGTCCTTGTCCACCTCCCAGGTCAGCTCGTCGCCGGCCTCGACATAGATGGCGCCGGTTTCCTCGTTGATGATGTCCCTGGCCACGAAGCGGCCGACGATCTTGTCGAACGGCACCAGGATCTCGGTGACCTTGCCCTCCTCGATCAGCTTCCGGACCTGGCGCGGAGTCACCTTCTTGCCGGCCTCGGCGATCACCTCGCCGGTCTTGGCGTCGATGATGTCATGCTCCGGACGGGTGCCGCGAATGCGTTCGGGGAAGAACTTCGTGACCCAGCCCTTGTTCTTCTCCAGCTTGAAGCGGACGGTGTCGTAATAGGCCTGCATGATCTCTTCCTGATCCATGCCGAGCGCATAGAGCAGGGTCGTCACCGGCAGCTTGCGGCGCCGGTCGATGCGGGCGTGCACGATATCCTTGGCGTCGAACTCGAAGTCCAGCCAGGAGCCGCGGTAGGGGATGATCCGGCAGGCGAACAGCAGCTTGCCCGAGGAGTGCGTCTTGCCCTTGTCGTGGTCGTAGAACACGCCGGGGCTGCGGTGCATCTGAGACACGATCACCCGCTCGGTGCCGTTCACGATGAAGGTGCCGTTGGGCGTCATGAGCGGCATGTCGCCCATGAACACGTCCTGTTCCTTGATGTCCTTGACCGACTTGTTGCCGGTGTCCTCGTCCACGTCGAAGACGATCAGACGCAGCGTCACCTTGAGCGGCGCGCCATAGGTCATGTCGCGCTGCTGGCACTCCTCGACATCGTATTTCGGCTTCTCCAGCTCGTATTTCACGAATTCGAGAACCGCGGTCTCGTTGAAATCCTTGATCGGAAAGACCGACTGGAAGACCCCCATCAGCCCCTCGCCGTCCTGCGGCTCGGGGCCCTCGCCGGACTTCAGGAACAGATCGTAGGAGGATTTCTGAACCTCGATGAGGTTCGGCATTTCCAGGACTTCGCGGATCTTGCCGTAGTATTTGCGCAGACGCTTCTGGCCGAGATAAGGCGTTGCCATGCTCGTGTTCACCTTTCATTTTCGCAAGCGCACCAGCCGCCGGGGCCACGGCGATGCGCTCTCGAAACCGGGATGTCGCCGGTCCATTCCCGCACGCCGTCCCACCGGCGCGCTCCCGATCCGGAAACCTCCCTTCGGAAAGGGCCCGCCCGCGCAGGCCCCTCGCAAAGACAGGTTCGGCCGGGCACGACCTGCGCGCCCAGCCTCTTGATTCACGGGCCCTCGGGGCCGGCGCGCACTCAGGCCAGCTCGACCTCGGCGCCCGCCGCCTCCAGCTTGGCCTTGACCTCCTCGGCCTCCTCCTTCGAGACGCCTTCCTTGATCTTGCCGCCGGCTTCCACCAGATCCTTGGCCTCCTTCAGGCCCAGGCCGGTGATGCTGCGCACTTCCTTGATCACGTTGATCTTGGAGGCGCCGGGCGACTTCAGCACCACGTCGAATTCGGTCTTTTCCTCGCCGCCGCCGGCCCCGCCGGCATCGCCACCGGCCCCGCCGGCCACGACAACCGCGCCACCGGCCGCCGGTTCGATACCGTATTCGTCCTTGAGGATGGTTTTCAGTTCCTGGGCTTCGAGAAGGGTCAGACCCACGATCTCTTCAGCAAGTTTCTTCAGATCAGCCATTTCACTTTTCCGTTCGTTTCGATGTGTTCCAACGCGACCACCCGCACATGGCGCAGGCCGTCCGGTTGCTCATGCCGCCGCCCTGTCCTCGATCGTGGACAGGATGGACGCGATGTTCGAGGCAGGCGCGCCAATCGCCCCGGCGATGTTCGAGGCAGGCGCACCAAGCATCGAGGCGATCTGAGCGATAAGTTCGTCACGCGACGGCATCTTGGCGACGGCCTTCACGCCATCGACATCCAGAGCGGTTCCGCCCATCACCCCGCCCAGGATCACGAGCTTGTCGTTTTCCCTGGCATAGGCATCGACGACCTTGGCCGCCGCCACGGGGTCTTCGGAATAGGCAAGAACGGTCATCCCCGTCAGAAGCCCGGCGATCGGTTCGCTCGGAGTTCCCTCGAGGGCGATCTTGGCGAGCCTGTTCTTGGCAACGCGCACGGACCCGCCCGCCTCGCGCATCCGCGCGCGCAGGTCCTGCATTTCGGCAACCGTGAGACCTGCGTAATGCGCAACCACGATCACGCCAGAGCTTTCGAAGATCCGGCCGAGTTCCTCGACCACTTTCTCTTTCTGGGCTCTATCCACAGTTTCACTCCAGTCATGGAGGGCGCAGACCCTCCGGCTCGTGTTCTGCCGGGCAAGCGCCCGGCAATCGGGTCCTTACGGGTCCTTCGCAATCTCGCCCCCGGGAACGCCCGAGGAGTATTGTCCATTTCCCGTCTCGGGCCGGAATTATGGTGCGGGCCGCCCCGCGCCACCGACCGTCTCGGACGAAGTGCACAGGCCGCCGCGAATCCGCAGCGACCTGAGCAGGCGCGATATAGGGCGTTTCGCCGGCAATGTGAAGCACAAAAATGGCGGGACCGGGCCCGAGGCGCGCGCCGGCGGATCCCGGCGCAGGCAGGGCCTGCCGACCGCTTCCGCCATCACCGCGCCCGACGCTCTCACCGGCCTTCTCCCCGGCGCCGGTGGCGGAACAGCCCTGCCAGGACCGCTGCCACATAGGCCAGGCAGAGCAGTGCCAGGGTGACCCAGGGATAGGTCATCAGCGCCGCCCCCACGAAGGCCAGGGCGACGATCACGTAGCGCACCCTGCCGCGCGCGATCCGCACCTGCCTGAGCGAGGGCGTGCGCAGCCGGCTTATCAGCGCCAGGCCGATCAGAACCATGTAGGCGGCAACCGGCCCGGGCGGCAGGTCCGGGGCCTCCGCGATCGCGAAGGACAGGAACATCGGCAGCATCACGAGCAGCGCTCCGGCCGGAGCCGGAACCCCGACGAACCAGAGCTCGTCACGGCCCGGCCCGGCCTTGTTCCACACGTTGAAACGCGCCAGCCGCAGCACGCAGCAGACCGAAAAGACGAGCACGGCCAGCCAGCCGGCCGACGGCGCGTCCTGCAGCACCCAGAAATAGACGACCAGCGGCGGCGCCACGCCGAAATTGAGAAAATCCGCAAGCGAATCCAGCTCGGCCCCCAGCCGGCTGTCGCTCTTGAGCGCCCGGGCGATCCGCCCGTCGATGCCGTCAAGCAGCGCGGCCAGAACGATCAGCTGCGCCGACAGTTCGTAATTCCCCTGGATGCCGAAGCGGATCGCCGTCAGCCCGGCAACGATGGCGGTGATCGTGATCAGGTTCGGCAGGAGCTGGAGCAGGCTCAGCTCGCCCTCGCCGCGCCGGGGGCTGCCTGGCAGAGCGCCCATCGTTCAGTCGCTCCGGCAGGGGCGGCGGGGTTCCCCCGAATGCAGATCGGCGATTACGGTTTCCCCCGCCACCATGGTCTGACCGGGGCAGACCAGCGGCGCCACACCCTCGGGCAGATAGAGGTCCAGCCTGGAGCCGAAACGGATCAGGCCGAAGCGCTCTCCGGCCTGCAGGGCCTGCCCCTGCTTCACGAAACAGACGATGCGCCGGGCCACCAGCCCGGCGATCTGCACCACCGCCAGCGTGCGCCCGTCGGCCATGCGAATGGCAAGCGCATTGCGCTCGTTCTCCTCGCTTGCCTTGTCGAGCGAGGCGTTCAGGAACCTGCCGGGACGGTAGGCGACGGCGACCACCTCGCCGGCGACAGGGGCGCGGTTCACGTGGCAGTCGAAGACGCTCATGAACACGCTGACCCTGGTCAGCGGCCGCTCCTCCATGCCCAGCCCGCCCGGCGGCACGGCGGGTTCGATCTGCGAGATCACCCCGTCGGCCGGGCTGACGATCAGCCCTTCGCGTGTCGGCGTGGTGCGTTTCGGGTCGCGGAAGAAATAGTAGACCCAGACCATGAGGGCGATGCCGACCCAGCCGAGCGGCGCCCAGAGCCAGGCCAGGACCACGGTGATCACGGCCGAGATCCCGACAAACCGGATGCCCTCGCGGTGCATGGGCTTGATGACGACATCGCGCATGTTCATGAGCAGGTTGCCTTTCGCTGGATCCGAGCCGTTTCCCGGCCGCTGCGGGCCCCTCGTTCGACGCGGCACGCGCTCCGCCGCCCGCCAGGATCCGGCACAAGGACGCAAATGGCGAACGCCCCCGGACAGGGCGGCGCGAAAAGGAAGGGGCGGGGGCGGCCCTGCGGAACCGCCCCTGCCGGGCACCGCCGGTTCAGTTCCCGGTGGCCGAGTCGATATCGACGCGCACCCCGGGGCCCATGGTCGAACTCAGCGCGATCGACTTCATGTAGGCCCCCTTGGCGCCGGACGGCCTGGCCTTCTGCACGGCATCCACGAAGGCACGGACGTTCTCCGCCAGCTTCTGCTCGTCGAAGCTGGCCTTGCCGATGCCCGCATGTACCACGCCGGCCTTCTCGACCTTGAACTGCACCTCGCCGCCCTTGGCCTTCCTGACCGCATCGGCGACATCCATCGTCACCGTGCCCACCTTGGGGTTGGGCATCAGGTTGCGCGGGCCGAGGATCTTCCCCAGCCGGCCGACGATGGGCATCATGTCGGGGGTGGCAATGCAGCGATCGAACTCGATCTTGCCGCCCTGCACGGTTTCCATCAGCTCCTCGGCGCCGACGATGTCGGCCCCGGCCTTCTTCGCCTCCTCGGCCTTTTCGCCGCGGGCGAACACTGCCACGCGCACGTCCTTGCCGGTGCCGTTGGGCAGCGAGACGACACCGCGCACCATCTGGTCGGCGTGGCGCGGATCGACCCCGAGGTTGACCGCGATCTCCACGGTTTCGTCGAATTTCGCGGTCGCGTTCTGCTTGACCAGCTGCACCGCCTCCTCGACCGAGACGTTCTTCCTGCCCTCGAGCGCGGCCCTGGCCGCCTTCATGCGTTTTCCGATCCTGGCCATGACCTACCCCTTCACCTCGATGCCCATCGAGCGGGCAGACCCCAGGATGATCTTCATCGCCGCCTCGATGTCGTTGGCGTTCAGATCCTTCATCTTGGCTTCGGCAATCTCGCGCACCTGCCTGGTGGTGACGGTGCCGACGGTTTCGCGCCCCGGCGTGTTGGCGCCGCTCTTCAGCTTGGCCGCCTTCTTCAGGAAATAGGACGCCGGCGGCGTCTTGATGTCCATGGTGAAGGACTTGTCCTGATAATAGGTGATCACCGTCGGACAGGGAGCCCCGGGCTCCAGATCCTGGGTCTTGGCGTTGAATGCCTTGCAGAACTCCATGATGTTGATCCCGCGCTGCCCCAGCGCGGGACCCACCGGCGGCGACGGATTCGCCTGCCCGGCAGGCACCTGCAGCTTCATCGTGCCTGCAACCTTCTTGGCCATCGGCCCTCTCCTTTCGTTCACCACCGCCCGGGCGCGCCCGGGCAGCCTTGCGGTTCAGTGGTCCGGCCGGTCGCGCGCGCGCGCCGCACCTCCCACGGGAATCGATCAGACGGCCGAGGCAGCCTGAACGGACGGGCAGATACAGATTTGCGGCGCCCTTGGCAAGGGGCGGCGGCAGATGCGCTTCGGCCCGTCTCCGCCCGGTTCAGCCCTGCTTGGCAACCTGGGTGTATTCCAGCTCGACCGGCGTGGCGCGCCCGAAGATCGAGACCGACACCTTCAGGCGCTGGTTCTCGTCGTCCACGCCTTCCACCAGCCCGTCGAAACCCTCGAAGGGCCCATCGGTGACCGAAACCTTCTCTCCCACCTCGAAGTGGATCAGCGTGCGCGGCTGCTGCTCTCCCTCCTCGACGCGGTTCAGGATGGCGTTCACCTCGGAATCGCGCATCGGCATCGGCTTGCCCGGCTGGCCGAGGAACCCCGTCACCCGGTTGATCCCGTTGATCAGGTGATAGGCGCGGTCGCTCATCTCCATGCGCACCAGCACATAACCCGGCATGAAGCGGCGCTCGGCGGTGACCTTCTTGCCGCGGCGCACCTCGATCACCTCTTCGGTGGGCACCAGAACCTCCTCGATCTCGTCCTCGAGCCCGGCATCCCTGGCAGCCTGCCTGATCTGCTCGGCTATCTTCTTCTCGTAGTTCGAGAGGACGCTCACCGAATACCACCGTTTCGCCATGTCGCTTCCGCCTTTGCTGTTGCGCCGGTCCACCGCTGCGCCCGGCAAACCGGCCGGGTGTGGGAACCTCCCCGGCCCGCCCGCCGTGGCCCCGACAACAGGCCGTGACCTCGAATCAAAGCGCATCATGTCGGGAAGATGGGCCCCGATTACAGGCGATGGCAGAGGATTTCAAGCCTCGCCCGCCATCGTGAAGCGCCCCCGGCAGCTCCGGCCGAGACTCAGCCGAACGCCCCCAGCACGAGCTGCAGGCCGGAACGGATGATCAGATCGACGATGAAGAAGAACAGCGCTGTCAGCGCCGCCATCACGAACACCATGCCGGTGGTCAGCAGCGTCTCGCGCCGGGTCGGCCAGACGATCTTGGAAACTTCGGCGCGCACCTGCTGGACGAACTGGAGCGGATTGCGGGTCTTGGCCATGGTTTCTGTCCGTGTTCTTGCGGTGCAAGGCAGATACGCGCTTTGCCGGGGCAGTTCAAGCCGTGCGCGGTTCAATTTGCCGCTGCTGCGCGCCGGTGCTGCGCGCCGGCCCGGACCGGGGCCGCCTCGAGCACGCCGAACAGCTGCTCGAGGACGATTGCCCCGAACCTGGCGTTCTTGTGCACGAGATCGCCCGCCTCGGCGAAGCCTGCGCACCCGAACTCGGCCCTGGTTCGAAGTCCGCCAGTTACGGTTGCATCCGGCTGACGAATGAAATCGATACCGTCGGATCCGGCGACTTCCGACAGGCTGGACCATCCGAGCGCGACGACATCCCCGCATCTTCCGGCCTCTTGCGGCCCCGGCTGCGTTGCGCCATCACGTCCGGAGAACGTCGGAAGCGGTGTCGGGAAATAGACCACCCTGGCGGCTCCGCTCCGGGCGATCTCTCCGGCATAGCGATAGCTGCGGGTCCTGTTGGCCCAGCCGCGTGCGACCCGCATCACGACCGCCCGGCTCAGGAACCCGTTGCTGCGCGACATCCGCCGCCGAAGGAACTCCAGGAATTCACCGGCCCGCAGACGCGCCCCCATGAAGAACATCACGTCAAAATCGCCGGGCCTCAGGAATTTCCGGCCCCGGCCGTTGACCAGCAGCACCCTTTCCTCGGCTTCCGGGTCGGGGCGGATGACGCCATCCTGCAGCCGGAGCTGGCGGAAATACGGCCCATCCGCTCCCCAGAACTCGATATCGTATCCGCGGGGATCCACCAGACCCTGATCCAGCGCCTGCTTGAGACAGCCGAGATGGCTGTCGCCGTAAATGCATATCCTGATGGCCTTATCAGCGGGAGGCGAAGGCATCGAGCAATTCTTCTTCGCAGCGCACATCTTCGGCCCTGCCGGCCATCCGCCTCCTCGGCCGGCGGCCGGCGCCGGGCGATCTGCGCACCGGCGCTCCGAACCTGGCCTGCTGGTCGGCAAAGAAGTTTCGCATCACGAAATCAACCCCCTCCGGCAGAACGCTGCGCTGGTTGTCCGCGAAGAACCGGCCCCGGAACGGCGGCGAGGAGATGAGCTCGTAGGAGGGGAAGTAGTCGATGTCTTTCCGGCTCGAGGCGAGCTGGCCGGCGACGGCACGCAGGATCGACTTGGAATGCGAGGTCGCGTTCAATACATGCTCGCCGCTTGCGGTGGCCGTCAGGGGAACCGGGGAAACCGTCAAGAGCACCTTCTGCCTCCTGGACACCGCGCGCATGATCGCCAGCGCCTGGCGCATGTCCTTCAGGATTTCCGCGAAAGAGTGGTTGTGGAACTCGTGGCGCGAGGCATCGAACTGTCCGGCACCTGTCCCCGGGCACATCGCGTATTCCAGCCCGCTGTCGCGGTTGCGCCAGGATTCCGTGAGGCCCATGGTGAATACGAACACCTGTGCCTTTTCGACGGCCGTGCGGATCGCCGCCAGGGTCGCCTGACGCGACATTTCCAGTTCATCGATACTTTCGAACCCATCGGGTTCGATGCGCGGGCGCAGGGGGTCGAAATATCTTCCATCCGATTCCCAGTATTCCCCGGCCCAGCGCGGCGTCGCCTCCTCGAAGGCAAGGGTCAGCCACTGCAAGAGCATCTTCGCGGTATAGATGTTCCCGGTGCGAAAACTGAAAATGCCGTAGCTGAATTCCTGCCGCTCCTTTGCGGAAAGAAACCGCGGCGCCGGTTCGCAGTCGAGCCAGCGATAACCGTTCTTCAGCAGCGCGCGCCCGATATGCTGGGCAAAACACGACCCGGCGGTGACGATCGCATGGTGCGGGCGGATCGGAAACTTCGGCTTCCACAAGCCGCCAATCTGCATGGGCTCCCGATCGGCGACGGCAGTCCGATAGAAAGCTGCCTCCGGCAGCCCGGCGTAGGGATTTGTCATGGGCATACTGCTCGTTTTTCCGCAGGTTAGGACTTTTTGCGTTTTCGGGCAACAGGGATCAGGGCCTGCGCTCGGGCCGGAGCAGTTTCATGCCCGCGCGGAGATGCCTGAAGGCGTTCGGGAGGTTGCGCGACCTGAAACGGTCGGAGAACCCGGCCCGCGACAGGCCTGCCACAGGCCGGCTTCGGCAACCGGGCTTCCACCGCGCCCGGCCTCTTACAATGCCCTGCGCACGATACCCCGCCCACGGGCAACCCGCGCAGCCTGAAAACCCGGCACGGGATACCGCAACCACCGAAGTCGCCGGCCTGGCAGGGGTGGGGGGCAGGGGGGGCTGCAAGGCGCGGCCTGGCAGGGGTGGAGGGACTCGAACCCCCGGCCCTCGGTTTTGGAGACCGATGCTCTACCAACTGAGCTACACCCCTGCGGCCGGGATGCGCATAGCCGCAAACCCGGCCGCTTGCAAGGGCAGAGCTTGTGCCGGCGGCGGTTTTGAGGGCAGAACGTCCCCATGAGCATCAGACGCAGGATCGAACGCTCGGAACGCCTGGCGGCGGCGCTTTCCTGGCTGCTGGCGGGCTATCTGCGATTCGTCCGGCGCAGCGGGCGATGGAAAGGGCATGGCCTGGGCGAGCTTCTGGCGGAACTCGAAAACGGGCCGGTCATCGTCGTGTGCTGGCACCAGCGCCTGATCCTGGCGCCGCTGGTCTGGCCGGCCACCCCGCCCGATGCCGTGGTGCCGCGAGACCCGTCGCCGGCCGGGCTGCTTTCGGCACACACCCAGGCCCGCCTGGGCACCGAGCCGGTTGCGATGAACCCGAAGAACTCTTCGCTTGCGAACATGCGTCTCGTCCTGAAACGCGTGCGCGCCGGCAAGAGCCTCGGGCTGACGGCCGACGGGCCGAAGGGGCCGCCACGGCGGGCCAAGACGGCAGTGCTCGACTGGGCGCGCGCCACCGGGCGCCCGGTGTTCCTGTTTGCCTGGTCGGCCCGCCGTGCGATCAGGCTGGGGTCGTGGGACCGGCTGATGATCCCGCTGCCGTTCTCGCGCTGCGTTTACGGCTACCGCCGGTGGGAGGCCGAAATACCCAAGCGGCCGACCGAGGCCGACCACGACGCCCTGACCGCCGAGCTTGCGGCCGAACTGGACAGGATCACCGCCGACATGGACAAACTGGCCCGGCGCCCCCCGGACAGGTGAGCGCGGCGGGGCGGGCAGAGTCCGGGTCGCCCCCCCGAACAGCCAGACATCCGTTGGCCCCTTTCCCCCCCGGAAAGTTGCCACCGCATGATTGCGGCCTCCCGGTCGATCATCGCCTTGCGGGCCAGAACGTCGAGGTCCCGGGCCACGCTGCCGCGCTTTACACCAGATTTTGCGCCATGTTCGGGCATCAGATGCGCCGGGAACCCTCCGGAGCGCATGACGATGACATCGGGACCGGCGCCGCCCGGATTGCCGAGTGGAAAGGACGGCGGCCGCTCGAACAGCCTTCCTGCCCACAGAAGGTATCTGCCAGCAACCTTCGGCACCGTTCCACCGCAAGGAAAAACGCCGCCCCCTTTCGGGGACGGCGCAAATCGCGTTCCTGGCGTTGCGCTTTCCTGCGCGGTCTTTTACTCGATGATCTTCGACACGACGCCCGATCCGACGGTGCGCCCGCCCTCGCGGATGGCGAAGCGCAGGCCCTCTTCCATCGCGATCGGCGCGATCAGCTCGACCGAGAACTTCAGGTTGTCGCCC
>Ga0256839_1001987_pt1 | contig 23712 bp, 30 predicted proteins | sample 354166metaG_FD_185968 | JGI IMG/M metagenome (GOLD analysis project Ga0256839, IMG submission 185968) | Hydrothermal vent microbial communities from Mid Atlantic Ridge, Atlantic Ocean - 354-166 | ecosystem: Environmental > Aquatic > Marine > Hydrothermal vents | place: Atlantic Ocean: Mid... | reverse complement strand
CCCCCCCTTTAATTTTTTCCTTTTACCCTTTACTCTTCCCACATGTCCTATTACCAACGTCATATCTTTTTTTGCACGAATCAACGCGAAGACGGTAGCACTTGTTGCCAGCAACATGGCGTGCAAGCACTGCGCGACTATGCCAAACAACGCACTAAAGAGTTGGGCATCGCAGGCAAGGAGGGGTGTGTACGGGTGAATTCAGCAGGCTGCCTCAATCGCTGTGACCGGGGGCCAGTAGCAGTAGTGTATCCCGATGATGTCTGGTACACCTTTGTGGACAAGGAGGATATCGACGATATTGTCGAAAAACATCTATTGCACGGACAAATAGTTGAGCGATTACAAATAAAATAATGCCGTTTTTGATGATTCAACAATGAGCCCGCGTAACGATGAACCTTTTCTGATTCCTGGTTCCAACCCGGGCTGGGTTCTTGAAGCTCAACGGGATGTTGCAAAAACGCCGCGTTCTCCCAATACCCCTGTTGCAGTGGTTTGCCATCCTCACCCATTACACGGTGGTTCGCTCACTAACAAAGTAACGCATATGGTCGCCAAAGCTTTTGTTGAATTAGGCGTGGAGACGCTGCGTTTCAATTTTCGCGGCGTAGGAAAATCATCCGGTGTATTTGATCATGGCGCTGGCGAAGTGGATGATCTGCTGGCTGCTGTAGACTGGTTACGTGTTCGCCACCCGGCGGCTCCGTTATGGTTGGCTGGTTTCTCTTTTGGTGCCTTTGTTGCGTTGAGCGCTCAGGCACGGTCAAAAACAACACGACTGTTACTGGTGGCACCACCAGTGGCAATGTTTGATTTCCCCGCTGAAAGCGGCGTAACAATTCCCTGGTTGGTAATACAAGGCAGCGCCGATGATATCGTCGATCCTGCACAGGTTACAGCATGGGTACGGCAACAGGCTAATACGCCGGAATATCACTGCCTGGACAATGCCGGACATTTTTTTCATGGCCGTCTGATCGATCTTCGCCAACAAATTCATGCCGCTTGGGTTGTTTGAACAAACAATGACCCGATATCGCAATATCCGCTTTCGTAGTGTACCCTTTGTTGCTGATTTTTCACCGCACACTATCCAAAATCCGTACAAACACAGGACACTATTACGATGAGCAACCCCGATATCCAGGCTATCAAGACCTACCTGCACGACCTGCAAGACCGTATCTGTGCTGGCATTGCCGAAGAGGATGGCCGTGCCCGTTTTTTTGAAGATAACTGGGAACGTGAAACTGGTGGCGGTGGTGGGCGTACCCGGGTACTTACCGATGGCGCTGTATTCGAGCAAGCCGGGGTCAATTTTTCACATGTATCCGGGGGCAATCTACCCGCTTCAGCCACGGCCCATCGCCCCGAATTGGCTGGACGCACCTTCGAGGCGATGGGTGTATCACTGGTTATTCATCCTAAAAACCCTTATGCACCGACATCACACGCCAATGTGCGTTTTTTCGTTGCGGAAAAAGAAGGCGAAGACTCTATCTGGTGGTTCGGTGGCGGCTTCGACCTCACTCCTTATTATCCGTTTGAGGAGGATGTATTGCATTGGCACCAGGTATCCAAAAAGGCTTGTGACCCCTTTGGTGATGATGTTTATGCGCAGTACAAAAAATGGTGTGACGATTATTTTTTCCTCAAACACCGTAATGAAACCCGTGGTGTGGGCGGGCTGTTTTTTGATGACCTCAATGAAGGCGGCTTTGAACATTGCTTCAAATTCATGCAGAGTGTAGGGGATCATTATTTGGATGCCTACCAACCCATCGTTGCCCGCCGAAAAAATATTGAATACGGGGAACGGGAACGGGATTTCCAGTTATACCGCCGTGGTCGTTACGTGGAATACAACTTGGTTTATGACCGTGGAACGCTGTTTGGTTTGCAGACTGGTGGCCGTACTGAGTCCATTCTCATGTCATTACCCCCACTGGTAAAATGGCGTTATGACTGGAAGCCGGAAGCCGGAAGCCCCGAGGCCAAGCTTTACGAAGGTTTTTTACATCCGCGTAACTGGCTGGAGGAGTTGGCCTGAGCAGACACCCCAAAACACCGCACGGCAAAAGCAACCGTTTACGTATCATCGGCGGTCGATGGCGTGGCCGCAAGCTGGACTTCCCCGATGTCGAAGGCCTGCGCCCCACACCAGATCGGGTACGCGAGACGCTGTTCAACTGGCTACAAAATGATATTGTCGAGGCCCGTTGTCTGGATCTGTTTGCCGGTAGTGGCGCGTTAGGGCTGGAGGCACTCTCGCGGGGTGCTGCCCGTGCCGTGCTGGTGGAGCAATCGGCCACGGCCACGCAACAACTGGAGGCACATCTACGCACCTTACACTGTGATGACGCCACAATCGTTCATCAGTCAACAGAACAATTTCTACAATGTGGCCCCGGCGATACCCGTTACGATGTGGTATTTCTCGACCCACCCTTCGGCAAGCAGCTGATGACAATTTGCACAAAATTATTGGAAGAAAAAAACTGGCTCGCACCCGGTGCCCGTATTTATTTGGAAAACGAACGAGACCTGCCAGCCAGCGATATTATTCCCACACACTGGTGTGTTGACCGGGAAAAAACCGCCGGACAAATCACCTATCGATTAGCGACCCGCCCGATGTAAACTCGTGCGACAATCACTGTATGTCTTCCCCAGCGCTCATGCCATCATCTATACCAAATAACGCCATTTACCCTGGCACCTTTGACCCCATTACCCATGGCCATTCTGATTTGGTGAAACGCGCCACTCGCTTATTTGACCGGGTGATCGTCGCTTTGGCCGTCAACCCTGGCAAACAGCCTGTGTTCACCCTGGAAGAACGCCTGAAACTGGCACACATAGCACTGGCCGAATATGACAACGTGGAAATTTGTCCCTTTGACGGCTTGCTGGTGGAATTTGCCCGGGCGAAACAAGCGCGGGTGATTCTGCGTGGATTGCGTGCCGTATCCGATTTTGATTACGAATTCCAGCTGGCGGGAATGAACCGTAAACTGGCACCGGATGTGGAAACGCTGTTTTTGACCCCCGCCGAGCAATATTCCGCCATTTCTTCACGTCTAGTACGGGAAATTGCCGCTTTAGGTGGTGATGTCACCCCCTTCGTCCATGAAAAAATCAGGGATGAACTAACGCGCAAATTGCGGTAAAATTCTTGGCTTAGATACTTCTAACACCCTACACTGTTTGTGAGTTTTCCACTATGGCTTTGATTATTACTGACGAATGCATTAACTGCGATGTGTGCGAACCTGAATGCCCTAATGAGGCGATCACCCAAGGTGAAGAGATCTACGAAATAGATCCTAATTTATGCACTGAATGTGTCGGTCACTACGACACTTCGCAATGCGTGGATGTCTGCCCGGTTGATTGCATTCCATTGGACCCTGAACACAAAGAATCCAAGGATGAGCTGCGCGCCAAATATGATGGGCTCATGGCAAAAAGCGCCTGATACCATCAGATATTTTTGATGTCTGCCTGCGTTGTCCCAACACTTGCACGACTCCGGTCAATTGGGTAGACTCGATGTTGGTTTTTTTTCCAAGCCTCCTGAGGGGAGGAATTCTGAGGAGAATTTTTGATGGATATTCTTGTGCCGATTGCTGTGTTTTTTTTCATTCTCATTTCCACCAGTATGCTGGGGCGCATCGGGTGTGACGCCGCTGCCGCTGCCCGCAAGAAATAAAACAAATACGGGGCTCTTCTTTGTCCCGAATACAAAAAAGCCCGGATTTACCGGGCTTTTTTGTATGACTCCGATGCACTCATCGTTTTTTGCGTAAAAACTGAAAAATCTCGCTATTTTTCAGACGCCAGGGTGTGGCGTAGGTTACTTAACGTTAATTCAGGTTTAAGCGCGCTACCTACTGGCACATCGTACTTTCACATAACACAGTTGTATACCATGCAAACACCACATCCGTCAGAAAAACTACCCTCCCCCACAGCCGATGATATCTACCTTGTTAAGTATCTGATGGTATCTGCATTTTGCCTGTTTATCGGTACCGTACACGGTGTGCTACAGATACTCCACCCGATACGTGCATGGCTGGATAGCATCGGCAGCCCTTACGGCGGCCCCGGTCATCTCATCGACCCCCTGGCTCATGCGCACATCAACGTCATTGGCGGCGTCGTCATTTTTCTCATGGGAGCCTCGTATTACCTGCTGCCCAGAATGGGAGGGGTTCGCCTCTATTCACAACGACTGGTAAAACACACGCTCTGGTGGACGGGGCTTGGCATCGCTGGTTTTTACACGACACTGATGACCTTTGGCATCCTTGAAGGCATGGCCCTTCTGGAAGACCCGGATTCAGTGGAAGATATCCACCAGTTTTATGGCCCGACCATTGCCACCGTCTCTACTATTATGGGTATTGGTTTCTGGATCTACTTTGCCAATGTGTTTTTGACCTTCCGTAAGATCCGCAACAACCAGTTGAGTTCTGCAAAACTGTCATGATGCTTGAATGCGGCTGCCCCGGCGAATATCCCGACTGGCACAAACAGGATGTTGATCTGGCCTACCACAACGCGCATGCTTTACCCATCGCCAGTTTCCTGCATATGCCATTATCGTATGAAGCGTATAAACAACGTCAGCAAAACGAGATTGAGCAACTGGAATTGCATGAGCGCTGGCCCGGTTTTGCATTAACACGCACGGGCTGGCTGCGCGGAAAAATGATTCGATTACTGGAAAAAGGCGAGTCACCTTCACGCCACTTTTTACATCTGCCCGCTGACTTTCAATTGCAAGGCTTCTTTCACGAAGGTGGTATTGGCACTCTACGCACGAGTGTGCGTGAACAACAAATGCTGCTATTAGACAGCGGACGCATGCCCAAAGAAATGTATTTGGCCTATCTCACCTGCCCAACCTGCTGTGATGCCCGAGGCGGGGAGCGCATTTTGTTATTACGCCGCTGGCGCAACAGTCGCCGTTTGGCGGAAAAAACCCGCCAATAACTCTCGTAAAAAAACCTTCAGTGCTATTCGGTTGCCCGCTTCTGATTCAGCGGGAAAAATAGCACTATTTCATCTTTATCATCGCTTTTCGCCTGCCGCACATGAACCAATAAAGACTGCGTTGCAAGATCATTAACAGGCATAGCGCGACGATACACCCCGGTAAAGCCATCCTGAATGGCCTGTCGCCACTTTTCACTCTCACCCTCCAGCTTATCGCTTTCGCTCACTTGCAGCATGACCACCAACCCCACACCGGGTTTGTATCCCTCGCGATTAACAATAACGATAAATTCATTCATGCCCACCCGCAGTGGAGTGGGACGTGTTTCCACCCGAAAACTCAGATCCTGCCACTGCTGCGGGCCAAGAACGACGGATTGCTCATTCGAACAAGCAGACAGCAATCCCACAAATACCGCAGTAAAAAACAGCATTTTAAAATAAAAAGTAAAAAAGACCGGTAATTTTCGTTTCATTTTGAACCCATCGGAGCAGCGTGACGCTGAAGATAACCCAGCACCTCGTTCAATTCATTTTCATTCAGAGGTGTTGCCCCTTTTGTTTGCATGCGCATTTGCATACGCTGCAAAATAGCAGGCCATACTGGCGCAGTGTACGCATGAGGCTGCGGCGCATTATGGCATCTGGCACATTTTTCCTGATAAAGCTGTGCGGATACCGAGTCAGCTTCAGGGTACACCAGTGGCTCGTCAGGAAGATCGCAGGCTGATAACAATAGGGCTATTAAACCAAAGCAACTATTTGTCTGTCTTATCTGTCGTTTTGACTGTCGGGTGCGCGGCATTTTTTTCATTGTTCGATTCACTGCTGACTTCATCATTGTTCGAGGATAGTTCTGTTTCTTTGTCCGAATCCAGACGTCCCGCTACTTTGGAGCCATAAAAATTCACCATGAAATAAACGAAAGTACCGAATACAGCAGTGTACAATAGCGCCGCACCAAATCCCCAATTTATCCATTCACGCTCATAACCCGGGCGATCTCCCCAAAAGGGAAAACTAAGCCCCACAGCCACCAACATCACGGCAACAATAACACCGATAAACCAGCGGGGCACCGGCTGTTGTGACTCAGGAATTTTTTCGACCAGCTCCCAATCTTCCAGTCCACGCTTGGCCAAACGTTCTTCATTAGAGGCGTAACCAAAATTATCATCGGGCAACTCCCCCCATTTGGTATTTTCAAGCCCCTCCATGGGAGGCGTCTCTTTTTCCACATTTTCGACTTCAAGTATGTTTTCAGTCTTGTTCATTGGCGGGCTCGCAGTTTAATAAATATAAAATGCTTCACAACGTCAGGAGGCATTTTTTGCAACAAAATGTTGTACACGAAAAACCTTATGCCAACCATCCACCGTATCCACATGCACTAAAAATGTATATAACCCTGGCGGAACGACAGGTTTAATATGCAGATTCACATCAATCCGTCCGGCACTGTCAAACCGCAGCACTTTTTCCGGTATCGAATAGCTGTTTTCCGGCAAGCCTTCAATGCGCAGCGTTGCTTCTGTCGCACGATACAGCTTATTGGAAACCGCAATACGATAGTTGCTAATCATCGTGGCAAACTGTTGATCAGCACGATAGACAGCCAAGTGATACTCGTTATACGTCAGCAATCCCCAAATAAACATACTCAGGCCCAATGCGGAAAATGGCAGGGTCCAGCGCATACGCAAAGAAATCGAAGCCAGATTACGTAAAGTGGAGGATTCTCCTGATACACCCCTCTCAAAAGACAACAAGCCTGCTTCACCTTTTTTGGCCTGGAGCTGGTCACAAGCATCAATACATTCACCACAGTTAATGCAACTGTCATACATATCTGTATTTCGTGGATCAAGCCCGATAAAACAGGAGGTACTGCAATAATTACATTTTTCACACTCGGAAGAACGTGTATCGTCATAGGCAATTTTCAATGTCTGCTTGGTTTTGAAACCATGCTGCCACACGCGGTATACGCACATAAAACGACACCAAAAATGACGGATAACACTGACATCCAGAAAAATGAGTATCACAAAAATGGCGTAGATATAATGCAGTGAACTTGCCAGACGTTCATCATCCCGGAAGATTATGAAAGACCAAATAACATCTGGAGGATAAAAATAAAGCAACGGAATCAGCGCCAGCAACATGGACATCGCCAGCAGGATAAGCCCCAGCACAACCCAGTTCAGCAGACGATTTTTACTCTCCGCCACTTTCATTTTTTCGCCCGAAACACTCATATCGGCACGTTTGCCAAGCAGTCGATAAGTCCACTCGTTAGCTATTTCTGACAAGGTGTTTTGTGGGCAGACCCAGCCACAAAAAGCGGTACCCATGGTGGAATACAACATCACCATGCCACTGGCAAGCAACATCCATAAACCAAAAACCAGGAAAAAATCAGCCCACCAGACCTGATAACCCAGCACCACGAAAGCACCCGCCACCAGATCAATGCGCATCAACCCGCTTACCGGGATAATAATGGCAATCGCGATGAACAAAAGCTGCGTCAATCGACGTCGCTTGTGAAAGCTGAACCCGGTATTGGCAGCTTCTACCCGAATGGGAATTTTACTTAAGGCATCATTACCGCTCATGGCGACATATTACCATTATGGGTCGATTTATTCATTGAATATATCCGTCAATGCCAACCACATTACCGATTGAATATATAAGGTTTTTGCAACGCGGAATCCAGCGGGCTCAACGCCGCAAATCGTTGCCGGTAAACGGCAGCCTGCTGAGTATTCCCGGCTAATTCCGCCAATTCCCATAAGCGACGCAAGGCCTCCACATGGTCTGGCCGTATACGCAACACTGACTCCAGCAACTGCCGCTCATTCAATCCTCGAGCCTGTGCCGCAGCACGATCCTGTAACACGGCATCCGCCAGCGCAAAACCCACCCAGCGGTCTTTTGGGTTCGCTTGATAGGCCAAAGGTAGCAGACGATGACTTTCTACTGCGTTTTCGCGCAATAGCGCCAACCAGCTACGATGTGCCAGCTCCGTGGCAATATAAGCGCGCTCAAACAACGGAAAATCATTATCACTGATGCGAAGCTGACTAGCCCCCGCATCGAGCGAGGGACGAATGGATAATAACCATGACAGCACCTTGGAAACATCCAAACTTCCGTCGTAACGGGCTTCCGGCAGCTGGTATTCAATCACTGGAGCCCATTCATCTTGTCGGGGTACATCCAATTCAGGAATTTCACCCCAATAACGACCTAACCATGTCCACGCCCCCTCTCCCCCCGTTGCTGCCTCAGCTTGCTCACTCGTCAGTCGTTGCACATTATTTAACAGTTGAGCACCACTAACGCTACCATCACGTATACCCACCAACGCCACTCGAAAAGCATCCACAAAAATTACCGCATCCGGAAATACATCTTTAAAGGATGCCAAAACCACTTGCAGGCTACTAATATCAAATTGATTCAATGCCAGCCACTGAACAAAAACACCATCAGGAGACAACCGTTTTTGCACTCGTATAAACTGCTGGCGGGATAACAAGGCGCTACGCCCCACCAAATCAGGATGAAACAAATCGCCAACAATCACGTCATAATATTCAACATCGCTCAATAAAAAATGGCGGGCATCATCACGCACAATGTTTAAATGATCAGTAATGCCGCCATTAACCGGTCGAAACTCCTTTCGCGCCGCATTAATTGCACCCAACGATAACTCAACAGCGGTGCGCTGCAATCCGGGAAAAGCCAAAGAAGCTGATGCAGAAATTCCGGTTCCCAAACCCAAAAACAACACCCGCTGCGGCTCAGGGTGCAACAACAATGGCAAACGTACCTGATTTTTTTGCACTTCTACGGCAGTAGGGTCTGACGAAGCATCCATACGTCGCATATCAGCCAATAATTGTCGTTGGCCATCAGGGGTTGCAACCACATGGGTAATAGAAATGGCGTCTTCATGCAAAGACAATGTTTTTGCCTCTGCGTAGGCTTGCGGCAATAAACGGGACACTGGCGGCATATCCATCACTAGCGTACTCATCAACCCCATCACAACGACCCACGCCCAAGCAGACCGAGAAGTCCAGCCCTGCGCCAGCACCAATCCTAAAACCAATAACAGCATTGCCCCCAGCACAATCGTACTGCTGCTGCCAATACCAGGAATAAAAACAAAGCCGGCTAATAACGCACCTGACGCGGCACCCAATGAATTCGCACCGTACAACCATACTCCGCTTTGATAACGGTTACCCACACGCTCCGCCAATAAGGGTAGCCAAGCTCCCAACACCAAAGTCACAGGCAAGGTCAATATAACAATTGCCAAACCTTGCGACCATAATGCTGCAAACAAAGAAGAAAAATGCTCCCGCTCAACCCAGGATGAAAGCACGGGCAACCACCATAAGCTCAGCAAAGCAAACCCACAGGCCACAACAGGTAAGACACTGAACCAGACTTTTTTCGTCATCAAACGAGCTAACAGACTGCCAACACCGATGCCCGACAAAAATACCGCCAAAATAATCGCCAATACATATTCAGTGCGTAACATCACCATACCGAACAAACGCGCCCAACCTATTTGCAGTAAAAGCGCACCCGCCCCAATACCGGCATAAACCAACAACCATTTTGTGGCCGGACGGATTAACGGGTTGGTCGTTTCTTTTTTCTGTGCTGATTCAAATCGCCAGGATAATAAAAACAAAATCCCCGCGACCACAAAGCTGACCAATGCCACAGCTTTCAGTGATGACAACCAGCCTAATATAGGTAACAACCATAACGGCAATAATGCGCCCAGGGCACCGCCAAGCGCATTGATCCCATAGATGCTACCCAAGGAAACTTTTGCGCCTTGTACTGCGGATAAAATCAATGGGAAACCGGCCCCCATCGCCATAGCAGGAATCATCAACACCAATGTGACAATAAAAACTTGCAACGCAATCCAGCCAAAATAACTGGTATTACCCGCAATAATAGCGAATTGTGCATCCACAAGCTGGAATAGTGCAGGAAGCACCAATGCCGTAACGGCCACAAACAACTCAATAAAGGCAAACAGACGTAAAGGGCGACATGTCAAGCGACTCCAGCGCACGCCCAAAAAACTGCCCACGCCCAAACCACCCATGTAAGCAGCCACGGTAACAACGACACCAAATATGCTGACACCAAACTGCAAAGACAGCATGCGTGTCCAAAGAATTTCATAAGCAAGACTGGCTGCGCCAGAAATCAGATATAAACAAACCAGAGCCAGACCAAGCTTTCGTAATGCGGACATAGTGTGCATTGACTGCCTCTGGTTTGTTCGGAGGGGGTTATTCAAGAGCAAGTGCGATATTTATGCCGAAGACCCTGCAAGTGCTTGAAGAGTGCAAGATGTTTTTTTGTAAAACGAATGACAACGTTGGACGAAATCCTTATTCTGATTTCCAAAACGCTTCATCTCACTACACGAGGCAAGTGCCAGTGCTATGTGAGCGCGTGCAAGGTTTAGATTACAGCTACAAATAGACACTTTTACCGAAAATCCAGAATGTTATTACATCCACGCCCGAAGACACTGAGTCAATATGGCTAAAAGGGATAAAACCAGACTATACCCACCACAGCATGCCCCAAAGCCAGCGTCAAACTCAAACCGGCACAAATCATGTGTGGAACAAATACACGCTTACCATAGACAACCATGGCAACACCTAACGCCACCGTGGCAATAATGAGTAGCAACAAAGGAATACCCATTATAAACATAATCAAATGTTTGGTTTTAATGTCAATAGCAACCAGCTCACTTTTTGCTGATCTGTCATTATTGAAGGCCTGCATCACTGCCGAGCTTTGTTGCTCTGTCTTTTGCTCCACAGATTCATCCGCATACCCCGGCACAGATACACTCAATATCAGCACTGCAAGCAACCAGAAAAATCGTCTATTCATTCTCAGCTTCTTTAGTCTCTGATTTAACCGCAGACTTTTTAAATGCAAAATACCAGTACAGTGTCGCCATCAGCACAAATGGGAAAAGAATAATCAATAACAAAAAAATGAAAATCGCCCAGGGCGTATCAATGGTTACATGAAGATAACGATAGCTATCCACTGCATATACGGAACAGGTTGTTATCAACAGCATTAAAAATATGAACGAACGGGATATTTTACTCACTACTCGACTCTCGCTAATTTATTATCTAATTGATACTTGCTACCGTAGCCACACAACGGAAGCCAAAAAAGTCTGATGCATAATAAGGCATAGAGAAATTCCGATGATACGTCGATGTGGAAAATGGGTCACTTTTCCATGAGCCGCCACGGCGCACTTTATATACACCATCCACAGCCACCAAGTCCGCCACTTTCAAGGCACGATCTTCAGCTGTCATCGCTTGTACTTTTTTCGGCTGGAAGATGTCTCCAACAACAGCCGTCGTCCCCTCATAAGGAAGAAAGTCACTTGCCGTCCATTCGCTGACATTCCCTGCCATATCATAAACACCGTAAGGGCTCACACCAGTTTTATAGGTCGTCACCACGTTACTCGCACCAATGTGGTAATACGTATTCAGGCGGCTTGCATCCATTTTATTGCCCCAAGGCCATCGACGACCATCAGTCCCACGCGCAGCTTTTTCCCACTCGGCCTCGGTCGGCAAGCGTTTTTCTCTAAACCGGCAATAACTCACCGCGTCATACCATGTCACCATAGTGACAGGATATTGTACTTTTCCATCAGGGATAGTCCCATCCTTCCAATCCAATGGCGGACGATGTTGGGTCGCAACGATAAACTGTGCAAATTCTGCGTGTGTCACGGGATACTTATCGATTTTATATTCCGGCAAAAACACCGTATGCTGCGGGCGATTAAATTTATTGGCGCGCTCTGAATCAGTACCCATTAAAAAGTCACCGGCCGGAATAGTCACCATAGAAGCCAGCTCCTCCCATTGCTCGGTAGTTAACAAAGCCTCTAGCTCATTCCACTTGTAAACTTTTTGAGCTCGTTTTTGAGTCTCATGAATACGATGCCGGGTAATATCCTCACCTGCTGCACGTATATGATCCTTCATGTCCGCCAAGTCGTAGGTTATCCGAGCCTTCATATCATCCATACGGTTTGCACCCAGCTTTACAACATGTAGCACACCAAATATCACCGCTGCCGAAATACAGGTAATAACCGTTGCCGCCAAATAACGTTCACGTTTTTGGCGCTCACTAGCGCTCATGTTTGACTGATATTGCAACGGCATACCCAAACCTCATTCAGTCTTGGTGACAGCCTTTTCGGCAGGTTTTGTTTGAATCGGCACTATTTCAGGCGATACTGCATTATTATCAGCATCGTAATCAGCATCGGAGACATGTACTGCCTTTTTCCACCCATAGACACGCTTATTCATGATTTCACCAAGCACACCACCAATCATTGAAGCTTCCATAGCCAGTATGACAAAAAAACCCCACCACCCCAGAGGTATTAATACGGCACCTTCTGGTACACCAGAATATTCAACAGTTTGATAGTACGCAGCGAAACGCACAATAAGTGGTGGAAATAGAGAAATCCACTTACCACCCAAACCGTAAACGTATGATACTGAAATACCCACCAGTACCGGCAAAACAAACAATTGCAAAAACCAGAAAAAATTAAAGGTATCCAACCCCCAAAACAGCTCTATACGGACACCCAGCACCCAATCACCCAAAAAATTCACCAGGCAACCGACCAATATCGCCAGCCAGAAAGGATACCAGCGTATCCGAAATATCATTGCTGATATTCCTCACCGGTCAATTTTTCATAAGCCGTCTTTTTGGTTTCTTCCAAATACCAATCTTCAACTTTTAAGCTACTGATATAACTCGCCAGCATTCTGCGATCAGCTTCGGGAATATCGGCAAACGATGGCATCTGAAAACGACGCTTCAACCGGGAGGGTATTATTGACTGTGGGTTTTCCGCAGAAAAATAATTATACAGCCATTCTTCATCACGTAACGAACCCATGCCGTCCAGCGACGGTGCAGGAACGGCTTGCATGATATTGCGTAATCCCCACAACGAATGACAATCACGACACTTGTATTTACGATAAAGCACCGAAGCCGCAGCAGCCAACTCTGGCGAGGCCGTGCTATAAAATGGAATACCTGGATCTTCTTCTTCCTCTTGGGAAGCCATCCACCCCTTCACAGCCATCACCACCACAACAAAAGTAACTATGCCAACCAGAATACCCTTTTCACCTTTTTTCATTATGAAGTACGCTGTTTGCGCTCGGCAGCCTCTTTTTCCAAATACACTTTACGCAACGCTTCCTGCTCTCTGTTCACCCTCATTGCTTTTTCAAACTCTTTAGGGTCCATTTTATCTTTGTCATTCTCATCAAAGACAACATATTTTATATCTTCGTCAAACTGATCATTATGTGCCGCCCAACGCACCCAATAAATTGCCGTTAGAACAATCGCTGCACCCGCAACCAACCAAAGATAAATGGTCCAACCATCTTCAAATGAATTAAAAAAATCTGCCATCACTATCTCTCCTAAAACAAATACCCATGAAGCATTTGTGTTGCACCAAACACCACCGCGACTACAATGCCAAACAGAATCCAGGCAAAAAGGATCTTTTCACCTAACTTAAGTTTCTCTGTCTTTCCCATCGTCATAAACATAAAAACAAAAATAGTAAAAACAACGATAGAGGCGATCAGAAAATAAAAAATCCCGACGCTAAACTCCTGCGACTTCATCCCTTCAATACTGGTATCGACACCAAATGGGCCAGTACCTTCCTCTACAGACAAATTCAGATACCGAAGATTCAATGAATACACAACAGCAATCACATTGCCTATGACATATTGCAACACTTCAGAAACCATCATCATAAACCTGCATCGAAAATACAAAAAACATGAAAATGAACGCCCACCATGAAAACACTGACTTTACCATGGCCATGCACTTCACAGCCAATAAAACTTGAACATAACGCTGCGTATTACTTCGATTTGAAAACGCCTCAACCAAGCGCCACGACGGCCCACTAACATCCTGATAAACATCAACCTAAAATCCGCAGTTGAATGGCCGGTAGAGTGCGTTGAGCTTTGTGGCTGATAAGGCGCGATGAGGAGTAATAGCCCGCTATTGCGACGATTCGAAACGCCGCCAGACGCAAAAGGCAACGGGCTATACCAGTCATAGCGACTCACTCGACAAGCAAACCCGACAGAAACTCAAAACATAATGTTTATCAATGCGTTACCACATCCTTTTAAACGGTCAGCTGTGGAACTCAAGTTAAAAACACTAAGAAATATGCCTATAAAAATGCGGTAAAAAAAAGGCCACACCGATAAAGATGTGGCCTTGTTTTGTCGTTTTACAACAAATCAAACGAACACTAACAAACTAACCATAATCGCCAAGATTCGGCTTAGCCTCGTCCGTTTTATCAACATAAAAGCTATAAATAAAAGGCGCGATATACACCAGCAGAATCCAAATCAGCATTGAGGCTGGGCCATTATCCCAATCAATCATAACAATCTCCTATTATACTTTTTCATACAGTATGTAATCGAGTAACCGTAATGCAGCCTAATGACCATGATGCGTTGGCTCCCAGTCATACTCAGGCAGACGTTTCACAACAATCAACACACCAATACAGAAAAAGACGATAAAAAACACATCAATGGTATAACCTTTATCCCACCAAGGCTGAAAGCGCTCACGACGCAGCTCTCCAGTATTCGGATCAGTAATCCAATTACCTTCAAAGTTCGCTAATACTACCTGGTCTCCCACCACAGTATACTCACGCAAGTCTGCTTTATTACGCTGCAATTCAACAATGGCATCCTTGATCAGGCGTAAATCATCCATTTCCAGTGGATGGCGTTCCTGGGCAGCCGCCCATTTAGAACCGCCGGCTTTTACCTGATTAACGATATATTCCATCGCTTCCGCATCGGTTTTACCCTGAATTGCCGGAGAATCCATCAGCGCGATGTATTCTTCGTAGATCGCTGCGGTAGGACGCTGCCCCCATAGCGGAAAGGTGATCAGGAAGGCAGTAACAATCGTCAGTATCAATATACCAATGATGGGTGGCGGTAAACGATTGTTATCCTCCGTAATTCCACCCAGGCTCTCACCTTCCCAAACCGCCTTTGCTGCTGTGTTCTGATCGTCCGTACACAGGGTGTGCAGTGGGTTATCAAATTTCCAAGCCATATCCTACTCCCCTTATTTCAGATTCAGAACAAAGTCAATCAACGCACGAGCTTCACTATCAGCTGCGGGCAAAGGGACTTCTGGTGGATAAATTGACTCTCCATCGGCATAAGCCGTGTAGGCTGCACGCCAACCGTCGTAATCAATAACGTTACCACTGGCATCCTTCTCGCCCCACAAATAATCATAACGCGGCATAATGGAATGCGACTGAACCAGACGAGGATTAAAGAAATGCATCACCATCCACTCGCGTGAAGAGTTACGCGACCCCACATGCGTCAAGTCAGGCCCCTTTCGATCTGAACCAAATGCAGTGGGTGATTCACCATTAAAGTCACCCAGCATTGGAGGGGCACCGAAGTACTGCCAATCCTGAGTCTGCTCAGGCAACAAGGTATGGCACCACCAGCAACCCTCACGAACGAACATGATTTTGCCTTTACCAACCAGGAGACGCTGCGAATCACTAGCCTTCGCCAAGGTCGCGGATGGTGTCCAGCCACGGGTCGCCGTTACATTCTCAATGTACGGAATCATCACACCATCCTGAACGACCTCCCGGACAATAAACACCGCACCCTGATCTTCAGATGCTTCATTAATCCGCCCCTTTGAGTCACTCACAGCAGCCGGCACCTTGCCGAGAATCCGCGGATGACGAATACCATTAGGAAACGGCACGTCTTTCTCATACACAAAAGCGCGTGTCGATTCCATAGCAGCTCCCGTTTTCGGGTCTTGACTTATCTGTACAGTAATCGGCTTCGCCCACCCCTGCAGAAAAGGGTCTTCATAACTGAAACCACCCACCCGACCAAAGGATAATTGACGATCCATTGCAATATACGTTGCAGACACATTCTGAATATCCACTGCTGGCATATACAGGGTGATGAACATCGATGTACCGAACGCCAAACCGAACATTCGGGAACCGATTTTATATTCTCTAAAAGCCACGGTAATTACCTCCCCTTATTATTCTGTTAACGTTCGTAGGCCAGCTCATGTGGCAGACGTCCAGCAGGAATCACAGTACCTACACGAGCAGTCATATACATGTTGTATAGCCATACGCAGTTTCCGAGGAACACCATGGTGCCACCGACCCAGCGCGCAATCATGTAGGGATGCTCGGCAATCACGACATCAATGTAAGGCACTTCGTAGATCTTACCTGCGCCCTGAATCAGTCCGGCAATAGTCATGGACACCCAGTAAGTCGTAAAGCCTATCAGTAACATCCAGAAATGGAAGTTGGCCAACCCCAAGGAATACAGCTTGCGACGCAACAGTGTTTGCAAACCATAGTACACGGCAGCTGCTTCCAGGAAGGTGGAGAAACCTAACAAGGCCAAGTGAGCATGAGCCACAATCCAGCCTGTGCCATGAATATACCAGTTAATAGCTCGGGTCTGCTGAAAGCCACCCTGCATATTCAGTGGGATCGCCATCAGCACACCTGTAATGGTGAACTTGATTTCAATATTTTCCACAAACATGCGCCATTTACCCGTCATGGTAAGCAGTAAATTGGACACAAAAGCAATCGCCGGCACCAAAATCAGCACACCTTCTACCGAAGCAAAAGACTTTAACCATTCTGGCAAAGGAGCAGACATCAAGTGATGCGCAGCCGGAGTGGAGTAGAACACCACGACAGACCAAAAATGCAAATGACCAATACGGTGAGAGTACAGCGGATTACCAGTCACCTTCGGCACAACATAGTACGAGATAGCCGCAGCAACTGGGGTAATCCACAAACCCAATACATTATGCGCAAACCACCACGTCAGGTATGCCTCAGTCAATCCTGTCAACTGGAAGAACTCAGGCGAGTTACCCACAGCGAACACGATAATAACCATGAAGGTAGCAGCACCAAAGAACCAGTTAGTGGTATAGATACCCTGAGTACGGCGGGTTTTGATGGTCATAAGCACGTTGATACACAGCGGCACCAGAAGACCAAGGATAACAATCACATCAATAAAGAAAGGCAGATCGGAATATTCACGACCGGAAGTGACACCCATCCACAACAGGAACAAGCCTATTGAAAGACCAACATTCCACAAGAAACAGTTCCACAGGCCCAGCTTTTCGGACCAGAGCTTGGTGTTACCCAGCGCTGGTGTGATGTACATCATTGCCATGGCGAAGGCCATGGATATCCAGCCGAGAATAACGGCCAGAACATGCACTTGGCGCATATGGCCAAACGACAAAATCTCGCTACCCATGACAAAGTCAGGAAATGCGAGCTTGGCTGCATTAAAGGAACCTAAACCGGTTCCGATTACAAACCAAATAATCGACGAATAACCGAAGTAAATCGCGGCTGACCCAGCCGGGATATCTTCCGCTTTCGCAAACAGGTATTTAAACATCTTTACCCTCCCAGGTTATTTTTTAAATCAACTTAAATTTACTTTTTACTGCGCGGCATCAACAAAAACCAGCTGAACCACATGAAACTGAGTGCTAACAAAATTCCCATCATTCCTGCAAAAGTAGCCATGATAAATTCTCCCAAAAATTTATTAAATCAAGAACCATTCAGAATAAAAAACCACAATGAAAGCAAAACCAGTTACGCCTTGGCTTCAATCTCCAAATGCCGGTCAACAGCAACCTTGAGGATAATGAAAAAAGCGATGCCGAAGACAATCATTGCCCAGTCAATAAACCCGGTAAACGTGCTGGGGTCATATGCCGTACTACCCCATCCACCCCAGTCCTCAAACTTACCACGACCAAGAAAGCACATGAGTGCGGCACCAAACACACTGCCATTACCCATTCCGGTCAACATTCCTCCAACAAGATAAAGCATTAGTGGACTTTTCATCCCTCACCTCCTGAAATAACCAACAATATATTCTGTTTTATTAGGATCCGACAGATACCGCAAAGCATTCCGACAGATATTACGAAGCTACCAAACGATGCTGCTGATCGCCTTGTGCTCCTAACCAGATTTTTTGGGAAGCCCCCCTCCCTAACATTTATCCACGATAAAAAACCGGGGAAATAATGACAAAAGAGAGTGTCACATGTCATTGCAAGGGTCAAGCTTTCACCCGGAAAAACGGGATGGCTTTTTACGACCAAAGAGGCTTGGCAATTCTGTAAGCAAATCAACCAAATACCTGAGTTGCGCAGTATGAAAATGTAAGTTTCTGTATAGCTTGTATTTTCTGTTAAACTACCCCTCACCGATACAGTTCTGAACCCAAAACCATACTCAAATGAAAGAAATTATCATTCTTGCTTCTGTGGCCGTAAGCTCTATTTTTATTCTCGGTTATTCCATACACATGCTTATTGGCGGACTCGTTTCGGAAACAACCGAACAATGGATCATCGCAGGAGCGTGCCTGATTGGCGTAATCGTACTCATTTTTATGGGGTGGGACATTATTCGACGGCGCAGACTGCGCTAAACGGCGCTCCCAATTGACAAGACCACACTGCCTCGCCTGAAAAAATGCCAAACAAGGCGTGAGAAGAGAGGTTTGATGGCTCCAAATAAACAACAAGCATGAACCTAAATTTCGCAGTTGACCCTTTAAAGGGTGCGCTAACACATTGCTAAATAGGGTGTTTTGAGTTTCTGTCGGGCTCACTTGTTGAGTGAGTCGCTACGACCGGTGTAGCCTTTTGCACCTGGCTAGGTTTGCGAATCGTCGCAATAGTGGGCTATTACTCCTCATCGCGCCTTACCAGCCACAACATTCAACGCACTCTACCGGCCATTCAACCGCAGATCTTAGGATGAACCTTTTCAGGCGCAACCCGGCCCGGAAAGCTGGTCTGCCAAAATGACCTTGACGACGCATTAACGCAAACTACAACAGCGAGAAACATCAGGCAAATACTTTTAGCGCATCAGCCACCTTACCAAAGGCGGCAGCGTCGGCAAACTGCCCTTTGTGGAAAACATACTGGCGTTTGGAGCCCATCATATCCATACCAGTGAGACCAAACGACTTACCCGCATGATCCGAAAAATAACGCACATCCTTAATCAGCTCGATAGCCTCGCCGTTACGCAGCGCCAATGACACACGCTGCCTGGATATATCCAAAGAGACGGGAGACTGCGGAAGCACCAGCAAGCGACCCAAAACCCGATGCACCCCCTGATAAAAAAAGAAGCAGGCAAGAAAAAACAACAGGTAGGTCAAACCTTGATTCTGGTTATACCAAAACATCATTGCACCGATACCTAACCCGCTCACAGTTGGCACATACATCAACGCATCCCAAGTCACGCCTTTACGATCCTGAAACAGCTCAAACACCTCAGACTTCGCCATATAATTGTTAACCCGTGCTCTCTTCTTTTAACAGACTGGTAAGTACAGCATCCACTTCGTTATAGAGCATGCGTCCGGCACGCTTCAGGCGTATTGTTTTTTTGGTATCAACAATGTAAGTCCAGGGGTCACCAATCACCACAAGCGAGTTGAATGCTTCCGGATTTTGATATTGATCCATGTGCAAAATCAGCACCTCATCCCCGTATTTATCCATTATACCTTTGAGCATTTGCAAATGTTTATCGCATTGGGTGCAGTGCCCTGGCGTAGCAAAGGTCAGCACCATTACTTGCTCTTTTGTCAAAGCTTCATCTAACGAATACTGATACATACGCCTATCAGGATAGCGATAACTGGTGATTCGACTCAGATCACCACCAACATCCGCTAGTGTTTTAGTACGCAAACTAGGCACAGTCATACCAACTTTATAACTGCCATCATCGAGAAGACAGCCAGACAAAAGCATCAACATTATAAGAACACTCACGTATCGCCATATTTTCATGTTTCAGTCCTCGTTTTTTCCCAGTCGGCACAGGTGCGAAATAGATTGTACGCCCAGATAAAGTTCGCCAATAGCACGATGGTGCCAAAAATGCCCATTGTGGCCAATATTGGCTTCACCACGGCTTCAACCTGTTCCGGAGTACCTGTTTCACCTGCCAAGCCACCCAGCACACCCGCTACCGTAAAAAATACCACCATACCAATCAGGCCAAAATTATGCATCCAAAAATGCACCTTAACCAGCTTGAGACTGTAAATGGGGCGCTTCACCAAGCGAGGAATAATGTAATACACCGCAGCAAAAATCGCCATTTCTACCCAGCCCAGTAAATTGATATGTGTGTGCGCACGCACAATCAAGTCACCATGCAGGCGATGATCGACAAAGTGACGAAATTCGGCAATACCCCCCATCAAGGCCCCCCAGGAAAAACCGATGAGGCTATAAATGATACATGCATAAACAAACCACAGCGTATAACGCGTATATTCTGTGTCCTGCTCCCACGGTGCTTGCTCCTGCGGACTGCGATTATTCATTACGACTACTCCCGAACCTTGGCTTCTGGTGCATCCGCTTCGTCCGGTGATCCCAACTGCGATTCTGACGCAGAAGCACCTTGAGGCTCCTGCTTGGTACGAATATCCTGAAAACGTTCTTTCCAGTCAGCTGGTGCCCAAGCTCCCACCATATTATCAATAAAGTCCGAACGCCCTTCCGGGGGCATTGCCGCCGATGATGAGCCCTGCTCTGCTTTCAGCTCAGAAATAAATACCGCAATAGCATAGCGGTCTTCCTCTGGCATTCGCGCAACATACGCTGCTTCTTTGGGTTTAGGGCCATGATCAAGTGTTCTAGACGCATAAACCGTCTCTGGATTAGCCAAAAAATCAACCAGCCAGTCCAAGGTTCGCACCGAACCAACACCATCCAACGATAACCCCATGTTGGTACCATTACGTAATGCACGGTGACAAGCGGTGCAACGTGCCTCACGAAATAAACGGGAGCCTAAATGCCCCGCTTCCGAAAAATTATAATGTGTTTTATTTTCAAACATGGGCTCGGGGAGCGACATACGATAAGTTTCCATCGCTATATAAGCAATGACAGCCAAGCCAACAAAGACACCTACAATCCCAAACAAAATTTTCTCGCCACTTTTCAGTGGTTGTTTTTCTTTCGTCATAATAATCTGGTTACCGCTATCCGAAAATGTCCTGCATCAAGGGAAATACCTACAGCAGACTAACAAGTGAATTGCTACTCTCGGATTCTACAAGAAAACCTTGCGTATAAGAACATTACTGGCAAAGAAAAAGGGGCGGATAACATCCGCCCCTTTATTTACAGCCAGTAACCGCCAAAAATCAATGCTCAGGATAATCCGTTGGCACACGGGAGTTACCCATTGTCGTGCGCGGCGCCGACGTCAAATACGTGGCAACATTATAAATATCTTCGTCCGTCATTTTTTCAGCTACGGCACGCATCTGGCCCATTGCATCATTGGTACGACTGCCGTCTCGCCATTTTTTCATCTGATTGACAAGATAAACATATTTTTGACCACCAATCATTGGATAGATCGGCGCTGCCCCACGACCATTATACCCGTGACAGGTATAGCAAGAAGAGATACCCCGATCCGCTGAACCGTACATCACAAGCGCCTTACCCAGATGACGCACACCCACCGGATTGCCTAGTTCTTTCACTTGCGCCATGTCTGATGACACCAGTTCCTTGCTCAGGCTTGCAGAATAGGCCGAGACATCAACACGATCCTGGGCGCTCAACCCCTTGGCATTGGTGTTCATTATGTACATGGTGGTATCCATACGCTTGTCCGTTGCGTAGTCTTCCATTTGCTTCACAAGAAAGACATAACCCTGGCCTGCCAAACGCGGCGTACCCATGGCATCGTCGCCCATAGCGTCTTCTCCATGACAGCTGCTACAAGCAGGCACATCTCCCTTGCCGTTCATGTAAATATTTTTACCATTTTCGATATTGCCCTGACTCCCGATACCGGCAAATGCCGCAGATGCAGCAAACAGCGTCGCGGCTGTCGATACTTTTGTTATGAGATGCATAAGACCACTCCCTCCCAACCAATTGTTAATTCGTAATAAGCAATTTAATTCTTGTTTTACCCGACGACTTACCTTACTCAATTTCTGTTCCCATTTACTACTCACTCGCGTCATCTGCTAGCCAACCGCTTTCAACAAATTTCGCCAATGTACGCACTGTCCACAGCCAATTGCGCCACAATTCATGCAAAACCCCGAACCCTTTCCCAAGGATTATTTAGTGACCCCTTTTCATCATCATCTTGGCAACGACAAACGACACAACAGCCGAGACGAGATAGATCAACCAAATTGCCATATCAACACCCATTTTCATTCCCCTCCAAAGACAGAATTCACAAACCAACATTAAAAAATTTCGGCCATATATAACACGATTACCCACAGCCGGACAAGCAAACGACGGGCAGTATATATCACGTTTCCCTTCAAGTACCAGACTCAATTGGCTTTGATTTATCCGAGTGTTTCATTAGGTTATCAACAACCAATATCAGAAAAACCAACAGTTTCAACAGAAAAGCACAACATCCTTTGTAGTGACTGAATTTATTTTTTTGAGCGCTTCAAAACAAGGACGCCATAACCCCAGACTCCACAACTGACTGCTTAGCAGAGGGTGTATTACTATTTTGATAAACATCATGTTTTGTAGTTTTAGAACGCTCATCTGTTGGGTAAATCACTATGCCCCGTATAGCGCGTATGCATCTAACCGCATACGAATCGTTCGACGACAGGCGCTAGGGGGCGTTTTATGACACAGGTCACCACAAATCATCACAATGTTTGACCTTACACCCAAGCCCGCAACATACTCTGAGCGCTAAAAAACAAATTACAGGCCGTGTGATGTAAAACCCGCCCTGTCAGATTTATCATTCACCGAAACTGAGTTTATCGTGCCATGGTACAACGAGGATACCGAACCCTGGTGTTATGGGTCATTTGGGCCGCTGCGGCCATCGTCATCTATCTGGGTCTTTACCAGGACACCGACGTACTGGCCTTCGTACAACACGATCCCAGCCGCATCACCTGGGCCATTATCGGTCTGTTTTCCTTGGGCGTACTCACCAGTTTTGTGCTCACCGTTCTACTGACTCTGGAATTCATCAAGATTGATGAACTGGAAACTATTGCTCGACGTGATGGCTGGATGGGTATTGAGCAGGCCGACAAAAAAGGCTGCGTCGCCAATTTTTTCAACTCGCTGCGCACCATTATTAACAACAACGGCGAACTCAATATCGAAGCTCTGGTCGATGTAGAATTTTCCATCTACCAACGTACCGCTCACGCTCTAGAGGTCATTGGCAATCTGCTTATCACTTTGGGGCTGATCGGCACCGTTGTCGGTCTTACCCTGACTCTCACTGGCCTTACCAGCTCATTGGATGCACTGGGCCAGGATCAAACTCAGTTGCTCACGGGCCTGCGCGGCGCCATGGCGGGCATGGGCACAGCATTTTATACC
>Ga0256839_1001986_pt1 | contig 23723 bp, 22 predicted proteins | sample 354166metaG_FD_185968 | JGI IMG/M metagenome (GOLD analysis project Ga0256839, IMG submission 185968) | Hydrothermal vent microbial communities from Mid Atlantic Ridge, Atlantic Ocean - 354-166 | ecosystem: Environmental > Aquatic > Marine > Hydrothermal vents | place: Atlantic Ocean: Mid... | reverse complement strand
GATCGAGGTTCACAAGGGATATGCCCCCGTCGGGTCGGTTCGTAGATCTTTGGAGCAAACGCCACCTCCCACCTCCCACCTCCCACCTCCCACTTTCTTCCCCCTGCTTTCCCTGTATCCCCGAACAAGGCGGCGCAGCCGCAGTAATCCCTGTGTCCGTCCCGGACTTGATCCGGGACCCGTGCCATACAGGTTTCGATATCCCGTTGCCGCTCGGGGGTTCACCACAAGCCACAGGCCACGAGCTACAGGCTATCCATTACTCCCCGCAGCGAGGCGCGCGGGCGGAGACGCGCTCCCCCTACGCACCACGTACTACGTACCAGGCACCCAAATCCCCAGCACCTCGGCCACCTCGTCCGCCCGCTCGAGCGCGAGCGCTCGGGCGCGCACCTCCGCCGGAGCCGTGCGCAGGTAGGCCTTCAGGTGCCCGCGGAAGGCGCGCAGCGCCCATACCTCGCCGCGGTCCGCATGCCACGCCAGGTGGAGCCGCAGGTGCTCACGGGCCGCCGCGCGCCGCTCGGCAGCACCCACCCGCTCGCCCCGCACCTCGGCAAAAAACCAGGGCCGTCCCACGGCGCCCCGGGCCACGGCCACGCCCACCCCCAGGTCGCGGCGGACGCGGTAGTCTTCCACGTTGCGCACGTCGCCCGTACCCACCACCGGAATCCGCACCGCCCGCGCCACCTCGCGCACCGCATCCCAGTCGGCCTGGCCCCCGTAGCGCTGCGCCGCCGTACGCCCGTGCACGCGCAGAAGCGTCGCCCCGGCCTGCTCGAGCGCCCTCGCCACCCCCACCGCGTTCACCTGCGAGAACCCGAGCCGCAGCTTCACGCTCACCGGTAGCCCGGTCGCCCCGCGCACCGCCGCCACCATGCGCGCGGCCCGCTCGGGGTCGTCCATCAGCGCCGCTCCCGCACCGCGCGTGACCACCTTGGGCATGGGGCAGCCCATGTTCAGGTCGATGGCGCGGGGGTCCGCCTGCTCCCGGGCAACCTGCGCCGCCCGCGCCACTTCTTCGGGGTCTGCCCCTGCAAGCTGCACCACCCGCGAACCCTCCCGAGCGTGCGGCCGCAGGAGCCGGTGCGCCTCGGCCGAACCCCGCAGCAACGAACGGGCCATGACCATCTCCCCCACCGTCCACAGCGCTCCGAAGCGCTCGGCCAGCAGCCGGAAAGGGGCATCGGTAAAACCGGCCATGGGGGCGAGCACCGCCCCTTCTTTTCCTGCGAACGGCGTCCGTTCGTGCACCCGTCGATTCTACGGTCTGCATTGACCCTCCGTTGAGGCGACCGGCGTTATGCTTTGCAGGTATGCAGGAGGACTTGCACCATGCCTTTTAGCCGCGAAAACGCCCCTCACACCCTTCACGGCCTTCTCTTCGTCGCGCTCTTTTCGCTCGCCGCCTTCCAGATCAGCGCCTGGCCGCCGGTCGCCGCGCTGCGCCTCAGCCCGCTGATCGTCGGCATCGTCCTGGGCATGTTCTACGCCAACACCCTGCGCGGCCACCTGCCCGAGGCCTGGGTGCCGGGAATTCAGTTCTCGGCCAAGACGCTGCTGCGTCTCGCCGTGGTGCTCTACGGTTTCCGCATCACCTTCCAGCAGATCGCCCAGGTGGGGGCCCCCGGCCTGATCGCCTCGACCTTCATGCTCGCCAGCACCTTCCTGATCGGCGCCTTCGTGGGGATGCGGCTGCTGCACATGGACCGCGACACCAGCCTGCTCACCGCCTCGGGCTCTTCGGTCTGCGGCGCCGCGGCGGTGCTGGCCACCGAGGCCACGCTCGACGCTAAGCCCTACAAGAGCGTCGTGGCCGTGGGTACGGTCGTGCTCTTCGGAACCCTCTCGATGTTTCTTTACCCGGTGCTCTTCCGCGCCGGCGTGCTGCAGATGGACCCCGCCGCCTACGGGCTCTACGTCGGGGCCACGGTCCACGAGGTGGCGCAGGTCGTGGGCGCCGGCAGCGCGGTGAGCCAGGCGGCCACCGACAGCGCCGTCATCGTCAAGATGACCCGGGTGATGCTGCTGGTTCCGCTGCTCCTGCTTTTGGGGCTCGCGGTGAGGAGCCGGGGCCGGGTGAGCGTGCCCTGGTTCGCGGTCTACTTCATCGCCGTGGCCGCGTTCCACTCGCTGCACTGGCTTCCGGACGACTGGGTGCGCGAGATCAACGTGTTCGACACCTTCCTGCTCACCATGGCGATGACCGCACTGGGCATGGAGACGGGGTTGGACAAGTTCCGTCAGGCGGGCGCGAAACCTCTGCTGCTGGCGGGGGTGATGTACGCCTGGCTGCTGGGTGGGGGGTACCTGCTGGTCCGCTGGCTGTCCCGCCATTTCACGATCTAGCTGCATTCGGGAACGCCGCAGGGCGGTCAGACCGCCCTGCAGCGTTCCCCAAAAACTGCGTCAGGGGCGGTGGCGCAGGTAGCGCCAACCCAGCCCCTCGAGCGGCACCTGTTTGCGGTAGGTGCGGCGGGTCTGCACGTCCTGCCAGGCGCCCGGGGGCAACGGCGCGGTCTGGGGCGCTGCACTGTTGTTGAAAAGCGCCAGCACCTCGCCCGGCCCGGGTTCGCCGCGGTAGAAACCGAGCAGCGGCCCCTCGCCCAGGTAGGCACGCCAGACGGCGGTAGCGAAGGCAGGCAGACTTTTCTTCAGCGTGGCCAGCCCGCGGTAGAAGGCCTGCATCTCGGCGTCGCAGCGCTCCCATTGTAGGGGGTAGCGCTGCTTGTCGTAGGGGTCTTTCTCGCCCACGAAGGCGCATTCGTCGCCCTGGAAGTGCACCGGCACGCCGGGCAGCGCGTAGAGGATCGCCGTCGCCAGACGCTGCCGCGCCAGCCCCTCGGGCGTCGGCCGCTCGCCGAACCTGCCCCCGCCCAGGTCGGTGAGCAGGCGGCTGGTGTCGTGCGAATCGATGAGGTTGAAGCCCATGTCGGTCGCCGCCTCCGGCAGCACCGCGTAGACCTGGCTCATCTCCCGCAGCGCACGCTTGCCACTCGCGAACGCCGCCGGCTTGCCCTTCGCGTACTTGAGGATCGCGCCGCGGCCCAGCGCGTAGTTCATCAGGCTGTCGAACTCGTCCCCCGCCAGCCAGCTGGCGTCGGCCTGCCAGATCTCGGCCACCAGATAGGCCTCGGGGTTGACCTTCTTGAGCTCGCGGCGCATCTCGGCGAAAAACCCATGAGCGTCGATGAGGTCGCCCGGAACGTCCACCCGCACGCCGTCGAAGCCGAAGCGGATCCAGTATTTGGCCACCTCGAGCAGGTACCGCCGCACCCCGGGGTTGCCGGTGTTCAGCTTGGGCAGGCTGCCGATGTTCCACCAGGCCTCGTAGGCGCTGGCGTCGCCCGGCTCGAAGGGCCACTTCTTGATGAAGTACCAGTTCCAGTAGGGCGAGTTGGGGCCGCGCCTCACCACGTCGCGGAAGGCCCAGAAACCCAGCCCGGTGTGGTTGGGCACGAAGTCGAAGAGGACCCGGATACCGCGCCGGTGGGCCGCGTCCAGGAGCTCGCGTAGGGTTTCCTTGTCGCCGAACTTGGGCGAGACCCTCAGGTAGTCGTGGGTGTCGTAGCCGTGGGCCGAGCCCGAGTCGAAGACGGGGTTCAGGTAGACGAGCCCCACCCCCTGACCGGCCAGGTAGTCGAGTTTTTGGATTACACCGGTAAGGTCGCCGCCGAAGTACTGGTGGCAGCACAGCTGCGGCGTGACCGGGCCGTTCCAGGGCGAGAGGAAGGGCTTGTTCTCCGGGTCGAGCCGCCGCCAGCGGGCGTTGAAGTTGTACTCGTCGCTGGCCAGCGCCAACTCGTCGTTGCCCGGCTCGCCGTTCAAGAAACGTTCCGGGAAGATCTGGTAGCCCACCCGCTCGCCCACCCAGTCGAGGCCGCGGAAGGCCCGGCCGTCGTAGGCGAAGGGGCCGAAGGTGGCCTCGCGCCCGTCGGCTTGGACCACGTGGATGCGGTAGCTCGTGGGCGTGTCGGGAAGGCTTACGCGCCAGAACACCCGCCCCCGCGCCTCGAGCTGCGGGTACATCTTGTAGCGCGCGCCTCCGGCGATCAGCTCCGCGCTCGCTACGCTGCCCGCCCCGGCCGAAAAGCGCACGGCCAGCCGGCCGTCGGCGACCGAGAGGTAGCGCGCCTCGACCGGGTCGTGTTCGAAGGCGAGCTCCACCGGTCCGCCGGCCTTTTTGACGACCGGGGCTTCCACGATGCGCACCGCGTTCTGGCCGCCGAAGCCGTCGCCCGAGCAGCCGTCGGCGGTCGGGTCGACCATGGGGCGGCCGAAGGTGGGATCGTCGCACATGTCCTTCGGCCACTTCCCGTTGATGAAGAACTTGTAGGTGTATTCGCCCGGCTCGAGGTCGAGCGTGACCGCCCAGGAACCGTCGGGCTGGGGCTTCATGGGGGTCTCGCCCCAGTTGTTGAAGCTGCCGCGCAGGCTGACCGAGTGCACCTCGACCCCCGGCGGCGGCGTGTACTTGAAGGTCACCTTGACGGCCAGGGCCAGACCCAGAACCAGCACCAGCAAGAACGTGATGAGTTTACGCATCCCCTCCTCCTTCCAGCGGTTCGAACACCCGCGTGCCCCGCCACTCCAGCTCGCCTTCGACCTCGCGGCCCGCCAGCAGATCCCGCATCCGCGGAACGCGCCAGCGCACCGGTTCGGGCGCAGCCAATACCCACAGCTCGCGCCCGCGGTAGCGCCGCCGGTAGGCCAGCGCCCCCGCGGGCCCCGCAAGCGGCAGGAGCGCCCCGCGGCGTAGCTCCACACGCTCCCGGCGCAGCCGCACCAGCCGCCGCACCCAGCCGCGCACGTCCTCGTTCCAGCGCTCCCGCTCCCAGGGGAAGGTGCCACGGTTCAGCGGGTCGCCGCGCCACACGTCGTACGGATTGGCCTGATCCAGGCCGATCTCGTCGCCGTAGTAGATTCCGGGTGCGCCGGGGAACGTCAGCAGCACCCCGAAAAGCAGTTTCAGCTTCTCCACGTCGCCCCGCAGCCGCCACAGCGGCCGGGGCACGTCGTGGGAGCCGATCAGGGTGTACATCGTCTGGCGCACGCCCAGCGGCAGGGCGGCGTAGTGGTCCCACAGGGTTTGCCAAACCTCGGCCGCGCCCGTGCGCACCTCCTGGCCGTACCAGTCGCGCCCGCCCAACCACTCGAGCAGCGGGTTGGCGAACCCGGCGTAGTGCATGGCCCCGTCGAGGGTGTGCGCGCGCAGGTAGGGGACGGTGTCGAAGGCCAGCTCGCCAAAGACGTAGGCGCGGGGGTCCTCGGCGCGGGCCGCTTCCCGGATGGCCCGCAGCACCCGGGCGTTGCCCCGGTCGGTGCCCCCCTCGCCGATCTGCTGGGCCACGTCGAGCCGCCAGCCGTCGGCGCCGGCGCGAATCCAGCGCCGCACCACCGCGCCGGGTCCGGTGACGAAGTAGCGCCAGACCAGCTCGCTGGCGTAGTTCAGCTTGGGCAGCGTCGGCACTCCGAAGAAGGCGGCGTAATGGCCGCCGGGAAAGAAGGTGAAGGCCTCGCGCCAGGGTGAATGGGGGTTCGCGAGCGCCTCCTGGAAACCAAAGAAGCGGTCGCCGGTGTGGTTGAAGACGCCGTCGAGCACCAGCCTCATGCCGCGCTGGTGCAGGCCCTGCACCAGGGCGTCAAAGGCCGGCCGTCCGCCCAGGTTGGGGTCGATCTCGCAGTAGTCCTCGGTGTCGTAGCGGTGGCTCGAAGGGCTCTTGAAGATGGGGGTCAGGTAAAGGCCGCCGACGCCCAGGTCGTCCAGATAATCCAGCGCCTCGACCACCCCCCAGAGGTCGCCGCCGTAGAACTCGCGCGCGCCCTGCGCGGGATCGGGCGGAGCCCCCCAGGGTTTGGCCACGATCGGCTCGCCCTGGTACGCCCACGCGCCCGAACGCGGGCTCAGCTCGGGCCGGCCGTTTCGAAACCGATCGGGAAAGATCTGATAAAAGACCCGCCCCGCGGCCCAGTCGGGCACGCCCGGGGCGGTGAGCAGGTGGAAGAAGCGGTCGTAACGCGGCAGCGCCCCTTCGTCGCCGTGGCTGCCGAAGAAGCGACCCTCCAAGAAGAAGGCGTAGCGCAGCACCGGCTCCACCACCGGCATCCGCGCCTCCAAGCCGCCGTTGGTCGGGGTCAGCTCGAGCCGCACCAGCTCGCCGTGGTGCAGGTAGACGAGCTGTCCACGGCGGGCCGCGGTGCGCACGCAGAGGCGCACCTCGCCCCCCAGCTCGGGCACCAAGGGATCGATGCAGTCGGGGTCGTGGTCGTGGTAGTTCATTCCTTGACCGCGCCGGCGGTGTAGCCGGATACGAAGTACTGCTGGAAGCCGTAGAAGATGAGCAGGATGGGCAGCGAGCCCAGCACGCTGGCGGCGGCGAACAGCCCCCACTTGGTCGAGAACTGGCCGGTGGTGAAGCTGTAGAGCCCCAGCCCCACGGTCCATTTGTCCACGCCGGTGAGCACCAGGTTGGCCATGATGAACTCGGAGTAGGTGCCCACGAACTGGAGCAGGAAGATGAAGACGAACATCGGCGCCGAAAGCGGCAGCACGATGCGGGTGAAGGCCTGCCAGCGGGTGGCGCCGTCGATGTAGGCCGCCTCCTCCAGGCTGCGCCCCAGACTCTCGACGTAGCCCTTGTAGACCCAGCTGCCGAAGCTGATGATCCCGCCCGAGTAGGCCAGCAAGAGGCCGGTAAAGGTGTTCAGCAGGTCGAGCCAGCTGAGCAGGTAGTAGATGGCCACCAGCGCCAGGAAGCCGGGGAACATCTGGATGAAGATGAAGGTGAGCAGCGTCGGGTAGCGACCCGGGAAGTCGAAGCGGGCGAAGGCGTAGCCGGCCGTGGCCGTCAGGGCGATGGCCAGAAGGCCGCTCGAACCCGAGACCAACAAGGTGTTGCGCACCCAGAGCAGGAACTTGCTTTCGGTTCCGGTGCCGGTGAACTGGTCGGGACTGAGGAAGACGACGAGGACGAAGAGCGCCGCGGCAAAGCCGAAGAGGGCGCGGCCGTGCCAGACCTTCAGGCGCTCGTCCGCGCTGCGGCGGCCCAGCCAAGCGAGCAGCAGGGCCATGAGGAGCAGGCCCAGCGCCAGCGCCAGCACCCCCCACTGCCAGGGGTAGATCACCACCCCGTCCACCAGCTTGGCGTAGTTGGCCCAGCTGACCTGATCGAGCGCCGGCAGCACCTTGGCCCGCACCAAGAGCCAGCTGCTTTCCACCTTGCGGAAGCTGAAGAGGTTGTTGCGGGGGTCGAGCGAGGCGCTGACCACCTGAAGCACCGGATAGTAAACGAGGACGACCAGGGTCCAGAGGAAGAGGTGGGTGAGGGCCTGACCGAAGAGCGGCCCGACCGACCGCCGCCGGCCGGTAAGGCGGTTGCCCACCTTGATGACGGCCCAGCTGTAGACGAAGAGGGCCAGGACCGCAGCGGCGTAGCCGGCCAGCACGTAGCGCCAGCCGCCGGGGACGAAGACCGCACCGAAAGCGGGCCTCGGCTGAACCCGCCCGGCCAGCTCGATGCCCAGGCCCCAGGTGTAGGCGCCCAGTTCCAACAGCGCCGCCGCCCAAAAGACGAGCCGCCCGGCGTCGGTTCCGCCCAGCCGTCCCCGCAGCAGCACGCCCAGGAGCGCCGCCGACAGCAAGAAGCCCAGGACCGGCCCCCAGTCGCCGCGCTCGAGCCCGTAGACCAGGAAGCTGTCGGGGCGCAGGCCGCGGGCCGCGAAGAACGCCCACTGAGCCGCCAGGTAGGCGAGCAGCAGGCCGAAGGAAGCCCCCCAGGCGCGCCGGCTCACCGCCTCCCCTCCTCGCGCAGGGCGCCGCTCACGCGGAAGTTGACCAGGCTGATGCCCACGGTGAGCACGAAGATGACCAGGCTGATCGCCGCCCCCAGTCCGTAGGCCGACTGCCCCTCGGAACGGAAGGCCGTCTTGTAGGCCCAGGAGATGAGGATGTCCGTCGCCTGGGCGGTCGAGAGCTGTCCCTCGGTGGCGGGGCCGCCGCCGGTGAGCAGGTAGATGACGTTGAAGTTGTTGAAGTTGAAAGCGAAGGACGCCAGCAGGATGGGAACGAAGGCGACCCGGAGGAGCGGCAGGGTGATGTACTGGAGGGCGTCGAAAGCGTTCGCCCCGTCCACCTTGGCCGCCTCGTAGAGTTCGTCGGGAATCGTCGAGAGCGCCCCCAGCGTGGCCGTCATCATGTAGGGGAAGCCCAGCCAGAGGTTGACGAGCAGCACCGAGACCTTGGCCCACAGCGGATCGAGCAGCCAGGGGATCGGGTAGACCCCAAGGAGCCCCAGGAGCCGGTTGATCGCGCCGAACTGCTTGTTGAGCAGCGCCACCCACATCTGGATGGTGATCACGCCCGGAAGCGCCCAGGAAACGATGAGCAGCGTCCGGTAAAGGTTGCGCAGTTTGAGGTCCTTGTTGTTCAGCAGCACGCCCAGCAGCAGCCCCACGAGCGCGGTCGAGAGCACCGTGAACGCGGCGAAGACCACGTTCCAGACGAAGACCGGCCAGAGCGCCTTCGAGGCGTTTTTGAAAATATAAACGAAGTTTTTGAAACCGATGAAGTGGTAAGCGTTGACCCGGTAGGCGTACTTAGGTGAAAAAGCCGGTTCGCGGTCGAGGGTCAGCGTGCGGCCCGACGCGCCTACCACCGAAAAACGCGCCCGGTGGCCGTCGCCCACCAGCTCCAGCAGCTGGCCCACGCAGGTCTCGCCGCACCCCAGCGAGGTAAGCGGATCGGCGGCGAGGGCGATGCGGGCCCCTTCTACCTGGGCGATCGCCGTCTCGGTGGCGCGGTCGGGGAAACCGTTTCGGGCGCCCGAGTAGTCGGTGAAGGCCAGGTAGACGGTCAGCACGATCGGGTAGACCGTAAAGACGAGCAGGAAGACGATCGCCGGCAGCAGGTAGTACCAGTCGGTGAGGAAGGGGAAGGTGCGGCCCAGAAGGAAGAGGACGGGAAGAAAAAAGGCCACCGAGGTGACCAGGATCCACCAGTTGGGCACGCCCTCGGGGCGCCCGGCGGCCATGGCGGCGGACTCGAGCGCGAAGAAGGTCGCCGCCCCTGCGGCGAAAGCGATCACCATCGCCCCCCCTAGGAGGGCGACGGCGATCAAGAAACCACGAAGTCCCGGTGGATGACGGTACAAGGAAGACCCCAGAGGGGCGGCCCGCGGGCCGCCCCCGCGTTCGCTTACTCGCCCTTGATGGCCTTGGTGATCTCGGCGACCATGTCGTCGATGATCTTCTTCACGTCCGAATCGGGCTTCTGGGTGATGAGCGCGAGCGCGTTCCCCCAGGGGCCCCAGACCTTGCCCATCGCCGGGATGTTGGGCATGGGGTCGCCCATGGCGATGGTCGTGGAGAAACCCTTGACGACCGGGTCGTCCTTCAGCTGCTCGAGCGCACCCAGCGAGACCGGAATGCGGCCGCCGGCCTTGTTGAAGGCCACCTGGTTGGCGGGGTTGACGAGCGCCTTGGCGAAGTTCACCGCGGCGATCTTGTTCTTCGAGTAGGCGTTCACGACCACGCCCTGCACGCCCACGAAGGGGCCCCAGGCGTTGCCGCCGGGAGGCGCGGGCAGCGGCGCGATGCCGAAGTTGAGCCCGGCCTTCTTGTAGTCGCCCAGCGCCCAGGGGCCGTTGAGGATCATGGCCAGCACGCCGTCCTTGAAGGCGCCGTCGGCCACGCCGTAGTCCACGCCCTCGGGGATCAGCTCGTACTCGTAGCGCAGGTCCTTGATGAACTGGCCCGCCTTGTAGCCCGGCTCGCCGCCGAGGCCGAGGTCGCTGGGATTCAGGCTGCCGTCGGGGTTCTTACCGAAGACGTAGGCCCCGTAGGCCTTGAACCAGCCGTAGTTGAAGTAGGGGTTGCCGAGGTCGTAGAGGAAGCCGAAGGTGTCGCCGGTGGTGTACTTCTTCGCGAGCGCCAAAAACTCGTCCCAGGTCGCGGGCGGGGTCTGGACCAGGTCCTTGTTGTAGATCAGCGCCACCGACTCGGCGTTCATCGGCAGGCCGAAGAGCTTGCCGCCGTAGCTGAAGGCGTCCACGGCCACCGGCATCAACCCCGAGAGGTAGTCCTGGGTGGCGTACTTGCTCACGGGCTCGAGCACCCCCGCCGCGGCCATCTCGCCCACCCAGTCGTGGGGCACGGTGACCACCAGGTCGGCCGCCTCGCCCTGGGGGGCGCCCAGGATGAACTTCTGCTTGATGTCGCCGAAGGGTACCTCGACGACCTGGACCTTGACGCCGGTCGCCTTCTCGTAGCGCTGAGCCTGATCCTTCAGGAACTCGAGTTCGGGCCCACCGAAGTGCGTCCAGACGGTGATCTGTCCCGCCGCCATGGCCATGCCCATCAGCAGCACCAGAGCTGCCATCCAGAGTTTCTTCATACGACCACCTCCTTACGCTCCACCTGACGATGGTAGCGCTACCACTCAGCGCGAACGGGGGACGTTCAAGCTTCGTTTCCACCGTTTCCCGCGCCTGGTTCTATCTTACCGGTTTGAACCGAGTCCACGTCAAGACGGCCCCCTCCCCGGCAGGAAAACCTCGGTGCGGCGGGCCGCCGCGGCCGGGAAGGGTTCACCGCGCAGGAAGCGGTCCGCGTAGAGCTCCGCGAGCTCGCGGTAGCGGCCTCCTGCCCCGTCTGCGAGAGCGTACAGGGCGGCCACCGCCGCGGCGTCGGCCATCCGGGCGAGCGCCGCCTTGGCCGTCCATACGGCGGCTTCGGGGTCTGCTGCGGCCAGCTCGGCGAGGGTGCGGCGGGCCACGGCCAGCGCGGCCTCCGCGCCGGGCTCGCTTCGTGAGGCCAGCCGCTCCTCGAGCCAGGCGAGGAAGGGTTCGTGGGCCCGTTTCTTCTGCATGGCCTCGAGCAGGTCGAGGGCCTGGACGTTGCTCGGCCCTTCCCAGATGGGGGTGATCAGCGCCTCGCGGTGCCAGCGCGCCACCGCGTACTCCTCGAGAAAGCCCAGTCCCCCAAAGAGCTCCATCGCCAGTCGGGTGACCTGGGCAGCGTGGTCGGCGGTGCGGTTCTTGGCCAGGTGCGAGAGGAAGCGGGCGAAGTGGTAGCGCTCGGTGTAGGGTGGTCGGTCGGCCCACGCGCGATCGAAGGCGTCCACGGCGGCGAAGGCGAGGGCCAGCCCGCCGGCCTGACGCACCGCCAGCTCGAGCAGGTCGTGCCGCACCAGCGGCCACGCCGCCAGCGGCCGCCCGAAGGCCTCGCGCCGCCGCACCCGTTCGCGCACCTCCAATATCGCCTTGCCCGCAATCCCCATGGCGGCGACGGCGTTGGCCAGCCGCGAGACCGTCAGGGTCTCGAGGGTGTAGTAGATGCCCTCCTCGGCGCGGCCGATCAGGTAGGCCTCGCTGCCCTCGAGCTCGACCTCCCCCGAGGGCACCGCACGGGTGCCGCTCTTGGCCTTGAGCCGGCGCACCGTGAAGTTGAGCGCACCGTCCGCACGCAGCCGCGGCACCAGGAAGAGCGCCAGCCCCTTGGGCCCGGCGGGCGCCCCCTCGGGCCGCGCCGTGGCTACCGCCACGTCGGCGAGCCCCGCGCCCGAGGCGAAGTACTTGTCGCCGGCGAACAGCCGCCAGACGTCCCCTTCGCGCCGGGCGACGGTGCGGTTCGCCCCCAGGTCGCTGCCGCCTTGGATCTCGGTCATCCAGGTGGCGCCCCAGGCGTCCCCGTGGAGGACGCGCTCCTTCCAAGCGCCCAGGTCGGGGGCGTACTTGTGCAGGGGGTAAGCGACCTGGTGGGTGATCGTGAGGATGCAGTAGAGGCCGGGGTCGGCGAGCAGGTAACCGAGGGCGAAGTGGTGGTGCCAGCTGCCGCCTTCGTAGGGCGGGCGCACGATCGGACGCAGGCGTTCGAGCACCTGCCGCTGTACCGGGGCCAGCCGCACCCGGTCGACGCGCCGGCCGTCGAGGTCGTGCATCACCAGCACCGGCTCTGCCCCCTGGTCCACGTGGTAGGCCGCCTCGTAGACCTCGCGCCCCATGAACGCGCCCCAGTCGGTGAGCTCCGCCTCGCGGTCCCGGGCTTCGGGCCAGAAATGCGCCAGCACCGCGCGCAGGTCGGGGTCTTCGAGGTAGTGGTTCTTGCCGTAGGCGTACGAAAGGTGTTCCATCGCGCCTCCTCCGAGCATGCTTGGTTCCTTCTCAGTTTACGGCCGCGGTATGATGCGCACGTGGAAGCCCTGCAGCCCTACATCGGCCAGATCACCTTCGGCGGCCTCGCCGGCTTCGTGGCCGGCTACGCCCTCAAGAAGGTGGGCAAGCTGACCGCACTGGTGCTCGGCCTCTTCTTCATCGGCCTGCAGGTGATGGCCTACTACGGCTTCGTGGAGATCGACTGGACCCGCATCCAGGCGAGCGTGGACCCCCTCCTGGGGCAGGAGCAGCTGCGCTCGGCCTGGCAGCGCCTGCTCGACGTACTCACCTACAACGCCCCCTTCGCCGGGGGTTTCGCCGCCGGGATGGTCTGGGGGCTGCGGCGCGGCTAGGCGCCTGAGTACGGAGCGACGTTCAGGTACTTGAGGCCCGAGTCGGCCGAGAGCGTGACCACGCGCTTGCCGGGGCCCAGGCGCTGGGCGAGCCGCAGCGCCGCCCAGAGGTTCGCCATGGAGCTGAGGCCGAGGAGCAGCCCCTCTTCGCGCCACAGCCGCCGGCCCAGCTCGAAGGCGGGGTCCCTCGGCACCGGCCAGACCTCGTCGACGAGGCTCAGGTCCAGGTTCTCGGGAACGAACCCCGGCCCCATCCCCTGAAAGGCGTGCCCCTCGAGCGGTCCGCCGGCGATGGCCTGGTGGGTGGCGGGCTCGAGCGCCACCACGAGCAGCCCGGGGTTCTGCGCCTTGAGGTAGCGGGCGCAGCCGGAGATCGTGCCCCCCGTGCCCGTCCCCCAGACGAGCGCGTCCACCCGCCCCTGCGTCTGACGCCAGATCTCGGGCCCGGTGGTCCGCTCGTGGGCGCCGGGGTTGTCGGGGTTGGCGAACTGATCGGCCCACCAGGCCGCGTTCTCCTCGGCGATCCGGCGCGCCCGCTCGCGGGCGCCGCGCATGCCCTCCGCGGAGGGCACGAACTCCAGCTCGGCGCCGTAGGCTCGCAGGATGGCCCGCCGCTCGGGTGAGAGGCCCTCGGTGGAGACGTTGAGGTAGCGGTAGCCGCGGGCGGCGGCGATCATGGCGAGGCCGATCCCGGTGTTCCCGGAGGTGGCCTCGACGATCCACTGGCCGCTTCCGGGCCGCAGCTCACCGCGCTCCTCGGCACCGCGGACCATCCCCCAGGCGGCGCGGTCCTTGATCGAGCCCCCGGGGTTCGCCCCCTCCAGCTTGACCCAGACCTCGGCCCCGCCCTCGGCCAGCCGCCGCAGGCGCACCATCGGCGTGTTCCCGATCGCGTGCTCGAGCTCCATGACCCTACCCTGGCAGATGTGGCCTCGGAAAAAGTAAGCGCATTTACGATTCCCTCACCGACCTCGGTTAGGCTGAGAAGACTTCGGTAAAACCGAAGGGAGGAACGCATGAACGCAAGCAAAGATAAAGTGGTCACGATCGCCTACACCCTCACCGTCGATGGCGAGACGGTGGACCAGGGCGAGCTGGCCTACATCCACGGACACCAACAGATCATCCCCGGCCTCGAGAAGGAGATCGAGGGCCGCGCAGCAGGCGAGTCGTTCGAGGTAACCGTAGCCCCCGAGGAGGCCTACGGCGAGCGCAACGAGGAAGGCGTGCAGGTCGTGCCCCGCTCGGCCTTCCCCGACGACGCCAACGTCGAGGTGGGCGAGCAGTTCTACGCCCAGGACGACCAGGGCAACCCCCTGCCCCTCACCGTCACCAAGGTCGAGGGCGAGGACGTCACCGTCGACTTCAACCACCCCCTCGCCGGCAAGACCTTGAACTTCGCGGTCGAGGTTAAGGAGGTGCGCGACGCCTCCCCAGAGGAGCTGGCGCACGGCCACGTCCACGGTCCCGGCGGCCACCACCACTAGCACCCGAGGCAGCGCAAGAACCTCCGGCCGCGGCCGGAGGTTCTTGCTTAGGGACGCAGGGCTATTGGTTGCCGCTGAAGATCCAGTCCGATGCCTTCTTCTGGACGTGGCAGCCGATGCAACCGCCCACCTTGCCGCTCGCCTGAACCGTGCCGTCGGGCGCGTATTTGGCCCAGAACCAGTCGCCGCCCTCGGGGTTGAAGTCCTTGATCTTCTGCATCACCGTGATCGCCGCCAGCTCACCGTCCGGCGTGTAGTTTTCCTTGACGATGATTGCACCCTCGGGCAGCGGAAACGCCTTCTTCGAAAGCGCGTCGAAGGCGATGTCGTTGGTGAAGGTGCGCAGGATCGCGCCGTGGGGTGCACCCCCCTTGTACTTTCCCGCCGGTTCGCCGGGAATGTAGTGCCAGCCCAGCTGGTATCCCTGGCTCTGCATGAACTTCAAAAGCGTTTCGGCGGTGCCGCCCATCTGCGCCGCCGCACCCAACGTCATTGCCGCTACGACCATCAACCACCATCGTTTCATTGGATCCCTCCGCCTCCGAGCCTAGGGGGCGCGGCCGGTCCGGGATGTATCGCAGGCGACATGGGCCTCATTCCTGGCCGCTGAAGACCCAGTCCGAAGCCTTCTTCTGGGCGTGGCAGCCGACGCAGAGCGCCGGCTTGCCCTCGAAGAGCACCCCGCCTTCGGGCGTGAAGTAACCCCAGAACCAGTCGCCGCCCTCGGGGTTGTACCCCTTCACCTTGCGCATTACCGCAAGGTTGTAGAGCCGCCCTTCGGCGTCGTAGTTCTCCTTGACGATCACCGCCCCCTCGGGCAGCGGGAAGCGCTTCTGGGAAAGCGCCTCGAAGGCCAGATCGTTGACGAAGACCTGCTGAAACGCCCCGTGGGGCGGACCGCCTTCGAACCTTCCTGCGGGCTTGCCGGGAACGTGCCGCCAACGTTCCGTGAAGTTTTGGGTCTTGAGCCAGTTCCAGAGCTCGCTGGCCGTGGGGTTGGTCTGCGCCGCGGCCGCGAGCACCAGGGCTGCAGCCAGCGCCACCGTCGATCGTTTCATGGTTCCCTCCCGACCCCAGCGTAGCCGTCAAGCCTCACGAAATCGTCACGACAGCGGCGCGACGTAGAATGCGGACATGCAACCCGTCAGCACGTTCTCCCTGGTCGCCCGCGACCCCGAAACCGGCGACCTCGGCGTCGCCGTCGCCAGCAAGTTTCTGGCTGTGGGCGCGGTCGTCCCCGCAGCCCGCGCCGGCGTGGGTGCGGTGGCCACCCAGTCCTACGCCAACACCAGCTACGGCCCCCGGAGCCTTGCGGTCCTCGAGGTCGGAGGCGGGCCCGAGGACGCCCACCGCATCTTCGCAGCGACCGATCCCGGCCACGCCCAGCGGCAGTACGGGATCGTCTCCGCCAGCGGCGCCGCCTTCACCTTCACCGGCGACGCCTGCCACCCCTGGGCGGGCGGACGGGCGGGCGAAAACTACGCCGCTCAGGGCAACCTGCTCACCGGCCCCGAAGTGGTGGACGCTCTGGTCGAGGTCTTCACGGAGCGCACCGACCTGCCCTTCCCCGAACGGCTCACGGCCGCCTTGCTGGCCGCCGACCGCGCCGGCGGCGACCAGCGCGGCCGCCAATCGGCGGCGCTTTTGGTGGTGGGCGAGGGCAAGGGGTACGGAGGTTTCAACGACCGCTGGATCGACCTGCGCGTCGACGACCACCCCGACCCGGTACCCGAACTGGAGCGGCTCCTCGGCATCCACCGGCTGCTCTTCAACCCCGCCCGCAACGCTCGGCCGCTCTCGGAGGAGGAGATCCGCTGGATTCAGACCGCCGCGGCCCGTCTGGAGCTCTACGCCGGGCCGATCGATGGAACGTGGAGCGAGGCGGTCGAAGCGGCGCTCAAGGCCCTGCTGGGACGCGAGAACCTGGAGGAGCGCTACGCGGGCGGGCCCCAGCTCGAAGAAGAAGTGCTCGCCGCCCTGCGCCAGGCCCATGGCGAGGCCTGAACCCGTTCCTGGGGCCGGGGGCCTCGTTTTCAACGCCGCGGGCGAGGTACTGCTGATCCGCGACCGCATGGGGTTCTGGGTCTTCCCCAAAGGGCACGTGGAGGAGGGGGAAACGCTCCAAGCCGCGGCCGTGCGCGAGGTACGCGAGGAGGCCGGCATCGAGGCCCGGGTGGAGGCCGCTTTGGGGGTGACGCGCTACACCAACGACCGCGGCGTGGCGCGCGAGGTGCACTGGTTCCTCATGCGCGGAGAGGGCCCGGTGCAGCTCGAGCCCGGCCTCACCGGCGCAGGTTTCTTCGACCCTGAGGAGGCCGCGTCGCGGCTCGCCTTCGCCGAAGACGCCGCGCTCTTGCGCAAGGCGCTAGGCCGCGGCTAGGTGCGCCGTCCGGACTCGCGGTTCACCCTACCCCGTTGCCGCAAGCGGCTTCCCGCGCCATGCCAGCGCAAGCGGGATCCCAAAACCCATTCCTGGAGTCGGGTTTGAGGTGCGCCATCAGCCGCGGAAAGTTGCAAAACGCCTTCCCCTTCGGGGCGGGCTGGGGTGGGGGTTTCGGCCCCGCAAGAGGCGCCGGAACTCCGGCGCCGTTCATCGCTCGGCCACCGCCTGCCGCACACCGCGCCGCCCCGACCCCTCCCCATGCGTCGGCTTCGGCGCCACCTCCCCCGTGGGGGAGGCCGAAAGGGATCCGCAGCTCATGAGCTCCGAAATCGAGCTCACCCCCGGCGGCTCTGCGAACGGCGCCTTGGGAGGTCGCGGCTAGGCGTCCTGCTCGAGCAGCGCCAGCACCTCGCGTACGCTCAACCCCCGGGGCACCTGGCGCCGGTGCGCCGGCGGCTCGTGCCCAGGCCCGTGGTGGTGTCCGTGGCCGGGTCCGTGGCCGAACTGAGCGCCCACCCAGAGGTCGCAGTCGGCGAGAAGTTGCTTCATGAGGCGGGGCTTGCCTCCCCCTTCGAGGGCCTTGTAGGGGTTGTCGCGCAGTTCGATGCGCTGCCAGGCCCCGTCCTTGCGGTCGTAGATGGCAAAGAAAGGCGCGTGGCCGTAGGGGCCGGGGAAGGTGTCGGTGGCGTTGGGCAGAACGGCGATCGCAATGCGCATGGTTTCACCTCCCCGGCAGTATAGACCGGGGAGGTGAGGCGCGCCTCAGACCACCCGCACCTTGCGCCGGTGGTAACCCGTCGCGCCGTCGGGAAGCGGCGGCCTCGGGGTCGGATCCTGGGTGCGCCCCTCGCCGTCGATGGCCCGCACGGTCACCGTATACCGACCGGGTTCCGCTTTCCAGGCGTAACGCCAAAGCGTCCAGGTGATGCGGCTGGAGCTGGGTTTCAGCTCCGCGGCCCGCCAGCTCTGGCCGTCGTCGAAGGAGACCTCCACGGCGCGGATGCCCCGCTTTCCGGCGAAGGCGATGCCGCCGATGACCACCCGGCCGTCCCCGGTAGGCGTGGCCACGCCGGTATCGATGCGGCTCATCGTGCGCACCACGGCGCGGTCGCTCCAACCACGCTTCTGCCAGTATCCCTGGTAGTCCTGGTCGACCAGCTCGATGCGGGTTAGCCACTTGACGTTCTTCATTCCGTAGATTCCCGGAACCAAGAGGCGCGCAGGGTAACCGTGGTCGGACGTGAGCGGCTCGCCGTTTTGCAGGTAGGCGAGGATCGTTTCCTCGTAGAGCGCGGCGTCGAGCGGGAAGGAGTCGCTGTAGTTGTCGGCGGCGCGAAGCACCAGCTCGGTGGCCTCGGGGCGCACCCCGGCCAACTCGAGCAGATCCCGCAGGCGCACCCCGGTCCACACGCTGTTGCCTACGAGCTTGCCCCCCACCGGGTTGGAGATGCAGATCAAGGTGCTGGGCCGCTCCACCGCGGGCAGGGCCTTCAGGTCCTCGAGGGTCAGTGTCAGCGGGGTCTGGACGAGCCCCTCGATCTCGAATCGCCAGCGGTCGGCCCGCAGCTTCGGGTTCACGACGTTTTTGGAAACCTGGTAGTGGTCCTTGGTCGGGGTGATCTCGGGGGAAAGCCCGCGGATCCGCTGCCAGAGGTCCTCGGCGGCGCGCGCGAGCCGCAAGGGCGCTGCGGCCACCGCGGCGAAGAGCGCCAGACTCTTGAGGCTTTTCCGGCGGCCGGCGTCGGCGGTGGCCTCCCGCCGGGGCGTACCCCCGAGCAACAGGGCGAAGAAGGCCGCGAGGCCCAACGAGACGAGCAGCGCGGGGCCCGGCGGATAGGCGTAGTTGTCCGGTGCCAGGCCGAAGAAGCCCGCACCGGCAAGGGGCAGCAACACCCCGCCGGTGCCGGCGAGCGCCAGGGCCAGCGCCGCCGTCAGGCGCACGGGCCACGGGCGCGCCGCGGCCCAGCGCGCGAAGAGGGCGCCGAAACCGGCGACGATCAGGTAGCTGGTGGCCAACAGGACGTACTTGGCGTAAGCGTCCAGTCCCCAGGGAAGCGCATGCACCAAGTTGAAGATCCAGGGGACGCCCAAGAGATGGCCCAGCCAGGCGAAGAGCAGCTCGGGCGGGGCGGCCAGCCCAAAGCGGAACTGCAAGACCCAGGCGGCGAGCGTCGCCGCGGCCAGCGCCAGGTAGAAGCGCGGCGTGCGTAAGGGGTTCGGGATTGCCTTCATGCGCTCAGCCTAACGGCGAAGGGTCACAAAACCTTCACGACCGCGTGAAGCGCACGGCCTCGTCGCCGCGGAAGACGTGCACGTGGACGCCGGCGGCGTGGAGCAGGCCGCGCCGCTCCCGGAGGCGGGCCATGCCGTCGGTCCGGCCCCAGATGGGGCGGCCCTTCTCGCCCGGACGAAGGAAGAAGCCTTCAGGGAAGGCGAGCAGGTGCACCCGCGCGGCCCGCGCCCGCGCCGCCAGCGCCCCCTCGATCAGCTCGAGCGGAGCGTCCTGGGTGAACACGACCAGGTTCACCCCCGGCGGCGGCAGCGGCGGCGCGCCCCCCGTTTCGGCGGGTTCGAGCTGGGCCAGGGCGGCGAGCATCCCGCGCAGCGCCTCGAGGCCTCGTGCGGGAGGACGTTCGAACCCCGGCCAGGCCAGACCCACGGCAAGGCCCAGGTCCATCAAGCGCACGGCCAAGCTGGCGGCCAGCTCGGCCATGTGGTCGATGTAGACCTCGCCACCGCGAACGTCGATGTAGATCCACACGCCCGTGGCCCGCACCCAGGCGAACTCGCGCACCATTGGGCGACGCTGCCGGGCCGTCGCCTTCCAATGCATCCGGCGGAGGGCGTCGCCCGGCCGGTACTCGCGCGTGCCCCGGTAGCGCCCCGCGTCCTCAAGGCCGAGCTCGGGCGACTCGGGTCCCTCGGCGAGCAGCGTCAGCGCCAGCTGCGGCGGCAGCTGCTCCCAGATGCGGGGGTAGACGTAGAGGCGCTCCCGCGGGCCTTCGAGGCGCACCTCGCGCTCGTAGATCCCCAGAAAGTCGCGTACGAAGAGGCGCGCGCCGGGGAGCTCGTACTCGCCGCGGCGCCGCGGCTGGAGGGTGGCCTCGAGCCGCAGCCGCACCCGCCCCCAGCCGAGGCCCGCGACCTGCCGGCCACGGAAACCCAGCCGCGTCGCGGGCGACCACTCGACCCGCCAATAGGCCGGCAGGGGCAGGACGAAGCCCACCTCCAGCTCGAGCGGCCGCTCACGGCCGGCCGCGCCGTAGGGCCGGGCGGTGCGCACCCGCTGTCGGCCGGGGACGAGGCCGGGCAGCGCCACCCAGAGCGCCGCCACGACGAACGCCACCAGCAACGGGAGGAGGCTCAACCCAACTCCTCGGTGGGAACGGCCACGGCCTTGAGGGCCCGCTCGACCACCTCGGCCGCGGTGACCCCCTCGATGCGCACCTCGGGCCGCACGATGATCCGGTGCGCGAGCACCGGGCCGGCGGCCTGCTTGACGTCGTCGGGCAGGACGTAGTCCCGCCCCGCCAGCGCCGCCAACGCCATCGCCGTGCGCTGCAACGCCAGCGCCGCCCGCGGACTCGCCCCCAGGGCCACGTCGGGGTCATCGCGGGTCGCGCGTACCAAGTCGACGACGTAACGAACCAGCTCGGGCTCCATCCGCAAGCCCGCCAGCGCCTCCTGCATCGACCGCACCTCGGCCGCGTCAGAAACGGGCTCGAGCGCCTCGATGGGGTGGCGCGCGCGCAGGCGTTCGAGCATCCGCACCTCCTCCGCAGCATCGGGGTAACCCAGCCGCAACCGCAGCAGGAAGCGGTCGAGCTGGGCCTCGGGGAGCGGGAAAGTGCCGTCCATCTCGATGGGGTTCTGGGTGGCGACGACGAAGAAGGGGGCCTCGAGCGGACGGGTCTCGCCGTCCACGGTCACCTGTCCCTCGGCCATCGCCTCCAAAAGCGCCGACTGCGTCTTGGGGGTGGCGCGGTTGATCTCGTCGGCGAGCAGCACCTGGGTAAAGACGGGGCCGGGCACGAAGCGGAAGGCCCCGTCCTGCCAGACGTTGACCCCGGTCAGGTCGCTGGGGAGCAGGTCGGGGGTGAACTGCACCCGTTTGAATCCGAGGCCCAGGCTGACCGCCAGCGCCCGCGCCAGCGTGGTCTTCCCGGTCCCCGGAACGTCCTCGAGCAGCACGTGCCCCCCGGCCAGGACACCGGCCAGCATCAGCCGCAGCGCCTCCGCCTGCCCCACCATCACCCGCTCGACGTTCCGCGCAACCCGCTCGTACCAGGCTTCGATCACGTTTCCTCCCCTTTCTCCAGCTCCGCTTTGATCCGCTGCAACCAGGCCTCGGCCGCGGCCGCCTCGGCCTCGTCGGCCAGCCCGCCGTAACGAACGGGTTCGTAGAGCCGCGTCAACCCCCAAACCGCCTCCGCCAGCGCCGGCTCGCGCACGGCGATCCGGTGCGCGTACTCGTGCGGCGTCTCGCTCGCCGGCCGCGGCAGCCGCGGGCGCATTGCGAGCAGGAAGGCCCGGTAAGCGGCCCGCACCCGGCCCGCGTGCCGCTCGGTTCGCCGGCGCACCCCCGCGCCGCCCGACAGTGGATCCTCCGCTTCGTGGGCGCGGCTCCGCAGGAGCTTCCACAGCGCAAAGGCGAGCCCCACGATCAGCAGCGCGAGCGCGAGCGTGCCCAGGGCGAGCGCTCCGCCCAGCACCCGTCCAGGCCAGCGGGGCGCGGCGGGCGACGGTTCCGCGGGCTCCGCCCCGGCGGAGACGGCGGGCGCCGTCACGGGAACGGGGCGCGGGGCAAAGGCGCCCGCGCCCACGCCCTCGCCCCCGTAGAGGAAGCCGTACCAGGCCATCCAGAAGAGCAGCGAGATCAGGACCAGCGCGGCCAGCACAAGCATCCGGGGCGCGAACCCGAAACGCCGCTCGCCCGGACGCAGCAGGATCCAGACGATCCGGGCGAGGACGAGCAGCAGCAGGAACGAGGCCACCGCCGCGAGCACCGCGGCGTAGCGGCTCAACGCGTCCACCCAGCCGGGCAGCGCCGCGCCGGCGGCGGGGGCGGGGGCGGCGCGGCCCGACGGGCCGCGCACGACCGGCGGCGGGGGCGCTTGCGTCGGGGTTTCCAGCGCCCCCCTGGACGGCACGGGAACCATGGCGGCGCGGGGCGCGGCGAGCGGCGTCCACCCGGAAAGACCCACCAGGGCGGCCAGACCCAGGGCGGCCAGCACCGCGACCGCCAGCGCCCGAGGTGCAATCCTGAAGTCGGCGCCGCGTTCGAGGTGCTGCGCGCGCAGGTACCAGAAGTTCCAGTAGGCCCAGGCGGCCAGGCCCAGGCCGACCACCGCCGCCTCAGGCCGTAGCAGGAACGCCCAGGCGAAGAGCGGGACCGCCGCCCAGCGGCTCCGGCGCCGCGCCAAGCCGGCGGCGTAGGCCCAGACCAGCAGCCCCGAGGTCAACCGCCCTGCGAGCTGCAACCGCAGCGTCAGGTCGCCGAAGGCCTCGGGGCGGAGCTCGAGGCCCCAGAACAGGTAGAGACCGAAGAGCGGAGCGCCCCATACGAGCTCCCCCCGCCAGCGCACCGGCAGGAACCACGCCAGCAGGTACGCCAGCGCCCCGGGCCAAAGGCGCGGCTCAAGCGCGATCAGCCAGAAGGCGGCGGCGACCGGGAGCAAAGCCTTCACCCCGTCAGTATAAGAAGATTCCCAATTAGAACACGCTAAACTGGGGAGGATGCCCGAGCCGACGAACCGCTTCTCCGCCGACGAGGCCCTCGCCCGCCTGCGCGAAGGGCACCAACGCTTCCAAGAGCGGCTGCGCGGCAACGCGCCGCCCGCCTCCCTGTCGCTGCCGCGGGCGCACCGCCCCGTGGCCGCGGTGGTGGGCTGCGCCGACGCCCGGGTAGCCCCCGAAACCCTCTTCGACGCCCCCCTCGGCGAGCTCTTCGTGGTCCGCAGCGCCGGCCAGATGGCGGGTGCGGCCGGAGTCGCCAGCCTCGAATTTGCCGTCGGCAGCCTCGGGGTGCCGCTCGTCGTGGTGCTGGGGCACACCCAGTGCGGCGCCCTCGAGGCCGCCGTCGCGGGCGGTGCCGGGCTGCCCGAGCGACTGGCCCGGCTGGTGCGCGAACTGCGCGCCGGCCTCCCCCCCGACGTCGGCGATGCCGACGCGGCGGCCCCCCTGCAGGTACGGCGGGTCCTGAGCGACCTCCTGGCCGCCTCCCCGCTGCTGGCGCGGGAGGCCGCAGCCGGCCGGCTGCGGCTGGCCGGTGCCGTCTACGACGTGACGAACGGCAACCTGCGCTGGCTTTGAGGCGTCAGTCCTGAAGCTTCTCCAGGTGCTCCTTGAGCAGGGTGCGCACGTCGCCGCCGTAGCGCACCCGGTCGGCCGGGACCTCGTCCGAGAGCACCTCGGGCACCCCGTCCTGGACCTCCAGCTCGTCGCGGGCGCTTTCCAGTTCCTCGCTGTAGCTGTAGGCGAGCTCCACCGAGAGCACGCCCTCCACACCCTCGATCGTGCGGTAGACGGCCATCTCTGCCGCGGTGTCCTCGGCCTCGATCACCACGACCAGCTTGCTCTCGCCGTCGTGGGTGTAGACTTCAGCCCACGGCGCGGCCTCCAGCACTTCCAGAACCTGCGCGAACCGCTCGGGGTTCACGCGCACCACCAATCCCGATACGTTCATTCTCGCCACCTCCAGCACCACACCCGTCCTTGCTCGCTGGCGAGGATCAGGCAGTCTTCGCTCCAGAACATCAGCCGGTCCACACCGTTGAAGCCGCCGCGGCGCAACAGCTCACGGCGCGCCACCAGGTCGACGACGCGCAGGGTTCCGGTTTCGTCGTAGGTGTAGGCCGCCAGCCGCTCCTCGGGGTCGAGGGCAACGGCGTAGACGAAGAAACGGGCGCGCAGCGCCAGGGAGGCCCCGCCGGAGAGGTCAAGGGCCGCGCCCTTGCGGTCGCGTCCGCCCGAGAGCACCCAGCGCGCCCCCAGATCCAGCGACAGCACCTTGTCCCGGTGCTGAGCGCTCTGCAGCACGACCCGGCCCGCGTCCAGGTCCACGAGCGTGACCAGACCGCCCTCGTCGCCGATCGCCAGGCGGCGTCCGTGTTTGTCGGCGGCACCCACGGCGCTGCGCGTGACCTGTACGCGGCGGCGCACCTCGCCCGTGGGACCGACCCAGACGACCTCGCCGTCAAGGAGCACGAGCACGTAGCCGTCGGGATCGTCGAACCAGGCGGCCACCACCGGCAGCTCGAGCGCTTCGGAAACGACCACCCGGGGCGGTTCGCCTAGGCGGAAACGCTCGACGACCCGAAAGCCGCTCGCGCCCTCGCGCACCCACAGCAACTCG
>Ga0256839_1001985_pt1 | contig 23730 bp, 17 predicted proteins | sample 354166metaG_FD_185968 | JGI IMG/M metagenome (GOLD analysis project Ga0256839, IMG submission 185968) | Hydrothermal vent microbial communities from Mid Atlantic Ridge, Atlantic Ocean - 354-166 | ecosystem: Environmental > Aquatic > Marine > Hydrothermal vents | place: Atlantic Ocean: Mid... | reverse complement strand
GGGGGGCTCGCCGTCGTCCCCGCCGTCTTCCTCCTCGGGCGCGGGGGTCTCCGTGGGCGGCGGGGGAGCCGGCGTGCTCGTGGCCGGCGGCGGGGTTGGCGTGCTGGTCGGCCGGGCCGGCGGGCTCTCCTCCTCGTCATCGTCTACGTCGCTGCTGCCCGCGTTGCCGGAGTTGTCAGAGTTACCGGGGGCGTTGCCGTCGCTGCCCGCGTTGCCGGTGCGATTGGTGTCACCGGCGACGCCGGGCTGTGATCCCGGGGCCGCGATTGCCACGTCCTCAGGCGGGGGCGGGGTGGTCGGCGCTGGCGGGGGTGGAGATGGGGCCACGGTCGGCCGGCTCGGGGTGGGCGTGCTCGTCTCGGCGGGGAGCTGCTCCACCACGCCCTGTTCGGGCGTTGTTCCGGTCTCCACCAGGAGCTCTTCCAGCATGGCACGCTCAGTGGGGTCCAAGGTCAGGGCCCGCTTCACTTCCAAGGCCGGCCGGCGCAGGGGGTAGAGGAAATCACCCGGCCGGCTGGAGGCCACGGCGTTGGTGACGACCGAGAGCAGGGTGTAGAGGCTGACGACCGTGACCGCGACGGCCGGCAGGACAACCGCGACGACGCGGGCCCGCCCGACGAGACCTTGCAAGTTCACCATCTGAACCTCCCGGCACTGTTGGAACCTTCAGGTGTTGGCTTCTGGTGTACAGACGCAGAAATGGGCCGAAGGTAACGGGCAAAACCCCGTTTTGGTTCTACGGCAAGGCGTCCAGGCGTTCCCGCGCCTTCTGGGCCCACTCGGAGGCGGGGGCCTGGGCCACAATGGCCTCAAACTGGGCCTTGGCCCGCTCCACCTCGCCCACGTGCAGGTAGAGGAGGCCCAGATCGTACCGGGCAGATGAGCTCTCGGGCGCCAGAGTGACGGCCTGCTCCAGGGCGGCCACACCCTCCTCCGCCCGCCCGGCCAGCGCATAGGCCCCGCCGAGCCGGTGGTAGAGGAGGGCGGATGTGGCCCCACTGTCCAGGGCCTCCTCCAGGATTGTGATGGCGCCTTCCACGTCCCCTCGATCCAGGGCGAGTTCGGCCAGCTTCACGTAGGCGTCGGCGAAGGTGGCGTCGCCGGCAACGGCCAGGCGCCAGGCGTCCTCGGCCAGATCGGCGTGGCCGGCCGCCAGATGGGCCACGCCCAAGTTGTAGGCGGCTTCGGCCAGGGTGGGGTCGAGCGTGAGGGCTTGCCGGTAGGCGGCGATGGCCTCGTCCACCTTGTTTTGGTGGTAGAGGGCCAAGCCCAGGCTGTTGAAGAGCGTGGCCTCTTCGGGATAGAGGGCTGTGGCACGGCGGAAGAGCGCTTCGGCCTCGGCGTAGCGGCCTGCTTCCAAGGCGGCCACGCCCTCCCGCACCATCCGGTTGACATCGGGCGTGGGCGTGGCGGCCGGCGTGACCGTAGCCGTGGCCGTGGGCGTCACCACGAGGGGGGTGCCGATAACCATCGCCGAGGGCTCAACGGTGGCCAGCTCGTAGAACGAGAGCACCGTGAGCACCAGGGGCAACAGGAGCATGGCCAAGATGCCCGCCGCCGACCGGACGTCCGTGAGCTCCACGGGGCGACCTCCTCACCCCCCGGCGGCCGGCGGGACGGCGACTTGGGCTTGGCGGCCGTATTGCAGGCGGACGAGATGGGCGTAATGGCCCTGTCGCCGCATCAGGCTCTCGTGAGTTCCCGTTTCCACGATCCGGCCGCGTTCTAACACCACGATGAGGTCGGCCTTGCGGATGGTGGAGAGGCGGTGGGCGATGATGAAGGTCGTGCGGCCCCGCATCAGGCGCTCCAGAGCGCCCATGACCAGCTCCTCGGCGTGGGCGTCCAAGGCCGAGGTGGGCTCGTCCAGGATGAGGATGGGCGCGTCCCGCAGGAGCGCCCGGGCAATGGCCACCCGCTGGCGCTGTCCGCCCGAGAGGGTGCCCCCCCGTTCGCCCACCACGGTGTCGTAGCCCTTGGGCAGCCGGCAGATGAACTCGTGGGCGTTGGCGGCCTTGGCCACGGCCACGATCTCCTCCTCCGTGGCGTCCGGCTTGCCGAAGGCGATGTTCTCCCAAATGGTCGTGGCCAGCAGCACGGGCTCCTGGGGCACGATGGCGAACTGGCGGCGCAGGTCGGCCAACTTGATGTGGCGGATGTCGAGCCCGTCGAGGAGAATGCGCCCGGAGGTCACATCGTAGAAGCGCATGAGCAGGCTGGTCAGGGTCGTCTTGCCGGCGCCGGTGCCACCCACCAGGGCCACAACGTGGCCGGCGGGAACGTCGAGGGAGATGTCCTGCAGGACCGGGCGGTCCGGGGCGCTGGGGTAGGCGAAGGTCACCCGCTCCAGGCGAATGTGGCCGCGGGCGCGCGCGAGGGGACGGGCGTCGGGCGCGTCCTCCACGATGTCCGCGTCCAGGATCTTGGCCAGCCGGTCGGCGGCGGCGCCGGCCTTCTGCAACTGGACGGCGATCTTGCTGAAGCGGCGCAGGGGGCGGTACATCTCCTTCAAGTAGGACATGAAGATCAGCAGCTCGCCGACGCTGAACTGGCCCACCAGAATTTGGGCCACGCCGTACCAGATCACCGCCGCCGTCCCGGCCGACTGCACGAAGTCGATCACCGGGCTGAAGGACGCCTCCCAGCGGATGCTCTTCAGGCCGGAGCGGATGCGCTGCTGGCCGTACTCCTCGAACTTGGCCTGCTGATACGCCTCCCGACCGAAGGCTTTCACCTCCCGGATGGCGCTCAGCGTCTCCAAGGTGAGGCTCATCATCTTGCCCTCCTGCTTCCGGGCGGCGCGGGCGCTCTCGCGGATGTTGCGCCGGAACGTGAGGTAAAGGAAGAAGAGGAGGGGCACGTAGGCCAGCACGATGACCGAAAAGCGCCAGTTGATGAAGAGCATGACCACGGTGAAGCCGGCGAACTTGACCGCGTTGACCAGGAACTCGCCCATGCTTCCCACCAGGGCGGCCATGATCCGCCCGGTGTCGTCGGTGACGCGCTTGAGGATGTCGCCGGAGCGGGCCTCATCGAAGAACTGGAGAGGAAGCTGTTGCACCCGGCGGAAGACCTCCGAGCGGAGCAGGAAGGTGGTCTTCTCCTCGATGACGCCGATCACGTACTCGTAGGCGAAGGCCACCGCGCCCTGCAACACGGTGACGCCCAGCAGCGCCACGCCCAACACGGCCGTGAGCACGCGCTGGTCCTGGCCGAATTGGTCCCGAATCCACCCGCCGACCGGGCCGGTGAAGGGCCGGCCGCCGATGACGTTGTCCACAATGAACTTGAGCGGCCAAGGAGCCAGGGCGTCGAGGGCGGCCACCAGCAGGATGAGGAGCATGGAGAGGAAGAGCAGGCCCCCGAAGGGTCGCAGGTAGCGCAGGTAGTAGACGTCGATGCCGATGAGGGGAATCTGGCGCTTCCGGCGCCGTTTTGTTCGGGCCACACGGGGGCGGGAAGCGCTCATACGGCCCTCCCGAGCACACGGTGGCCGGCCACGTGCTCCTGGGCCAGGCGGTAGAGCCCCTCGAAGGTGTGGCGGAGCGCGGGCCGGGTGAGGACGACGTGGAGCAGCCGGAAGAGGGTGGCCGCGTGGTAGAAGTCGAATCGCTGCCAGAAGTGTTCGTCCGGCGGGCACAGGCGGGCGTATGTCTCCAGAAAGGCCCCCACATCCGCGATCAACGCGCCGGCGCGTCCGAAGTGCTCCAGGCCCATGAGGTGCATGTGGGCCACGAAGTTGGCCACGTCAACGGCCGGGTCCCCCGGCGCGGCCAAGTCCAAGTCGATGAGGACCACTCGGTTGCCGTGGAAGAGGAGCTGGCTGTAGTAGAAGTCCCGGTGGACCGGCCTCAACGCCTCGGGCGCCGGCAACGAGCGGCCCCACGAGCACAGGGCATCGTGCATGAGGTGGAGCTCGTGGGCCAAGGCCGGCCGGCGCGCGCACAGGTCCGGAAGCAGCCGGCGCACGTTCTCCAGCTCGTCGGCGGCGCTGTGGGGGGGCCTGAGCAATGCTCGGGGGCCGATGAAGAGGGAAGAGGGCCACTTGACGGCGTGGAATTTGGCCAACGTCTCGGCCGCGCGCAACACCGGCGCGCGCACGTCTGTGATGGTGACCATCTGGTTCAGTGTCGTGCCCGGCGCCCATGCCTGAACCATCATGCGCATCTTGGGCACGTAGGCCAGGGGTTCGGGCACGACAATGCCATCTTCGGCATCGGGGCCGAATCCGTGCTCCCAGAGCCACTGTTGCAGGCGCAGCAGTCGCTCACCCCGCCCGTCGCGAAAGACCTTGCCGACCACGCGCCGGCGCACGGGCTGGCCGTCGGCCCGGGCCGTGCTCTGCAGCTCGTAGAGCAACACACAGCGCCGCCTGGGCTTGTACTTGAGCACCCGAATGCGCGCGATGGCGTCGAGGCGCTCGGGCCCGTCTTCCTGAAAGAGGGGCACGTGACGGGCGAGCAGAGGGCGCGCCAGGTCCGGGCGCGTGGCGCGGTAGAGCCGTTGGCGCAGCTTGGGGTCCATGATGGGGAGTGAGACGCCCCGGTGGTGTGCGCCCTCGCGAGGGGGAGTGGACACCGTTGCCGTCGGACGCCGGAACGCGGGCAGGTGGGGCGCCATGTGGGCCACGATCCGGCGGGCATTGTGTGCCCACGTGAACTCCCGGAGCACGAGCGTGGCGGCCTCCCAGCCCATTCGGCGCGCGCGTGTGGGGTCTTCGACCAGCTCGCGGACCCGCTCGGCCAGGGCCCGGTCGTCGCCAGGCGGGTAGAGGAGCCCGGTGACGCCCGCCTGCACCACGCGGGCGGGCTGGCCGACGTCGGCGGCCACGACCGGCACGCCGCACGCCATGTACTCGAAGAGCTTGAGGGGGGAGAAGTAGAAGCGCTCCACGGCCCCGTGGGGGGAGACGGCCACGTGCATGGCCGCGATGTGCTCGGGCACGTCCTCATGGGGCACCGGCCCTGTGAGGGTCACGTGTGGGGCGAGGCCCATTGCTTCCAAGCGGGCCTCGAGTTCGGCCGACACTTTGCCCACGAGCAGCAGGTGGTATCGCCCGTCCTCGGCCCGCAGGCGAATCAAAGCGCGCAGGAGCGTTTCCACGTCGTGCCAGGGGCGGGGCGTGCCCACGAAGCCCACGACCAGTTTTCCCTCGAGGCCGTACCGGCGACGAATTCGCCCGCCGCGCACGGCAGGATGAAAGCGCGAGGGGTCCACGCCGTTGGGCAGCACGTGGACCCGATCCTCGGCCGCGCCGCGCTCCACCACGTACTCCCGCAGCACTTCCGAGACCACGAAGATGGCACTGGCCGCCCGGAATTGGGCTGCCTCGACGCGGGCGGCCTCCTGGGGGTTGACGAGGCGGCGGTACCGGGCGGCCTCGTCGATGAGCGGGGCGTTCACCTCCAGGGCCAAGGGCAGGCCGGTGGCCTGGCTGAGGCGGGCGCCCACATCGCTCCAGAGGGAATACCGCTCGTAGATGAAGTCGTACTCCTGGCGGGCCAGCTCGTGCTCCAGAACTGCTGTCAGGTGAGCGGCGTACAGGCGGGATCGGCGGTCCCGGCCGGCTTCGCCGTCAGTGCTGTCGGGCGGGGGCGGTTCGGGCACGTGGACGAGGTGGGCCTTGGGGGCAGGGCCGTCGGCCGGGCCCGGTCGGGGCGTGACCAGCGTCACCCTGTGGCCGGCCTCGGCCAGCGCTTGGATGAGCGCTCGCACGTGGACCGATGCTCCCTTGTGGCCCCGCACGGGGATGCCCCGGTCGGCGCAAATGTAGAGGATCTTCATATGGCCTCCAGCGTTTCCTCGAGCGTGGGCGTGGGCAGTCGGGGAAGCGGGGGCATGGCCTCCCGGTCGTTCCCGGAGGCCGGAGGTGTGAGCGCGTTCGGGCGGACGACCGGCTCGGCCAGCCACTCCCGCAGGACAGCCACGTTCTTGCGCACGTCGAAGCACCGCTCTGCCTTGGCCCGGGCTTCGCGGCCCATGCGGGCCCGAAGGTCGGGCTGCTGCAACAGGGAGGCCAGGGCGCCGGCCAGGGCAGCCGGATCGCCGGGGGATACCAGCAGGCCGTTGACCGCGTGATCGATGATCTCGGGGATGCCCACCAGGCGCGTCGAGACCGGGGGGAGCCCGCAGGCCATTGCCTCGAGCAGCACCGTGGGCAGCCCGTCCTGGTTGCCGTCCTCGGCCCGCACGGCCGGCAGCGCGAAGACCGTGGCCTCGCGGTAGGCGCGCCTCACGGCGTGTTGGGGGCGCGGCCCGAGCAGCTTGACCCGCTGCTCCAGTCCCAAGGCGCAGATTTGGGTCTTCAGGCGCTCCCGCAGGGGCCCCTTGCCGATGATGTGGCAGGTGAAGTCCACCCCCCAGTGCTTCAGGAACCCACACGCGGCCACCAACACCTCCAGGCCCTTCTTCTCCACCAGGCGGCCCACGCTCAAAATCAGGTTTTGGTGCCGGCGTTCGGGCTCCGGGGGGCGGAAGAAGCGCAGGTCGATCCCGTTGTGCAGGCGGCGAATGTCGGCCGGCTCGTCTCCCATGAGCTCTTCCAGGTAGGCGCGGTTGAAGTCGCTGACGGTGACCACGAAACGGGCGTGCCGAATCTTGCGGCGCAGCGATTCGGGCCGGACGTTGTGGTGGAAGATGTCCTTGGCGTGGGCTGTGAAGCTGTAGGGCAGGCCGATCATTTTATTGACATAAAATGCCACCGTCGTCGGGCTGCTGGCGAAGTGGGCGTGCAGGGCGTCCACGGGGTGGCGGATGAGGTGGGCGGCGATCACGCCGGCCTGGAGGAAGCGTTTGATGGCGTACCGGTGGCCTCGGGAGAGGGCGAAGGCGCGCGCCTGTCGGTAGGCGTCCGGGAAGGTGCGGTAGACGAGCCTGTGGGCTCTGATCACGCGCTCCGGCTCCATCTGCGGGTACTGGGGCACGTAGACCACGTTGGCCTTCACGCGCGCCACGCTGGCGTGGAACCGGCCGTCGTCGGGCTTGCGCAGCGAGTAGACGCGCACGTCCACGCCCAAGCGTTCCAGCTCCAAGATTTCATTGACGATGAAGGTTTCGGAGAAGCGGGGGTACATCTTGACTAAGTAGGCGATGCGGAGCATGGTCATCCTCCGACGAGAACAGATTCGGCCGTGACCGCGGGCTCGGCTGAGGGGAGGGGCGCGCCTCCTCGCCGGCGCGGGCGTGCGAGGAGCTGGCCGATGACGCGGCTCACTTGGGTGAGGCCATCCACGTTCAACGTGTGGTCCGGCGGTGGCATCTGCATGGCTTCCAGGATCTCCTGCCACAGCCTCTCGGGCGTGAGCTCGTCGGGCCTGATCACGTGGACGAGCCCTCGGCGCACCAAGTGTTCGGCCCGGATGCGCTGTTCGGCGCGGGTGTGCATTCGCGGGATCAGGATGGCGCGCTTGCGCAGCGAGAGGAGTTCGGCCACAGTGTTGTACCCGGCCATGCTGACGACCACGTCTGCGGCGTTCATGTAGCTCAGGAGGTCGGGGGTGAATTCCAGCACGGTGACTTTTCCGGCGGGACAGAGGGATCGGACCTGTCGGCGCTGCCGGTGGGACATGAGAGGGCCGGTGACGACGAGCGTGTGGAACGGTCGCCGCTCGACGGGCAATGCGCTCACCATCTCCAGGCAGATCTTGAGGATGTGGAAGCCGTCCCCGCCGCCCCCGACGGTGACCAACACCAGGGGGAGATCGTCTGTGCCCAGCTCGCGGCGCACGGCCTCGGGGGGGCGCATGGCCTGCTCGAAGCGGATGTACCCGCACGGAATGAGCTTGGCAGCCGCGTGTTCGGACATCTCGTAGGCCCGCACGGGATCGAAGACATCTCGTTGGCCGTAGTAGAGAATGAGGTCGTAGACGGAATCGAGGAGGCGGTAGGTGTCGCGGGCCTGCCACTCCAGCCTTGTGGCTGCCGGGCTGTCCTCGATGTCCCTCATCCCCAACACGATTGTAGTCTCCGGCCGCCACGCCTTGAGATAGCGCAGCGCCGGCAGCAGCTCCCCACAGACCCCATCGGCCACCTTGTCCACGAGCACGATGTCCGGCTTGAAGTGCTGGACGGCTTGGAGAATGAGGTGCTCGCGCCAGGCAATGACCTGCTTGAGGGAGAGGGGCAGGGCGCGGGCCTTGTATTTGCCGCTCGACCGCTTGGTGAGGGCCGGCAGCTTGACCATGTCCAATCGTGGTGGCAGAGCAAAGGCGCCGGCCACCATCGAGCCGGTGACCAGGAGCTGGTAGAGGTTGGGGATGTCGTGGGCCAGCCGGTGTGCAATGGCCAGGCTGCGGCGCAGGTGGCCCAGCCCGTAGGTGTCGTGGGAATAGAGCAAAATTTTGGGTTTCGAGCTCATGTCACCCCCCACACGTTCCGTCGCCGGGTCGAGCACCAACAGGGGCATTCCCTTGCCGTTCAAGGGGACATACGGCCGGCCGGGCAAATGGATACGGTCAAGTGTCGGGGACGTTCAGGGGGGGAGCCGGGGGGAGTGGCCGCGCTCACCCGGCCAGCTCGTCCCTCCACAGCTCCCGGAAGGATCGTTCTGCCAACGCCGGCAGGCGGCGCGGGCGGGCCACGTCCAGGGAGGTGGGGAGGTGGAAGGAGCCGTTGTGAGCGAAGGGGCGCTGGAGCAGGCGAGCCGCGCGCGAGATCGCCTCGGCGAGCCGACGGTGGGCGAGCACGCGGGCGGCCAGGCGCAGGGCGAGGCGTTCGTACCAGGGCGTCAGGCGCTCTTCCACGGCCGTGGCCCTCCACTCCAGCAACAGGCGCGGGATGTCGATGCGGGCCGGGCAGGCGTCCAAGCAGGCCCCACAGAGGGAACTCGCCTCCGGCAGGGCGGGGAACTCACACAGGCCGAAGAGGAGCGGGGCGACCACAGCGCCGATGGGGCCGCTGTAGGGGTTGCCGTAGGCGTGGCCGCCGGCCTCCCGGTAGACCGGACAGACGTTGAGACAGGCTCCACAGCGGATGCACTGCAACAGTTCCTCGAAGGGCGTGCCCAAGGCCCTGCTGCGCCCGTTGTCGAGGATAACGATGTGGACTTCGCGGGGGCCGTCGGGGTCGTCGGGCCGGGCCGGGCCGGTGATGACCGAGGTGTAGACGGACATGGGCTGGCCGGTGGCGCTGCGGGCCAGCAGGGCCAGCCAGACGGCCGCGTCGTCCCACGTGGGCACGATCTTCTCGATGCCCATGATGGCCACGTGGACGGGTGGCGCGCTGGTTACCAGCCGGCCGTTGCCCTCGTTGGTGACCAGTACCACGCTCCCCGTCTCGGCCACGGCCACGTTGACGCCCGAGATGCCCACGCCGGCGGCCAGGAACTTCTCGCGCAGCAGCCGGCGCGCAGTGCTCGTCAACAGGGGGATGTCGTCCGGCGGGAGGGGGCGGCCGGCCTCCCGGCTGAAGAGCTCGGCCACTTGTTGGCGGGTCTTGTGGATGGCCGGCCCGATGATGTGGGATGGGGGCTCGTTGGCGAGCTGGATGATCCACTCGCCCAAGTCTGTTTCCACGGGAGCCACCCCGGCGGCCTCGAGGACATCGTTGAGGTGAATTTCCTCGGCCGTCATGGACTTGCTCTTGACGGCCAAGCTCGCGCCGTGGCGGTGGGCGATTCGCAGCACGGTGTAAGCCGCTTCGGTCGCATCGCGGGCCCAGTGGACGTGTGCGCCGGCCTCTGTGGCCCGCTGTTCAAACACGGTCAGGTGCTCGTCCAAGCGGGCCAGGGTGGCCTCCCGGATGGCCTTGAAGTGATCTCGCAGAGCATCGGCGTCGGGCAGCTCGGCCAGGGCGTCCAGCCTGGCGTGGCGAAAGCGGCCGGTGGCTCCCTCCAGGGCTGCTTGGAGCCTGGGGTCCGCGGCGGCCTTGAGGGCCTGTTCCCGGAACCGGTCTCGTGTGAGGCTCATGGCGTGCCTCCGCGTGGCGTCAGGCTTTCTTCCAGGGCCACGGCCAAGTGTTCGACACGGGGGTGATGGGGCCGACGCAGGCCCCGCATCTGCATAAGACAGCCGGGGTCCGAGGTGACCAGCAGCTCGGCGCCCGTGCGGGCAGCCTGCTCCAGCTTCTCCTCGGTCATGGCGTTGGAGACCTCGGGCATCTTGAGGGAGAAGAGCCCGCCGAAGCCACAGCAGCGGTCCGGCTCTTCCATTTCCACCAGCGTGTGTCCGGCGGCCTCCAAGAGGGCGCGGGGCTCACGGCGCAGGCCCAGCAGGCGGCACATGTGACACGAGTCGTGGTAGGTGATGCGCCGGCCTGCCGTGGTCGGCGGCCGCCAGCCCGCCCTGTGGAACAGGAATTCGCCCAGCTCGAAGGTCTTGGCCGCCAGGGCTTGGGCGCGTTTCTGCCAGCCGGGCCAGGGGGCCAGCACATGCGGGTATTCCACGCGCACCATGCTGGCGCACGAGCCGCTGGGCATCACCACGGCTGGGTACATTTCAAAGATTTCCACCGTGCGCTTGGCCAGCCGGGTTGCTTCCGGGCGGTATCCGGCGTTGTAGAAGGGCTGGCCGCAGCACGTTTGATCCTCGGGAAAACACACCTCGTACCCGGCCGCGCGCAGCAGGCGCACGGCGGCCACGCCAATTTCCGGCATGACCTGATCCACCAGACACGTCACGAAAAGGGCCACACGTTTGTCGGCGCTCATCGGGGCTGCTCTCCTTGTTCCTGTGGTGCCGATGACGCCCGACGGCCGCGGCGGAGGAGCCGCAGGCCGAAGTAGAGGGGCAAGGTGACGAAGAAGACCGGGTAGGCCGTGAGGATGATCACGTAGTTGCGCACGTCCCCGATGCCCTGGCGCACCAGGGCGTCGGCGCGCAGGAAGGCCATGCACCAGAAGAGGAACCCCAGGGCGGCGATGCCCAGCAGGGCGCCACCCAGGTACATGCTCGCCGGCATCCGTTTTTTCGACTTTGGCGCGCTCATCGGACAGGTTACGGGTACATGCGCTCCAACATGCGCGGGAAGGCGATGGTCTCGCGCACGTGGTCCAGCCCGCAGATCCAGGCGATGGTCCGCTCGAGGCCCAGGCCGAAGCCGGCGTGGGGCACGGAGCCGTAGCGGCGCAGGTCCAAATACCACTCGTAAGCGTCACGGGGCAGGCCGTGCTCCTGGAGCCGACGTGCCAACAGCTCCAGCGATGCGGCCCGCTGGCCGCCGCCCACGATCTCGCCGTATCCCTCGGGGGCCAGCAGGTCCACGCTGCGGCACACGTCGGGGCGGCCCGGCACCTCCTCCATGTAGAAAGCCTTGCACTGGGTTGGGTAGTGGTAGACGAAGACGGGCTTCTCGAACTCCTCGCTGATGGCTGTCTCGTGGGGGGCGCCGAAGTCCTCGCCCCAGGGGAACTCCTCGAACCCCTTGCGGCGGAGGAGCTCCACGGCCTCGTCGTAGGAGAGGCGCGGGAAGGGGGGCGTCACCTTCTCCAGCCGGCTCACGTCCCGGTTGAGCCGCGCCTGAAGCTCATGGCGGTGGCGTGTTAGCACCTCGTGTACCACGTGGGCCACGAGCTGTTCGGTCACCTCCATCACGTCTTCGAGGGTGGCGTAGGCCATCTCCGGCTCCACCATCCAGAACTCCGTCAGGTGGCGGCGTGTCTTGGACTTCTCGGCGCGGAAGGTGGGGCCGAAGCAGTAGACCTTGCCCAGGGCGAAGATGTTGGCCTCGTTGTAGAGCTGGCCGCTCTGGGTGAGGTAGGCCGGCTCGCCGAAGTAGTCCACCTCGAAGAGCGTTGTGGTCCCCTCCACGGCGGCGGGCGTGAGGATGGGCGTGTCCACGTTGACGAAGCCGTGGGTGTCCAGCCAGTCGCAGATGGCCCGCTTGACCGTGGCGCGGACGCGGAGGATCGTGGCCTGGCGGGGGCTCCGAATCCAGAGGTGGCGGTGGTGGAGGAGGAAGCCGACGCCATGCTCCTTGGGCTGGATGGGGTAATCGGGCTCGGCGCGGTGCACCACCTCCAAGTCGGTGACTTCGATTTCGTAGCCGCCCGGCGCCCGTGCGTCGGCCCGCACACGTCCGCGCACTACAATGGCCGACTCCTGGGTGAGCCGGTCGGCGGCCTCCCAGGCGGCCTGGGGCACGGCCTTCTTGAACATCACGCCCTGAATGAGGCCCGTGCCGTCGCGGATCATGAGGAACTTGAGCTTGCCCTTGTCAGTGCGGTGGTAGAGCCATCCCTTGATGGTGATCTCGTGGCCCTCGTGGCGGGCCACGTCGGCCACAGGGACCCATGTGCTCATGGTGTGCCTCCTGTTCTCGGACGTGCAACTGGGCGGGCGCCGGGCCGCGGGGCGAGGCGGTCGCGGTGGCGTCACAGCCCGAAGCCGGGCGGGAGCTGGAAGGGCAGGCGGGGCTTCCGCCCACGCCCCTTGCCGGTCATCTCCTTGATCATGCGCTGCATCATGCGGAACTGTTTGAGGAGCAGGTTGACATCCTGGACGGTGGTGCCGCTGCCCCGGGCGATGCGCCGCTTGCGGCTGGCGTTGATGATCTGTGGGTTGCGGCGTTCCTCGCGGGTCATGGAGTTGATGATGGCCTCGATTTTCTTGAGCTCTTTTTCAGTCACGTCGAGGGGAATTTGGTGTTTAAGGCCCGAGAAGCCGGGAATGAGGTCCAGGAGCTGGGTGAGCGGCCCCATTTTCTTGAGCTGTTGGAGTTGTTCGAGGAAATCCTCCAGGTCGAACTTGCCCTCCATGAGCCGCTGTTCCAGCCGCTGGGCCTTCTCCAAGTCCATCGTTTGCTGGGCTTTCTCGACAAGGGTGAGCACGTCGCCCATGCCGAGGATGCGCGAGGCCAGGCGGTCAGGGTGGAAGGGTTCCAGGGCGTCCAACTTCTCGCCCACGCCGAGGAACTTGATGGGCACGCCCGTCACCTTGCGGATGGAGAGGGCCGCGCCGCCCCGGGCGTCGCCGTCCACTTTGGTGAAGACAATGCCGGTGAGCCCCACCCGCTCGTGGAAGGCGCGGGCCACGTTGACGGCCTCCTGGCCGGTCATGGCGTCGGCCACCAGGAGGATCTCGCGGGGCTCCACGCGCCGCTTGATCTCCTCCAGCTCCTGCATGAGTGCCTCGTTCACCTGGAGCCGGCCGGCCGTGTCGATGATCACCACGTCGTGGCCCAGCCGCTTGGCCTGGCGGACGGCCCGTTCGGCGATGTCGGGCGGCGGGGGTTCGACGCCCTCGGCGTGGACGGGGATGTTGAGCTGTTCGCCCAGCACCTGAAGCTGGCGAACCGCGGCCGGCCGGTAGGTGTCGGCGGCCACGAGCAGGGGGCGACGCCCCTGTTTTCGCAGCCAGTTGGCCAGCTTGCCGGCCGTGGTGGTCTTGCCGGAGCCCTGGAGCCCGACCAACATGATCACGGCCGGCGGCGGGCCGTCCACGTTGAGCCGCGACGGTTCTCCCAACAGCTCGACCAGCTCGTCGTGGACGATTTTCACGACCACTTGGGCCGGCGTCAGGCTTTTCAGGATCTCCTCGCCGATGGCCTTTTCCTTGACGCGCCGGACGAAATCCCGCACCACTTTGAAGTTGACGTCGGCCTCCAGGAGCGCGAGCTTGACCTCGCGCATGGCCGCGTCCACGTCCTTCTCGGTCAGCCTTCCCCGCCCGGCCAAGCGCCCGAAGGTGTGTTGCAGTTTCTGGCTGAGCTCGTCGAACATGGTGTCCTTGGTCCTCCCGGAGAGAAAGGGCGCCACGGCCGGCACGGCGACCGGCCGTGGCGCCGCGTGGCGCTCGAGGTTCTACTCGTCCTCGTCCTCGCGTTCACCCAACATCTTGTCCATCATGAGCAGGCCCACCGGCTGATCGCCCACCATGCGCAACTGTTCCACGATCTGGGCGGCCGTGCGTTCCTCCTCCACCTGCTCCGTGATGAACCAGTGGAGCTCCACCTGGGTGGGGTAGTCGTTCTCGCGGACGGCCAGCTCGTAGATGTCGTTGATGTGGCGGGTGACGCGCTGTTCGTGGGCCAAGGCGGCCTCGAAGGCGGCCAGCGGCGACTCGAACTCGGCCGGGGGCTGCTCGATGGCCTGGAGGATGACGCGGCCTCCCCGGTCGTTGACGAAGTCAAACAGGCGCATGGCGTGTTCGACTTCCTCTTCGCTCTGGTGGCGCATCCAGTGGGCGAAGCCGGGCAGGTTCATGGCCTCGAAGTAGGCGGCCATGGAGAGGTACAAGTAGGCGGCGTAGAACTCGCGCCGAATTTGGTCGTTCAACGCTTCTTGAAGGGCTTGGGGAAACATCGTTGACCTCCTAAGGACATCTTAGTCGTGTTCGATTGCCTCTCGTCGGCGATTCCCCGTCACAGGTGCTTTGTGTCCGGGCTCGCCCGGATATTATACACGACAAGGGGCGTTTCCAGAAACGGGCATGGGGTGCTCTGGCTTGGGCTTCACTTGTCGTGCCCTCGCCTTCGCGGTACCATACAGGCCGACACGTGTGGGGCGTCACAGGGCGTCCCCACGGCAATGTATGGTGCCGGGATGAGTCATTGGAGGGGGATGGAGCATGAAGCGCGTGTTGACCATTGCTGGCTCTGACTCAGGCGGCGGGGCCGGCATTCAGGCCGACCTCAAGACTTTCGCGGCGCGCGGCGTCTACGGCACGAGCGCGCTGACGGCCATCACGGCCCAGAACACTGTGGGCGTGCAGGGCGTCTTCGAGCTGCCGGCCGACTTCGTGGCCCGGCAGATCGACTCGGTCATGGAGGACATTGGCGCCGACGCCTGGAAGACGGGCATGTTGTCCAACGCGGAGATCATCGGCGTGGTGGCAGAACGGGCCCGCCACTACGGTGTGGAGAAGCTGGTTGTGGACCCGGTGATGGTGGCCAAGAGCGGAGACCCCCTGTTGCGGCCCGAGGCCCGCGACGCCCTGGTCCGCGAGCTGGTGCCCCTGGCCTACGTGATCACCCCCAACCACTACGAGGCCCAGATGCTCGCCGACATGGAGATACGCACCGTGGCCGACGCGCGGGAAGCTGCGCGCCGCATTCGCGGGATGGGCGCCCGCCACGTGGTGGTCAAGGGCGGCCACTTGCCCGAGGCCGAGGCGCGGGGCGTGGCCGTGGATGTCTTCTTCGACGGCCACACGTGGGCCGAGTTGCCCGCGGACCGCGTGGAGACTCGCAACACGCACGGCACGGGCTGCACCTTTGCCTCGGCCATCGCGGCCGAGCTGGCCAAGGGGCACACACCCCTCGATGCCGTGCGCCGGGCCAAGGCCTACCTGACGGCGGCCCTCCGCGCTGCTGCGGCGCTGCGCATCGGGAGGGGGCACGGCCCGCTCGACCACTTCTTGGGGCGCGAGGTGGAGGTCTCGGCCGAAGGGTGAGGTCTCCTCTGGGAGAGGCGTCACGGGGTGACAGGTGTGAAATGGCCTTGGGCCGACAGGATGGTCTGGTTTCGGCCGCGGCGCTTCGCCTCGTAGAGGGCTCGGTCGGCGGCCTCGTGGAGCTCGGCCGGGCCGCTGTACTCGGGAAAGGCGGCCACGCCACAACTGAAGGTGACTTGGAAGCCCAAGTGACCGGTGCGGTGTTTGATGCGGGCGAATTTCTGGCGCACGTTGTCCAGGGCGCGCGCGCCTTGGGGGCCGTCGGTGTCCAGCAGGATGACGGCGAACTCCTCGCCCCCGTATCGGCCGATGACGTCTGTCTTGCGGAGGTTCTGTTGCAGGACGCGCGAGAGCGTCCGCAGGATGCGGTCGCCGACGAGGTGGCCGTGGGTGTCGTTGACTTGTTTGAAGTGGTCCAAGTCAATCATGGCGAAGGCCAGGCTGGTGCCTTGGCGCCGCGCCCGTTCGATCTCCTTGTGAAGCCGCTCCTCGATGGCCGTGTGGTTCAGCAGCCCCGTGAGCCCGTCCATGAGCGTCAGTTGGCGCAGGATGCGAGATCGTTCCACGCGAATGCGCACCGATTTCACCAGGTGTTGGGGGAGTATGGGCTTCATCAGGAAGTCGTCGCCGCCCAAGCTCATGGCGTCGAGCTGGCGTTCCACGTCGCTTTCGCCCGAGAGGAAGACGATGGGCACTGTGACGAAGGATTCCATCTGGCGGATGACCTTGGCCAGCTCCACTCCCGAGCACTCGGGCATGTAAATGTCCATGAGGATTAGGTCGGGGTTGAACTCCACCAGGACGGGCATAATTTCCAGCGGCTTGGTCACGATTCGGGTGACCATGCCGGCTTCCTTGAGCACGTAGGCGTAGAACTCGGCCACGGCCGGCTCGTCCTCGACGATGAGGATGCGGTATGGGTCCAGGTCGCCGGGCTCGACCAAGCTCTCCAGCCTCTCGATGAGCAGGCCGATGTCCACCGGCTTGGCCAGAAAGGCGTCGCCGCCGGCGCGCACGGCGTCCAAGCGGGTCATCAAATCGTCCTGCGTGGAGACGAAGATGACCGGCACAGGTGAGGAGTGGGCCTGTTGGCGGATGCTCCGCACCCGGTGGAAGAGGGTATCATGGCGGTCGGCGATGTCCAAGTCCACCACGAGAGCTGCGGGCGAGCTGGCGTGGAGGTCTCGCTCCATGAGGTCGTCCTCTGACCAGAGGATGACTTCGTAGCCGAAGTAGCCGAGTTGGGGAATGTCCTGTTTGAATTCCTCGTCCTGGGTGACGATGTAGACCGGGCGGCTTTCTTGTTCAGGGGAGAGGGCGGGCTCGGCGGCGATGACCGGGGGCAAGGCTGAGGCGGTGACAATCACCCGCCTGATTTCCACACAGGCATCTTCGAGCCGGCCGAGGAGCTGTTCCACGTGATTTTCCCACTGGGGGGACGGCAATTGGTGGCGGTCAACGACGGAGGCCAGGGTGTGTTGGAGCTCGTAGGCCATCCGGGCCATCTCGTTGAACCCGAAGACAGCACACGAGCCGGCCATGCTGTAGACCAAGCTGTGGAGGTGGACGAGCGCCCCGTGTTCCCACCCGCCCGCGCGGGCAGCTTCCCACGCTTCGCGGATCTCCTCGAAGCGCCTGGGCAGGAAGGAGACGTAGACGGCGCGCATCTCGCCCAGAGCAGCCTGAATGCGGTTTGAAGGTCCGTGGCGCATGAATGTCCTCCCCTCCTGGTACCAGTATACGCGCAATTGGGACGGTGACAACCCGAACCGGCTTCCGCTAGGAGCGTGCCGGAAGCTGCTCCGGGGGCACCATCTCGTCCCAGTTGGGGCCGACTTTGATGTCCACGCTCAGGGGCACGTTGAGGGCATAGGCGCGGCTCATGTGGGTCGATACCAGCCGGGCCACGGCGTCGAGTTCGGCCTGGGGCACCTCGAAGACGAGTTCGTCGTGGACTTGGAGAATCATGCGAGCTTGGCACCCTTCGGCGTTGAGGGCGCGGTGGACGTTGATCATGGCCAACTTGATGATGTCGGCGGCACTGCCCTGAATGGGGTGGTTGCGGGCGGCCCGCTCGGCAGCACGGCGCAGGTTGGCGTGGGCCCCGCTGTCGGACCGCAGCTCGGGGAAATACCGCCGGCGCCCTAAAATCGTCTCCGTGTACCCCCGCTCTCTTGCCTGCTGCACGACGTGTTCCATGAAGTCAGCTACGGTGGGGAAGTTGGCGAAGTAGCGCTCCAGAAAGGCCTGCGCCTCCTCGCGGGAGATACCCGTGTCGCGGGCCAGGCGCCAGGCGCTCATGCCGTAGAGGAGCCCGAAGTTCACGCGCTTGGCCATGTCGCGCATGGCCGGCGTCACCTCGTCCGGCGGGACGCCGAAGATGGTGGCGGCCGTGGCGCGGTGCACGTCCCCGCCCTGCTCGAAGACTTCGATGAGCTTCGGGTCCCCGCTCAGGTGGGCCAACACGCGCAGCTCGATCTGGGAGTAGTCGGCCGAGAGGAGCACACAGCCGGGAGCGGCCACGAAGGCCCGCCGAATGCGCCGGCCGATCTCCGTGCGGACGGGGATGTTCTGAAGGTTGGGGTTCGACGAGCTGAGGCGGCCCGTCTCCGTGCCGGTCTGGCTGTAGTCGGTGTGAATGCGGCCGGTGGAGGGGTTGACCATGCGGGGCAGTTGTTCCACGTAGGTGGAGAGCAACTTGTTCAGGTGGCGGTGCTCCAACACCAGGTCCACCACCGGATGGAGGCCGCGCAGGGTTTCCAACACGCCGGCGGCCGTGGAGTAGTGGCCCGTCTTAGTGCGGCGGACGCCCCGCGAGCTCAGCCCGAGGTGTTCGAAGAGCACCCGGCTCAACTGGGGCCCGCTGTTGACGTTGAACTCGAATCCCACCAGGCGGAAGATCTCCCGCTCCAGGTCGCGCAGCCGGCCCCTCAGCTCGCTCTCCAGGTCCTGGAGCGCGTGAACGTCCAGGGCCACGCCGGCCAATTCCATCTCCGCCAGGATGGGCACCAGGGGCATTTCCACTTCTGCGAAGAGCTTCCACTGAGCTCTCTCGCGCAGCTCTTGGCCGAGCACGCGGACGAGGCGGGTGGTCATGTCCACGTCGGCGCAAGCGTAGGCGGCGGCCTGCTCGACGGGCACTTGGCCCATGGAAATCTGTTCGGACGGGCGTGAGCCGATGAGGTCGGTGATCGGGGTCATCTCCACGCCCAGCTTCTCGAAGGCCAGGCCCTTGAGGCCGTAGTTGCGGTGGCCGGGGTTGATGAGCCAGGCCGCAATCATGGTGTCGAAATCGACGTTGGTCACGTGGAAGCCGTGCCGGCGCAGCACCAGGAGGTCGAACTTGGCGTTGTGGGCGCGGGCGGGCACGCGGCCGTCGGCCAGGAAGGGGGCGATGCGGGCCTGCACGCGCGCCAGGGGCAGGTTGGGGCTCGTTTCGCCGGGCGCGGTGTGGGCGATGGGAATGTAGAACCCCTCCCCTTCTTGGACCGAAAGGGCCAAGCCCACCAGGCGGGCGCGAACGGCGTCCGTGCTGTCCGTCTCCACGTCGAAGGTGATGAACTCGGCGTTGGCCAAGCGCTCGGCCAGGGCGTCCAGGGCCTCGTCGGTGGCGACGACGTGGTAGGCCACCGGGCGCCTGGATTCGGCGCCCGTGGCCGGCCGGCGCTCCTCTCCTCCGGTCTCTCCGTCGCTGTCGGCCTTGGGCACGCGGGCCACGAGGCTCCTGAACTCCAGCTCGCGGAAGAGGGCCAACACCCGCTCGCGGTCGAAGTCGCGGGTGCGACAGGCGTTCAAGTCAAGCGTGACCGGCACGTCGGTGCGAATGCGGGCCAGATCGCGGCTGAGGAAGGCGATCTCCCGGCCGGCCTCCAAGGCGCGGCGCGCGCGAGGTGGAGTGACCTCCTCCAAGTGGGCGTAGATGGCGTCGAGGGAGCCGTACTTTTGCAGGAGGGCGCGGGCCGTCTTCTGGCCGATGCCCCGCACGCCGGGGATGTTGTCGCTGGGATCGCCCACCAGGGCCTTGTAGTCCACCAGTTGATGGGGGGCCAAGCCGTAGCGCTCCTGCACGCGCTTCTCGTCGTAGATGATCACGTCCGAGAAGCGGCGCCCGCTGGTCATCACCTTGGTGTGGGCGTTGATCAACTGGAAGGCGTCCGTGTCGCCTGTGACGATGAGCGTCTCCACGCCTTGCTGTTCGGCCTGGCGTGCCAGCGTGCCGATCACGTCGTCGGCCTCGAATCCCTCCACGGCGAAGACGGGGATGTTGAAGGCCTCGACGACTTGGCGAATGCGCTCCATCTGGGCCGAGAGCTCCTCCGGCTGTTTGGCACGGTGGCCCTTGTAGTCGGCGAAGGTGTCGTGTCGGAAAGTGCGTCCTACGTCGAAGGTCACGGCGATGTAATCGGGCCGGACGTCGTTGAGCACTTGGAGCAACATGCTGGTGAAGCCGTAGACGGCGTTGGTCAGCTCGCCCTTGCTGGTGGCCATGTTGGCCGGCAGGGCGAAGAAGGCCCGGTAGGCGAGGGCGTGGCCGTCCACGAGCACGAGAAGCGGACGTGTGCGCTCGGTCATCTGGCGTGCTCCCCGGCGGCCCTGCGGACGGCCGCCGTCGTGTTCACGGGTTCTACCACGAGGCGCATCTGTTCCACGGCCAGGACGCGGACTTTGGTGCCGGGCTCCAGGGGGGCGTGGGGTGACGTGGCCGCCCACCGCTCGCCGGAGACGAGCACAATGCCGGTGGGGTCCAGCCGTTCCCGCACCTCGCCGATCTGGCCGACAAGCCCTTCCCGGCCGGTCAGGGGCTGGCGCCGGCGTTCCTTGATGGCAGCGCCAATGGCGAAGGCGAAGAAGCCTCCCAAGGCCAGCGCCACGGTGAGGATCACGCTCCACGACGCTCGCAGGAAACTGGTGTCGAACAGCATGGAGGCGCCCAACACGAAGGCAATCACGCCCCCGAGGGCGAAGACGCCTATGGAAGGCGTGAGCGCCTCGAAGAGGAAGAGGGCGAAGGCCAGGCCGATCAACCCCAGGCCGGCGTAGTTGGCCTCCAGGACGCCCAAAGCGTAAAAGCCCAACAGGAGGGAAATGGCCCCGAAGATGCCGGCCACGTAGCCCCCTGGGTTGTAGAGCTCGATAATGATGGCCGTGCCCCCCAAGGAGAGGAGCAGGAGGGCAATGTTGGGGTTGGCCAACAGGTGCAGGAACTGCTCGGCGAGGTTCATGGCCAGCTCGCGCACGGGGGCGTTGGCCAGGGCGAGCGTCACGGTGCGGCCGCGCACGTCGGCCTGTCGCCCGTCGAGCTGGCGCAGCAGGTCCGCCACGTCGGTCGCGATGGCGTCGATGACGCCCAGCTCGAGGGCCTCGGTCTCGTTGGCGCTGACGGCCTCGCGCACGGCCAGCTCGGCCCATTCCTCGGCCTTGGGGCCCCGGCGGGCCGCGTGGGCGCGGATGGAGGCCACCAGGTCGTTGGTTACTTTGCGGCTGAGGGTGTCGGGAATCTCCTGGCCCTCTGCGGCCACGGGCGAGGCGGCCCCGATGGTGGTCTTGGGGGCCATGGCGGCGAAGTGGGCGGCCAGGACGATAAACGTGCCGGCCGATGCCGCCCGCCCGCCGCTGGGCCAGACGTAGACGGCCACCGGGACGCCGGCGTTGTCGAGCACCTTGACGATTTCGCCCATAATGCCCACGGAGCCGCCCGGGGTGTCGAGCCGCAAGACCACCAACTGGGCCCCAGACGCTTCAGCCTCTCTGAGGCCCCGTTCCAAATATGCCTTCAGCGCCGGTGTGACCGGCCCGCTGGCCGTGAGGACGATGACTTCACCTGCTGTCGGCTCCTGTTCGGCCCGAACTGGCAGGGCGGTTAGGACGAGGAGGATCAGGCCGACAAGGGCCCCTGACGCGAGAAGGATACGCCATTCCGGCCGCCGCATGAGCACCTCCCCCACCATCGTTCACAGGGTTGTACCGGACCTCGGCGGGATTTTGGCCCGCTCCCGGCGATTTGGCAAGCCGGTTCAGCTTGCCACCGGGTTACCACAACACGCGGAGCTGGGCGACGTCCCGCAAGACGATCTGAGGCGTGCCCCGGTAGAGTTGCACCCTGCCGGTGATGGCCACACAGCGTCCCAACAGGTAGGTTTCGGGTGGCTCGGGAAAGTCGTTCCACCGCTCTGGGAAGATGACCACGTAGAAGTATCCCTGGTACGGGTCGTTGGAGTTGAGGAAGACCGCCCGCCCGCTGTTGTACGTGCGGACCACGAAGAAGACGACGGTGGCCGTCTCGCCCACGGCATCGTAGGTGGCTTCAGGGCCAATGGCCCCTTCTACCAAGTCGGGCCGGCACGCCTCGCGTCCCTGTGGCGGGCGGGTGGCCGGGGGAGGCAAAGCGCGGGGCGTGGCTGTGGGGAGAACGCCGGTGCCGGCTTGGCCTGCCCACACGCCGCGCCCTTGGGCCTTGGCGAGGGTTTCCAAGTCCCGCAGCAAGTCGGCGAAGCGGTCGTCGGGGGGCACAATGTTGACGAAGGCGTAGCCCCGGCGGACGAGCTCGGCCTGCACGAAAGTGCCGTCGGGCAGGAAGACCCATCTGAGAAGGCGGCCATACCGGTCCCGGTCGGTGGTGTCGGGCAGCAGCCAGACCACTTGCCCTTCCACGAGCGTGCGGTTGAAGAGGGTGGCCTCCTGGGCCAAGGGTTCGGCCTGGCTCACGTTCGGGTTGCCCGTGGTCTCCGGCGTGTCAACGCCCAAGTAGCGCACGCGCTCCCCGCCCTCGATTTCCACCGTGTCCCCGTCCACGGCGCGGATCACGCGGGCGGTCGGAGGGCCACCGGCCGCCGGCAGGGGCTTGGTGGAGGTCTGTGTGGCCGGCGGAGGGGAGGTCGACGGCGTCCGGTTGATGAGTCCGGCGGCCAAGGCCAAGTTGAGCGCTATCGAGAGGGCCAGGATAACTGTGATGGTCGATTGTCGTCTGGTCATGGGCGCGTGGATTCCTCCTCAGATGGGGCTGTGCCCGTAGGCGCCCCGGTACGCGGGGGGAAGCAGCCGGGCGAGACGGGCCATAATGTGCTCGGTGACGGCCGCGCGCTCTGCCCTGGTGATGGGGCGGCCGGTCGCGCGCGCGACGGTGACAGGGTGCCCCACGCGCACGTGGACATCTCCGCGCCGGCCACGTCGCCAGGCCGCGAGCAGGCGTTCGGTGCCCCAGAGGGCCACCGGCTGCACCGGAACACCGGCCTTGAGGGCCAAGTAGCCCACGCCGGCACGTGCCGGCTCCAGGCGGCCGCTGGGGCTGATGCGCGCCTCGGGGAAGATGACCACTTGCGCGCCGGCCCTCAGCGCCGCCAGCGCGCGGCGGATGGCCGAGCGGTCTGCCCGATCCCGCCGCACGGGGATCGGCGCGTAGAGGCGCAGGAAGGGGGCCAGCCAAGGAAGGCGCCACAAGTCGGCCAAGGCCATGAACTCGGGCAGGCCGGGCAGCGCGTGGAGCAGGATCAGGGGATCGAAGTGGGCGAGGTGGTTGGCGGCCACCAGCGCCGGGGGAGGAACCAAGCGCTGCCTTTCCTGGACGTGTACACGGGCACTCAATGGGACCAGGGCGCGCAAAGCAAACTTGGCCACGCGGCGCCGTAGGCGCAGGGCGGCGGGTGAGGCCACCTTCTCACTCATGTGGTTCACACTCCGAAACAGGGCTTGGACCGGACGGACTTTACCCTCTTGGCCTCCTTGTGGCTCTGCGCGTGGTTGTCCTTCCTTGCCTTGGCTCGGAGGACTTCCACTCACGGGCGAACGGCGAGGGTCGTGAGCCTACGACGAGAGCACTTGGTAGAGGATGCCCAACAGCACGGCCATCTGAGTGACCCAGAAGAGAAAGGCCCAACGGATTTGGGCTGTCTTGGTCTCTTCTATGCGGATGATCATGTCGGCCCGCAGGCGTTCTATCTCTCCGGTGAAGTCGGCGCGCACTTGCTCGGTGTTCACGCGGAGTTCGCCGCGGAGCTGCTCGATTTGCCGGGTGAACTCAGCGCGCATCTGTTCGTTTTCCGCACGGAGCTGCTCGATTTGCCGGGTGAACTCAGCGCGCATCTGTTCGTTTTCCGCACGGAGCTGCTCGATCTGCCGGGTGAACTCGGCGCGGAGCTGCTCGATTTGCCGGGTGAACTCGGCGCGGAGCTGCTCGATTTGCCGGGTGAACTCAGCGCGCACCTGCTCGATTTGTTCGGTGAGGTCGGCGCGCACCTGCTCGATTTGTTCGGTGAGGTCGGCACGCACCTGCTCGATTTGTCCGGTGAGGTTGGTGTGCTCCTCGCGTGCCTGCGCGATTTGTCCGGTGAACTCGGCGCGCACCTGGTCGATTTCCGCACGAATCTGATCGAGTTGCCCGGCAAACTGGACCCGGACCTTCTCGATT
>Ga0256839_1001984_pt1 | contig 23735 bp, 19 predicted proteins | sample 354166metaG_FD_185968 | JGI IMG/M metagenome (GOLD analysis project Ga0256839, IMG submission 185968) | Hydrothermal vent microbial communities from Mid Atlantic Ridge, Atlantic Ocean - 354-166 | ecosystem: Environmental > Aquatic > Marine > Hydrothermal vents | place: Atlantic Ocean: Mid... | reverse complement strand
CCTAGCTGCCGCAAAATGCCGGCACTATGGCCACCGCGTCCAAACGTACAGTCGATATAAATACCCTCTGCGTTTATGGATAATGCCTGCAATGCTTCTTTATATAATACGGGTAAATGCACTCATACTTCCTAAATCAAAAAGACAAATTACCCAATTCAGCCAAACCTTCATCGTCACCACCATCCATCCATTCATTTTCTTTAGCTGCCCATGCAAGCTCATTCCAAATCTCAAATTTATTGAGTTGCCCGACTAAAATAAGTTTTTTTTCCATACTCGCAAAGCGTCTTAATTTTTCAGAAAGCAACAACCGCCCCTGCCCATCCATCTCTGCTTCCGTTGCATTACCAATCATAAAACGACGCAACTTACCGGCCATTTTATTCAGCGTAGGTAGTTTACTAATGGTCAGCTCAAGCTTCTCCCACTCAGGCAAGGGATAAAGCCATAAACACCCAGGTTCTCCAATACACTTTTCATTCACAGCAACCGTAACAACCAACTGCCCTTCACAAATATCCTGCAACTCTTCTCGATAACGTGTCGGAATGGCAAAACGCCCCTTTGCGTCTAAATTAATTGCCATCACGCCTCGAAACACTTTTTCCCCTTTAATTCCAAAAGCTTCCAAAAAAATAAGCTAAAAAACACTTTTCTCCACTTTTTACCACTTAACACAAACTATAGTTTTCTCTCTTTCGATAGTCAAGAATACTGATAAATAATTTTCCTTTTTTGGACAATGACTTAGATAATACTTATTCACCCAATTTCTCACCACCGACCCTAAAAAAAAATACAATATCTATCATATATTTAAAATTTATAGTTAATGTCATTTATTAGGTTTAAAAAAAACAGTAGTTTTTATACCAAAAAATACCACCCTCACCTACTGCCGTTCAAAATAGCCTTTGTAACAGGCAATAAAAAACCCATAAAGTAAGCTCGTACTTTATGGGTTTTCATAGCTTAAGCTAGTATGCTAATTTTATAAATTAGCGTACACATTTGCCTAGAAGGCAATTTTACATGCTACTACCGCATTTTCCTTCACCACACTTTCCTTCCATCGCCATCGCTTTACTACCTTTCTTAGCTTTTGGCATAGGCTTATTACCAGCGCATTTACCTTCCGATGTCTTTTCTAAAGCGCCTTTAGGCATCATGCTCGCACCACATTTACCTTCGCCGCAAGCACCGCCTTTCATTTTCATAGCACCTTTTGCCTTATCAGCTTGTGCAAGCTGCATATAACCACTGCTTAATTCAGTCATAGCAAAAGGATCGCTTTCTACATCAGTACGACCTTCAGCCATAACGGCTGTAGCCGTTAAACCAGAAACTAATGTACTTCCCACCATAAGTGCCAAAGGTGATTTTTTTATACTCATTACTCTTCCTCAAAAATATTCAAACAGTAGGCATTCATTCTTATGCCAATAAGAAAATAGTTGCCAAACCTAAAAATGACATAAAGCCAATCACATCGGTGACCGTCGTCAGTAACACCCCACCTGCCAAAGCGGGGTCGATGCCACGTTTATGTAAAAATAGCGGTATCAATACCCCCGCTAAAGCAGCACAACTTAAATTAATAACCATCGCTGCCCCTAACATGACCCCTAATGGCGTATTAGAGAACCAATAGGCAGCAATCATCGCCACCACCACAGACCAGACAACACCATTGACAGCACCCACCGCCAATTCTTTAAATAAAAACGACATCGCATTTGACGGCGCAATTTGATGTAGCGCCAAGCCACGAATAACAAGAGTCAATGTCTGGCTTCCTGCAATACCTCCCATACTGGCAACCACCGGCATTAATACTGCCAAAGCAACAATTTGATCAATGGTGGCTTCAAACAAACCAATAACCCAAGATGCCAAGAAGGCAGTGAATAAATTCACTCCGAGCCAAACTGCACGGCGGCGCGCACTGACCAATACCGGTGAAAATAAATCATGCTCTTCATCCAAGCCGGCAGAGCTCAAAACAGCCCGTTCAGCCTCTTCCCTCACAACATCAAGCACTGTTTCCAGTGCAATTCGACCAGTCACCTCGCCCTGCTCATTGACGACAGCAGCCGATAACATATCTCGATATTCAAAAATTGCCGCCACCTCAGAAACAGGCATATTTTCAGGAATTGCCTCAGCCACATTATCCATTATTGTCGCAATAACAACATGTACATCACTGGTTAAAATAGTTGCTATGGCGACCATCCCTTGATATTTATTGCTCCTATCCACAACAATTAAACTATCCATATTGGCAGGCATCTTACCTTGCGCACGCAAATACCTTAATACTGCATCCACCGTCACATCGGCACGAATCGTCAAAGCATCCAGATTCATCAAACCTGCAGCGGTATGTCCATCATATGATAAGGCCGCTTCCAAGCGACTATCACCTTCATTTTTAAGAATCTTTTCCCTAACATCGTTTGGGAAATCAGCGACTAAATCAGCCATATCCCGTGGCTCCAATTGACTAGCGGCAATCACTAAATCTTTTGCTGCCGTACGCTCAATCAAACCAACCCGCACTTCCCCTTGTAATGCGACAAGCGTTTGCCCCATCGCCTCCGGTGCCATAATGTCCCACAACTGATACCGATAATCTATAGGCAAAGACCTAAGCAATAAAGCGATCTCGGTAGGATATAAACTATGCAAATGACTACGTGCATCATAAAGAGCCTTATTATCAAGGTCATTCATGATTTGCTCTAAATTTAAATCAGAGTTATCTTGTGGTCTATTTATTGACATATCTATCCTTTTTTATTTCTTGGTAAACAATCTGTTACTGCAATTCCCGATGCCTGACGATAACATTAAATGCTTTATTTTGGAAATATCGCGCCAGGCTATCTACTAAAAATACCGAACGATGCTGCCCACCCGTACAGCCTACGGCAACCGTTAAATAACTACGATTCTCTTTTTCAAAGCGAGGTATCCAACGCTCTAACAAAGAAGAAATATCTTGCAAAAACTCCACAGCAACAGCTTCTGATCGTAAAAAATCAACCACAGCTTGGTCTTTCCCCGTTAAACTGCGTAAAGCAGGGCTCCAATATGGGTTAGGTAAACACCTCGCATCAAATACAAAATCAGCATCAAGTGGTATGCCATGCTTAAAGCCGAATGACTGAGTTTGAATGAATATTTTCTGCTGCGCTCCTTCTTGCACATAATCTCGAACCAACTCCCGCAACTGATGATAATGCGTACGGCTGGTATCAATCACTAAATCCGCCAAATTAGCAACGGACTTCAACATATCCTTTTCAATTTTTATTGCCTCTTTTAAAGGCAAATGAGAATTAGTCAGTGGATGCCGGCGACGCGTCTCACTGTAACGCTTCAGTAGCACGCTTTCTTCTGCCTGCATATAAATTACATTGCATTCTATCCCTTGGTCTCGAATACAGGCTAATTTATCAGCAAAAGCATACAAACTATCGCCATGATTTCTGGCATCAATACCAATCGCCGTTTTACTATACGTTGATTGATCTCGCAACATTACATTGTTAACAAAATCATCTAGCAACGTAATCGGTAAATTATCGATGCAATAAAAACCGCAATCCTCCAAAGTATCTAAGGCAATACTTTTTCCAGACCCGGACAACCCTGTCAAAATCAATAATGTCAGCATTTATACACTACACTTTAATGACTATGCATAAAAAAACGAAGAATATAATGTTTACACTCTTCGTTAATTTAATCTGCGCGCAAAACTAACCGCGATGTGACTGCATTTTTTCTTTATGCTTAATAATTTGGCGATCTAATTTATCTACCATATTATCAATGGCAGCATACATATCTTCTTGCACATCCTCGGCAAATATTTTTGCACCACTAACTTGTACAGTTGCTTCTGCTTTTTGTTCTAATTTCTCAACTGTCAAAATCACATGAATATCAGTAACATGCTCAAAATGACGTTTGATTTTAGCAATTTTTTCTTCAACATGCTGCTTCATTGCTGCCGTTACTTCAACGTGATGACCTGTTATGCTAACTTGCATAAATATAACTCCTAACTAATTAATATTTCAAAAAACGCACCATTATACTACTTTCTTACAAAAGTCGCTTTCTTTGACTAGAAGAAGGGATGGATATTGCTTCACGGTACTTAGCAACCGTACGCCGCGCCACATTAATTCCTTTCTCTTTCAACAAGTCTGCCATCTTACTATCACTTAATGGTTTTGCCGGGTTTTCATTACTCACCAACTCTTTAATAAACGCTCTAATAGCGGTGGCAGAACACTCACCACCCGCCGCCGTTGAAACATGACTGGAAAAAAAATATTTGAATTCAATAATCCCGTTAGGAAGGTGCATATATTTTTGCGTTGTAACCCGTGAGATAGTGGACTCATGCAATTCCAGCTCTTCCGCAATATCTCGCAACACCATTGGCTTCATTGCAATAGCACCATGCTCAAGAAAGTCAGTTTGCTTAGCAATAATACTTTGACCCACGCGTAGCAATGTATCATTCCGACTATGCAAACTCTTAATAAACCAACGCGCCTCTTGCAGATGCTCCTTCATACTAACATTATCTTTACTATTATCTGCCCGCTTAATCATATTGGAATAAAACGGATTGACTCTTAGTTTAGGCGCAATATCCGGGTTTAAACTCACTCGCCACTCACCATTGACTTTCGTCACAAACACATCCGGCACCACATACTCAGAGTCAGTTTCTTCAATCGCTCTCCCAGGCATAGGATCTAGAGAGCGAACCAAACTAATCACTTGCTCTAGTACAGTTTCCGACACATCCAAGCGTCTCATTAATTTGGCCTTATCCTGAGTTGCCAGCAAATCCAAAAAGCGTGTCACCAACTCTAGTGCCTCATTGCGCAACGGCGTTGTTTCCGGCAATTGCAATAATTGCAAACGCAAACAATCCCGCAAATCTTCTGCCGCAACACCCGCCGGCTCAAACTGTTGCACCCTATGTAAAACAGCACAAAACTCTTCTTTTTCCAAATCATCAAACTGCGCCATCATTCCTTGATAAATTTCATCAACACTACTTCTTAAATAGCCATCAGCATTAATCGAATCAACAATAGCAATAGCAATAGCATGGTCTCTTTCTGAAAAAGGCACCATTTCCATTTGCCATAATAAATGATCCTGCAAACTTACCGACTTACTACGTTGTACTTCAAAATCGGGCGCGTCCGCTACAGGAGAGGCAGCATTCATTTGCGCAATATCAAACACATCTTCCCATGATGTATCGGTAGGTAACTCATCAGGCATATCGGTCTGTGAGCCCTCACTTCCAACCTGCTCTGCTTCATCTACTTTATCTATGCTCTCTTTTGGGGCTGCATCCTCCCCAATAATATGCCCCTCATCCTCAACAACCTCCAACATCATATTAGAGTCTAATGCCTGCTGAATTTCTTGCTGTAAATCAAGCGTAGAAAGCTGCAATAACTTGATCGCCTGCTGTAATTGCGGCGTCATCGACAGCTGCTGCCCCATCCGGAGTTGCAAAGACTGCTTCATTTAGCCCCCCTTAAGCCTACCAAGTAACATCACCACTTCCACCACCTTAAAGACTAAAATTTTCACCCAAATAAACGCGCCGTACTTCTTCATTTGCCACAATATCCGCAGAAGCCCCTTCAGCAATCACTTGGCCGGCATTCAAAATATACGCCCTATCACAAATACCCAAGGTCTCTCTAACATTATGCTCCGTAATTAACACACCGATATTGCGATTTTTCAAATGCGCAATAATCTTTTGAATTTCAATAACAGAAATAGGATCAACACCCGCAAAAGGCTCATCCAATAAAACAAACTCGGGATCAGTTGCCAAGGCTCGCGCTATCTCAACCCGTCGCCGCTCACCACCCGACAAGCCCATACCGATATTATTGCGAATATGAGTAATACTAAACTCATCTAACAACTCATCAATAATGAGCTCCCGCTGTCCTTTATTCAAATCTTGCCTCAGCTCCAAAACGGCACGCAAGTTATCCGCCACACTCAATTTTCTAAAAACAGAGGCTTCCTGTGGTAAATACCCTACCCCCAGCTTCGCACGCCGATGCATTGGATAATGCGTAATATCATGTTCATTATAAAAAATAGAACCGACATCAGCACGCACCAAGCCCACCAACATATAAAAGCTCGTCGTCTTCCCTGCACCATTTGGGCCTAATAAACCAACAATTTCATTACTCGCAACCTGCAAAGACACATCATTGACGACAACTCGCTTACCATAAGCTTTACCAATATTCTTGGCTGCCAATATCGCCATATTGTCAGTCTACCTTACTTTTCGGCTGCAAAATAACATGTACGCGCTTATGGGTTGATGTTGTATCGCCTGCTTTCAACACTTCTCTTAAGCGATCATACTCAATACGCTCACTTTTCGTACTGTTTTCGCCTTGCCAAACCACCGCACTTTCTAACAGAATAAGTAACTGAGTCTCTGGAAAATATTCGGCCGTTAAAGCATGACCATGCACATCATCTTTACCCGCCTCAGGCGTTTGTTTAAATTTAACAGGCGTTCCTGTTGCCACCATCTTTTGTATTTCTCTATTTTCCAGGTAAACAACCAGCTTATCTGCATCTAAGCGCATACTGCCCTGAATAACAACAACATCTCCCGTGTAAACACTCAGCCCTTTTTTTTCATCATAAAAGCCGGCATCAGAATCGACAGTAATCGGCTGAACAGCATCACCTTCCAAAGCACTTACCGTTGAGCATAGCACAAAACTTAGCAAAAAAAATAAGTACCACGGGCTTTTACTGATATTCATGCTTTCCCTTCACATTTGCTAATAATTCAATATACAACGGGGTCTGATAAAACAATTTCAAGCCCACTCCTGACATAGTATCCAACTCACTGACCAACTCAGCCCAATCATCTGTTTGCGCATAATTTCTCTTAGGCTCCAAGCGTAAATTAGTCGTTTTAATATCAATAGCACGCACCTGCTCCGCAGCGGCTCGACTAACCAAAACAGCACCATCCAGGTAGATTGTTTCGCCTCCGGAAGCAATACGCCCCATTTGTGCCTGCATACGCCAAGGAGGTGCCGGATCTTTAAAAATAAGCATAATAGGGTGCGTCAATTGGGTTTCATCATTTTCACTGTAATGCTCTAAATAATCCGCATCCAATTTATCCTGCGGCTTACCCTCTGTATTCATTTGCAACTTACTATACGTCACTGCAAAAAAGTCCGTAGTATATTCATGCTCATCTATTGGCCGTTCTAATTCCGGCGCGGGCACAAAATCGATGACCCACAATGAAAACAATAACATAATAATAAGAAAGCCATACCATTTGAAATGTTGCCCACGCATTTAGCGCAATACTCCGATTACAAAGACTAGCCAGCAAAAATCAATCATGTCATTACGCTAAATAAGCATCAATAATGGCATCCAGTTTCCCCTGCGCCTGTAAAATAAAATCACACACTTCACGCACCGCACCTTGACCTCCTAGGTGCTGCGTTTGCCAATCTACATAAGGCAAAATATGCGTATTTGCATCCTGAACAGCAACAGCCAGCCCTGCACGCACCAATACCGGCAAATCAATTAAATCATCACCGACATAAGCCGCCTGTAAGGGGGTGCACCCAACTTCCTCTATAATTTCCTTAAATGCAAAACGCTTGTCGGACTGCCCCAAATAAACCAATTCAATATCCAGGTTTTTCATCCGAAGCGCAACAGGTATTGAACTTCTCCCAGAAATCACGGCAACCTGAATACCCGCTTTTTGTAATAAACGTATCCCCAAGCCATCCCGCGTATTAAACGCCTTATACTCTTTACCTTGCTCATCAAAGAATAACCGCCCATCCGTCAACACACCGTCAACATCTAAAATTAATACTTTAATATTTTGTGCTTTTTTATAACTATCTTGCATTCTATATAATTCCGGCATGAACCAAATCATGCATATTTAATACACCTATAACATGCCGTTGCGCATCAACCACAATCAACGCGTTAATCTTTTTTTCTTCCATAAGCTGCATTGCTTCTGCCGCCAAAACATCCTGCGCAATCACCTGACAATCCGCCGTCATAACCTCAGCGACAGACACTACTTTGACATCAATAGACTTTTCCAACAACCGGCGCACATCACCATCAGTAAAAATCCCAGCCAAACACCCTTGCGCATCAACAACCGCCGTCACCCCTAATGTTTTAGCCGTCATTTCCACCAAAGCATCCATAATGGCAACCTGGCTTTGCACAACAGGCAATTCATCTCCCGTATGCATAATGTCACCGACCAAAATCAACAACCTGCGCCCCAAACTTCCGCCAGGGTGCGACAAGGCAAAGTCATCTCGTGTAAACCCCCGCATTGTCATTAAGGTAACCGCCAAGGCATCCCCTAATACCAAAGCAGCCGTTGTACTGGCAGTAGGGGCTAACCCCAACGCACACGCTTCTTTAGCAACCGCATTGCTAAGATGCACTGAAGCCAGACGCGCCAAAGCCGAATGCTCTCGTCCTGTGATTGCTATAAGCGATACTCCTAAGCGTTTAATGATGGGCAACAAAGTTAAAATTTCGCCCGTCTCCCCAGAGTTTGACAAAGCCAACACTACATCTTGTCGCGTAATCATGCCTAAATCGCCATGCCCAGCCTCGCCAGGGTGTACAAAAAAAGCAGGCGTACCGGTACTTGCCAATGTTGCTGCAATTTTGCCGGCAATATGTCCAGATTTACCCATACCGGTCACAACGACTCGCCCCGTACATTCCGCTATAATATGACACGCCTTAACAAAATCGGCATCAATTCGAGTCAATAATCCGGCAACGGCGGCCATCTCTATTTTGACAACATCAATGGCCGTATTAATCAGTTCACTATCCTGCATAAGTAGCTTAAGTAACACTCTGAAAAATGACCCACTGATAAACCAAGTAAGCAGCGAATAATCCGCCCCCTTCCCAGCGATTAATACTTCCTGCTTTAGAAAACCCCATACCTAAAATAAATAAAACCGCCGTAAAAGCCAACAACACTGGAAAATCCCGTCCAATAACAACCGCATCAACCGCCCCTGGTGCAACCAATGCAGGCAAAGAATATACCGCTAATAAGTTGTAAACATTAGATCCAATTACATTTCCTACGGCCAAATCATCCTCTCCTTTTAAGACACTGCTGATAGAAGCGGCCAATTCCGGCAAACTCGTTCCTAAAGCAACAATCGTCAAGCCAATCACCAAATCACTAACCCCTAAAGATTGCGCAATATTGACTGCGGCCCAAACCAATAGTTTAGAGCTGAGCAATAGCCCAACCAAACCTACCGCAAAATAACGCCACGCCTGACTATTAGGCATTGTTGCCGGAATATCGGCGGCAATTGTCTGCGCCAAAACATCATTTTTACGCTCAACCATCGCTGAATGCACCAACCAAAATAAAAACGCGGCCAAGCCAAACAACATCATCATGCCATCGACAACGCTTAAGCCATTTAAAGCCAATACATAACATACGACACTAATCAGCATTAAAACAGGCAACTCACATTTTAGTAAACCCGAGTGAAAAGCTAAAGGCGCAACAAGTGCCGTACAGCCTAATATCAATCCCATATTGGCAATATTAGAACCAATTGCATTCCCGATAGCCAAGCCGGGATTACCTTGTAAAGAGGCTAATGCAGCTACCAAAATCTCAGGTGCCGATGTTCCCAAGCCAACAATCGTGAGTCCAATCAATAAAGGCGAAACTCCAAAGTTTCTCGCAATGGCAGACGTTCCATCAACAAAGTAATCTGCCGCAAACACCAAAGCAACTAAACCGACGACTAAAGCAAGTAAATCAATTAACATAATTTCATTGGTTCAAAACCTAGGTATTGTGCCATAAAAGGAACGAAAAATAGAGGTCTTACCCCTAAAATAAGCCACTTGCACCTCAGAAGACTCAGCGTACTACCGTACTAACACAATAGAACAAAAATCGTCTTCAAGGTGCAAGCCGCCCCCTACTAATCAGCCCATTTCCAATCACGAATTTCAGGCATATCCTCTCCATACTGACGCACATACTGCTGATGCTCAATTAATTTATCTCGCATGAGCTGCTTCACATATGCGGCACGATGCCGTATTTTGGGCACACGATTTAAGGCATCAATGCTCAAATGAAAACGGTCTAAATCATTCATAACGACCATATCAAACGGCGTTGAAGTCGTACCTTCCTCTTTATAGCCTCGTGCATGAAAATTAGCATGATTAGGCCGCCGATAAGTTAAGCGATGAATTAACCAAGGATAACCATGATAAGCAAAAATAACCGGCTTATCCGGCGTAAAAATATCTTCAAATTCACGATCCGACAAACCATGCGGATGCTCTTCCTGTGGTAATAACTTCATCAAATTAACCACATTGACTACCCTAATTTTTATCTCAGGGGTCTGCTCACGCAACAATTTAACCGCTGCTAAGGTCTCTAAAGTTGGCACATCTCCTGCGCAGGCCATGACCACATCCGGCTCCCCTGTTTCTTGGTCATTACTGGCCCAATCCCAAATGCCAATACCTGCCGTACAATGCTTAATGGCACTCTCCATATCCAACCATTGTTCTGCCGGCTGCTTACCACAAACCACTACATTGACATAATTACGACTACGCAAACAATGGTCGGTTACTGACAACAAGGTATTAGCATCGGGAGGTAAATACACACGAATTACGGCCGATTTTTTATTCACCACATGATCAATAAACCCTGGATCTTGGTGTGAAAAGCCATTATGGTCTTGTCGCCACACATGTGAGGACAATAAATAATTTAACGAGGCAACCGGCCTACGCCACTCAATATCGCGTGTTGTTTTCAACCATTTAGCATGCTGATTAAACATGGAGTCAATAATATGAATAAACGCTTCATAGCAATTAAAAAAACCATGCCTCCCTGTTAACAAATATCCTTCTAACCATCCTTGGCACGTATGTTCGGAAAGAATTTCCATCACTCTCCCGTCAGCAGACAAAAACTCATCCTCAGGAATGGTAGACTCCAACCACGTTCTATCACTTACTTCAAAAGCAGCCGTCCACCGATTAGAAGCCGTTTCATCCGGCCCAAACAATCTAAAGTTCTGCTGCTTCTCATTTTGTTGCATCACATCGCGCAAAAACTGTCCTTGTACCCGTGTTGCTTCTGCTTTAATCGCTCCGGGAGCAGGTACATCAACGGCATAATCCGTAAACTGCGGTAAATATAATTTCTGCAATAACAAACCACCATTAGTATGAGGGTTATCACTCATACGCCGCTGATGCTTAGGTGCTAAAGCCTTCAATTCAGCCAAAAACACCCCCTGCTCATCAAATAATTCTTCAGCCTTATAACTTTTTAGCCACTCCTCCAATAATTTTAGGTGTTTAGGGTCTTCACGCACACCTGAAAATGGAACTTGATGCGAACGCCAAAAGTCTTCTGCCTTCTTACCATCGACCTCTTTAGGGCCTGTCCAGCCTTTTGGAGAGCGTAAAATAATCATCGGCCATTTAGGGCGTACCGCTTTGCCTGAATCACGTGCCTGTTGCTGAATCGCTTTAATTTCAGCCATCACCACATCCATGGTCGCCGCCATTTTTTGATGCATGATGTCAGGCTCAGAGCCCTCTACAAAATAGGGTTTATAACCATACCCAACAAATAAACTCTCTAGTTCCGCCTTAGGCATACGCGCTAACAACGTTGGATTCGCAATTTTATAGCCATTTAAATGTAATATCGGTAAAACAGCACCATCACGAATAGGATTAAGAAATTTATTTGAGTGCCAAGAAGTTGCTAATGGCCCAGTTTCTGCTTCACCATCACCGACCACACAACACGCAATCAAATCCGGATTATCAAATACGGCACCATAAGCATGAGCAACGGCATAACCCAACTCCCCGCCCTCATGAATAGAGCCGGGCGTTTCCGGAGCAACATGACTCGGAATCCCCCCTGGAAAACTAAATTGCTTAAACAAGCGACGCATGCCGGTGGCATCTTCAGAAATATCAGGGTAATACTGACTGTACGTCCCTTCTAACCATGTATTAGCCACTAACCCCGGCCCACCATGACCTGGCCCTGCAATATAAATCGCATTCAAATCTTGTGCTTTAATCAAGCGATTCATGTGCACGTAAATAAAGTTCAACCCTGGTGTTGTTCCCCAGTGCCCCAACAAGCGTGGCTTAACATGTTCCAGCGTTAATGGCTCCCGTAATAAAGGATTATCCATTAAATATATTTGTCCAACAGACAAATAATTCGCAGCACGCCAATACGCATGTATTTTAGCCAACTCATCAGCCGATAAAGGCTGTTGCTCAATGGTCATCTCTTGTTTCCTTATTCAGAATAAAAAGTAGTGGCTCAGATTATAGTTTGTCAATAATGGTAAAGCCAGATTTAGACACAGAAGGGCAAGATTAATTCTTAATAGAGCAATGCAATCACTTGAGACGGTAAAAAATAACGCGCGAAGCCAGCGTATTCTTTCAAAAAGCGGCATTAATCCCCAAAAAACAACTCCACAAACTGTGCGGGTGATAATGGCTGACTTAATAAATAGCCTTGTATGATGTCACAACCGTGCTGTACCAAATAATCTTGTTGTACTTTCGTTTCAACACCTTCTGCTACAATTTTTAAGCCTAAACTATGTCCCATTGCAATAATGCTTTTAGCAATCACCCGATCACTGACATCCGTCGATAAATCCTGCACAAAAGACCTATCTATTTTTAATTTTGAAATAGGCAAATGTTTTAATTGCGCTAAAGAGGAGTGTCCTGTGCCAAAATCATCCATTGCAATGCGAATACCCAATGCCTCTAATTTTTTTAGTTCATCCAAACTTCCCTGTTGCATCACTAGGCTTTCAGTGACTTCCAACTCCAGCCACTGTATCGGAAAATCAAGACCCTCCAATACAGATTGAAATTGCTGGATATTTGCGGCATTTAATTGCTTTACAGATAAATTAATCGCCAAAGAAAAGTGTGGAATGCCACTCGCCCACCACTGTAAACACTGCCGACACGCCTCAGTAAAAACCCACAAGCCTAACTCTTTGATAAAGCCACTATCTTCTGCTACAGGAATAAAAATATTAGGCGGTATCAAGCCTTTTTCAGGATGTTGCCAACGCACCAAAGCCTCAATTCCAACTAGCGCATTACTTAATTGACAATACTGAGGCTGATAATGCAATACAAATTCTTGTTTAAGCAAAGCTAAGCGCATATCTGCAATTAACTCCATCCGCTCACGTACTGTTCGCGTCAAGTCCGCGCTATAAAATCGCGCACAATTACGCCCTGACTTTTTGGCGGCATACATCGCTGTATCAGCATTGCGTAGCAACACTTGCGTAGACTGGCCATCTTCAGGAAACAAACTGACTCCAATACTGGTAGATAAAGCAAAAGCGCAGCCGGCAACATTAATTTTTTGCTGAAATAAACTGACAATTTTCTCAGCAAGTTGCGCTACAACCGCCTTATCACCGGAATAACACAGCAAAACAACAAACTCATCCCCTCCTAAACGCGCAAATACCTCCACAACACCTAATACACGCTGCACATTGTCCGCCACCTGTTGCAAAACCAAGTCACCTATATCATGCCCCTGAGTATCATTAATATCTTTAAACCCATCCAAATCCAGCATTAATAAAGCTAAGTGTTGCTCATTCGTCAAGGCATTTTTAAGCGTACTCGCAAATCGCTCATTAAATAAAGTACGATTTGCCAAGCCTGTCAAAGCATCATAATGCGCCAAATCCCAAAGAGCCTGTTCTTCTTGCTGCCGTTTAATAATAATGCCAACAATATGCGCCCCTGTCTCAAGTAACTGTTTATAAAATACAGACGGTGTTCGCTCCTCAAAACTAGATAGCGCAAAAGAGCCAATTGCTTTATCTTGCTCGATCTTAACAGGGTGCGACCAACAAGCCCCTACCCCAAAATCAGTCACAATTTTTTGCAAATTGCACCACCTGCGATCCGTTTTCGTATTGATAACAAATTGCGCCTTGCCACTATAAACGGCCGTACCACAAGACCCTGCTTGCTCTCCTGGAATTAAGCCATTTAGTGCTGCGATAGCTTTACTAGGAATAGAGGGGGCCGCTAGAACCGTTAAAAACTCCCCCGAAGCATCAAATACCATCACGGAAGCGACCGCTCCCTCCACCATCGACTCAGCCGCTTTACATAAATCATCCAAAATCTGTTGATAATTAATACCCAAAGCCACTTTTTCTAAAATATCACGTTGCAATTTAAGCAACCTGCCTGCCTGAGTCGCACTCACAGGGTATTCAAAACTTAAAGGAATAATATTTGCTTGCATGACAACTCTTTAATTTTACAAATAATCTTTATAAGATATAGCAGGTTTATTTTATTTCAGGAAAAATAACGGCTATTCTGCAAAAAAGCAGCGCATTACTTTAATCATATAATGATGATCCCATACCCCCGCGCTTTCCCTAATGCTATGCATTGCCCACATAGCATTACCGACATCCACGCTGCGTATCCCTAATTTTGCAGCAGTCAAGGGGCCTATGGTACTGCCGCAAGGAATATCCGTTCGATGCGCATATTGTTGATACGGTACCTCAGCTTTTTCGCACCAACGCATAAACAAAGCGGCCGAAATACTTTCAGAACTATAACGCTGATTAGCATTTAACTTAATCACAGGGCCTTTATTAACATATACCTTATGCTCTGTTTCATAGGCTGCCGGAAAATTAGGTTGATAAGCATGCGCCATATCAACACTCAACATAAAACTATTCGCTAACGCTCTTTTATAGTTTTCCGTATTAAGTTGCATTGCCAGCGCAATACGCTCTAACGTATCAGGCAAAAAACTCCCGTCCGCACCTTTCGTGCTTTCACTGCCGACTTCTTCATGGTCAAAAAAGGCACACACAATAGTATCCCCTGAATTTAATGCTGCATCAGTCAATAAAGCCGATAAACCAGCATGACAAGAGGCTAAATTATCCAATTGACTATCCGCATAAAACGCCTGCTCCTCTCCCCAAAATACACCTTTTTGGGTATCGTAAACATTCAACTCCCAAGATAAAATATCAGCTGCCTCTCGCTTTATTTTTTGCTGCAATAAATCGGTAAATATATCAGCAGGCAATTGCTCTTTACTCTGGGTAGAAAATAACAAAGGTAACTCTGTTTGCTTATTTAATTTCAAACCATCCTCATTCACGGTTCTATTCATATGAATGGCAAGATTAGGTAGACGTAATAATGTTTGCTCAAAATGCAATAGCTCTGTTGCAACCTCATTTGCATCCACGCGATAACTCACACGACCGGCAAAACTTAAATCCCGGTCGGTAAAGGTGGCTAAAATAGGACCGCCATACACCTCAACCCCTACCTGCAATAATTCGCCGGTCTTAAATAATGCATGCGGCTTAATTCTTAAACCCGGTGAATCCGTATGCGCACCTATGATTTTAAAGCCTTGTGTTTCTAGTGCTTTTGTTCCTGCAACAAAGGCAATAATGGAAGAATCATCGCGAATAATATAATAACGTCCTCCAGCCTGTAGCAACCACTCGTCCGTTTCCAACAAACGTTGAAAACCTGCCGCTATCAGTTGCCGCTCCATCGTTGCAACAGCATGCCAAGGACTTGGACTAGCATCAATAAAATCTAATAATTGCCGTACTTGCTGTTGTGCATTCATCGTGTTTTTAATTCCAAAGCGGCGGAGTTAATGCAATAACGCAACCCTGTTGGTTTAGGACCATCCGGGAATACATGCCCTAAATGTGCTGCACAAGCATGACAAACAACCTCTACACGTTGCATAGCATGTGTATTATCTACCACTTCAAGCACTGCACCCTTTGCCACAACATCAAAGAAACTGGGCCAACCCGACCCTGAATCAAATTTACTCGCAGAATCAAACAAAGCAAGACCACAACAACGGCAATGATAAATACCATCTTGTTTACAATCGGTGTATTCCCCTGTAAAGGGAGCTTCGGTTGCACTGCACCGACAAATACGATATTGCTCAGGTGTTAATTTTTCGCGCCACTGGGCATCCGTTAATTGTATATCCGGCATATTTATCATTTCTCCTTAACTTATTACCCTAACCCAATCTTCGCCAACAAAGCTGAGCTAAGCTAGGCAATCAAAAAACTAATAATATGAATATTATCAGCATCCATCCAAAATAACCTATTTATTTAGAGCCGACAAACTTAACAATGTACAAATGCGCAAGCCATTATATTGAATAATCACCTTTGATTGGCAAATGACACGCCCACGTCTCAAAGCCACCATGCTGTAACAACTGAGTAAACTCATCTGCCGGCACAGGCCGGCTAAAATAATAGCCTTGTATCACATCACAATCTTTCGCAACCAGCATTTTCAATTGCGCTTGTGTTTCCACTCCTTCGGCAATCGTTTTAAGATTCAGGCTTTTTGCCAAGCTGATGATGGCATTCACAATATTTTCGGTTTCTTTATTTTCAAGCATTTGAAAGCTAAAAGACTGGTCAATTTTTAATTTATGCACCGCAAAACGCTGTAAATAGCTTAGTGAAGAATAACCGGTACCAAAATCATCAATAGATAAACGTATTCCTAATCCTGCCAATTGCCGCGTAATTTTTATCGCAGCCTCTGCATTCTTCATTGCAATACTTTCGGTTAATTCCAGCTCTAAATAACGCGCATCTAATTGCACGCGCTCTAAAATCGCTTTCACTTTTGCAAATAAAGTGGCTTCATTAAATTGTGCCAAAGACAAATTCACAGCAATAGATATGGGTTCATACCCAGCCTCATGCCATCTCTTTGCCTGCCTAACCGCTTGTTCCAATACCCAGTCACCAATCGGTATAATAAGCCCTGTATCCTCAGCCACCGGAATAAAATCATCCGGCGACACCATCCCCCATTTTGGGTGCATCCAGCGCAACAAAGCCTCAGCCCCCACAATTTTTTGTGTTTTGGCATCAACTTGTGGTTGATAAAATAAAACTAATTCATTGTTGGCAACCGCATCACGTAAATGACACTCAACTTCCATACGACGCATGGTTAAGCGTTGCATTTCCTGAGTAAAAAACTGATATTGATTACGCCCCTTATCTTTTGCCTGATATAAAGCTGTATCTGCATTTTTATACAAGGTCTCATAATCATGACCATTTTCCGGGAATAAACTAATACCGACAGAAGCTGAAATATGTAGGTGATTTTGTTCAATGAGAATGGCTTGCGACAGAGCAACAATCACCTTTTCTGCCACTAAAGCAGCCCCCTTAAAATCTGTATTAGATAATAAAATATTAAATTCATCGCCCCCCAACCGAGAAACCGTATCCCCGTCTCTCACTTCAGATTTTAAACGCTGCGCGATTTCAATTAATAGCTTATCCCCAACAGAGTGCCCCAAAGAATCATTAATATTTTTAAAATGATCCAAATCTAAAAACAACAAGGCAAACTTTGTCTTATTACGTTCTGCCACAACCAGTTCATGGTCAATACGTGCTTTTAATAACACCCTATTCGGTAAATCCGTCAACGGGTCATAATGCGCCATATGCTCAATGCGCGCCTCAGTGGCTTTATGCTGTGAAATATCAGCAAAAATAGCAATATAATTAACTAGTTCATCTTGCTCATCACAGACCACACTAATGGTCATCCAAACCGGAAAAACTTCACCATTTTTCCGGCGATTCCACATCTCGCCTTGCCAATATTTATCAAAGTTTATTGCTTGCCACATCGTCTGATAAAACTCACGACTCTGACGACCTGATGCCAACACACTCGGATTCTTAGCGCTAACATCAGCCTCAGAATAACCCGTCATATGACTGAAGGCCGAATTAATCGAAATAATCTGATTATTCGCATCACAAATCATAATGGCTTCCTGACTCTGTGCAAAAACCTTTGCAGATAACTCCAAGCCCTGTTCCGCTTTCTGCCTAGCACGCTCACGGTCAATGCCATCTAACGCAAAAGTCAAATCCACCCCTAACTCTGTTAATAACTGAATAATATCCTCAGAAAAATAATTCCTGATTTTTGAATACACATTCAATACAGCAAAAGATTGTTTATCTCGTAAAATGGGAATCGCACAACTCGATTCCCAGTGTACCGCTTGCACTTTTTGTTGCCAAGGTATTGCACTATCATCCTCGACAAGCTGATTCGCCGTTATCACTCTTTGCTCTCGATACGCCTTACCCGTGGGACCATTCCCTTCAGGAAGCGCAGCATCGGCAGAAATATTTAAACCTTGCAAATAATCCAAATGTTCGCCGGCACTGGCAATGGGAATAATTTTTTGGTCTAGCTCTCGTTTAACGCCGACCCAAGCCATATTTAAACTACGAAACTTAACGGTAATTCGACATAACTCATTAAATAATTCAGTTTCATTACTGATATGCACAATAGCATGATTAATTTGACTTAAGGTAGCATATAAATCTGTTAAATATTGAATATGCTCACTATCTGCTTTACTCTGAGTAATATCCAACATAAATCCAACCAGCTCCGTTACCTGACCGTTTTCTATCATCAGGTTCACCACATCTCTTATCCAAATAATATCCCCATTCGCCGCCACCATACGATATTCCAGCTCATAGTTCTGTTGTGCTTTTGTTTGTGCGGCACAATAATCAAACACCCATTGCTGATCTTCATGATATATGTGCTTTCCCCAAAATCCTGCTTCCGTTAACCATTGCTCAACCGGGTAACCTAAAATGGCTTCTGCTTGTCCACTCACAAATGAGCAGGTATGTGATGCGGCATCAGAACGCCACACAATCGCCGCTTGCGTTTGCACCAACTCGCGAAACAACTGCTCACTTTTGGTTAAACGCTTATAAGTGTCGCTTAACTCGGTATAACTGCTATTTAGTTCATCAGCCTGTTGGCGCAACTCCCCCGCCAATTGTACTGCCTGCTGTTCCGCACAGCCTCTATCTATCACTTCGTTCGCCAAATTCTGATTTTGAGCATTCAACTCAGCCTCCGCCAACGCTCGACTTTCATGAATCAAAACAATCCACCAAGCCGCTACACTCGTAAACAAGGCTAGTGCCAAATAAACCTGTTGTAAGCTTGTTTTAGTCACCTCAATCACATCACTATCAGCCCCTTCTGTTTGAATCGAAAAGGTTAGCCACAAGGTAATACCCACCAACGTCAGCATCACACCCCAAACAAGTGAAAAATCAGCAATCCGCTTAACCGTACTCATGGCAACTTTATCACGTAAAAGCAAGCTCAGCAGCCAAGCAACACCTTGCTGATAAAAGGAGTCTTTTTTAGGTTTACAAACATCATGACAATTGGAATCCAATGTACAACACAATGAGCAAATCGGTACTTGGTAAAACGGGCAATACGCAAAATCAGTTTGTACATATTGCTGCTCACAAATACCACAGGATTCCAATATATTACTCTCGATACAATACTCATCAGGACGCGCAATATAGTATTTACCCTGTGTCAACCATGCAATAATCGGTGCCAAGACAAAACTAACAAAAAGTGCGATTAACGATGAATAGGCTTGAGCATACAAACCAAATAAACCGGTAAATGCGGCAATCGAAAATAATGAAGCCACCACCATGCTCACAAACCCGACCGGATTAAAATCAAATAAATGTGCACGCTTAAACTCAATCATCGGCGGACTAAGCTTTAAAGGTTTATTAATGACTAAGTCAGCCACTATCGCGCCTATCCACGCAATGGCAATATTGGCATACAAGCCTAAAATTTTCTCCAATGCATGAAATACGCCCATTTCCATCAACATGAGTGCAATCGCTATATTAAAAACCATCCACACAACACGTCCTGGATGAGAGTGCGTGACGCGTGAAAAGAAATTAGACCACGCCAAAGAACCTGCATAAGCATTGGTGACATTAATTTTTATTTGCGAAATAACCACAAAAACCATGGTCACCCATAACGCTAACTGCGGATTAGCAAATACATAACGATAAGCTACGGTATACATATGTACAGGCTCTTTCGCTTCCATAAAAGCGAGCCCACTCAAAACAGCTAAAGAGGCTAATAAAACGCCCCCCATCTGTTTAAGAAAACCCAAAATAATCCAGCCGGGACCTGCAACAATGACCGCAAACCACCAGCTATATTTATTTTTTGCATTTTTATTAGGCATAAAGCGCAAATAATCAACTTGCTCACCGATTTGTGCAATCAAAGCCAATGAAATACCGGTTGCCATCCCAAAATAATAAGGATCAAACGCATAGCTACCTGATACTTTTCCAGAAAACTGACGCATAAAATCTAAGGCATTCGGCTCATGCACTAAGACAAAATAGAAAGGCAACAACATCAGCAACAACCAAATAGGCTGTGTCCAATAATGCAAGCGATTAATTAAGGTTATCCCATAAAAAACAATGGGAATAATGACTAAAGAACAAAAGATATAACCAAGATATAAAGGCAAATCAAAATATAATTTGAAAGCCTGCGCCATAATGGCGGCTTCTAGTGCAAAAAAAATAAAGCAAAAAGAGGCGTAAATAAGCGAAGTAACGGTAGACCCCACATACCCAAACCCGGCACTACGAGTGAGTAAATCTATATCGATATTATAGCGAGCGCAATAATAAGCAATGGGAGCCGAACACAAAAAAATAATCAGTGCGGCAAAAGCAATGGCAAAAAATGCATTGGTAAAACCATAATCCAGCAATAACGCCGCACCGATAGCCTCTAGTGCCAAAAAAGAAATGCTACCTATCGCCGTATTGGCAATTAAAAACGGCGACCATTTACGATAACTAACGGGCGAATAGCGCAAAGCATAATCTTCTAAAGATTCTGTTGCGACCCATTGATTATATTTTCGCCGTTTTTTTTCTATATTATGCTGCGCCATACCTGTCTAAAAATACCTTACGATATTACGGATATAACTATACTACCGCATTGTATACAGCTTAGGAATGAGAATTCAACGAATCACGATTAGCACGCAAAAATTCAAATGACACACCCCAACCTTTCAGCAATATAGTATTACGACGTAGCAAAACTTTTTTCTAAACGCTTAAAATGAGCCAAACAACATTGCCCCGAAGGATTTCTTATCGCGCAGGCACAATCCCCTGATTGTGTTTTTTGTATCACAAATTGTTTAATACTCGGGGCGGTTCCTGCTGTTAAGGCACGTTCATAGTCTGCGCCATTAATATCAAAGCAATAACACAATTTATCATTCGCAATATCAGAAGATGCTCTTAATTGTGACTGAGGTATATCCGCTGCTAAGGAAAAGTACCCTACTGAGCAATTTTTATCGGCACAGTAATAATAGCTATTCTCTACAATATCTAAAACAAAGGGGAACTTAACCTGTTGCCAAACTGTTTTCATACCCACCGTTTTACCCGACACACCACACTCCGGACAGACAAGCACGGAAGTAGGTACGTGTTTTGCACAACAATCAGACATTGCACATCCTCTTTACGACATAAAATGCAATATGTATCAAATACTTACTTACAACACACCCTCATTAATAATCATTATAATCTCCCTACCGCATTAAAAATATGCCCTAATTATAAAGACTGGCCTATGGAACAGAGTCAAGTAAAGTGAAGGGGTAAGCATAAAATAAAACCCGAAACGGGGTAAAAAACAAGGTCATTTCAAGGATATAAAATTATCATTCGTAAGTTTTATCGAGTTTTTAAAAACACTGTTATCATGCACAACAGATTAGTAATATTTCCCTAACACAATAAAACCCCAACAAAAAAAGATGATGACTAAAAAATATTTAATCGTAGGTGGTGTTGCAGGCGGCGCATCAGCGGCTGCAAGATTAAGAAGATTAGGCGAAGAAGATGAGATTATCATGTTTGAAAAAGGGCCTGATGTGTCTTTTTCAAACTGTTGCCTACCTTATCATTTAAGTGGTCAAATTAAAAAAGCAGAAGACCTTATTTTAATGAACCCCACTCTCTTTAAAAAACAATACAATATTGATGCCCGCACTAACACGGAAGTCATATCAATTGATAGAGCGCGCAAAGAAGTTGTCGTCAAAAACTTACTAAGCAATGAGACCTATCAAGAATCCTATGACAAACTAATTCTTTCTCCAGGGGCGCGGGCGATTGTCCCCCCGATTCCCGGCATTGAAAACGTTAATGTTTTTACTGTTAAGAATGTAGTAGATATTGACAAACTTAACACATTCATTCATGAGGTTAAACCCAGCAGAATTACCGTTATCGGCGGTGGATTTATTGGCGTGGAAGTCATGGAAAATCTTATTGAAGCAGGTCATCAAGTCTCATTGGTTGAAGCATTGCCACAAGTACTCAATCAATTTGATTATGATATGGTGCAAATCCTACATAAAGAAATAATGGATCATGGCGTTGAATTAGTCGTTGGTGACAAAGTAACCGCTTTTGAGACCAATAAAGTGATATTAGCATCAGGTAAAGAAATTATTTCTGAAGTCATCATCATGTCTATCGGTATTCGGCCAGAAACAGACTTAGCCGAACAAGCCGGTTTAAAATTAGGCAAAACAGGCGCAATAAAAGTTGATCCTAATTTTCTCACCAATGACCCTGACATTTATGCCGTCGGTGATGCCATTGAAGTGTATAACATCTTAACGCAAGATAATTTTAAACTATCACTCGCAGGGCCGGCCTTAAAACAGGCACGTGCAGTCGCTGACCATATTCACGGTAAAGCAGTCAATAATACAGGCTATATTGGCTCTTCCGTAGTAAAAGTCTTTCATTACAATGCCGCTGCCACCGGCTTAAATGAAAAGGCCTTAGCCGCACTTAATATTGACTATGATTACGTGGAAATTATTCCTTATGATAAAGTCGGCATTATGCCGCACTCAGAGGCCTTGGGCTTTAAAGTCATTTATGAAAAACCAACCGGCCGCGTACTAGGCGCACAAGCCATTGGCCATGGCAATGTAGATAAACGGGTTGATGTCATTGCGACAGCTATTAAATTTGGTGCAACCGTCGATCAACTCCGCGATCTTGAATTATGCTATGCGCCTCCTTTTGGCACAGGTAAAGATGCCGTGAATTTTGCAGGTTATGTCGCGTCCAATATTCTGCATGGCTCATTTAAACAAACGCCCATGAGTGCCGTGCGTGATTTAGTCGCCCAAGGTGCTTATATTCTGGATGTGCGCGAGCCACACGAATATAATAAAGCACATATTAAAAATGCACATAGCATTCCACTGTCAGAATTACGTGATCGATATAACGAAATCCCTAAGGACGAAGCCATCTATGTACACTGCCGCTCCGGCCAGCGTTCCTATAATGCCGTATTAGCATTACAAGCAAAAGGCTTTCAACAAGTATTCAATATTTCAGGCGGCTTTTTAGGTGTTTGTGCTTATGAATATTTTAATGACAAAACCCAAGATAGAGAACCGATTGTGACTGATTATGATCTAAAATAACCCCCCCCCTAAAACAAGGACTGTTTGT
>Ga0256839_1001983_pt1 | contig 23739 bp, 20 predicted proteins | sample 354166metaG_FD_185968 | JGI IMG/M metagenome (GOLD analysis project Ga0256839, IMG submission 185968) | Hydrothermal vent microbial communities from Mid Atlantic Ridge, Atlantic Ocean - 354-166 | ecosystem: Environmental > Aquatic > Marine > Hydrothermal vents | place: Atlantic Ocean: Mid... | reverse complement strand
CTGATAGCAGTGTGGGCAAAACTCTCGATATTAGCGACCGGATCGTCAGCACCAAAATTTAGTGCGTCGCGGGCGTGTTCTCTTACAGCCGCGCTTGAAAGGTTGCTCATCCAATACCTGACTGAGGATATTTTTGCATCCGAGAACTCATCCGTATTACCAGCACCAACAACCAAAGAGCCTGTGAAATTAGTCCTATGAGCCCCGATATAAATCCTCTTATGGGATGACATATGCCCTTCTCCGAGGGCTTGAGAGACACTGGCAGTTAAAGAAAATTCGTTTTGTACGGTATCTAGTACTGCATTGACACCTTGGAATTCAAGAGTGTATGGACTCGTATCAGTACCAACAAGAGAGTCGGATAGCGGAAATTTATCTTGCTTCAGTCTGACTGCAAAATTCCACTTCTCATTATCGTAGACATCCTTATAGAGACTACTAGTCATCTCGGTTGCGAAGTATGAGGAGGATAAAACAAAATACGCATCTTTAGATTCCTCGATCGGTCTCACTGCATATACACTCAAATTAGCCCTGTCAGAGCCAAACCAGGTTGTCTTGCCGGGCGATGCAGCATCTGCTTCATGCATGCCGAATAGCGAAGAAGAGACAAAATCTGTTCTAAAGAACAAAGCACTGCCGCGCTCAAATTTCTTCGGAAACAGACATTCTACTTCAAAAGTGGTGCCAGCAAGCCCCGCTGCTATATTACCAGAAAGATATGAAACAGAATTCATATCTGTACTGGATGTCATTTGATAGACAGTGCTATCGAAGCGGTCAGAATCATTAAAATCGACATACTTTTTTCGCACTGTAGTGTAACGATATCTATCATCATAGAAATATGTGACACCGTCAGCATACATATTTAAATTTATAATCTCGTCATCAACACCAAAGCACCGTATTAGATTTCTTATAGATTTTTCAGTACCTTTTGAACGATATATATACACAATATTGTTATATATATTTTGATAAATCTGGTTCCTAATGTCGTGGACTTTTTCTTCATAATTTTTCGCCTCATCTCTTGAGAGGATTGATTCCAGTGAAGTGATATCGGTGAATAATTCGGGAGCTGTGAAACCTATTGATTCTAAGAGTCTTGGAGCAAAAGGAAGAGGCTTCCCGGCGCGGTAAACATTATCCTTTATTCGCGGAAGTGCCTTTAATTTTAGATACAGATCATCGAAATATTCAGATAATATCTGTGAAAGATTAGAAAGGGAACCATTATCTTCTTCTAAGATCCAATTTGGGAAACTGTTCTCAAGTGAAGCGTTGTTGCCGCCATCATGAAGGGCTCCATCGGCAATCCGCGATGCCTTTAACGAAGTTACAGATGGGTGAGCAGGGTAGATTATAGGATCCATGAATTCACTCACAGATGCCGAAGATTCTATGATAGCCGAAGCTGTGGAGCGAGAACCAGCATTATAACCAACCCATATACCGTTTGTGACCCTTCCGGAGTAATCAAGGACTTTAGAATCGAGTGAGTCTATCGATGAGACACCTTCGTTAAATTTATAATACAAACCTAATTCAGTATTCGAATCATCAGTATTGGTACCTCCCCCCACTTGAGTGAACCAATTTCTGCTAATTTCTTTATCGCTTCTCTCGGCTTTCCAATACCTTAGCTCGTCTAATGAACCAGATAATTTTGCCCACCCAAGATCGCCTTGTGCACCAGAAACGCTCGTCACCAAGGAGCCAATGGCACCTTTGAAGCTGCCAGTAACAACGCCCACTGCTGAACCAGTAATTGTATTATGATTCAGGGTACCGCTTTCGTATAACCTCAAAGCTAATGCTGAACCGGTATTCACCATACTAAGAGCATAGTGTTGCCAACCAGACCCAGTGATATCCAAATTTACCCCAAGCTTGGTTGCGAAAATACCAGATGAGCCGGATGAAACCTCTACGTGAAACTGGTTTTCATCCCCACTAATCCCTGGGTGAAGTTCGACGCGAAACCTTCCGTACTGCTCAGTCCCGAACGAGGCACTGTTCCAAATATCAAACACAACTTGTTTACTAGAGCCGGATAAGTTATCCTTTTTTAGAAAAAATTCTATAGTGGCTCCCTTGGTCCCACCAAATTCAAGATTATACTCTCTGTTCTTGTCGGGATCGTACTTATTTGAGGTCTTAAACAAATCGGCTAACTTAGTGTCACCGGAGCCGGTGACAAGATTCATCCCGCCATTGAAAGAGATATATTCTGGCGTTGCTGTATTGCTATAACCATTACTTGTTGCAGTTAGTGAACCATATGAATTCCCTAAACTAATGTACCCTGTGCTCCGAGGGTATTCATTCTCAAAGAAATAGTTTTGAAAATTAGAGCTACTATTGTGCCAGTCGAGCTTCTCAAAGAGAGAACCATCATATGGATATGTCTTGATGATATTGTCGAAGACATCCTCATAATATTTTTCAGCAGAACCAAATTTTGCAAAATTAGAAGCACTCGTGAAGTCCACGTCGGGTATAAACCTCATGCGCTCAATCAAATTAGCTTTCACAAATTCGCTAGATTCAGTTTCTTCTCCCAATGCTTCTACCGAAGTTGAAGAAATTATTTTATTTGATTTTTTAAATAAATTTTTAAGTGACATCAATTTTCCTCTACTCGACTCTAAATTTAAAGGAACTAGGCTGCTCTCTGTATTCACCGTCTTGTAGGAATACAAATTTTATTGCATATGCGTATCCTGCCTCAAGTAGTGACATATCTAGGTTAAAATAATTTCCGAGTTTATCGTAGGAAGTCAATGTATGATTGTCACTGCCTGTCCCATATGGTATTATATCAACTCCGTCCTCTACCCTCACTATTTTATAAAATGCATTATCGATTGGCTCTACTTCAATTTCGTTAATTGCTACAGTGTAAATCGTTGGTTGCCAATCGGCTCCTCTGCTAAAAATTCGAAGCTTAGCAGTTTCCTTGGTTGAGTATATTGCCTTCAAGTTAGTAACATTTAATGCATACTTTTTAATCTCATAATTATCGAGATTAGTCCTATTGTATAATGTTATTGCACTGCCAGTGAAGTATTCCTTGTAATTAACTCCAGTCTCATTATTATGCCATACATCATATAGAATTGATGCTGCTGTATTGACTCCGACGGAGGCAGAATATATTCCTGTGCGAACATAAGAGCCAGTAATAGTAGAATTCCCATCATGTAATATCAATGCGCTGCCTGTCGGTACACCCAATGACGAACCGCTGTACAAGCTAACATAAATAGGACCAGTTCCTACCTCCGGTATGTTATAGTTTCTTCCCCTGAACCGGTTATAGAAATATAATTTGTTAAGGTTCTGTGTCGCAGGCAACAGTGAACTACTCGCGTAGAAGTTCCCCCTGTCATCCTTTAGTGAGGCATCCCATCGTGCTTCAATATAGGGGCGTTTAAAAAAGAACTCACTATTACGTCCAAAAAGTTTTTTAGTATAATAAGAGCGCGCAGTTGACTCTAAAGACGAACTTAATTGAATTCCCAAACCGTTATTCTCTTTTGTTCCGTCTATCCACTCCTCGACTACTGAAGTTATGTTGACCTCTAAGTCTTCGTCGCCAGCGTCAAAATAGGTATTATACTTTGGAGATGCATGATAATCGCCACCTTGGGTGTTCCATGAGGTCGATAGTGAGGAAGATTCCCAATTTGCGACGCCTAAGTCGGAATACTCTTCCATATCAAGCCCATTTCCTTCTGCCCAAGCACTAGACACTGCTTGTACCGTTAAGTAGTAGCCAACTGGCGTGGTGAATGAATGAGGGGTATTGGACATTTTAAGGAAGTAAGAGACAGCGCCGCTTGCGGGAACTTCAGCTGCATTACGTGCATCAATTATCTCGTTGACAGGAAATTCTATCAACACTCTCGATAACTCTACCGATGCTGTTGATGCTTGAGCATATATAGAAAAAACCTCTAATACATCTGAGGCTCCCATGTTTGATTTTGTAGCTCTTGTGGTCAAATTACCAAAATAAGCATTAGTTATTGTGGTATCCTTACTAGCTACCCATCTCTTAATAGTCATTATTTTACGCTCCCTTTGATATCGTTATCTGGATACTTGATCTCGAATACAGCGTTAATCGGCATCTCGATATACCTACCATCGGGTGAAGTGTTTTCTTCTATATTGAATCGAATATTTGAATATAAGCCCCCGTTCTTTATTTTCACACTGACTCTCGTAACATCGACAACCCCATTGACTTCGCGTAGCGAGGCATGAACATCCGAGAAGAAAAAAGCTTCTCCTACATCTCTGACCCTTGTGAATTCCTTTTGAAGTGCTGCTGTGCACTCCGAGAGAATATCAAATTTGTCCCTTTCTAAGTCCCCTATGACTTCATAATCTATTGCGAAGTTGATCAATTTGACATCGAGGATATCAAGCGTATCATTTATCATCTTGTTTTTGTTCAGCCACATCTTGAGATTTTCTTTAATAGTTGAATTTGTGGCAATCAACTTACCGCCTTCGTTTTCAGAGATAACATAAATATTCAAATTTCTCTTAAACGAATCGCTGTCTCTCACCACATTAACTTTCTTTAATGAACCATACATTGGCGGCATTTGATAAATTAACGCTATATAATCTTCTCTCGTTACGGCTCTATTTTGCGATGAGAAGGAGTTAAATACTCTGGTCTTTAACTCCTCTACACTAGGTGTGCTAACGTCCCCTATTATCGCTTCTTCGTTAGTAGATTCTAAGGAATTCCTTACAAAAGTTATCGAGCTGGCATTTAGCGTGGTGACGTCAGTAAACTCCAGAATTGGAGTCACGACATTTGTTAAAGTGTCTACACCGGCATTAACATTATCAACAGAATTGACCCGTACCTCTACCCGAAGAACAGTGTCAGCCGGAACTATTCCAAATTTGTCAGTGGAAATCAAACTAGTTGGGTCAAATGAAGTATCTGAAATATACGTTTTGCCGTGTTGTTGCAAGATGACATTGCTAGGATCAGCGACCTTATCCGCTGTAGTATCCGCTGAATCTGAGCCGTGCCCAAACTGTAAAAGAACACTTCGACCATCACGCTCTACAACAAAGCGGCGAGGTACTGTGAACGGTCTCAAAAGAGCCGTTGCATCCTGAGCCGTCGTAGTTCTATTTGCGACCGGTCTATACACTACGTCCTGTGACAGATAATCAACCTCATAATACTTATGCCCTTCTTCATCCTCTACATTGATTATTTCTGCTATATTTGAAATTTCAATTGGCAATTTTAAGAATCTTGTAAAAGAACCTACGGTTATGAACGTTTCTTCTGTCTTACCTGAGACGACTCTTCCATAGCCACGAATAGCATAAGATGTCGGCACACCAGTATCGTCATTGACCTGGGCAACCACTATCTCATTATTAGCGCCACTAAAGATAACATCTTCTGTGAGCGTAAATATATTACCGTTTCTTGCTGATAAAATAGAACCGCTCTTGAGGATCGGTATATAACGTGGGTCCGGTCCAAGTCCGTTGACATTTGATGGAACCATGATAAAGAATGTCGCAATTCCGTAGGATGAGGGATTCTCCCGCGCCCTATAACCCATCTGCTTAGCTAATTTATTGATGTTTTCATATTCATTAGCGGTTGTCAGAAAAGATTCATTCGCTTGGTAATCAACCATAAATGATAACTGATCGCCTATATAAGCAACAGCGTCCATCATTAGCGAACCGAAGCCAGCCTCATTAAAGTCCTTAAAAGTATCAGGGTAATATCTCTTGGCGTGTGCCACTAGCTCTGATTTTATAGATGCAAAATCACGCGAACTATAAGAAATTGGTACATTATTTTTGCTCATTTATTGTCCCCTGCTATAAAATAGGCTTTTTTATCGACAGCTCAAGCGTATCCTCAATGTCGAGCGGGACAACGACATAAAAAATGCGAACCCCAATCATCTGTTCGTTATTAGTACCTGGCGCAATATCAATATCTTGCAATTCTATGAACGGCATATATTCGTTCACCTGGCTACCTATACTTTCTTCTATTTCCCCGAAAACATCATCAATACTTGGCTCAAAAAGAAACCTCTGGATGCCGACACCAAAATTGGAATCCATTGGGCGCTCACCAGGTACGGTAAGTAGAATATTCTTTAAGTTCTGTTTCACTAATTCTCTGTATCCCTTTATTAATGAAAAGTCTCCTTCGTCACCTATATTGAGCGGTAGTTTTGGTGTAATTCCAGTTGCCATAGTATAATTATCCCCCACTCTTCTTTTTGTCATCCTGACATACAAACTTCTCCTTACCAGAGAGATTTATATTATATTCTCTCTTAATTTCTTCCGAGACATCAGATTTAGCATAAATCGATTGGAAATATGGCATTTGATATAACAGCGGCTCTAAGTACATCATTTGCATAGCACCTAAAGAATAATTAATCGGAGGACCGCACAAGAAATAAGGAACACTAAGACCAAAAACATTTATTGGTAGTAGTGCAGGAGACACTATATTGAATGGTAGATTGATTGACTCTCCTGGGTAGACTGGTACAGAATCCACGATATCGAATTCTGGATTTAGATCTCCGAGTCCTAATGTACCAAAGGTGACTTTCTCGAGTGCTGAGCTTGCGGCGGCACTAAAGTCAAGTGCGCTTGGTTCGCCGCCGGGCACCCTAATCCCCTTTTTTCCGATACCAGATTTAATAATAATATCACCACGCTCATTAGTTTTAATAATAGGCTGATTGTTGGCATCCAATACTGGTGCGCCAGAAGCGTCTAATTCTACTTCCATCACTTTTGTAAAGGAAGTTATCGGGGCACCAGGCAACAAATCTTCTTTAACTTTCCTCTTGGTGGAGACGGTTACTGTACCATCTTGCCCCAGCGTCTCTTCTGTTGTCTCCTCGACAGCCTCAGACTTTACTAAAAGCTCACCAGTCGTAGCGTCTTGCGTGAAGATATTGGTTGTTGCTATTGCTTCTTCCGAGAAATTTAGCTCACTACTGCTCCCTTCGATTCTTATTTGTCCACTCGCTTTTTCTACCTTCGGGGCAAAGTACCCTGCTGCGGCTGCTGTAATTATTTTAGATGAGATAGCTACATTAGGGTCTAATAGTTCAGCAATGCCCTTGAAGATTAGGATAGGGGTAATAGAAGCCAGATACAAGGCGTCAGGACCGGCGGGACCAGCGGGACTGCCTATTCTATTAAATTGGGCTTGGTACTCTGTTGCATTTTTAGTTGCAGCTAAGTCAGAACGAAATGTGTAATTGCCTAAATTTTTCATCGTTTCAAACAATTTTCTCATTTCTAGTTTTGTTCCTTCAAACAAAAACTTCATCTCCTCTCCATTAACCGCAAAGGTACTATGAATTGCCATCAGTGAAGCGAGCCTCTCTACGAGTAAGCTGTGCTTCATCAATAATTTATAATCTACATCGCCTGCTATCTCAGTTAATAGCTGCTGTTCATACTTAGCTTCATACATATTAATGATTTCATTATCGACTTCTCTCAATCTTCCTACATCTTTCACTTCTGTCTCTGCTTGGGCAATAATAAACGAATTAAATTGTTTATATTTATTTCCCTCTTCTTCCGTGGCAATTACCGGCTCTGGTGGTAAATTATTTAACACCTTCTCGGTAAAGTAAAAAGACTTCTCTCGTTCTATCAATTCGGCGTTAAGCTCTCTCAACTCCCCGTTAAAATTCATTTTTCTGTAGTATGGGTTATTGACTGAAATATCAGTAACCTCGCTACCAAATTCTGCGCTTATGTAAACTAAGCGTAACCCAAACTTCCATGCACCAAAAGTATCACTTTTTTTAAGTCCCGCCAGGGAAGGCTCCTTAATGACACTGCTGATGAATTCCTCCCAGTTGTTCAGACTAACAACGTTGTTCAAGAAGGGAGACGATTGTAGCCTCTTCAGCTCAATATCCCTGGAAGAAGGCACTCTTATATATCTCTCTAATATAAATCTGCCCTTAGTGAAATCTTTCCCTAAAAACCTCTGATTATTCGAAGTCAAGTCGGTAGAATTAAAGGAGTCACTTTCAGAAAAATTCGAATAACTTTCCACTATATCAAGAGATTCTATAAATGAACGTTCTAATTTTATGTCGGAATCAACCTTGCTTCCGACAAGCGTTGACATCTTTTTGAGTACTGATTTAAGAATTACTTTCGTTAAGTTTTTGAGTTCTTCCGGTAAGCTTTTAATAACTGTTGCTCTGGTTTTGCTTTCGAGAGACGAATCACTCGAGCTTCCCTGGGTGTCAATCAGAGCTGTTGATGTATCTTCCTTGAGTGCTATCGAGGGTAGTTGCAAGCTATTGTCTGCCAACAGGTTATTATAGGCTAACAGCAATTCTTCTTCAAAAGCGCCCCAAAAACCTAGGCGTCCTATATCTTCACGGATGCGGAATGAAATATAGTCCACTAAAAGTTCATCTTCTGCAAAGCTCTCTGAATATCCAAAGTCGTCGAGGACGAAAAGGGAGCGAAAAACATACTCCACAACATAAAGGCGAATTAAAGTTAAAACAACCCCGGTGAACCCTGCTGCATTAATCGGTTTTCTCGTGGGAGTGGCTCCGTCGAAACTACTGCCCTCTTCACACTCTTTATCAAACTGCTCCTTCACGAGCCCCTTTATAAACTCTAGGTCAAGTAAGTGTGGGTCTGCATTGCATGCAGCCTGTTCGTCCGTTGGTGTTGGAGAAAAACTCACCAAATTTAAAACTATAAGCTGGGAAGCCTCCCCCTGTGCAGAGACATTCATTTCTGCTCCAAGATTTTTTAAACTCTTATTCGGTATCTTTTTTAATAACCTATTCTTAGCAAAAGAGCTGCTAGCATCGTATAAAAAATCTTTTATAAAGGTGTCATACTCTTTGCCGAACGCATCTTTGAATAGCTGTAATTGCTGTTCACTTCTCGCATCCAATGCCACTTTCATCTTATCCAATAGTAAAGATGAAAAAACTTCTTTTCTCGTAGGGAGGGTGCTACTATCAGTCAGTTCTTCTAATCGCCCCATTAGTTCTGGTTCTAATGAGCTGATAAAATCTTTTGTGAAATTATAATTTTCAAAAAAGGGTACACTACCATATAATTTTGATGGGATATTTCCCGAACTCTTTATTCTCAAAGTATATCTTTTGTCTTCTTCAGCATAGTTCATCAGCCATCGCGGGGGTGGCGTCTTAACAGAGATATAGTCATCTACCGGACTTGCCGTCTTCAAATTACCTATGATATCCAGGGAGAACTTACCGTCCCTATCGGTTATTTTAACGTCCTTTTGTTCTATTTTTATCCCACTCTTGAAAAGCCCAGCTGTTTCGCGAACCACGTCCTCCACCTCTATTGGTTCTCCATCAGTATATGGGAAACTAGGGGTTACCGCGCCATCACCAGCTTCGGTACCGTCTTCTGAACCATCTTCTTTCAGTGGTACAAAACCATCATTGATGAGTCTTCGGAACTCTGGATTTACCTTTTTCTTCGCTGATGGGTTAAAATCTGACAACCCACCTAGGAAATCCGTGAAAGAGCCGAAAGGATCACTTCCGTTCGAATCATTAAAAACTGGAAAGTCGCTATCTGCACTTATAGTCCTGGCTATTTTTTTCGTCTTCTTTCTAAAGGACGAAATAGCATCTACAAGTTTTGGTATTTCGCGATCAAACGACATCTTAATCGGATCAAACATAACACTGACAGTTGCTTCTATTTGGTCTTCTATTATTGCTGGTCTTGTACCGTCTGACTGTTTGCCTGTGCCACAACGAATGCTCTCTATTATTTCTCCTGGAGTAAAATCACCACCGCTTGCCAATATTGCTCCTAGATCATTGAATCTATCCTTGCGAATATCAATAATATCATCCAATTTAGCTTTAGCTTCCTCGGGGCTGAGACCGCCGTTAATTAAAATTTCCCCTCGTAAGGCTATTCTGTCATCATCTTCAGGACAATATTTTCTTGGTATTTCTCTCTGCCCGCTATCTCCAGCCAATATAATCACTTGGTCTTTCAGTCTATCCAATCCTGTTGTTTCGCCCAAGATGGCTACTAAGTTGGCTGGGTCGCCCAAATCATTCAGTTCAGGATGACGTACTCTTGTTACTTCTCTTGCTAAATCGGACACTCTCTTGGTGGGGGTGCCTGCTAATAGTTCTAGCATCTCACCAGGAGACAACAAAGAAGTAATATCTTCGATCATGGAACTCAGTGCATTACTGAGGGCTTCGGAACCAGCCGTAAATGACGGCAAAGTGCTCGAATTGTCCACTACTGTAATAATTTGATCGTCCGACACTCTCTCGATCGTAAATCTTGTACCATCATCTGATAATTCGAAGCGACCGATTTCTTCTAGTATTTGATTTAATGAATCCGAGCCATCGCCTCTAAAGTTTATTAGTTCCGCAATGTCGAAATCGGCACGTAGCATGCTTTCTAGGAGCACTTTTGCGGATGTCTTATCGAGGTTGCCATCTTTAAGTGCTGCGGCGAGTCCAGAGACGCCCCCTAGAACGTCTATTTCGCTCCCGATAGTGGCTGACCCACCAGCGAATGATGCGCCGCTTGTGAGGCGTGTAGATGAGATGTTCTCTAACATTCTTCCGCTTCTATTGCTAAAATTTTCCCATCGGCGACCGAGGGAATCAGCTAAAGCGCCGGACGTAAATAAAGCGGTTAAATCTTTATCGCTCGTATTAGGTCCATATTGCCCCTGTAGGGCGGAAGAGATAAAAGAATCGAGTGTACCACAAGAAGTGAGATCATCCATTATGCCAGTAATCATAGTCTTGATTGATTCAACCAACGACTCCAATATTGCATTCTCCAATTCAAATGAAACAGATGCATAAAGATCAACTATCGGTAAGTCGTCGGGCAAGTCGACAGTTGGTATCTCCGCGCCTGTTGAGATAAAACTAGCAATATCGCAAATAGCTTCTAGATCTATGAATTTTTCTATAGCATCGAGCACATTATCTATTGTCAGTTCGGCATCTTTGTTTTGCTCGCGTAATTTTTGAATCTCCGCATTGACCAAATCAACAACTTGGGGTTGACCTGGAAAAGCAATTGCTATACGCTCTTGCAGGCTGTCAACTCTCAGACCTCTCAAGATATCCTTGCAACCAAGAGGCGGTATTATACATTCTGCCGCCGATTTAACCAAGCAACTAAGGTTGAACTTATCGAATAACTCACTATAACATCTATTAAGTATAGCGACTGGGTCTCCTACAACCCCCTGTATTTCTGTTTTTATCTTATCTGGGTTAGCCAAGATTTCGCTGCCTGCATTATTTAGCTCGAACCCCTCCGATCTGATCTTGCTCACATTTAATTTAAACCTAGCTGATGCGAGTTCACGGTCTTCTTGTTCCAATTCCTGAAGTGTTTTTATTGAATTATTGTCATACCTTTTCGAGATGTTCTTCATGTCACTCGGTAGGAGAGGCACCCGGGTCGGGATTATTTCAGCATCTGGATAAAAATATTCCTTGGCGAAATCGCTCCAGGACGCCACGGAGCTTATCGAAGCTATAGCTGTCCTCTTCGAGCCCTCACCACAGCTAAGGCTCGGCGAGGTTATACTACTAAAAGATTCTCTTATCCTAGCTGTAATATTTTTAATATCCGAAATGATGTTCAGTGTAGTGGGTTCAAAAGTATCATTCTCTAACGACAACACAGTGTACCTGTCTTGTGACCCTCCGTTCGCAAGGAGCCTTATGAAGCTAATCCTTCGATAGCCTTCAGTGAAAGCTAATTCAACGTGGGAATATTTTTCAATTCCTAAATATTCATTACCGAAAACGTCTTCAATTGCACCATCTTCTGTGTATTTTTTTAAAATAGTGCCCAAATTACCAAGGAAAGCATTCAGTAGGTTTGCTTCCCTGACGAAACTCTTGCCAGTTATTTGCATACCGGCTTCTTTTTGCTCTTGAGAATACTTCTCAAGGAGGCGGGCAACCTTCAATATGTTGCCATTAATGGAGGATAATTCTATTACAAAGTTTGTTTTCATTTTTTTAATTTACACTGTTATAACGACTGTTAATATATTTCTTCCCAGTTGTTCTTAAGTATGAGTTCTTGTAAGCTGCTAGATTTGCTTTAAATTTTTGCAATCCAATAACACAATCTTGCAACTGGTTCATTTGTGTTTCCGTGGCGGCAGTACCTAAAACAGCAGATGGCGTTGTGGGATTACCAAAGAATGGTGAAACATGGAAATGACTGCCTGCTGCTGTATTAAATTTCATCTGTGCTTGCATAAAAGTCGATAATATGCCACTAAGACTTTCCACATGCTTTAGGAGTCTTTCAAGTGCAATTGTCAAATTTTCTCCTTTTGGGATGGGCTGAAGTTCTTCAGCCCTATTTCCCGCAATCAGATCGATGCCAAGCGTAGTATCGACCTTACCCCCTTGAGAATTCAATGCGTCTGTGCCTGTAACAAGTTTAATGCCTTCCCTAGCTATCAATCTTACCGCGTCTGCCTTAATGGCGATGGCTGATTTCGCTAGAGAATTGCCAACTTTTCCTGCGACAAGGTTAAAATTATTGTCAATATCACTTTTCTGGCTTATAAGAATCCTTGCTGCATCTTTATAGAAATCAGGATCAACATATGCATCACTCCTGGGACTAGCTGACATTCTGCCAACAACTATATCAATCGAGCCGCATTGAGTATCACCAATACCTCCATAACCAGACATCCTGCTAGCTGGTCTATCTCGCCCCATGATTATCCATGTATTGTTTTGCCCCTCAAAAACTTTTTCATTCTTTGCTTTAATAAATTTTGGAATTGCTTCTAGGAGATGATCCCCGCCAATACCGCTTGCATGAGCGATGATATCATCAGGGGCATCATTGATGCTTGAAAGTGAGGCTTCATCTAACCCTTGCTTATCAACATTCTTTTTAACCATTACATAAGTCCTGCCTTAGAAGCTAAATCTTTTGAAAACTCGTAGTGCCATGGTTCTTGTGGGTTAAAATTCTTCCCAGCCCATACCCAGCCAAATCTAACAGAGTTTTCCCTCAGCCAGTTCCACAATAGATTCCCTCTCCTCTTCTGGACTCTATTGAAATCGATTGCTTCGCCTAAAGAATGCTTCCCCGGTCCAGGTGGTGCGGCTGGAGATGGCTTTTTATCGGCTGGTGAGCCTAGCTTCTTCCACTCTTTCACGCAAGCTTTATACTTTTCGTAATAGCATGCCTGTTTTGCGAAGGATCTGTATCCATCGTTAATGTATTGTCTTACATCTTTTGGCTCAAGATTGTTCTCCTCTATGAATGCTGCTTCCATGGCTTTTAAAGTATTCTCGAGATCGGCTCTGGCTAGTCTCACTTTGCCATTTCTGTTCACCCAGCGATTCATCTGAGCGGTACCTAGCTCCACAAAATCACCACGCGGGCTGCCCGGACTGGCTGCAGTTAATAGATACTGCCCCTGAGAGTTTCCGTACCCGCTACATGAGGGGGAGTTGGTTATAGGATCTGCTACATTGTTGCATTTTATTAATTTGCCACCAATCTTGCCAGTGGGATTGTAACGTGGCTTATGTATTGGCACTTTGCCGGGAAACAGCCCGAGCCCGCCTGTGTTGACGGTTTGCACTATTTTTTTTGCACTAGTGCCAGAGCGGCTATTGAAGCCGCCGTCGTATTGCTTGTTCATCACTGGACCGAGGTAAACCGGGAACTCGAAATTCTCTCTATCACCATAATCAACCCAAACAACTTCACCAGGTGAGGGTGCATTGAGACCTTCTTCTTTTGCAATGAAAACTGGATATAGAACAACAAGCGATTCTGGTGCTTCTGGACCATAATCAATAGGGTCCGGCAAATTGGCATGTATTTCTGGTATTCTGACGCGAACCTTGACAATATCGGGCTTATCTTCTCCACTATTAAAGAGGGTATCGATCCAGCTGTTACCAGCCCCCGGCTGTTTCTCAACCCTGATCACAACACCCTTCAGAGCACCAACCATTTTTTTCATGAAGCGAGGGGTTCTTGTTTCTTCAGCGACCAAAGCTAGGGCATCTGCGCCAGAAAGAAGAGAAGGATCTAACGTCCTTCCTTTCTGTGGGTGCCCTGCTGCGTTTAATTCACCATATTTATATCGCTTGCTCATTTACTTTTTCTCTCTTTTAGACCTTCCTTTTTCTCTCTTCTTGATCCTCTTCTTCTATTGCGTCATACATGCTGTCTCTATCTTCAGAAGATAGGTCGCCAAAATCGCCTGAATCCGTACTTTTTCTTAACTGCTCTACAACTTTTATTAGCTGTTCATTTGCTCGCTGTCTAAGTTCCAAGTATTTGGCTGATATCATCCCATACTCTTTGTGCCTCTCTGGGTTGGCGGCAATGTAAAGGGAAACATCGTCAAGCATTGCGCTTGTGTCTTTTCTATCTTTTTTTATATTCTCTATCACTTCGTCTACGACGCTTTTAACATCCATCTTACCTCACTCCATTTTATTTCTTTAAATAGTATTGTTTCTAAAATTTATTTACTTTCATACTCAGCTGAGTTCCAATCCTTCTTGAAAGATTTGTATTTTGCCCTTATCCTGTTCAAATTATTGACTACCTGCTTAGTATTTAAGCCAGTCATCTCTCGTATGTATAAATATATAGCTTTTTTATTAAATATTTCTATATCTTCTGGATTGGCTAGCAAGACGCATGCGGCTTCCAACACCTTTTTTTCGTTCTCTTTGAGATCCATTGCGCGCCATTGATTTATCTCTGACCACAAAGACTGCCAAAACTCTTGCCCTTCCCTTATTTCTTCATAATCATTTTCTACAGATAAATTCTGAAAGTCAGATTCTTTCGTAATGTCTTCATGTAAGATTTCCCTCTTATTCTGTTTAGCCACTTTTTTTGTCTTATGAATAAACCAATTCTTTGTGATTACACTAAAATATGAGAATGCCTTAGAACCCTTTTCTGGATCGAATTTCTCCAAAATAGTAGTCAGCCACACTTTACACTCACTCTTATATTCGTCTATGTTAGGCAGAGAAGTGAACTTGTACGTAAAAACAATCTTGTCAACCATTTCATTAAAGGTGGGTCCGATAAATTCTCGGTACAAAATCTCACGCTCTGGTCGATCGCTTATAGAAGCATATCTCACAATTGCGTCTTGGTGCACCTGAGTAAAATATATGCGTCCTGAACCGCGCTTTTTTCTCTTGGCATATGTAAGTTTCTTCTTTTTTTTATCAATTTTATTTGATGAGCCCAAATTCATGTTTTTCTCCTTTCCAGCTATAATCATTCTCGCTAGTTATTTCGTTGTCTCTTGCACCTTGCTCGTCATATTCTTCGTCATTATATTCTTCGTCAGTAAACAAAATTGAAGTTGTTTTTTCGAACTCCTTAATATATCTACCAACTGTTTTGGAGTGCCTTAGAAGATTTTTTAACGTCTCGTCACCATAGAATGTTTCGAGTCCATATATTATTTCTAAGTGTCCGTCAAATTCTTTAACCACTTCACTAAGCGCCTTTATTTCTCTTTCTACGTATATTAAATCGCCGATAAGTCGGCGATTATGCCACAATAACAGACCACATGCGACCGTCAGCATGACCGACACAGTAACCAGTGCTAACATTAAATAAGACATTTTACCACTCTCTTTCTGCTAAATGTTTTTTCTCCTGTGCAACTTCTTCTCTCGCTTCTTCTATCGAAGATTCTACGATTGCGCCTGCCTTCTTTGGACCAGCTTTCTTAGAAGCAGTCAGTAAAGAAGGCAGGCGCACTAGAGTTTGCGTATCGCATACCTCGCACTCACTCAGTTTTTCACTCATCCGATGTACTACCTCGAAGGAATTTCCGCATATACAGCATTCATAGGAATATATGGGCATCAGTTATTCTCAAAGAGTTCTAGCTGTTCTGCAACATCAAGATCATCCATTGAATTATCTTGATGCACAAGTGGAGGGTTTTGTACAACTAATTCACCATCTTTTAGCACAAAATCAAAACCTTTTAATACCGGTACAATATCTGACTCTTCCATTATGCTTTTCTGTAAAGCGAGCATAAGTGCCCCTAGTGATTGATCACTCAATTTCATTATTTTCATTTTCACCTCTTAGTGTAGCTTATCTGCTTTCTTATCGTAACATATCTATTTTTTTATTTTAATACCATTACTGTAATAACTTTTAAATTCGTCACACTGGTCTGTACATATAGCGATACAACTATTGTATCGTTCGTGAGGAACATCGAGTGCAACTGCCACAGTATTCTTGTCTAACTTTTCATTAATGCCAGGAAAAGCCCAGATGAAGCCGTGTGATGTTAAAGTAAAATCATCATCTTGATGCCAAAAACAATTAATTGTTCCGTCTTTTAACATCCTAGTTAATCCTACATGGTTCTTAGCGTGGCACCAAAAACCAGGCGTGCGTAAAAATGCTTCTGTGATGGGATAAGCCGGATAATCATGTCCAAGCATGTAACCTTCCTCCTCATCCCACCAAACATCTATTTCTACATCATAACCCTTCGCTAATGCGCTCATAATATAAGCTGGAGAATTTTCTAATCTTGATGTGGCTCCACTAGTGTTGCCTCGGTGCGCAATAAGTTTCATTACCATCTAAAACCCTCCTTATAATAATCAACAATTATGGCAATCTCTTCATCGAATATTTTATGCGGTGTCCATCCGAGGGCGCGTAATTTTGAGTCATCTACTGAATATCTTATATCTTGTCCTGGTCTATTGAATTCACCGGTTGTAAGGCTTCTAAAGTGTTCCTCAGACCACCCTCGTGAGATCTCCTCTCCTATATAACTGTTGACTATTTTCCTTACAACTTCTTTATTTTTCTGTTCTTCCCCTCCGATGTTATACACCTCCGCACAAGTTTCTTGTGTATTCGTATTGTCGACTATTGTCATAAGTGCATTGACTGTATCTTCGACATGGAGCCAGCTTCTAATCGGTTCGCCGCCATTATGGAGCGGTATCTTCTTTCCTTTATTAAAGCTTAGAATCTTGACAACCATCGGAATTAACTTTTCAAAATATTGGTGAGTGCCATAGTTGTTGGTCGGTCTTACTATAATATAATCCAAGCCGTTGGTGCGAGACCAAGCTTTAATCAGCATATCTCCTGCTGCCTTTGTGGCGGAATATGGATTACTAGGCTCGAGAGGGGATGATTCCGTAAAAGTACCATGTTCAAGATCTCCGTAAACTTCATCCGTACTAAGATGAATAAGAAGTGGCTTACCATAATAATTTAGGGGTTTGGCTTTAATTAGCTCTAGTAGATTCCTGACTCCATCGACATTGGTTTTCACAAATTTGCTGCTACAAACAATACTATTACCTACATGTGACTCAGCCGCTAAGTTGAATAACAAATTACAGTCTGGTAAAATCTTCAAGTCACATATATCTTCTTCAATTAGTTCAAAGTCACGATGCTTCTGTTCAAATATTGTATTTTGGTCTGCTGCATAAGTTTTCTTATCGACTCCATACACTTTCCAGCCTTTTTCTAGGCATGCCTTCGTTAAATGCTGCCCGATAAATCCCAGGCAGCCAGTGATAACAACTATCTTTTTATCCATTTTTGTTCCCATACTTTTTTAAGAATATTTCAAGATCCTCTGGTGTCCCAATTCCCCACATCTTTTCTACAGGAAAAATCTTAACTCTTTTGCCATCGTTAAGTGCTTCATTGAATACTGGACAGACATAAAATTCATCATTAACGCGGATATCATTATTAACCATTTGTTCGGCATATTTTACAAAATCAGAGCCTTTGGACCAATAATAGACACCAGCTGTGGCAATATTGCTAATCGGTTTCTTTTCGGCAACCTCCTCCACGAACCCATCTTTTCCTAATTTAGCGAAGCTCCACTTAGGGTCGGTTGCAGTGAAAGTCACTAGACCACCGTCTACTTCCCCCGCCATCATAGAATACATAAATTCATTACTATCCCATTCTAAAAATTGGTCTGAATTGGCGAACAAGAGAGGTTCACTGTTATCAATGAGGTCTCTCGCTAACAAGGCAGTACAAGCCGCTCCTTCGGTCAATCCGTCAACCTGAACAATATCACACCCGGGTGAAATAAGGTTCAAGAGTGTCTTGAGATGGTATTTCTCGTAATGTTCTTTCTGGACCACAAAAATGTACTGTGCATCAATATTTAAATTTTCCACAACAGTTTGAATCATGGGCTTTCCGTTGACCTCTATAAGCGGTTTTGGGAGTAGGAATCCGTCTTTCTGAAATCTAGTACCTGCGCCTGCCATCGGAATGAGCACCTTCATTTTTCCTCCTCGCCACTTCAATTTCACTTTCTCCTCATGCTTATTGGCGTTTTCGATATAACTCCTAATTTTGTCCTCAGTCACGTCGCTCGTATCACTTACTGGGCAGAGGTACGCACCTGATTCAATAGCCGATCGTCGCCCGACGTAAGAGTCTTCTACGACTAGTGTCTCCTGAGGAGAAGTGCCAGCATGAACCATACATTTCAAATAAATTTCCGGGTTTGGTTTAGGGCGAGACACATCCTCATTAGAATAATATTCATCAATAAATTCCATGAGACCTCGCCTCAATAACATCATCTTGATTGTCTTCTTGACAGAGTTAGAGGCAACATAAATAAGATACCCATCATCCTTTAAACTCTTGAGGATGGTTCTCATCCCGTAATCTGTCGTCATATTATCGATGAGTGAGATGGTCTTTTGCTGTTTTACTACCCAAATCTCATCGTGCTTATCGACGGAAAGTCTCATATTATGTGTAAGCATTGCAAGCTTTTTTCTTGTAGGTAGACCGTCATATGTCGATAAGTGTTCATCATGACTTATAAGGAATTCTTCCCCTACTACTTCTTTAAGAGCTTCATTCAATGCCATGTAGTGCAGTTCTCTACATGGCACCAGGACGCCATCCAGATCGAAAACAATCAATTTAATCATATTTCTGGCTCCTCCTTGAGGCAGTTTCCCTCGATATAAATTTTCACTGTTCATATTGTCCCCCTTAAAGATTTATCGATTTCGTATTCTTTAAATAATTCTTCTAACTCAGAGCTGTATTCTGACGTATTCCATTTACCTTTATTTATTGCGGTAGCAATATATGGATAAACAAGAGAATCCCAGTGATGACGCCCTCGCTGCTGTTCGCCGTTATAACAATAGACCCCCTTTATACCAAGTTTCCGACATTCTTCTTGCTGAGCTACTTCTTCCAGCTCCCAAATTCCTTTATTGCTTAGGTGATAGAAAATTTTTCTCAAACTAGCGGTCCTCCAGATTGTTGGCTGTATAGCTAGAAGCCACTTCTTTGAATGAAACAACTCATCGTGTTTATCGCAGGGTTCATCATCAATGTCACCCCCTTTTATTAATTTAATGAAATCCAATTCCTCATCTCTTTTTATGGCTTTCAAGTAGTTCTCGAGTCTACCTTTATCTGGTTTGTCATATAAAATCATGTCTTCATGTTGTATAATGAGATATTCTTCAGTTATATCTTCGAGACAATGATTTATACGGTCAGAATACAACTCTTGATCATATTCCACAATCTTGTAATCTAACGGTATCTTCTTGGCATCGCCTGCACTCATCTCACAATTCACAAACATATATTTAATAAATGTAAGCGGTAACAATATTCCAACTCTGTCAAAAAATGCTTCCCAAAGGTCGCTATAATCAGTATGACTGTATAGTATAAACGCTACTTCCTTCATATAAACTTCGATACCTCATAGAGTTTCATTTCCCTAATTATCCACTTGTAAAGAAGGTGATTATTGACGCATTGCCATCTAGGGTATTTCATAAGCTTACCACCTTTTTTAATACATTTTAACTTCTCGTTCGTAAATTGTGCGGGATCTGTTGACGAAAGATTATCAATTTTCCTGGAATCAAACCACCCCCCTGTCACACTTGCCTCATAAGCACTGTTCGCTCGAAAACAATCGATGGCATATGTAAATGCTTCCTTTAAAATTATCATATTTGATTGGGATGAAAAAAACCATTGGTCAGCATACCCGGCATTCAGTTGATCCCACATAGCACTATAAAAGTAGTTCATATCTAAGTTAGGGTCAAAATTCATAGTTGAGACGTGATACTTCCTTTTCTGCTGTTTATCTCGCTGTCCAAGATCAAATCTTGCGGTAATCACACATTCATAGTCACCTTTGGTGCTCAAATTTATAGCTTTTTCACGCGAATATAAGAAACTCAAAGTACTTTCTATGTTACAAGCAGCAAACTTTGACTGAGAGCGATTAAAACCTTCATCAAAGTGTTCCTGAGTAATTCCCTCCTTAGCCATCATAATCGAAAAGTCCACTTGATTCTCTGTGATTATTTCCTTCGGAGAATATAGTTCAATCAATTGTTGTCTTCGGGTAGGCTCCCAACTATGAATAAAAACATCAGTCTCAAAATCAGTACGGGAAAGGATCGTATCCCTTATATATTCGAACCCTTCTGTGCCAGAGTTTATATTCGCTCGATTATTATAATAACCGTGAAGACAAAGTGCTACCTTCTTCACGAAACCACTTCATAATGCTTAAAGAAAGAAAATTCATTTAACTTCTTGTAGTAAGGCTTCTCTGGTAAATCTGAATTTTCTTTTTTGATATCTTGCATCAAAGCGAGACCGTGGGCGGCTTGCTGTGGTGTCATGTACATATTCCAGCCCATCATGTCGATATCATCTTCATGGTAGCTAACTCCTTCAGTTCTGCCCTCATAACGAGCTTTTTTGAACCATTCAGCTGCTTCCCTGTGTTGTGTGAGTATCATTCCACCTTTGCCCAACTTTAAATGCTTTTTGATGTGAAATGAGAGGCAAACGTGATGCTCTTCTACGTACATGTGACTAGTAAATCTTTTAGCTGCGTCGATTATATTAGTATTTTCTAGGAGATACACGCCTTTCCACTTATAATCTCGGAAAACTAATTTTCCGCCAGCTCGTAAAATAGACTGAGGTACCGATAGGTATGTTTCTAATGGGATAACTACAGTTCTGTTGACTATGTTCTCATACATACACGCAAGAAAGATTGCGTTAGTACAGGAATCTACGGCGACGGCATATGGAGCGCCAGTGTATTTAGCTACTTCTTCTTCGAATTGTTTAACTATTTCATATGGATTTTTACTCATTCCTGCTCCAAGAGGTAATATCTCTTCTTAAAACCGCACTTTTCAAAAAGTGCGAGACTTGCTTTATTTTCTATCTTTATCTTTGCAACTGAATTTGGGTACTTCTTTATGATGTGGCGCAACATCCTTGTGCCGACACCATTTTTATGGAATTGAGGACTCACGCAGATCGATATATCCATTTGTTCATCAACCCTGATATAACCGACCGGAATCTGTTCAGAAATACAAATATCGAACATATGACCATTCTTGCACATATAGTCATCGTGTTCCTCCGCAGTTATCTCATGAGTGTTGATGAAACCATTATTTACCGCTGGATTGTTTCTTAATTTCCGTATAAATGACCAATATCTTGGCTCATTTGTGACAATTTCTAATTCCATACGCATTCCTTTAAAATCTCAGTGTTACCGCTATTTTTCCAATATCCTTTAAGATAATTTCTTGCTATTGGCAATTTTAAATAAGGATTCAATGTAGTGCCAATATCAATATATGTATTATCCTTGTGTAACGGGAAAAGATGACCAATCAGTAAGTTTGAAAGTGATGCTGCTGCAAATAAGAAAATTGAATCTTGCGTTTTGTTCTCAGTAATAAACCCACTTATATCCTCTAAAAGCCCGACATCGTTAATCATTGCGTTTGCACCAATCCTCCAGTCTTTTTTTACAGAGAACGGCAAGTCGCCTAATTCGGCTTTTTCGTTACACACAATATAAATGTCCTTATCTCTCAGCAACGGAAGCATATTATTCAAGAAGTATGGATAATTCGAGTTCACCAATAAATTAGCCCATGTCAGATGCTCATCATCACCCCCACGCAACTTTTTCATCCACTCGTTTTGTTCCATTCCGACACAGCAAGGGCAACTGAGACCAACATAATAATTTTCCTGCTTATGTTGGTATGCTTTTATGAGATTTTCTCGGAAACTCGAATGCTTGTTTGGGTCAAATTCCTTATGGTCTGTAACATTGTATCCTATCCCGGCGTGCACTCCGTTCACCGTTGTCCTGTCGGAAGCCAGTTTTAGATGCTTGTTTTGCATCACAATCATCTCACCATCCGAATAACGAGAAAAGGCAAAGTTTTCGCCACTCTTCATTTTATTGAGTAGTGTATAGAAATGTTCTCTAAATTTTTTTGATTTCATTTACAACCTTCACTGCTGATCTTCCATCACCATAAGGTGACTCTCCACACATTTTTAGTTCCGGTAATAGCCCGAAAATCTCTTTCACATCTTGCGGTCTATGACAGAGGAGTGAAAAATTATCAAGCCCTTCAGAACGTTCAGTTGTCTGTCTGCAAACCATCGTTGGTTTCCTCAGAAATGAAGCCTCTTCTTGAATACCGCCACTATCAGTAATGACATATCTACAGGAGGACAAACATTCAATCAACTCATCATGCTCCATCGGTTCCACTACCAATACACTCTTTAAGATATTCTTATTCTTTGTCACAACCGGGTTCGGATGGGCAGGCAAAATAAATTTTAACTCTGAGTTCTCGATAGCCAATTCTTCTATTTCTAAGAACCACTCCTTCATTATCCTCAAATTCTCGCTACGATGCATAGTGATGAGCACATTCGCCTTATCGGTAATCTTTGTTCCTCTAATGTTATCAAGTACCGTGTTACCAACTACTTTAATCGCTGATGGATTTATATTCTCTATCAGAAGATTTTGTCGAGCTAGTATAGTAGGAGCCAAATGGAGTGTAGCCAATGATGCAATCATCTTCCTATTCGCTTCTTCTGGGAATGGATGCTCGGGGTTGCCTGTCCTTAAACCAGCTTCTAAGTGTATCACTTTTATTCCACTATTGAAAGCTGCAATAGCACAGGCAAGAGCAGAAGTTGTATCTCCCTGTACGATTATTCCCTCATAGTTCTCTAAATCATTTATCGTCTCAAAGTTCTCCATAACAGAACTTATAATTTTGTTCAACCTATTGTCGGATGACTTTATTTCCCATATGTTCTTGAGGTACCCCTTATAGACCTCCGGAACCGTCACCAAGTCAACATGTTGCCCTGTAAAGATCAACTCAAATGCCATTTCTGCAGCCAGCATCTCGTCAATAACAGGCTTGACCTTAATCCACTCTGCTCTAGTTCCAAAAACGACCCCGATCATACTTTTCCTCTAACTAACTTCCAGCCACCTTTGACGGCAGAATTAACAAGTTGGTCTCTTTGTTCATAAAATTCCTTATGGTTCCTTTGATTTGAAGTTGCGACATCATCGATCCCGTACTCCATCCCTTTGAGCGAACTATAAGTGGCGGGGACTCCCTTACGATGTGGAGGTACATAAGTCTTAATTCCTCCGTATTTTTGTGCCATATAGGAAAATTGGATGTCCTCACCATTTTCCCACATCTGTGGCTTTTCACGCCATAAATACTGCAG
>Ga0256839_1001982_pt1 | contig 23739 bp, 20 predicted proteins | sample 354166metaG_FD_185968 | JGI IMG/M metagenome (GOLD analysis project Ga0256839, IMG submission 185968) | Hydrothermal vent microbial communities from Mid Atlantic Ridge, Atlantic Ocean - 354-166 | ecosystem: Environmental > Aquatic > Marine > Hydrothermal vents | place: Atlantic Ocean: Mid... | reverse complement strand
CGGCTACCGCCAACCAGGTGCTCAAATGGAACGGCACGGCCTGGGTGGCCGGCCCCGATGACACGGCTGACGGGGACGCGGATACTACCAATGAGTTGCAAACGATTAGCCGCACGGGCACCACGGTTACCCTTTCTAACAGCGGAGGCAGTTTTTCGGTAGATGATGCCGATGCTGACCCCACCAATGAAATAGAATTACCCCCCACGGCTACCGCCAACCAGGTGCTCAAATGGAACGGCACGGCCTGGGTGGCCGGCCCCGATGATACGGCTGACGGGGACACGGATACTACCAATGAGTTGCAAACGATTAGCCGCACGGGCACTACGGTTACCCTTTCTGACAGCGGAGGCAGTTTTTCGGTAGATGATGCCGATGCCGACCCCACCAATGAAATAGAATTACCCCCTACGGCTACCACCAACCAGGTGCTCAAATGGAACGGCACGGCCTGGGTGGCCGGCCCCGATGACACGGCTGACGGGGACACCAACCCGGCCAACGAGTACAACACTGCGGGCAGCTTTGCGGCCAACAATACCCTACGCATTACCGATGGCGGGGGCAATGTGGATGTGCCGCTGGGCCCGTTGAATGCCAATCTGGATGCCGGCAACCAGCGGGTTGCCAACCTGGCCGACCCGGTGAACCCCCAGGATGCGGTGAACCTGCAATACCTGGAGGCTAAGGATGCTACGGATTATGCGTTTAAAACGAATATATCGGATACCGGTACAGGGGCACCGTTAACGTTTGATTTGTCAGCCGTTGATTTTGATGATGGGGCCTTGATTTCTGGTACGCAAATACAAATTACCGAAACAGGTGTTTACCTGTTTAGTATCCAGGGGACATCAACAAATAATGCATCGTTGGTTATCAATGTAAACAATAGCATTGATTACCCGGTTGACTTAATCAATCTTACCCGGTATTATGATGCTATACTCTTAAAATTGAATGCCGGGGATATTGTGGAATTACGGGCCACTTCAACAACCAGTGGCGAGGCTTTTACGTTGGAATTTTTCGGCTACAAAATATAGCAGGCCGGGGCGCCAGGCCTGCTTGTGGCCCTGTCCTGGCACTTGGCAACCTGAAGCCGGTTTAAAACCAGGCTTTATTTCAACAGAAGAACAGTTTCTTTTTACCCACAGGCTGAAGGCCGGGTTATTTCAATCTAAGGCAAGGCCTTAGTTAGCAGTAAACAGATAAATATGCCCTGAAAGGGCAACTTAAAGCTCCACTTTAACGGATTGCATAGCCCTAATGTATATACGATTCCCTGCCCCATCCGTACTCTTTTGCAGGCTTTGGTTAAACTGCCCTTACAGGGCGCCAAGAGCACTTCGGCTCACCAAAGGCGGGGCACGCCTGAGATAACCGTGCCCGCCTTTGGCTTACCTTAGCTGGGCCTTCAGCCCGGCTATCCCATTAAAACAGCAGCAGGACAGGCCATTTTTGTTATCGCTATAAATCGGGCTTAGGTTAAAAAAACAGGGCTTACCGAACAATGCACGGGAGGCTGAAGGTACCATAGCCTTAGCCCTTCACCTCCACCACCTTTTTGGTGGCAAAAAAATCTTCGGTGAAGAAGGTATTGAGGTTATACAGGGTATAGGGTTTTTGCAGTTCGGCCATTTCTGCGGTCAGGTCACCGCCTTTAAGGTAGAGTATGCGCCCGCCCGGCTTAAGTTGCCGGTGTACCCAGTGGTAAAAGGTGCGCATGCGGGCCACGGCCCGGCTGACGGTAAAATCGTACTGGGCCGGCAACGCTTCAACACGTGTTTGCCGGAGGGTGACATTTTGCAGTTGCAGTTCCGCTACCACGGCCGCCACTACCTTTAGTTTTTTGGCGATGGAATCAACCAGGTGGAATTGGGTTTCAGGAAACAGGATGGCCAGCGGGATGCCCGGGAAGCCGCCCCCGGTGCCTGCATCCAGCACCGTTGTGCCCGGCTTAAACGGGTGGGTTTTGGCAATGCCGAGGGAGTGCAGTACGTGGTGAAGGTAGAAGTTGTCCATATCCTGACGGGAGATGACGTTGATTTTGCTGTTCCACGCCCGGTAAACCGGGGCCAGGGCCCTTATCCGGCTTTGCTGCCGGGCATCGAGGCCGGGGAAGTAATGGAATATGCGTTCTGCGTTCATAACCGGGGTAACACGGGCTAAATATGGTCTTTTTTACCCCTGATCAGGTCTTGCAGCAGCTCGCGGGCGCGGTGGAGCTGGGCCTTTACCGTGCCAAGGGGGGCATCAAGCTCTTTGGCAATTTCTTCGTACGACAGTTCTTTGAAATACCGCAGGCGCACCAGCCGCTGGTATTTGGCCGGCAGTTTGGTAACAAAAAGCTGGATCAGCTCAATTTTCTGGGTTTTGATGGCCTCTTCCTGGGGATCCAGGTTTTTGTCTTTGACATCTATGGTTACGTTGGCGCCACTTTCATCCTGGTAGGAGGTATTGAGGCTGGTGGTTTCGAGCTTTTTCTTGCGGATGAAGTCGATGGAGTTGTTGGTGGCAATGCGGAACAGCCAGGTGCTGAAGGTATAGTCTTTTTTGAACTTATAAAGGTTTTTGAAGGCTTTGGCAAAGGCTTCGATGGTGAGGTCTTCGGCATCATCTACATTGCGCACCATTTTCAGGATCATGTGATATACCGGCTTTTTATAACGCTCCATCAGCATGGCATAGGCCTGCTCGTCATTCTCGTTTACCGCCTGATCGATAAGCTGAAAGTCTTGTAATGCTTTTTCCGAGAATTGTTTTTTCACGCCCAGGTTTTGGTTTTTCCGGTTAGTGCCCTTGTGCCGGCAAAAATATAGTAAATTACATAAAACAAGTCAGCAAAAATTATGCCTGTACGGGCAAACGTAACCCCCAGTTTTTTGGTGGCCAGGGGAAACCCTGCCTGCAAGACGAGCTGGCGCAACAACAGGCTGTAAAGTACCCATTCCGGCATGATCCGGGCAGATAAACAGGCAGCCGCCAATAGCCAGGTAAAAATCCACGACAGGTTGAATAGCCCGAGGGAGAGTTTGGTGGTAAACGAATATTGTCTGCCGGCAGCAAGATGGCGGGTTTTTTGCTGCCAAAATGTCTTCCAGGAGCTCTTGGCCGTAGAGAGGGTAAGGGCATCGCTGCCGGTAACCACTACGGTATTACGGGCCGTGGCATGTTTATTCACAAATAAATCATCATCGCCCCCGATCAGCTCCTGATAGCCGGAAAACCCTTTGTTTTCGAGGAAGAGGTCTTTTTTATAGGCCAGGTTGCGGCCCACGCCCATATAGGGCAGCTTGTTGGCGGCCGCCCCGAGGTATTCGATGGCCGTGAGCAGGGTTTCGAAGCGGATGAAATAGTTAAGCCAGCCCGGCTGCGGCCGGTAGGCGGAGAAGCCCAGCACGATATCGGCCCCGCGGGCGAAGCCGCTGGCCATGAGGGCGGCCCAGGCTGTGGAGGCCGGGCGGCAATCGGCATCGGTGAGCAGTACCTGCCGGTGGCGGGCGGCTTTGATGCCCAGGGTGAGGGCGTATTTTTTGCCGCTGATATGGGGTGGCCGTTCGTGGATGTGCAGGGCCCTGAGGCCGGGGTATTGCTTTTCGGCCGCGGCCAGCAGGGTTTCGGTGCCATCGGAGGAGCGGTCGTTAACTATGATGACTTCAAAATCGGGGTGCTCCTGGGCCATCAGGGCGGGGAGCAGCGCTTGCAGGTTGGCCCGCTCGTTGCGGGCGGCTACAATAATGGAAATACCGGGCAGGGCTGCCTTAGCTACGGGGGGCAGGGCCTTGAGCTTGCCGATGCCGGTGAGGAAAAACAACCAGCAGGCCAGTTGCAGGGCTATGGCTGCGGCAAACAGGGGAAACAACAGGGTGGACAGATCAAACGGCATAGCAGCAGGCAAAGATAATCGTTTTGGGCTATGGGCTTTGACCATCGGTAACAATAACTACTTTTGCATGAAGTTTGCGGGAAGGAACATATGCAATTTACCTTAGAAGCCACCGATAGTAAGTCAAGTGCCCGGGCAGGCCGGATGACCACCGCCCACGGGGTGATTGAAACCCCCATTTTTATGCCGGTGGGCACGGCCGGCTCGGTAAAGGCGGTACACCAGCGCGAATTGCATGACGATATTGGCGCCCGGATTATCCTGGGCAATACCTACCATCTGTTCCTGCGGCCGGGGCTGGAGATCATGGGCAAGGCGGGTGGCCTGCACAAGTTCAACGGCTGGGATAAACCAATATTGACCGACAGCGGGGGCTATCAGGTGTATTCGCTGGCCGAAAAGCGGAAGATACAGGAAACGGGGGTGCGCTTTCAGTCGCATATTGACGGCAGCCGCTATACGTTTACCCCGGAGGGGGTGATGGACATCCAGCGGGTAATTGGCGCGGATATTATGATGGCCTTTGATGAGTGCACGCCCTACCCCTGCGATTACCGCTATGCCAAAGATTCGCTGGGCCTTACCCACCGCTGGCTCGACCGCTGCATCGCGCATTTTGATGCTACCGAAGGCCATTACGGGTATGCCCAAAGCCTGTTTCCTATTGTGCAGGGCAGTACGTATGCTGATTTACGCCAGCAATCGGCCGAGTATATTGCCGGCAAGGAGCGGGAGGGCAATGCTATTGGCGGGCTGTCGGTAGGCGAGCCGGCCGAAGAGATGTATGCCATGACCAGCCTGGTATGTGATATTTTGCCCCGGGACAAGCCGCGCTACCTGATGGGCGTGGGCACCCCGGCCAACATCCTGGAAGCAATAAAACTGGGGGTGGATATGTTTGACTGCGTGATGCCCACGCGCAACGCCCGCAACGGCATGCTGTTTACCAGCGAAGGGGTCATCAACATAAAAAACGAGAAGTGGAAAGATGATTTTTCGCCTGTTGATGCCAATATGCCGGGCTACGTGGATAATTTTTATTCCAAAGCCTACTTACGGCACCTGATTATCGCCAAAGAAATTCTCGGGGCACAGATTGCCAGCATCCATAACCTGGGTTTTTATTTATGGCTGGTGGGCGAGGCCCGGAAACATATTATAGCCGGGGATTTCAGCTCCTGGGCAGATACGATGATTAGAAAAGTTGCAGTACGTTTATAAGAGCGAAGCTTGAAACTGATAGATAAATATATTTTAAAGAAGTTTGTGAAGACATTCTTCTTTGTGGTGCTCATCATTGTGATGATTATTGTGGTGATAGATGTTACCGAAAAGATTGGCCGGTTTACCGATAAGGATGTGCCTATGGACCGTATCCTGGGCTATTACCTTGATTTTGTGCCGTGGATTGCCAACCTTATTTCCCCGATAACGGTATTTATCGCCACGGTTTTTGTGACCGCCAAAATGGCCAGCCACACCGAGATTGTGGCCATCCTGGCCAGCGGTACTTCTTTCAGGCGCATGCTGGTGCCTTATTTGCTGGGGGCTTTGCTCGTAGGCGCCATAAGCTTTTATTTTAATGGCTGGGTGATACCCAACGCCAACAAAAGCCGCAGGGCGTTTGAGATAGAATTTATTGAAGGTAAATACTATTTCAATAAGAGTAATTTTCATATTCAGATAAGCCCTACGCGGTACCTCTATTTAAACCGCTACGTAAATACCAACAATACCGGTTATACGTTTACCCTGGAAGAGGTAAAGGGCCAGAAATTAATTAAAAAATTATCCGCCAGCCAGATCCGTTGGGTAGCCGATAGCAATAAATGGTTGGTGAAGAACTGGATAGAGCGTGAATTGCATGACGATGGCGAGGTGATCACTTACGGGGACTCATTAATGATGGACCTGGTGATTGTGCCCAAGGACTTTCAGTCGCAACACCGGCTATGGGAAACCCTGACCATCCCGGAACTGAATGACAAAATCAACGAAGTCCTTTCGCGGGGGCTGGAAGGGGTTGAAGTTTATCAGGTGGAAAAATATTTTCGTTATACCATGCCCTTTACGGTGATTGTGCTGGTGTTTATCGGGGTGATTGTGTCTTCACGAAAAACGCGTGGCGGCACCGGCCTGCAAATAGCCCTGGGGTTTATCATATCCTTTATCTTTATCATTTTTGTGATTACCAGCCGGGGTATTGCCGAGGGCGGGATTATTAACCCGGCCGTGGCTGTATGGATCCCCAACATCGTCTTTTCGGGGGTTGGTTTGCTGATGTACCGCTATGTACCACGCTGATGCAGTTCAACAAAGCCTATTTTAAGCTACATTTTCTGGTCATCCTTTGGGGGTTTACGGCTATTCTGGGCCTGTTGATTAAGCTCAGCTTTATCGAAGTGGTGTTTTACCGCACCCTGTTTTCGTTCCTGGCGCTGGTGGTAGTCTTGCAGGCAGGCAAAGTTGGTTTTGCCCTGCCCCCGCGGGAGATGGCCAAACTGGTGTTAACCGGGATGATTATCGCTTTGCACTGGCTGCTGTTTTTTGGTGCTGCCCGCTATGCCAATGCTTCGGTTAGTTTAATCGGTTTGTCCACTACTACCTTATGGACGGCCTTTTTAGAGCCTCTGGTGCACAAGCGCAGAATCAGTATTGTGGAGATGTTTTTTGGTCTGGCGGTGATTGGCGGGCTGTACATAATTTACCACGATGCGTTTGCCTACGGCCTGGGCTTGCTGATGTCGCTGGGCTCAGCTTTGCTGGCGGCTGTTTTTTCGGTGCTGAATTTCGGCTTTGTACGCAGGCACAATCCGGTGCGTATTACCTTTTATGAAATGATTGGCGCCTGGCTGGGCACCCTGCCCTTTTTGTGGCTGCTGGCCGAACCGGGGCAGGATTTGCTGCGCTTGCCTTCCCTGGCCGATGCCGGCTACCTGCTGATTCTGGCCCTGGTGTGCACGGTGTATGCCAACTCCGAGGCCACCAGGCTGTTACGGCAGTTCTCGGCCTTTGCCAGCAACCTGGTAATTAATATGGAGCCGGTGTACGGCATTTTGCTGGCCTTGCTGGTTTTTGGCCGGTCGGAAAAGATGAATGCCGGTTTTTATATCGGGGCGGCCGCTATTATTACCGTGGTGTTTCTGTACCCGGTAGTACTGCGGAAATTCCGGCACCTGAAAAGGGCGTAAACCCGCCAGCTTCCGGGCGTTCACCGGGGTGACGGCCCAGGGTGCCGCCACCGGCCAGCGGGCGCCAACAAACGTTGCTAAAATTTTGCCAGGGCGTGGGGTTACCGCAGGCTAAAAATAGCATTTTGGTGATGTAAGTCATAGTTATCCGGCTTCGGGAAGTGTAACTTAGGGGTGTTTATTCTTTGCGGGATAAACATTGACTTAATGGTATTTTTTTACCGGCCATGAAAAGAAATGTAGGCCATCTTTGCAGTGTCCTTCTGCAAACATTCACCTGTTTACAGCAGCATCTTAAAATCAAAAAATCATCTTTTTAACAGGAAAGTAGTATGAAAACAAAACTCGCATTTTTATTGTTCCTGGCGACACTGGATACGGCCTGTGCCCAGGATGAACAAGCAAGCCGCTTTGCGGTGGAAGCCTCGGCAATTTTTTGGTCGCCAACAGCCTTGCACCTGAAAAAAACCAACAGTATTACGCAAATCAAATACCCGGACGGCACCTATATTAGCTCCGGGGTACTGAGTGGCTACGGCACTTCCCTGGCCCCCAACCTGAATTTGAGTTATTATTTCAGCCGCAACCTGGGGCTGACAGTTGGTTTGCATCTAGTGCACATGGATAATGAACTGACGGTTTATGAAACGGACTCAACCTTTAGCAGTTATGAAAACCTGGCCGATATCCCCAATATAACCTTGGGGCTGGCCGGAAGGGTATTTCCCGCGGAAAGCCTGTCGTTGTTTTACGAAGCCGGCCTTGATTTTATTCCCGGATATATGCTGGAAATGCAATTTGCTACCGACAGCGCCAACCCACCCGATATGGATGCCACAGGGCTAGCCCTGGGGGTTTACGCCCGCACCGGGGCCCGGATCAGGATTGCCCGGGTGTTATTGGTGAAAACCGCCCTGATCTACAGCTTTGTGCCGTTAGGGCTGGAATATACCAACTCGGAAAATAACGTTAAAATAAACACCGACAGCAATCTGGGCGGTATTGGTTTTGAAGTGGGATTATCATTTAGTTTTCAGGATAAAATAGGACAGTAATGAAAAGACCTGGATTTGTTTTGATCGTGGCAGCCCTTATGGCCCCCCTGGCCCTGTGTGCGCAACGCACGGCCGATATTGATGGGGCGGAGGACTACCCGCTGGTAAGCCGGTTTGCCGGCTCGGTGATTGCCTGGTACGAGGTAAAGGATTTTGACCGTTATTATGTGCTGTCGTTGGCAGGGGACCAGCTTACCCCCAACGAAGTGGATGGCAAAATCACCCGCATTCAATATTCGGCCGGGGAGGGCCATTCGGTATTTGAAATTATTAAAAGCTACGAGAATGCCCTGAAAAAGGCCGGCTTTGCCATCACCCTTACCCTGGATGAGAAAAACTGCGGCCTAAACCTCAGCGAGCAGTTGTACATGGGCGAGTTTAACGGCTTAAACAGCTTGCCCCGGGAAGCGCTAAAACCCGATTACCGCGACAAGTTTGCTTACCTCACCGCCCGCCAAACCCTGGACGATAAGACCGTTTATGTGGTGGTGTATGTAACCGACTGGAACTATCCCTTGATTACCTTTGATGCCATTGAAGTAAAGGCGATGGACGAGGGCCTGGTAACAGTTAGAAGCCTGGCCGATGACCTGGCCGCTACCGGCCATATTGCCATCTACGACATTTATTTTGCTACCGGCAAGGCGGATGTAAAACCGGAATCGGCAGCCGTCCTGGAAACCATTGCCACCTACTTGAAGGCCAATCCGGATAAACGCTATTTTATTGTCGGGCATACCGATAGCCAGGGTGGTTTCGAAGCAAACATGGCCCTGTCTGAAAACCGGGCGCAGGCCGTAATGGCCTATCTGGTTAATGATTTAGGTGTTGATGCCCGGCAACTGAAAGCCTATGGCGTAAGCTCACTGGCCCCGGTGGCCAGTAATCAGTCGGCAAGCGGGCAGGCCAAAAACCGCAGGGTAGAGATTGTTGAACAATGAAAATAAACAAAACATAGTTATGAAAGCGCGCATGTTAAACCTATTGCTGGCCGGCCTGGTTGCACTCTGGGCCTGCAGTAGCCCCGGGGGTTCTGATGAGCCCAAAAGCGGGATATACGAGCCCGGGACCCAACAGCAGTTTGTGCAGATTCTTGATGAGTTGGGCATTAAACCGTACCCGGGAGCGGAGATCAGTAAGTTTACCCATCTGACGGATGCCACGCTGGCCTATAAGGTGCCTGCGGAAGGCAACACCAACAAGGCTATTCTGACTTATTATAAGCAGGCGCTGGCACAGGCCTTTAAAGATAAGGAGGAATGGCATCGGTTTTCTGATAACCCGTTGAGCGTGGTCTATATGAAAGGGTTTGACCTGTCGATGACTGTTACCCTGACTTCTAAAAATGCCGCCCGCGAGATGGCCGGGGACCTGACAGATGTGCCCAGGTTTCTTAAGTTTGAAATCACCTTGGGCGATGGGGCTGATGCGTATTAGTGCCGAATCCACTTCTGACGAAGTTAAGACACTATGCCCTGACCTAAGTCATAGGAAATTAAGGTTGCTGATTATAAATTTCCGTAACAATAATGATAGTTCTTTATGTTTCCAGGGAACATATTTCAACAAGTAATCTACTATTCTACAAGGGTACCCTATCGTAGGTTGTCAATTATTATTATTTTACCATAACCATTTATGAAGGATTTTGTATTATGTCTTTGTTTAATGTTAATCCTAGGCAGGATTGATAGAGTCTTAGGGCAGACGGTAATTTCCGATAAAAGTCAACAAGAAACACTAGCAGACAGCCAAACTAGTCTTGAGCAAAGAAATTGGAAAACTTTTTCGTTTAAGTTTTTAGGGACTTACAATATTGGCAGGCAGGCCTCTATGCCTTGTTGGCCTGAAAATGCGTCCTCTGGCTATGCGTACGGAGGGGCACCGGTCAACGGTTTTGGTTTTGGCTTGCAGGTAGATTTTAGGCCATTACGGGAAATCTCCTTTTTTTTTGATATTACAGCGCATTCGTGGAAATTTCAGGTGGCACAAAAGGGTAGCAGGAGTGAAGGGGACTGGGTATTTGAACAAACAGACTACACCACCAGATATACCGGGGTTTTTGACGAGGATGTATATTTTTTCATGAATGCTTCTTTGGCCAGGATGGGAGTAAAGCTAATATTGCCGATAAATGATAAAACCGATGCATGGTTTGGTATAGGTTATGGTTTTTGTACGTGGACCGGCAATTTTTTAACCGCAAACAAAAAAGGCACGTATGGTTATGATACGGGGAATGGGTCTTCGTTTTCATACCTGGCGGGGATTGACCTCAAAACTTCTGATGATAAATCGGGGATGATAGTAACAGTCTTTATTGATGTTGGTTCACCTGTGGCGAAACCTATCGTAGTAAACAACCTCTTTTATGATGGGTGGAACTGGGTTAGCTCAGTTGGAGAGCATTCAATTTTACCGTATCGATTTGGGTTAGCTCTTGGCCTCTGACCCTTTATTAACTTATCAGGCCTTACAGAGTTTTGGTGATTGCGGTATTTTTTGGAAATAGGTCACGATATTGGTTTATCCATACAATTTCTGCCTTGAATTACCTTATTTTTGCCGAACATTTTACCGCATAAACTATGTTACAGGTAGCTTTTATCCGTGCCCACAAAGAAAAAGTACTGCAAGGACTTAACGTACGTAATTTTAAGGATGCCGCCCGCCAGGTTGAGGAAATTATCCGCCTGGATGATCAGCGCAAACAACTGCAACAGCAAAACGATGAGCTGCTGGCCCGGGGCAAGGCCATGGCCAAGGAAATCGGCCTGCTGATGCGGGCAGGCAAGCAGGAAGAAGCCCATGAACGGAAAGCACAAACGGCTGAACTAAAAGCCCGTAGCAAAGCCTTAACCGAACAACGAAAAGCCACAGAGGCCGAGTTAACACAGTTACTTTATAATATCCCCAACATCCCGCACCCCAAAGTACCGGCCGGCACTACCGAGGCCGATAACATTGTAGCCAAAGAGGTTGGCGAAATACCCGCGTTGCCCGAAGGCGCCAAGCCGCACTGGGAGCTGATTGAGGAGTATGACATTATTGATTTTAACCTCGGGGTAAAAATTACCGGGGCCGGGTTCCCTGTTTATAAAGGCAAGGGGGCCAAACTGCAGCGGGCCCTGATAAACTTCTTTTTGGATGAAGCCGAAAAAGCAGGCTTTACCGAGGTGCAGCCGCCTATTGTAATCAACGAAGACTCCGGCTATGGTACCGGCCAGTTGCCCGACAAGGAGGGGCAGATGTACCATGTGGCCAGCGAGAATTTTTACCTGATCCCCACGGCCGAGGTGCCGATAACCAATATGTACCGCGATGTGATTCTAACGGAAGAGCAGTTGCCCATCAAACATGTAGGGTATACCCCATGCTTCAGGCGCGAAGCCGGCTCCTGGGGTTCGCATGTGCGCGGGCTTAACCGCCTGCACCAGTTTGACAAGGTGGAAATTGTGCAAATCCAGCACCCCGATAAATCGTATGAGGCGCTGGAAGAAATGAGTGGCTACATTCAATCGTTGTTACAGAAGCTGGCCCTGCCGTACCGGGTACTGGTGTTGTGCGGGGGCGACCTGGGCTTTACTTCGGCCCTTACATACGATATGGAGGTGTATTCTGCTGCCCAACAAAAGTGGTTAGAGGTCAGCTCGGTGAGTAATTTCGAGAATTTCCAGGCTAACCGCTTAAAACTCCGCTATAAAACAGCCGATAAAAAGACCCAACTGTTACATACCCTCAATGGCAGCGCCCTGGCCCTGCCCAGAATAGTGGCGGCCATCCTGGAGAACAACCAAACCCCGGACGGTATTAAAGTGCCCGGGGTGCTGGTGCCTTATTGTGGGTTTCGGATGATTGATTAACCCTTCGGCTATGCCCGGGGAACAACCCTTCGTGGCTTCAGCAAACCCGGAAGCCACAAAGGGTTATTGCTTGCTATCTTAACCTTGGGTTCATGCTGGTTTTTGTGTATAACATGTTGTTTTACACTATTTTGCAGTTCATCAAAATTCTGATGAATTATACGGGTCAGAATTTGGCTGTCAGGCCGATGCCCAGGGCCTGGCGGAATTGTACCCGCGGGCCAAAACTTTCTTTAATACCGTCACCGGTGCGGTCAACGGGTATTTGCACATCTTCATCATAAATCAGGTTGGTGACAAAGTTGGCTGACAGGAAATCATTGATCTTAAAGTCAAAAATCAAATCCCAATTGATGTCCCATGAGCCGAGGGTTTCATAATTGCCGAACATAGTATAAAGGGTAGTGAAGGTGACATTTTTAATAATCTCTTTCTTGAAATATAACGTCAGATATGCACCAAACTCTGCCCGGACATTACTCAGGGTATCAACACCGTAAGCACCTTGGGCCGATAGTTGTTCATCCAATACAAAAGTAGTTTTATTGGTAAGCGGACTTAGGGTTACGAGAAAGTTGTCATTTGGCTTATATTCAAAACCTAAACCGGTAACCAAATAGGCCGGGGCCATAAAAGTTGAAATTTTTAGTGAATCGGTAGGGTTATCATATCCATCGGTAAACTGAGTTCTGAAATTACCATTTAAAGTGGCATACCAGGAGTCATTTATTTGATAGCCCAAATTACTGTTAAGTAATATCTGATCATCCGTCTTGTTCAGCGGGTCTTCGCCCTGTTTGGAAATACCGTAGCCGAGAAACAACAGGGTGTTCCATTTCCACTTGTCTTTCAGGTAGTCTGCCTTTAAGGTAAAGGAAGAATTAAAAGCAATAGAGTTTTGGCCGCCAGCCGCCCAGTTGGTCAGGGCTACCTGGTTAAACTTAAAGCCAAATTCGCCACTCACCCGCCAGGTGGTGTCTTTGGGGGCAACGTTTTGCGCATAGCTACCGTACCCCAAAAAAAGGAGGCCTGCTGCCAGAAGTAAATTTTTGTTCATACGTTTTTGGTTTAAAAAGTTGTGCTTAGTTATTATGTACATGTACGTCCATTTGCGGATAAGGAATGTTAATACCGGCCGCATTAAATTCGTTATACACCTGCTCATTGGTAGCGAAGAACACGCCCCAATAATCGGCTGCGTTTACCCAGGCCCTGACGGTCAGGTTAACCGAACTGTCGGCCAGTTCGCCCAGGCCGATGAAAACCTCCGGGTCTTTTAACACCCGGGCATCGGCCGCCAGGATATTCCTGATGATCTCTTTGGCTTTGGGCAGGTCATCGCCATAGCCAATGCCGAACACCCAATCTACCCTGCGGTTAGCCTGGGTACTGTAATTTATCATAGAACCATTGGCCAGGCCCCCATTGGGGATAATAATGGTTTTATTGTCTCCGGTAGTAAGGATGGTAACAAATATCTGGATCTCTTTAACCACCCCGGTATAGCCCTGGGCTTCGATAAAGTCACCCACCTTAAAAGGCTTAAACAACAAGATCATTACCCCACCGGCAAAATTTTGCAGGGTACCCGACAGGGCCATGCCCACGGCCAGGCCGGCAGCGCCCAGGATGGCAATGAACGAGGTCATGTTGATGCCCAACATGGTCATAATGCTGATGGCCAGCATAACCTTTAACAAGGCCCCCACTAACGATTTTAAAAAGGGCTTCAGCGAATCATCTACCCTGGCCTTGCCCAGGCCCGTATGCACCAGTTTAAGGGCCCACTTAATCAGCCACAAGCCAATAACTAAGGCCAGCATGGCCCCTAAAAATTTCGGGCCGTATTCAAGTACAATACGTTCGGCCAGCGACAGGGCCTCTGTGCCCAGGCTGCTTATTTCATCTAATCCTTTCATTTTTTATTGTTGGTTTTGCTGATCGGGCATAGCCTTTACTTGTGCCTGCGCCCCGTAGCGCTTCTGCACGTGCGCGGGTATCTTGAAATTCAGGTTGGCCAGGCCGCTTGCATAATTATTTTGATAAAAATTTCGACAAAACTATGACATATCAACTTATTATTAAAACACTTTGGCAGAATACCCGTAACTTTAACGCCAAAGCAGCTAACGTATGGGGCAAATCAACTGGTGGGACGGGGTAATACTTTTGGTTTTGCTTATTATGGCTAACTGGGTGCGCAAGAAAACCAGAAAAGGGCGGTAGTTTTTTGCGTAGCCGCTTTGAAAAGTAAAATAACCCAATGCATAACCTCAGGAAACCCTGATTACATCAGGTCTTTAGGCCCCGATTCAGTAAGGGTAAACCCGGTTTATTCACGAAAATTGTGCATAATGATGTAAATGATCTGACAAACGACTGTTTGCCAGTTCATCCTGGTGCCCCGGGGGCTCCGGGTCATCAGCGCTACGGGCAAAAAGTTCAATGTGTTTTTCAGGTTACCAACAATTTAGTATTCTTGCAGGCACTATGAAACTTTGTGGCAGGCATTATGTTTAGTTTCCGGGTACGGCCGCGCATAAAACGGTACACCAACCATTCGGTGGCAGAAGTGTTGGCGTGTTTCAGCGAAACCCTTGAGTCGAGCGATTTTCATCTTGACGGCACTATTATGAAAAACCATGTGCTGGTAAAAATACCGGAAGAGTTCAACCATTACTGGTCGCCCGAGTTGCAACTGGAGGTAGTTGAAAACTATATGAAAGACAGCCCGTATGGTGACGACCGGCAGGAAAACACCATGATCAGGGGGTTTATTGGCCCTAAGTCCACTATCTGGACGATGTTTATGTTCTTCTATATCGGTTTTGGGGGTTTGCTACTGGTGGGCATTATCTTTGGCTCGTCACAATCGATGATAGGGGTGGAGGCCAACTATTGGTATGCCATATTGGGTGCGCTGGGGGTGGCTGTTACCTTTATTGCCGCACAGATAGGGCAGCACATGGGCGATGAACAAACAAAAATGTTCCTCCGTTTTATTGATAAGGCTTTCAGTAAATGTGAATGCCTGGAATAGGTTAACTTTACAGCATGCCAGCGCAAAATATTGCCTTAGTATTGAGTAGCGGTGCTGCCCGCGGGGTAGCCCATATTGCCGTAATTGATGAGTTGGTGCAGGCCGGGCACCAGATTACGTCTATAGCCGGCTCCTCCATGGGGGCGGTGGTGGGCGGTATGTACGCGGCCGGCACCCTGGCCGAATATGCCGCCTGGCTGCGGGAACTGGATTACTGGGATGTATTTAACCTGCTCGATTTCAGCATCACCTCCCAGGGGTTTATCAAAGGCGAAAAGGTATTTAAAAAAATTGCCCCCTACCTGCCGGAGGTAAATATTGAAGACCTGCCCATTCCGTTTGTGGCCGTAGCCTCTGATATCATCCACAAAAAAGCAGTCGTGTACGACCGTGGCGACTTACGGACAGCCCTCAGGGCTTCCATAGCTATCCCCACCTTGTTGCACCCGGTAAAAGACAACAACAGCCTGATTGTAGATGGCGGGGTGGTAAACCCCTTGCCGGTAGATTTGGTAAAGCGCACGCCCGGTGACAAGCTGGTGGTAGTAGATGTTAACGCCAATGTACCCTTTGCCAAACCCAAAATGAAGGCGAAGGAACAAAACCTGATTAATGAATTACGCCAGCGTTATTTCAAGTGGCGCAAAAAAGAAAAAAAGAAAGAGCATAACCTCGGTATCTTCGACATGATGAACGAGTCGTTTGACCTTACCCAGGAAACCCTGTCGAAACTGATGCTGCAGCAGTACCGCCCCGATCTGACCATCGAGGTTTCGCGCAAAGTATGTGGCACGATGGATTTCCACAAAACGCCCGAAATTATGGCCCTGGGCCGGGAAGCCTACCATAAAGCCGTGGCCGGGAACCCGCATTTTTGAACCCCGCGGGCCGGGTGGTGGGCTGCCGTTGCCCCAACTGTTCCGGGATTTCGTACAGAAAGCTGTGTTCCTGGCGCTAACCCCAAAAAAAGAGGTTGCCGCGTTGACACGGCAACCTCCTTGTTTAACCGGTTTGCTTATTAACCCGGATTATTCACGACTTTCGTGAATAATCCGGGTTAAAACGGATACGCATTCTTTTCGGCCATGTAATCGGCAATCCTTCTGCGGGCGGCTTTGAGGTTCATCGGCTCAATTTTGGTGAACCTTTTCAGCCCCATCAGCATCAGGCGTTGCTCATCCCCCTCGGCAAAGGCATAAATAGCCTCGCGGCCGGCCTTTACGGCTACATCCACTGCATGGTGCAGGAATACCCTGGCCAGGTCAATCTCCATTTTACAGGCTTCTTCCCCCCGCATTTTTACCAGTTTTTCAACCCGCAAAATAACCGACTCGGCCACATAGCCTTCGGCCAGCATATCGGCCAGGTTCATTAGTATCTCCTGCTCATCGCCAAGCTTTTCCATCAGCTTTTGCACAGCCCCACCGGCTACCATCAGGCCGGCCTTTTTCAGGTTTTGCAGCACCTTTTTCTCTTTGGCAAAGAAGGTGTCGTCACCGTCATCGCCAAACGAGGGGATGGCCACCAGTTCTTTAGCTACCGCCTGGGCCGGGCCAAGGATATCCAAATGCCCTTTCATGGCCCTTTTCAACAGCATATCAATGGTTAACATACGGTTGATTTCATTGGTGCCCTCAAAAATACGGTTGATACGGGCATCGCGATAAGCGCGGTCGAAAGGCCCATCGGCAGAAAAGCCCATGCCCCCGCCTACCTGTACGGCTTCATCCACTACGTAGTCTAATACTTCCGAGCCATGTACTTTTAAGATAGCACACTCGATGGCAAATTCTTCCAGCGATTTAAGCCTGGCCTGGGCGGGGTCCATGCCATCGGCCACGAAGGCATCGTAGGCATCGTCAATATTCTGGCCGGCACGGTAGTGGGCGCCTTCGGAAGCGTAAATTTTTACCGCCATTTCGGCCAGCTTATGTTTGATGGCGCCAAATTCGCTAATAGACTTACCAAACTGCTTGCGCTCGTTGGCATACTTAACGGCAGCCGTAGCGGCCGCTTTGGCCCCGCCAATAGCTGCGGCCCCCAGTTTTATGCGGCCCACGTTGAGGATGTTAACGGCAATTTTAAAACCATTGCCACGTTCCGAAAGCATGTTTTCTACCGGCACCTTGCAATCGTTGAAGAAAATCTGTCGGGTAGAAGACCCCTTGATGCCCATCTTCTTTTCTTCTTCGTTCATGGTAATGCCGCCAAATGCTTTCTCCACAATAAAGGCCGTGAGGTTTTTGTCATCGTCTATTTTGGCAAAAACAATAAACACATCGGCAAAGCCTCCGTTGGTTATCCACATCTTCTGGCCATTGATAAGGTAGTGCTTGCCGTCTTCGGTAAGGGTTGCTTTCGTCTTACCCGAGTTGGCATCGGAGCCGGCATCAGGTTCGGTCAGGCAATAGGCTGCTTTCCACTCACCGGTAGCCAGTTTGGTAACGTACTTTTTTTTCTGCTCCTCATTGCCGTAATACAGGATGGGCAAGGTGCCAATACCCGTATGGGCCGATAACGCCACAGCAAACGAGTGCCCTTTGCCGGTAACCTCCGATACCAGCATGGTGGTATTAAAGTTCATGCCAAAGCCCCCCAGCGCTTCCGGCACTGAGGTACCGAGCAAACCCAACTCCCCGGCTTTGTCCAACAACCTGGGCATCAGCTCAGGGTCTTTTTGTGAGTCAATCTCATCCAGCCGTGGAAAAACCTCGGTATCGATAAAATCATGACAGGTCTGGGCAATCATTTTTTGCTCCTCATTCCATTCTTCCGGGATAAAGATTTCCTCTGGTGTTGTTTCACGGATGAGGAATTCCCCTCCCTTTATTGCTTTTTTGTTTTCCATTGTTGTTTCCTTTTTGCAGGCGTTGCTAGCAGCAAGTTACGTGGCTGAAAAGCGCACGCCTGTCGTTTAATATCTGACTTCTTTTATTACAATAATTCATAAATTCCGGCAACGCCCTGGCCACCGCCAACACAAGCGGTAACCATACCGTATTTCTGGTTTCTGCGCTTCATTTCGTTAAACAGTTGCACCGAAAGCTTGGCGCCTGAGCAGCCCAGGGGGTGGCCCAGGGCAATAGCCCCGCCATTTACGTTCAGTTTTTCGGTGTCGAGGTCAAGCTCCCGGATAACCGCCAGCGACTGGGCGGCAAAGGCTTCGTTCAATTCAATCTGGTCGATAGCATGCAACTTCAGGCCGGCCATTTTCAGGGCTTTTGGCACCGCGGCTACCGGCCCGATGCCCATTATCCTGGGCTCTACCCCGGCCACGGCATAGGATACCATGCGGGCGATGGGTTCCAGGTTAAGCTCTTTTACCAGCCGTTCCGACATCACCATAACGAATGAAGCGCCATCGGAAGTTTGTGATGAGTTGCCGGCTGTAACCGTACCTCCGGCTGCAAAGGCCGGCCGCAGTTTGGCCAGTACTTCCAGGCTGGTATCGGCCCGCGCCCCTTCATCGGTATCTACCACATACGAGCGGGTTTTTTTCTTGCCGTCCTGGTCAACGTAGGTCTCCTCAACGGTAACCGGTACAATCTCCTCTTTAAACTTACCTTCTTTGATGGCCTTTACCGCTTTCATGTGCGAATTATACGAGAACTCGTCCATATCCTCACGTGAAATCTTATAGTCAGCCGCCACCTGCTCGGCCGTCAGGCCCATACTGGTATAATACGTGGGGTTTTCGGTGGCTATTTTATAATTCAGGGCAGTTTTATACCCCATTACCGGCACCAGCGACATCGACTCGGTGCCTCCGGCAATAATAATATCGGCCATGCCGGCATGTATCCGGGCCGAAGCAATGTTAATGGCCTCGAGCCCCGAGCCACAATAACGGTTAATCATCATGCCCGGCACCTCAATAGGCAATGAGAGCAAGGCAATCATCCGCCCCATTTGCATGCCGGCTTCTGCCTCCTGCACTGCATTGCCCACAATCAGGTCATCAATGCGGGCGGGGTCTAAACCGGGGATAGAAGCGGTAAGGTGCTTAATTACCTCAGCCGCCAAATCATCGGGGCGGGTAAAACGAAAGCCGCCTTTTTTGGCTTTGCCAACCGCTGTTCTATATCCTGCTACTATATATGCGTCCATAGTTATAATGTTTTGTCTATTATCTAAAATCTAATTTCTAAGTGGCTTTTGCCCATTCAAAATCGCCTGGATACGCGCAAGTGTTTTCGGTTCCCCGGTAAGTGACAGGAACGCTTCCCGTTCCAGGTCGAGCAAGTACTGTTCACTTACTTCCTGGGGGTAAGACAGATCGCCACCGCACATGATCCAGGCAATTTTATTGGCAATTTTCACGTCATGGTCAGAAATGTAATTGCCCATGCGCATGCCCGTTACCCCGGCTGCTACCAGCGCCAGGCCGGAGCGGCCCTGCACCCGGATATTGGTAGCCGGCACCGGTTGCACATAGCCGGCAGCGGCCATAGCCAGCACAGCCGCCTTGGCATCGGCAAGCTGGCGGTTTTTATTTACCGTAATGCCATCACCCTTTTGTAAGATATTCATATCAAAAGCCTCGTAGGCTGAAGTGGCTACCTTGGCCGTGGCAATGTTCATAAAGGTGTTTTGCATGTCGTTCAGCTCCACATCACCGGGGGAGAAGCTATCGGAAATACGCTTGGTCAGTTCCTTGGTGCCCCCTCCGGCCGGGATGAGCCCTACGCCAACTTCTACCAGGCCGATATAGGTTTCGGCAGCAGCCTGCACGTGGTCGGCATGCAGGGTCATTTCGCAGCCACCGCCCAGGGTAAGCCCATGGGGGGCAACTACCACCGGCACCGGGGAGTAGCGCACCCGCATCATTGTATCCTGGAAGTGCTTGATCATAAAGTTGATCTCATCATATTCCTGTTCTATGGCGTACATAAATACCAGCGCCAGGTTAGCCCCGGCAGAGAACTGAGCGCCCTGGTTACCAATCACCAGGCCCCGGTAGTTTTCTGCGGCCAGGGTAATGGCTTTGTTAATGCCTTCAATTACTTCGCTGCCCAGGGTATTCATCTTGGTATGGAACTCTATGCCCAATACTTCATCCCCCAGATCGAAAAGGGTGGAGCCGGCATTGGACCACACAACCTTATTTTCACGCAGGTTATCGAGAATAATAAAGGCTTCGGCACCCGGCACCGGCTTATAGGCCTTGGTGGGGATATCGTAGTACTGGCGAACACCATCTTTAACCGCGTAGAACGAAGTAATACCGGCCGCCAGCATATCATACACCCATTGGTTGGGCTTATAGCCGGCCGCTTCCATCTTCTCTACGGTTTTGGCCACATCCACCTGGTCCCAGGTGTCAAACGGCCCTACCTCCCAGCCAAAGCCGGCACATACGGCATCGTCTATTTTGTATAATTCCTCCGTAATTTCCGGGATACGGTTAGAAACATATTGGAAGAGCCCGTAAAAAGCATCCCGGTAAAATTCCCCGGCTTTGTCTTTACCACCAAAGAGGACTTTAAACCGTTCTTTTACATTATCAATGGGCTTGGTAAGCTCCAGGGTGGCAAACTTAACCTTTTGTTTAGGCTTGTATTCAAAGGTTTCCAGGTCGAGGGTAAGAATTTTGGTCTTGCCCTTGTCATCCTTGGTCTTTTTATAAAAGCCCTGCTTGGTTTTATCGCCCAGCCAGTTATTTTCTATCAGTTTATTGATGGTGTCGGGCAGCTTAAAGGTATCCCGGGCCTCATCGTTTACCAGGCCTTCGTAAAGGTTATTGGCAACCTTCACCAGGGTATCCAGCCCTACTACATCGGAGGTGCGGAAGGTGGCCGACTTGGGGCGGCCGATCACCGGGCCGGTAAGTTTGTCCACCTCATCGATATTCAGGCCAAGCTTTTGCATGGCATCCACTACCTTTAAAATAGCATAAATACCCACGCGGTTGGCAATAAAGGCCGGGGTATCTTTACATAATACCGTTGTTTTACCGAGGAACCTGTCGCCATAATGCATCAGGAAATCGATAACGGCCGGGTCGGTCTCCGGGGTGGGGATGATCTCCAGCAAGGACAGGTAGCGGGGCGGGTTAAAGAAGTGGGTGCCACAAAAATGCTGTTTAAAATCATCCGACCTGCCGTCAAGCATCAGGTGGATAGGAATACCCGAGGTGTTGGAGGTAATGAGGGTGCCCGGGGTACGGTATTTTTCAACCTCGGCAAAAACCTGCTTTTTAATCTCCAGGTTTTCCACCACTACCTCCATCACCCAATCGCAGGCAGCAATGCCTTGCATGTCGTCCTCGAAGTTGCCGAGGGTGATACGGCTGGCAAAGCTTTTATGATAAAGCGCTGCCGGCTTGGCTTTCAGGGTTGACTGAAAAGCGCTGTTGACAATGCGGTTACGCACGGCTTTGTCTTCCAGGGTCAGCCCTTGCTTTTTTTCTTCTTCGTTCAGCTCACGGGGAACAATATCGAGCAGTAAGGCCTGCACGCCAATATTGGCAAAATGGCAGGCAATACGGGAGCCCATGATCCCGGAACCCAGAATAGCTACTTTTTTAATTGACCGGTTCATACGTACACTTTTTTATGTTGGCAAGCCAGCTTACAGTTTAGCTGGCGTGCCTAGTTGGTTTATGTTTTATTTATATACTGGTTTACGGTGTTCATTACCCTGAAGAAAGCTTCCAGGTCTTCTTGCGGGATGATCTTCTGCATTTCTTCATTAAACCCGCGTACTGTTTTGCGGGCGATATCTTTTTTACGCTTGCCTTCTTCCGTAAGGAAAATCCGTACCGAGCGCTTGTCTTGTTTATCCTGCTGTTTGTAGATCAGGCCCTTCTCTTCCATACTTTTCAACATCCGGGTCAGGCTGCGCGCCTCCATGCCCATCAGCGGGGCTATTTTAGTGGCCGGGGTACCTTCTTCGGAGTGGATATTCAGCAACACAAACCCCAAAGAGGTAGAAATATCATAGGGCAGGCCTATTTGATTGTACATACGAAATATGCCGTACCATACTGCCCGTACATGATAATCAATGGTCTCTTCCGGCTTCATAAGCCAAAACTATGAAAAAAATGTTATGCATGCATACTATTTCGCAAAAAAGTTATGCATGCATACTAAATTATACGGCTATGGTACGGAATTGGTTCAATTTATGTAAATTTGACCTGCGGCATCTTACGGAAAGTGCGCCACAACCATGAAAACGATTCGCAGCCTTTACCTGATTATCAACTATAAGACCTTATTGGTTACGGCCTTGTCGTTGGTTTCTACCTGGCTGTGCATGAAATATAATTACCAGGCCGACTTTCCTTTAACGCTGGTGGGTATTGCCATCGTCTTTCCTGTGGTGTTTTCTATCGACAGCGCCTACAAGCGCAGGGAGCGGGCCCTGGCGTTGCTGGCCGATTTTGATGCCCACCTGAAGGCCTTGTATATGGCCCCAAGAAACTGGCTAAGCAATATAGATGAGGCGTTTATGGTTACCTTTAAAGCGGCCTCGGTAGATGTTTATGCCTCGGTGAAGGACTTTTTCATCAGCAAAAAAAACGATGAGCAAAAAGAAAGGCATATTACCGATGCCCTTGCCCGGTTGACACAGGCAACACAGAAGTTACGCGATTATGATTTACCGGCCGGGGAGATGAGCCGGGTTAATCAGTATTTAAGCAAAATCCTGATTGATATAGAGAACCTGAAAACCATTTATTTTTACCGCACCCCAATTACCCTGCGGGCCTACAGCCGGGTGTTTATTTATTCGTTCCCGGTTATTTACGGCCCTTATTTTGTGTATGCCGCCCAAAGTTATTCCGTAGGGCTGGAGTACATGATGCCGGTGCTGTTTAGTTTTATCCTGGTAAGCCTGGACAACATCCAGGGGCATCTGGAAAGCCCTTTTGACCAGGTAGGTGAAGATGATATTAAATTTGATGTGGAAAAGTTTGAGCGTTTGCTTGCTTAGTTTACGGGTAGCGAGGGGGCAGAAAGGGGGCAATGCTAATCCCGGCCACCTTACTACGGGTGGGGCTATACGCATAAAAGATCAACGCTTGCTAAGGGTTGTGGGTAATATGCTGTGATGCAATATCGAAATGAAATGCTATCTTTGATTTGTGAAGAAATTATATATCATAGCAGGACCAAACGGAGTTGGCAAAACAACTCTTTCATATACCATTCTGCCTGAAATATTTGACTGCTACGAATTTGTAAATGCAGACGAAATAGCAAAAGGAATTTCACCATTAAACCCAGAGAAAGCAGGAATAAGATCTGGAAGATTAATGTTGCAACGAATTAAAGAGCTACTTGAGTTTAGTTAAAAATGCACAACAACGAAATTATGAAATTGTAATGCTCTTTTTGACTCTTGATTCAGTGGAGCTAGCAATTCAACGAGTTAGCACTAGAGTAAAAGAAGGAGGACACAATATCCCTATAGAAGTAATAAAACGAAGATATACAAACGGACTTCAAAATCTTTTTAATATTTTCATCCCAATTGTGGATAATTGGTTAATAGTAAATAATTCATCTGAAAAATTTGAGTTTATTGCTAAAGGGAACAAGGACAGAGTTATTGTGAAGAACGAAAAATATTGGTTAGAATTAAATAAAAGCTGGATTCAAGTACAAAATGCAACTTTTTTGTTAAACAAAAGACGCTCCATGATTTCCATGGGCGTTTCAAATTTAAATCTTTTTCTTGGCCTTTCGTT
>Ga0256839_1001981_pt1 | contig 23739 bp, 20 predicted proteins | sample 354166metaG_FD_185968 | JGI IMG/M metagenome (GOLD analysis project Ga0256839, IMG submission 185968) | Hydrothermal vent microbial communities from Mid Atlantic Ridge, Atlantic Ocean - 354-166 | ecosystem: Environmental > Aquatic > Marine > Hydrothermal vents | place: Atlantic Ocean: Mid... | reverse complement strand
TTTGCCGTCAAGCACTAAGATTAAAGCCCATAAAACTAGTACTGGTCGAACTTAGTGAGTTTGCGCTGTATCAAATAGACCAAGAACTGAGTGATGTGATGCGTGAGCTTGATTTTGACGTTGAAATCGAACGTATTCTTGGATCATGTGGCGATAAAAAGTTACTCGATGGTGTTTTTGCAAATAATAAAGTACAAACAATTTATCATGCTGCAGCATACAAGCATGTTCCGTTGGTTGAAGAAAACCCAGTCGCAGGATTGAATAACAATATTTTTGGAACTAAGGCATTAGCTGAAAAAGCGCTAGAATCTAAGGTTGAAACATTTATTCTAATCTCGACTGATAAAGCGGTTCGCCCTACTAATATTATGGGTTGTTCGAAGCGTGTTGCAGAAATGACCTTACAAGCTTTGGCAGCGACGAAAGACTGTCAAACTAAGTTTTCGATGGTGCGCTTTGGTAATGTCTTAGGTTCATCAGGTTCCGTTGTGCCTAAGTTTAGACAACAGATTGCCGAAGGAGGGCCAATTACTATTACGCATAAAGACATTACTCGTTACTTTATGTCAATACCTGAAGCGGTACAGCTGGTTATACAGGCGGGCGCAATGGCCGAAGGCGGTAATGTATTTGTCTTGGATATGGGTGATTCGGTAAAAATTGTCGATCTTGCTAAAAAGATGATTAGCTTATCGGGCTTAGAGCTTCGAGATGAACATAATTTAAACGGCGATATAGAGTTAGCATATAGTGGTTTAAGACCTGGTGAAAAGCTTTATGAAGAGCTTTTGATTGGTGATAATGTTAAAGGAACAAGGCACAGTCGTATTATGCAAGCCAGTGAAGAGTTTTTAGAGATGTCGGAGCTTCAAAGTTTATTGGATGCTTTGAAGGTCACTTTAAGTGGTGCTGAAAAAGAAGCGATTAAAAAATCACTGACGACGATTGTAGGTGGTTATACGCCATGGAAAGAGTCTTCTGAAAAATTGTCTGGCGAAGAAGGATCCAATGTAATTGATCTTAATACGAAAAAGAATAAGTAACAATTATTTCGCTTATAAGTAGATAGAGAGAACCAGTGAGCATGCGTCCTGTTCCAGTCATCCCTTGCTTTTGAACGGTAGTCAGGTATTTTACTGTAATCAAAAACTAGTTAACGTATTGTTTCTGTATGAAAAATCAGAAACTTCAATATTTGATTGTAGGGAAATCTACAAACTTTGCTCAATTACTCAAAGACCTAGCTGAGCAGGATGAAATAATCCAACTAACCCATGTTGTTAGTAATAAAAAGCATATTGAAAAGGCATTTAAAGTTATAAGTGGTATTAATATAATTTTTGTGTCTGATGACGCGCATCCGCCTTTAAATTTCATTGCCGATTTAATTCGACAGTACACCCCCAACACAGCCGTTGTGATTGTTACTCAAAAAACGGCCTCAACGCCCTTAAAACCCTTATTTAGGGGGGTAGGCTTTGCAAAGTTAAATGTAAAAAATATTGAGGATATAATCGCTGTAGACCTACTGAATATTATTCAGGCAAGTAAAAGTAATCAGCATTTTAAGCAGTGTAAAAATTTATTAGCGACTGCTGAACAACGAAATACTTGGTTGATTGATTCGAGTTCTGAAGCCGTAGCTTATATCTCAACGAATGCACATGCTTATGCGAATACAACTTACTTAGCACTTTTTGGTATCGACTCACTTCATTCTTTACATAAGGTACGGCCTACAGACCTCATTGAAAGTGACGAAGCAGGGGTTTTTCAAGCATTTTTAAAGTTTCAAAGCAAACATCATAAGCTTTCTCATACCCTTTTACTGACGATGAAGAGTTTAAAACATAGTTCTTTCAGGGTTAATTTACATGCCATACCATCAGTTTATAAGGGAAAAAAATGTTGGCAGTTATGGGTTCACAAAATTGATCAATCTACTACTGAGAACGATAGAATAAATAATCTAAGAAAAGAGACGTTTCAATTAACTACGGCTAACGAAATAACGGGGAGAAAGAATCCTTTTGATGAGCTAAATAAAGACTTGATTAATAAAAAGGAAAAAGCTGATGTGAAACTGATTCTGAAGGGCATTGTAAAAAGACAAGAAGCCAGGCTTTCAGCGCATAAGTTGGTATCTTTAGCAAGTCAGTACAATAAAAAGGATCCTTATCACGCTCATTATATACTTTCTTTAAAGGTGCCAATTGCACAAATGAAGGGCGTTGATGATTTGTTATTTTCATCACCCGAGAATAACAGTGATGGAAGGCGCCGCATATTTTGGGATAAGGTGAAGGTAGCACGTTTAATTCAGCTATTATCGAAAAAAAGCGGACTGAATAATAACTATTTTATCACCTTAAGTAGTGAGTCAATTGTTGATCAAGATTTTACCCGATGGATATTGGAACGCTTAAAGTCTTTAGGTATAAAGTCTAGAGATTTGACAATAATGATTCCTTCAGAGCTGGATTTAAAAGAACTTAAATTAATTTTGGGATTTGTGAAATCATTAAAAGATCAGCAGTGTAAGATTGCTTTAAGTGACTTTACGGTCAAATCAAATGTCGTTAAAGTTATACGGCATATAAAGCCAGATTTTATTCGTTTATCGCTAAACTGGGTAAAAGAAATTGAATCTGATGAAAGTAGACAACGTGCGCTTAGTCAATTACTTCGGCAGTTTGAAGTGAAAGGCATTAGTGTTATTGCACCGTGTAGTTTTAGTGCAGAGATGAGAAAAATGTTTGTATTTTCTGGGGTTTCCTTCTGTCAGGAAAGAACTACAAAATCTGCTTAAAAGCTGTACAATTATAGAGAATTAAACTGCCAGAATAGATGCTTAGTCTATTTTAAAAATGATCAATAATAACAATAATATAAAATTACATTTTATTACTAATACAGATTCAATATACCTGTGGCAGTATGAAATGATATCGTCTATTTTGGCGCAACAGCCATCGTTAGATGTAAAGTTCAGTGTGCTTGAAAATACCTTTGTAGGAAGCAAGCAAACTTCATTGCCTTTTCTGCTTAAGTTGGCTTATAAACTAGATAAGCGTTTAGCTGGCTGTCAAACGAAATTATTAGAAAAGAAATCATTAGAAAGCCTCAGTAATAACACGATTTATAAGTTATCTAAAGCAAGCCTTTGTGATGAATCATTTATCACTAGAAATTTTGTTAGTGATAAGCAGGTTCAATGCTTGATTATTAATTTAACAGAGCAAACATTACCGTCTTGTTTATATGAGGTAGAAGACACGCAGGTTCTATCACTCTTCTTCAGTAAGCTTCGTAAGCTTGACTCATTGTTAACAGGGCTGTTGGAGTTTACTAATAACCAAAAAGTTGTCCATACGGGTGTTCAACTTGAAGCAGCTACAAATCAGGATAACCTCGTACTGTATGAGGCGGAGCATAGCCTAGAATCCGCATCACTTTGTAGAACCTTTGAAACCATTTTGCATAAAACAGCGTTGTTTTTGCCACATGTTTTACATAAATACCCACACTATTTGAATAAATCGGTAAATAATCCTGCCGTTTTAAGTATAGAAAATACGCGCGATACTGATTTAAGTGTGGGCGAGCAATTAAAACTATTTAGTAAATTTACAGCGAGAGTCGCTTATAGATTATGGTACCGGTTCACGGAAGGTGAGCAGTGGATCATGATGTTGGCTAGCAATGAAACGGTTAATACACCAAATATGGCCTTCGAGACCTTTGAAAGAATCATGCCTCCAAAAAGTGAATTTTGGGCAGATCCTTTTTTAATCGAGCATCAAGAAAAGCACTATTTGTTTTTTGAGGTTTTCCCTTTTGAGCGAGACTTAGGTCATCTGAGTTGTATGGAAGTACATGATGATGGAACCTTTGGTGAGGTTGTAAAAATTCTAGAGCGACCTTATCATTTCTCGTATCCGAATGTTTTTGAATATGAAAATCAGATGTATATGGTACCTGAAACAGGTGGTTATCAATGTATTCAACTGTATAAAGCAAGTTCCTTTCCCTATAAGTGGGATTTTCAATATAACTTAATGGACGGAATTCGTGCATTCGACTCAACATTTATTGAGCATGACGGGGTCTGGTGGCTATTTGCAACCGTATCTGAAACTGAAAAATGCGCAACAACTGAAGAGCTACATGTGTTCTATGCAGACTCGCCACTAAGTCAGGATTGGACGCCACATCCGGCAAACCCAATTAATACCTTTGCATCCAGCGCGCGCCCAGCAGGTAAAATTTTTAAAGAAGAGGGTCGTTTGTACCGACCTTCGCAAGATTGTGCTGGCTCCTATGGCGCTGGAATTAATGTTTGTGAAATCATCACTCTAAACAAAGAACATTATGAAGAAGTTATCCTAAGTAAGCGCAAGCCAGATTGGGATAAGTCATTGATTGGCTTACATACTTTAAACTTTGATAGTAAATATACGGTTATCGATGTCATTCTTGATACGGGCGGTCTTTTAAAGTGAAGCCTGAAACAAAGTTAGTTAAAGTTGATACTTTCGAAGGATTTAAATCTTTGGAAAAGGAATGGAATGCACTTTACGAAAAGAGTGAGCAAGCGACTATTTTTTCCAGCTGGGATTGGATGTTTACATGGTGGGAGGTCTTTCATGATGAGTTATCAAGAAAGCTTTTCATTTTGTGTCTTTATGAAAATGAGACGCTTATTGGTATTGCTCCGTTCCATATTTATAGCCACTATCCGAAGGCTCTAATTCAGGGACGAACCCTTCAGTTTATAGCCAGCGGGAATAAGAAAGAAGAGAAAGTAACCAGTGAGTTTCTTGATTTAATTGTCCAATCAGGACGAGAATCCTTGATGATTGATGCTGTTTCTACCTATTTAATAGCGCATAAAAAGGAGTGGGATTTTGCTGATTTTGAGTATTTATTAAAAGATGCGTTAATCTTTCAATGTTTTACAGGCTCAAACGAAGTAGTTATTAAAAAAATTCAAGATGGTGTGCGATTTTATATTAGCCCTAAGAATAACTTTGATGAATATAAATCCCAAATGGGTAACCGCTGGCGTAAGATGTATGACAAAAAAACACGTGTTTTAGAGCGTGATGGAGCAGTTAAAACGGTTGACACAAAGTCGGGTGAATCTCATGAAAAAGCGTTATCACGCGTGTCTGATATGCACTGTGAGCGAATCCGAGATAGGATAGGTTACTGTGCGTTTGATTCAGAAAAGTTTTCAAACTTCCATCATAGGGTCTTAAAACGACTACATCCCCAAAATAAAGCATTGATTAAAACACTTTACTTAGATGATAAAGCACTTGCTACATACTATGTCTTTACAGATAAGGGGCAATGGCACTATTACCAAAGTGGTTTTCATAGTAATTATGCAAATCGTTACTCACCTTTATTTTTGCTAGTGTGTAATGAAATAGGAGAGGTGGTTACGCAAAATATGCTCTTTGATTTTATGTATGAACCCTCCGCAGACTCTTATAAAAAAGAGCAATATGCGGCAGAGCATGAAACAATGTTCCGCCTTTATTGGTCGTCAGCACCACTACGATTTTATGTTTTTAATATCGCAAAATCACTACAAGAACAAACACTTTCATTTAAAGAACGACTAACTAATAAACTAAAAGCAAGAGAGAAGTCATAAAATGCATATCGTACATATAATAGAACCTATGGAGCATGGCGTGTTTGTCTGGGTGGTCGATATGGCGAACCGCCTAGTTAATGACGGCTATAAAGTGACTGTCATTTATTCCATTCGTGAGCATACACCACCTAATTGGCGTGATATGTTTGATGACAAAGTTGAGCTAGTGCATGTGCAGATGAGCCGAGGCATTGACCCCGTACAAAATGGTAAAGCATTGATGGGTTTGATTAAAAATCTAAAACGGTTACAACCAGATATTATCCATACTCATTCATCAATTGGTGGCTTTCTTGCGCGAGCGGCTGGTTTCGTGTTGCGTAAAAATCATCGCCTACTTTATACCTCACACGCAATTCACTATCCGTTGATAGAAGCTCCTCTCAAGCGTGGCTTATATAAAGCTTTAGAGCATGTTGGCTACTGGCTAGGCGGAACCATCGTCGCTTGTGGTAAAGAAGAATACGAAATCATTCTTAAAGACATTACAAAAGGTAACTCAAAACGTTTGATTCGCATCAGTAACGGCATTGATACAGCACAACTAACCCCCAAAGACTACAGTCAAAAGAATCAAAAAGTTAAAGTTGGTGTTGTCGGTCGAATATCATTACAAAAAGCACCGTGGGTATTTGCTGATGTTGCACGAAAAGTAAATGCTAAACGCGATGATGTCGAATTTGTATGGATTGGCGGTGGCGAGAAAGACGATGTTGATAATTTAGAGTCAGCAGGTGTAAAGGTAACCGGAATGCTAGACAGGAAAGATGCGTTAGCGTTAGTACCATCGTTAGATATTTATTTTCAAACGTCAGCCTATGAAGGCCTATCACTTGCTTTGCTTGAGGCGCAAGCTTCGGGTATTCCAGCCGTTGTGACAAAAATCCCTGGCAACGATGAAGTGGTTCAGCACGGAGAAACGGGCTTTGTTGGTGAGAACGAAGATACTTTACAGAAGCATTTGGAGGAATTGATTGATTCGGAAGAGTTAAGAATCAAGCTTGGAAAGCAATCTCAAGAGCATACAGGAGCATATTTCTCACTGCCAGTTATGGCCGATCAATATAAAGCGAGATATGCTGAAATGGTTAAAAAGTGAAGCTTTTAGTGACTAAATACGGTGTAATAGCGTTTTAACAATTGGTTAGCATGATGAGCTTGCCCCCCGCAATTTTTATCATTGGTCCGACGGCATCCGGTAAAACGGGTCTCGCAATGAAACTACTGAAGCACTTTCCACTTGAGCTTATCAGTGTAGACTCAGCCTTAGTCTACAAAGACATGGACATTGGTACAGCGAAACCAACAGCAATGGAGCTCGAACAAGCACCGCATCGTTTAATCAGCTTTCTTGATCCCTCTCAGTCGTATTCGGCCGCAGAATTTCGCAAAGATGCACTGTGCGAAATGCAAGAAATTACCGAGAAAGGCAAAATTCCTGTATTGGTAGGCGGTACTATGTTGTACTTTCGCGCCTTGGAAAATGGCCTTGCCAAGCTACCCACTGCAAATCCTGAAATACGAAAACGTTTGAGTGATGAAGCCACTGAAAAAGGTTGGGATGTTTTACATCAAAGGCTTCTCGGTATTGACCCAGAATCAGGAGCACGAATTCATCCAAATGACCAGCAGCGTATTCAGCGTGCGTTGGAGGTTTATGAAATTACCGGCGAACCACTTACTGAACTATTCAAAAAAGCAAGTCTTGATGCGTTCCCCTATCGTCTGTTAAAAATTGCTCTTATTCCTGAAAGTAGAGAATGGATACGAGACTTAGCAGAAATTCGATTTAAGTTAATGATAGAAAAAGGCTTTATTGATGAAGTAAAATCCTTACACGCTCGTGGTGATTTAAGCGCAGATTTACCCGCCATACGCGCGGTCGGTTACCGTCAAGTATGGGATTACTTAGAAGGTAAATTGGATAAAGATGAAATGATTGAAAGAGCGGTTATTGCCACGCGTCAGCTAGCCAAAAGACAAATGACTTGGATGCGTTCAGAGCCTAATATCACCAAATATGGAGCTCAGAATTACAAGATAGAAACGGTTGTGAGTGATGTAAAACGGTTTTTAGAACAAACAAGTTCAGCATTCTGAATACATGCTGGGTGTAAAATGTGGTTTAAGATGCCGTCGATCATAAGATTAGGTAAAACTTCTATAGAAACCTACCGTTGGGCAATTAGTCAGCAATTGCTTTTTTACTTTTAGCTTAAACCTGTTATTATTCCTTGCACTGCAGGGAATGCAGTAGAGTTGTTACCCCGAATGACCAAGAGGTTATTTTCAACTCGATGAAATATAATATATTAATAACCACAACCCAATAATAATCAGGAGTACACCATGTCAAAAGGGCATATGTTACAAGAACCCTTCCTAAACGCTTTAAGAAAAGAGCGCATTCCCGTTGCGATCTACCTAGTGAATGGAATTAAATTACAAGGCCACGTTGAGTCTTTCGATCAGTTTGTTGTATTACTTGGCAGTACTGTTAGCCAACTCGTTTACAAACACGCTATCTCAACCATCGTCCCAGCTCGTCCTATTAAGCTAACGATTGAAGACGAAGATTAAAAAAACGCTAGTCAAAACCTCTACCGCTAAAGAGGTAAACTAATTGGAATTATTTGACAAACTCAGTCAGGGTGAAGCCCTGATTGAGCGTGCCATTTTGGTACAGATTAACTTTGGCAAAAATTCTAAATCAACCTCTGCACAACAAGACGAACAAGAGTTCAAAGAGCTGGTTCGCTCTGCAGGTGCGCAAGATTCAAGCCTAATTACAGGCTCGCGATACTCTCCCGATTCTCGTTTGTTTGTCGGTTCTGGCAAAGCAGAAGAAATCAAAACAGCGGTGATTCAGTCCGAAGCGGATGTAGTTATTTTTGATCACGCCTTGTCTCCCGCACAAGAACGAAATTTAGAACGTTTTATTGAATGTCGTGTACTTGATCGTACCGCACTGATTCTTGATATTTTTGCACAACGTGCGCAATCTCATGAAGGTAAGCTTCAAGTAGAGCTGGCTCAGCTTAAGCATATGTCAACTCGTTTGGTACGTGGTTGGACGCACTTGGAACGTCAAAAAGGCGGTATCGGTATGCGTGGGCCAGGTGAAACGCAGTTAGAAACAGACCGTCGTTTGCTTTCTGTGCGGATCAAACAAATCAATAAACGTCTAGAAAAAGTAAGCAAACAACGCGAGCAGGGTCGTCAGCTTCGTCAAAAAACGGAGATTCCTACGGTTTCACTAGTCGGTTATACCAATGCGGGTAAATCAACCCTATTTAATAAGGTTACCGGCTCAGCGGTGTATGCGGCAGATCAACTGTTTGCGACTCTTGACCCAACTCTGCGACGGGTAAATTTGCCAGATCAGCAAGCCATTGTCTTGGCGGACACTGTAGGCTTTATTCGAGGCTTGCCACATGATTTAGTCGCGGCTTTTCGTGCTACATTACAAGAAACGATTGAAGCAGATTTAATCTTACATGTAATTGATAGTAACGACGAACAACGTGATTACTATCGTGAGCAAGTGAATAATGTGATTCATGAGTTAGGTGCGGATAAAGTGCCGCAGCTTGAAGTAATGAATAAGATTGATCTCACTGAGCAAGTGGCACATTTTGAAGAAGCACACAGCGGCTTGCCATCACGAGTGTGGTTGTCAGCGGTTACGGCTGAAGGTATACCTGAGTTATTAGAAAGGCTTGCTGAAGTATTCTCAAAAAATGTCTTTAAAGGCAGGCTTCGTCTGCACCCTGCACTGGCAAGATTGCGTGCGCAGTTTTATGAAGATGAGGCGATTGTTGAAGAAAAAATATCAGAAAAAGGTGAGTACCTTTTGGATATTTGCATACAAAAACGTCGCTTAGATGAATTGCTTGATAAAGAAGAGCTGACGCTTGATCAACTAAAAGTTAACTAAAACACCTCTATGAAAAATACGCATAAAGACCTAATGACAATATTTCAAGCGGGGCTTGAAGCAGTAAAGGGCAGTGTCGTTGTCAAAAAAGCATTCCAGAAAGAGTTTTTCTTGGGTGTTAATTTTCACGTAGTTGCTATTGGCAAAGCAGCAGACTCAATGTTGCAAGGTGTTCCTGAAAATAGAATCATAAGCGCCTTGTTAATTAGTAAGCATGGTCATATTTCTGCTCAATCACAAAGGAAATCCCATATTGAATGTGTAGAGTCTGATCATCCTATACCTGACCAAGCAAGCCTTTATGCGGGAAAGAAGCTGGTTGATTATCTAAGTAAGCTTCCCGCTAAGGAGCCTTGCTTAGTTCTAATCTCAGGAGGCGCATCATCACTCGTTGAGGTGCTAAGGGATGGTTGGAGTTTAGCTGAGCTGAAAGAGCTAACTGACTATTTATTAGCTAACGCTTTCCCTATCAACGAGATTAATGCAATACGTCGCCGTGTGTCAAAAATTAAAGGTGGTGGTTTGTGGGCGTATCTTGATGAGCGAGAAGTTAGTTGTTTAATTATTTCTGATGTACCTAACGATGATCCTGTGGATATTGGATCAGGGTTATTGTTTCATGCAGGTCATCAAGCGCTGCCGTTAAATTTACCTAAACGCTGGAGCGATAAAATACCTTTTACAGTTAGCAATGCTGATAAAAAACTCTTTGATTGGGAAATAATTGCTTCACTGAATATCGCAAAAAAGGCTGCTGGAAAGCGTGCTAAAGAGCTTGGGTATCCTATAAGTATCGTGACTGACTTTATGGATGGCGAGGCTTCTATGGTAGCAAAAACAGGTGTTAAAACACTTAAGTCCTCTCCTGATACACTATTCATCTGGGGAGGGGAAACAACAGTAAATCTTCCCAAAAATGCGGGTAAGGGAGGACGCAATCAGCACCTTGCACTTTCTGCTGCGATCGCGATGCAAGGCGAGCAAGAAATTACTTTGTTGTCCGCAGGAACTGATGGCTCAGATGGTGTGACCAATGCGACTGGAGCTATGGTGGATAATCAAACGATAAAGAAGGGTGAAAAATTAAGGCTGGAAGCGAGTGGGTTTTTACGCAGAGCCGACTCGTATGGTTATTTTAGTCAAACTGACGAATTAGTTATTACAGGTGCTACCGGTACGAATGTGATGGACTTGCTAATCGGAATTGCAAGAAGCTAAACAATACCTGAATCAGTGACTTCACTACGGCACAGTACGCAAGCTATTGATTCATCACGGGTTTAAAAAAATGCCCGCTTAACCAATATCTTAGCCCTGCTATCCGCATTGAAGTCACGGATTCAAGCAATAGACTCTAAAAAGGGGTTTAAGGTTTCAAAAAAAGCTTCTGGCTCTTGAAAGTGAGGTAGATGTGCGCTTTTTTTCAAGCCAATAATTTTTGCTTTAGGGAACAATGAGTGAATCAAAGGCGTATCAGATTCCTGCACATAATGGGATAAATCACCTTTTAAAAACAGGCATTTTTCGGGGTAAGTTGATAGTGCGGTGGTAAAGCCGGCTATTTTCAAATAACCTCGACTAATTTCAGGAAGATTACAGCGCCATACAAAACCTCTGCCATCTTCTTTTCGCTTCAAGTTTTTGAGCATAAAGGTGCGCTCAGCTGCATCCTCTATCCATGGTGTTAAGTATTCATCAATTTCTTGGCGGCTAGATAGATCCTCTAAAGGTACGGAAAGTACGCCCTGTAAGGTTTTTTGGTGCCAAAGCGGGTAGGGCTTAGGCGCAATATCGACCACCGTTAAACTTTTCACGAGTGATGGCTTGGCAAGCGCTAACTGCATGGCGACTTTGCCACCCATTGAATGTCCTAGCAAGTGAAATGAATTTAAGCTTTCATACTCAGCTACTTGCAAAACATCTTCGTACATTTCGCGGTAACTCATACCTTTTAAGTGTGGTGAATTGCCATGATTGCGTAAGTCTAAAGTGTAAACAGGGCGAAACTCAGCAAGCTTTTTAGCTTGTGACCGCCAATTATCCATTGCGCCAAGTAAGCCGTGTAGAATTATAAGGGGTGTTTCATTTTTAGCTTGCGTGTTATCGGGCAGAAATAATTTGTAATTAAGCAGTGTCATAAAATTAAAAATTCTGCCCAGAATGTTTCGTTTCCTCTAAAATAGCAAGCCGCTCATTATCACTTAAATTAGCAATATCATAATAGATTTTATGTGATACATCTTTGATGCCGCAAAAAGATAAAGTACCGTCAGTGACAGGCCGGTGGATTAATTGCAGCGCATCATTATCAATAAAATACTGTTTAGAACCTCCCGCTGTAATAATGACTTTGGCTTTTTTATGCTTGAGTAAGCCTTTCACACCTTCGCTAGAATATTCAAACGCCAGGCCATTAGTTAAGACTACGTCAAACCAGCCCTTTAAAATAGCTGGGCGATCAAACCACCATAATGGATAAATAAAGACTAAACTATCAGCCCACAAAAGTTGTTTTTGTTCTATGGCGATTCGAGGTGGTATTTTTCCTTTATGAAGCTCGGCAAGTTCAGCAGCACTAAGGATAGGATTGAAGCCTTCTTGATAAAGGTCTTTTACCAGTACTTCGTTACCGCTACTTTCCAAACCGGCTTGGATATTTTCTAGTAAAGCATGGTTAAAACTATTCGCGTTGGGGTGCGTAAAAACAATCAGAACTTTCATAAAAAGATGGCTGGATAAGAGTAAGAGAGTGAGTCTAAAGCAGTATAATGAATCATTCAATTAAACCGTTAACTTTAGGTTCAATTTAGGTGTTTTATAATGGTGTGCTGTAACCTTTAATTAGGATGTGCAGTAATGTGGTATACAAGTTATTTATTGCTTAAAAATATCATCGCTTTACTTGCTCTAAGTGCGCGTGATTGCTACATTACAGCGTTTAGGGAATACGCAATTGGGGGCTTATTTCTGGTAGAATGAAGTATACTTAAAATAAACTCCATTTAGCACCAAGAAATTTAAAGAATGGGCTTCTTTAAAAACTAAAATAATTGGATAAAAACTATGTTTAAAGCATTATTCGGCATGTTTTCAAATGACATTTCTATTGATCTAGGAACCGCCAACACCATCATTTATATGCGTGGCAAGGGCATTGTGCTCGATGAGCCATCAGTTGTGGCAATTCGTCAAAATCAAGGGCCTGGCGGACCTAAAAAAATAGAAGCAGTGGGAGTCGAGGCAAAAAAGATGCTCGGTCGTACCCCTGAAAATATCACCGCCATTCGTCCTATGAAAGACGGCGTAATCGCTGACTTTACCTATACTGAAAAAATGCTTCAGCACTTTATTAATAAAGTGGCAACTAAGAAAATATTTGGCCCGCGCCCACGTGTCGTTATCTGTGTGCCTTGTGGAGCTACTCAAGTCGAGCGTCGTGCAATAAAAGACTCTGCAATGGGTGCTGGTGCGAGAAAAGTTTACTTAGTTGAAGAGCCAATGGCCGCGGCAATCGGTGCAGGCGTGCCGATTGATGAAGCAGTTGGATCAATGGTGTTAGATATCGGTGGTGGCACGTCCGAAGTTGCTATTATGTCATTACGTGGCATTGTGTATTCTGCATCGGTGCGTATTGGTGGTGACCGTCTTGATGATGCGATCATTAGCTATGTTCGCCGCAACTACGGAATGTTGATTGGCGAGGCAACGGCAGAACATGTTAAATGCACGATTGGTTCAGCATACCCAGGTAAAGAGCTGCTTGAGCTTGAAGTTAAAGGTCGTAATCTTTCAGAAGGTGTACCACGCAGTTTTACCTTAACCAGTAATGAGATTTTAGAGGCATTGCAAGAACCGTTGTTTGGTATTGTAAGTGCCGTAAAAACAGCACTTGAACAAACACCACCAGAGCTAGGTGCTGATGTCGCTGACCGTGGAATCGTATTAACCGGTGGTGGCGCTTTGTTACGAGATCTTGATCGTTTGTTAATGGAAGAAACAGGGATTCCTGTGGTGGTAGCTGATGATCCCCTGACCTGTGTGGCGCGTGGTGGTGGTCGTATTCTTGAAATGCTGGATGATGATGGCTTTGATTTCTGGGCATCTGAGTAATCTTTCTCTCGTTTAAAACTAACGAGAAAGTAAGGCGACAGAAAGTAAAGGGAGTTTACGATCTATAATCTAGATAGAGACAACAGTAAACAGCAACAATACTTGGTTAAGTTTATTATTTTAGCCGTATTGTCTGGCTTGTTTATGGTGCTTGATTACCGTAAAGAGAAGCTATTGCCAGTGCGTACAGCATTGCAAGTGGCACTCTACCCACTGCAAGTCGTGGTAGATACGCCTTCACAAGCAGTAAAAACCTTGACGGAGTTTTTTAGCGATCATCAAACCTTGTCGAATAAAAACCGAGAGCTAAGTACTTATATCAATATTTATGCAGCTAAAGATCAAAAATATATTTCCATTCAGCGAGAAAATGAACGCTTACGTGCGCAGTTAAACGCTACTACAGCAGTGAGTGAGCGTTTTATGCTGGCAGAGATTTTATCTGTTTCATCCAATCCATTCAGTAAAAACGTTACCATCAATAAAGGAACAAACTCAGGTATTTTCGTAGGACAGGTTGCTCTAGCTGGGGAAAATATCTACGGGCAAGTCAAAAGTGTCAGTCCAACCTCTGCGGTTATTATTCAATTAACGGATATTAAACACGCAATTCCAGTGCGAAACGTACGAACCGGCTTGAGCGCGCTAGCAACAGGAACAGGTAAACTGAATCAAATTGAGCTTAAACATGTGGAAGCTAGTGTTGATGTGCAAGTGGGAGATGTTTTTGTAAGCTCGGGGCTAGGTCAGTTATTTCCCCCAGATTTTCCGGTCGCTCAGGTTAGAAAAGTGGGTTATAACCCGGGTGATTCTTTTATGAATGTGTACGCCAACTCATTGGCCGATTTTAATAAAACACGTGAAATATTGCTAATTTGGCGCGCCGATTATGCGCGGCAAGCGTTGTTTAAGTCTGAGAGACATAAGCCACTAAAGAAGCAAGATAAAGCTATTAAAGAAAAAGCAAAAAAGAGTAAAAAATAATGGGCAGTGTGATGCCAAGGTTTACCGGAGCGGTACTGCTCTCAATAATAGTAGCACTCATGCTTACTATGATACCTATGCGAGAAGAATGGTTGCTGTATCGCCCTGAGTGGGTGGCGCTAACCCTGGTTCATTGGAGCTTGGTTGCACCTAATCGAATGAGCTTTATTGTCGCTTGGGTAGCGGGTTTATTAGTGGATGCTTTATATGGGTCTATCATAGGGCAACATGCCTTGGGCTTTACCATTGTGGTATTTATGAGCATGCGGATGCGTACCCGCTTAGTGGTTGATAATATTTTCCAGCAGTTTTTAATTTTATTTTTAGTGCTGGGTACTTACATGTTGGTGAATTTGTGGATTCTAGGTGTCACAGGCAATGCTCCACAAGGTTGGGTCTACTGGTCTCCGGTTATTGTAAGTTTGTTGATTTGGCCTTTGTATCATTATCTTATGCGAATCTATCATTCACGAAAAAAACCTTTTGATTATTAGAGGCTTTTGCATGAGTCGGTGGTGAAAGAAATATAGGGTGAAATTCCACTGATTAAAGCGGGAAATGAAGCCAGCAACAGGTTATTAGCAAGTTTCCAGTGAAAAGCAGTGAAATTTTAGTCATATTTACATCGTCATCCGAGTCGTGCAAAGGTCTCTAATCAGTAGGAAAACACGAATGAGAGCCTGAAATGAGAATCATCAATGATTGAAAGGTCAAATATGCTACCCTCAACTTTCTGTTAAACTGTGAAATGATCTCATACCAAACCCTTTAATAGTCAGAAGTAAAATGAAACCTAAGCAACCCTATCGGGAAATCCCCTATAACTATACCTCTTTCTCGGATAAAGAAATTATCCTGCGCATATTGGATCAGCGCGCGTGGGAGATTCTTGAAACGCTACGTGAAAAACGTACCACGGGGCTATCAGCGCACATGCTGCTGGAGGTTCTTGGGGATATTTGGATTGTAAAGCGCAATCCCTACATTCAAGATGATTTACTAGAAAACGAAAAACGTCGTTATTCATTAATCAACACCATGCGAGAGCGTTTAGAGCGTATTCGTGAGCGCTCAGACGGTAATGACCTAACCGTTGAATTGGTTAATATTGCAAGCAAATCAGTGGATGAGTTTGCTATATGGTTCGCCGATTATTTTGCTTTACGCAAACGCGCTAGACGAAAATTTAAAGCCATTACCCGTAAAGACAATATTCAATTTGATGGGCTGGCACGCGTTTCTCATGTTACCGATGCTACTGATTGGCGTGTTGAATACCCCTTTGTGGTTTTAACCCCTGATACCGAAGAAGAAATCGCGCTACTAGTGCAGACTTCTATAAAACTAGGTTTGACGGTTATTCCACGCGGTGGTGGCACGGGTTACACCGGTGGAGCTATTCCACTAGATGCCATGAGTGCGGTAATTAATACTGAAAAACTAGAAACCTTAAGCGAGATTCATTGGGCTAAACTTCCCGGAGTCGAAGAAGCCGTGGCGGTGATTCGTGCAGATGCCGGCGTAGTAACGCGCCGAGTATCGGATGCAGCGGATGCCAAAGGTCTAGTGTTTGCGGTAGACCCAACCTCACAAGATGCTTCTACCATTGGTGGTAATGTCTCCATGAATGCGGGTGGTAAAAAGGCCGTAATGTGGGGCACGACGCTGGATAATTTAGTCTCTTGGAGAATGGTTACACCGAAAGCCGAGTGGCTTGAAGTTAGACGACTGAATCACAACTTAGGAAAAATCCACGATCAAGAAGATGTTAGTTTTAGTGTCACTCGTTTTGAGAAAGACGGAAAAACTCAAAAAGGCGATGAAGAAATACTCAACTTTAAGGGTCAATTTTTTCGTAAACACGGCTTGGGTAAAGACGTTACCAATAAATTCTTGGGCGGTTTGCCGGGTATTCAAAAAGAAGGTTGTGATGGTTTAATAACCTCTTCAGAATTCATTCTACACCGTATGCCAGAACAAGTGCGCACCGTGTGTATGGAATTTTACGGCAGTGATTTACAAGAAGCCGTACCCGCGATTGTCGAAGTAAAAGACTACCTTGACGATAATGAGAATGTACTGTTAGCCGGTTTAGAACATTTAGATGAGCGTTACGTAAAAGCCGTAAAATACACGCCAAAATCAGCGCGTCGAGCCTTCCCCAAAATGGTCTTGATTGCCGATATCGTTGGCGATGATGAGAAAAAAGTTGCAGAATCAGCCTCGCACATCGTTAAGCTTGCGAATGCGCGTAACGGCGAAGGCTTTATTGCTGTTAGCCCAGAAGCACGTCGTCAGTTTTGGTTAGACCGTGCTAAAACTGCTGCCATAGCCGCCCACACAAATGCCTTTAAAATCAACGAAGACGTGGTAATTCCGCTGGATAAATTGGATGTTTATAGCGAAGGTATTGAGCGCATTAATATTCACCAGTCGATGCAAAATAAAATAAACTTAATCGATGCTGCGCTAGAAACTTTTTGTGAAGATAATCCCGATCTAGACAAGCAACTGCGTGAACTGCCCGATTACGAAAAAAGCCCTGAAAATGATGCAATTTTACAATCTAAAAAAGATCATGCTTCAGAGCACTTAACGGCCATAAAAAAACGTTGGAAAGCTATTTTAGAGAATGCTGAAGAAGCAGCTACAAAACATGATGATTTATTAGATGACACCGCCCGCGAGAAGACAAAAGCGGGTGATAAAATTATCAATTTGCTATTGCGCCGTGACCTGCGAATATCGTATAAACAAGAAATTAAAAAACCACTGGATGATATTTTCGTCGGCGAAACGCTTAAACCGTTGCGCGATGCATTAGAAGCCGTGCATGAAAAAGTACGCTCGCAGCGTCTCTTTGTGGCACTGCATATGCATGCAGGTGATGGTAATGTGCACACCAATATCCCCGTAAATTCTAATGATTACGAGATGATGCAAGAAGCGGAGCGCATTGTCGATCAAGTGATGGAACTTGCAACCGAGTTGGATGGGGTCATTTCAGGCGAACACGGCATCGGCTTAACAAAAATGCATTATTTAGATAATGATGTGATTGAGGATTTTGCAAAATACAAAACTGAAGTTGATCCTAACGGACACTTTAATAAAGGTAAGCTAATGCCGGGTTCTGGCTTACAAAATGCCTACACGCCGTCTTTGCGTTTGGTTGAGCGTGAAGCATTGCTATTAGAGCATAACGAGCTCGGTGCGCTAAATGATGATATTAAAGATTGCCTGCGGTGCGGAAAATGTAAGCCTGTTTGCAACACGCATATCCCACGTGCAAACTTGCTCTACTCGCCACGTAATAAAATCCTCGCGACAGGTTTAATGCTAGAAGCCTTTTTATACGAAGAGCAAACTCGTCGTGGTATCTCACTGCGTCATTTTGAAGAAATGAATGATGTCGCAGACCATTGTACGGTGTGTCATAAGTGCTTAAACCCATGCCCGGTAAATATTGATTTTGGCGATGTTACTGTTCGAATGCGCAGTATTTTAAAAGCACGTAAGCAGAAAAAGTTTAACGTAGTGACATGGGCATCGATGCAGTTTTTAAATATCAAAGACCCGACCACTATTAAAATTATGCGTGGCGGTTTGATTCAAATAGGCTACAAAGCACAGCGTTTAGGGCATAAATTATTTAAGCGTTTTGGTATTATAAAAGCCAGCAGACGACCCAAAGGTACAACTGGTAAAGCGCCGCTCAAAGAATACGTCGTACAATTTGTAAAAAAACCAATGCCTGCCCACGTGCCGATGCAAACCACCCGCGCGATGTTAGGCTTGGAAGATGAGAAAACCATCCCCGTTATTCGTAAAGCCAGTTTAGAGAAAGCGGGCGACTCGGTTTTCTACTTTCCCGGCTGTGGCTCCGAGCGTTTGTTTTCCCAAATCGGTATGGCAACCATTGCGATGTTGTATGAAGTTGGCGCAACCACGGTATTGCCCCCAGGTTATCTATGCTGCGGATATCCGCAAACCGCTGGCGGTGATATTGATAAAGGCAATCAAATTTCCACCGAAAACCGCGTGTTATTTCATCGTATCGCACAGACCTTAAGTTATTTAGAAATAGACACTGTGATCGTCTCTTGCGGAACCTGTTTAGATCAGTTGCTCAAATACGAATTTGAAAAAATATTCCCAGGCTGTCGCTTATTGGATATTCACGAATATTTATTAGAGAAAGGCGTAAAGTTAGGTGGTACCAGCGGGGTAAAATATGTTTACCACGACCCCTGTCATACACCGATTAAAACCACCGACCCCACACAACTCACCTCAGACTTAATGGGGCAAGAGGTAGCACTGACGGATCGTTGTTGCGGCGAAGCGGGTACCTTTGCGGTTAGCCGACCTGATATTGCCACCCAACTGCGCTTTAGAAAACAAGAAACCTTAGAAGAGGCAAAGCAAATCCAAATAGAAGCAGGCGCGCAAGCCAAGCCTATTGAAAGAGTAGAAAAAGTAAAAATCCTCACCAACTGCCCAGCTTGCCAACAAGGCTTAAACCGCTACGCCGATGACACCGGCATGGAAACCGACTACATCGTAGTAGAAATGATGAAAGAGCTACACGGCGAAAAATGGCAAGCACAGTTTGTCGAAACGATTAGTCAGGGTGGGATTGAGAAAGTGCTGCTTTAGATTGTAAGAGATAGTCCACGAAAAACACGAAAGGCGCGAAAAAGGGAATGGAAAATAATAATTACTTTTCGTGCCTTTCGTGGACGGTTAGTCTTTAAGTCGTTAATCACTTGCCCGCGAGGTTGTTGCTAAAATCGCTCCAGCACCAATAAACAAGCCTCCCGTTATTCGGTTGACCATTTTAGCGCGTCCTTTTTGCTGTAGCCACGGCAGTGCTTTTGAGGCAGAGTAGGCATAAATCATCAGCCAAGACATTTCGAAAAAGATAAAGGTTATACTAAGAATTATAAATTGCTCCCATAAGGGTGCACTAGGGTCAATAAACTGGGGGAATAAAGCGGTGAAAAAGAGGATCGCTTTGGGGTTACTCGCACCGACAATGAAACCACTCCAAAAAGTTGAGTAGTAGGATTTTTGTTGGTTTTCATTTGTTACTTGGTAGCTTTCATCTTTAGATAAAATGGCAGAAATACCAAGATAAACCAGATAAGCAACGCCCAACCATTTAATGATATTAAACATCATTTCAGATGCCATAATGATCACACCCATACCAGTAAAGGATAGTGTCATTATTCCTGTGATCGCGGTTGTACCACCTAGCGCACCAAAAAATGCTTTCTTCATGCCGCCGTTTAAACTGTTGCTAACGCTAAATAGAACACTGGGTCCAGGGGTTGAGGTGAGTAATAGCATGGTGAGCAGGTAATAAGCCCAAGTTTCTAAAGTCATGTTTCGAGTCCTTTTACTGTGTTTTTTATAAAGTTACTGTAGAAAAAAACGGGACACAAAAACACCAAAGTCTCGAAAATAAATCAATAGTCTTTCGTGGACAGCCCAGTCTTTTAATCATAATGACTTTCCATCAAACACATCCACGCTTAAGCCATCCGTTTCAAAATCATCCAAGCAACCAAGATTAACCCGATAATGATCGGGCATTCTAAAGGTTTGATGAAATGGGTAAATGCCGCAGTTTGTACAAAAGTAATGATGCGCTGATTTATCGCCAAATTCATACAAGCCTAAGCTATCGTCATTTTTCAGGTTGATTGTTAAGTCATTAGGCGGGATTACAAAGTTACCCATAATAGCACCGCGACGTTTACAAATAGAGCAGTTGCAGCGCAGCCCTTCGGTAATTTCGTCTTGCTTGAATGAGAATTTAACATCGCCGCAATGGCATGAGCCTCTATAGGTTTTCATAAACTTTCCTTAAACTTGTAGAAATAGGAATCGTCCACGAAAGGCACGAAAAACACAAAAGATCAGTTTTTGTTTCGCGCATTTCGTATTTTTCGTGGACTTCTTTTAACTAATATTCTTGAACCGTCTTTAATAAGTTTAGCGTGATTCATTATCAAACTGCTTAATTAAAACTGACGTATCCGCACGTGCATAACCGCGTTCTTGCAAGTCTTTATAGCGTGCATCAATCTGTTTGGCTAGCGGCAATTCAACGCCTAGTTTTTCGGCTTCTTCAAAACAGATGGCTAAGTCCTTGCGTACCCAGTCTACCGCGAAGCCAAAATCGAAGTCATTATTCATCATGGTTTCACTGCGATTGATCATTTGCCATGAGCCAGCGGCGCCATGTTGTAGTACATCGACCACGGTTTTGCCGTCAATACCTTCGGCTTTAGCGAGTGTGAGCGCCTCTGATAAACCTTGCAGCGCGCCGATAAAACAAATCTGATTAATCATTTTTAAGACTTGCCCTTGGCCGGCCTCACCAATGCGTGTGCAAGCTTTGGCGTAAACATTAAGAACGGGTAATACCGCATCAAAAATAGCTTGATCGCCACCAACCATAATGGTTAGTACGCCATTTTCGGCGCCTGCTTGACCACCAGAAACTGGCGCATCTAAAAAGTGCATGCCTTTGTCTTTAGCCTTTTGGTATAACTCGCGTGCTACTATGGCAGAAGTCGTTGTATGATCTATTAAGGTTGCGCCTGTTTTTGCTGATGCTAAAATTTTAGCGTAAATTTCACGTACATCATTATCATTGCCGACACAGGTGAGGATGATGTCAGCGTTTTTGACGGCTTCTTCAGGGCTTGTTGCCAGCGTGCCTGAGTATTCGCTGAGCCATTGTTCTGCTTTTGATGCGGTGCGGTTGTAAACCGTTACTGGGTAACCCGCGTTGGCAAGGTGGCCTGCCATCGGGTAACCCATTGCACCTAAGCCTATAAATGTGATTTTTGCTTGTGGCATAAATGACCTCGTTTTGATTTTGTATGCAGCTGATAGTTAAGCGTGACTTGGGTTTAACTGACAACGATCTGTAAATTTTTTAACAATCACTTCCAATAAAGCCTTAACCACAGGGTCTTCTGCTCTCGTTTTTAAATAAGCAACACCTAAAGGAAGCGTAAAACTTTCTCCGGTCCAAACCACGATTTCACCTTTTTTAAGCATTGCATCTGCCTCGTCATCACGAATAAAAGCAAGCCCCACGCCTGAGCGTAATAAAGTGGAGGTGGAATCTTCGGTAGAACTTGATGTTACCCATGTAGGCTTATTGAGCGTTTCTGCAAAGACATGGTCGATAAATCTATGGTAGATACACAGCGGTTCGGGGTAAATCCATGGCAGTTGTGCAAGCTCTTCAGCGCCGGCATTTTTTAGTTGTTCGGCCCACTTGGGGGATGCTGCAATTACGGCGTGGGTGGAGCATAAATCTACATGACTGAGTTCGTTGTAATTATTCTCACCAGAGAAAAAGCACACATCCAATGAACCTGAACTCATCTTTTTAAGCAATTCTACCGAGGTACCTTGTGTGAGTTGAATTTTAAGTTGCGGGTAAGACGACATTAATGCCAGGTGCCATTGCGCCAGCAGTAAATATTCTGCATCGGTATTTAAACCAACTTTGGCTTGCCCAGTCAAAACGCCTTGCAAGGTTTTAGCTTTCAGCTTTAAGTCATTGCTGGCGTTTAGCACTAACTGCGCTTTATTGCGTAATTCAGCGCCATCGTCGGTTAGTTTCATGCCCTTAGGAGTACGCTCAAATAGCTTAATTTCAAGCTCTTCTTCTAAGGCTTTGATATGTGCGCTCACTGCGGGTTGGCTAGTGAAAAGGCGCTCGGAGGCTTGGGTTAAATTACCTGTGTCGGCGACAGTGACGAATGTTTTTAGTTGGTAGAGTTCCATAGAGCAATCATGTCATCTTTATTAATAATGAACAATCGGGATTCCTGATAGCCCCCTTTTGATTAAACGATTGGATGGTTTTGCTAAGAAGGCATTAAATAGATTCATGGTCTTACCTGTAGGGGGTAAATCATAGATAGGGGGCTTTCTTCTTGCAAGGTAAGCCTCCACTCGCTAATAACAGGAGGCATGTCATGTCAGCAGTAATTGAAAATAATGGTTCGGTGAATTTATCACAGCATCTACCTACCTGTGAAAAAATTAAAATGTTTAAAGGTAAAAGTATAAAACAAAAGATTCTGTATTGGAAAGCAGTGTCCCGCCAAAGAAAGCAGTTAGCAAAGCTTGATGATCATTTGTTGGCTGATATTGGCTTAAGCAGAGAGCAAGTTGAAATAGAGATAGCCAAACCTTTTTGGAAATAGCTCTCGTTAGAGTTCTTTGCCAATATGAGGTAAAGAGTTCTATTCGGTACAATCGGCGTTATTTCTATCCAGAATAGCTATAAATTTAAGCTTATCCACCTGATAAAGTGTGAAATTTCACTTGCAAAATATCAAATAAACACGTCAAATAGAAGGTTATAAATACAAGGAGAAGTGTTTTATGAAGTTTCTATTAGGTTTTTTCAGTTTTGGATGGTTGCGTGGCTTGGATTTTCTTCCGCCTCTATTATTTCGTTTATTCTTGGCACCTTTACTCTGGGTATCTGGGCAGCAAAAATTAGGCTTGTTTACAGGCGCTGATACCGTTTGGTATAACCCTTTGACGTGGGTTAATGGCGCGACGTATCAAGCAGCCGCAGAAAAAATGAGTAATTTGCCTATAATTGGTGGTCTCTCTGATATGTTACCTGCATTAGTAGGTGGTTTAGAAATTGTAGGCGCTTTTCTTTTGCTGATCGGTTTTGCAGTACGTTGGATTTCACTTCCGTTACTTTTCTTGGTGGGTTTAACGGCATTTATGGCTTTAAATGGGCAAGATATTATTGCGACGCTTAAAGAGTTGCTATTAACGCATGGCTATTCTGATATGAGCACATCAGCCTTTAGCAAGGCATTGATGTACTTCTTAATGTTGTTAAGTTTATTTTTCATGGGAGCAGGGCGCTTCTTTAGTGTTGATTGGTTTTTATACCGTAGTTTGCACAAGAAGATAGATGCGAAAAATAGTGTTGGTGGTCATGTAAATGAGCATAGACATGATCAAGTTGATGATC
>Ga0256839_1001980_pt1 | contig 23753 bp, 19 predicted proteins | sample 354166metaG_FD_185968 | JGI IMG/M metagenome (GOLD analysis project Ga0256839, IMG submission 185968) | Hydrothermal vent microbial communities from Mid Atlantic Ridge, Atlantic Ocean - 354-166 | ecosystem: Environmental > Aquatic > Marine > Hydrothermal vents | place: Atlantic Ocean: Mid... | reverse complement strand
ATTGCCTGCAGAAGCACCACAGCGCAAAGAGCAGTTTGAGCAGTGGTGGAAAGACCCCGCAGCGAATTACGATGCTATTCTCGCTTATTGCGAAGAATATTCACCCCGTTATCTTTTGGCCGATAGCAGTTGGTATGAGCCTGCCAATTTGCAGAAGCTTTGGCCTGAAAACAGCCTTTCGGCAAATGAGTTGATCTCTAAGCAAAATCTCCATCGGAAGAAAGGCGGTACGCACTATTACTACCATCGGTTGGAAGTTGCACATAAAGGTGAACCGGCTCCGATCAACTACGTAGCCGATGAATTGAAAGAACTCATACTTCACCGTCGCAAAAAGGCGCTCCTTAAACGACTCAAAGACGAGATGTACCAGCAGGCGCAAAAAGACAGAGAAGTGAAAATTTTTGTAGAATGAACTCCGTTTTTGCCAAGCTATTTTTTGCGTTGTTTTTGTGTGTTTTTTCCTTTTCTCTAAGAGCTCAGAAGGCTTTGCTGGATGAAGTTATAGCTACCGTAGGCAACGAACTGGTTCTGCTTTCGGACCTGGAAGATCAATACAATTTGATTGGGTCTCAGCAGCAGGACCCCCTGCCTCCGGATGCTCGTTGTTTTATTCTCGACAACGTCCTGACTCAAAAGCTGTTGATCAACCAAGCTAAGTTGGATAGTGTGGAAGTTAGTGATGAGGAGGTTGAGGCTCAACTCAATGCCCGCATTGAGCAGATTCTGGCTTACATGAATAACGACTATCAGCAATTTGAAGACTACTACGGGCAATCCGTAGGTGAGGTAAAGGATCAATTTCGGGAGGATTTGCGCAATCAATTGTTGGCAGAACGCATGCGCGCTCAAATTTTGCAAGACATTAGCGTTACGCCGGCGGAGGTCAAGGCTTTTTTTGAGCGCATTCCGCAGGATAGCCTGCCTTATTTCAATTCGGAAGTGGAGTTGCTGGAATTGGCGATGAAACCGGAAGTCAGTTCTGAGCGGAAACGAGAGGCCAGAGAACAGTTGGAAGAGTTGCGCCGTCGCCTTGTAGCCGGTGGAGAAGATTTTGCCGAGTTAGCCAAGAAATACTCCGATGATTTTGCTTCGGCTCGTCTTGGCGGGGATTTGGGTTGGACCAAGCGGGGCCATTTTGTGCCGGAGTTTGAAGCGGCTGCCTACAAATTGGATGAAGGCGAGATTTCCAAGGTGGTGGAAACGGAATTTGGTTTTCACCTCATTCAGTTGTTAGAACGAAAGGGCAACTCCATCCACACGCGCCACATTCTCATTCGACCGGAAATCACGGAAGAAGATATGGTTCGCACAGAGAGAAAACTCGATAGTGTGCGGCAGCTCATTCTCCTGGATTCGCTTTCTTTTTCAGAGGCGGTGAAGCGTTTTGGTACGGATAAAGTGCAGAGTTATTACAACGATGGGCGGATGGTGAATCCCCGTACGGGTAATACTTTTTTTGAAATTGCTGACTTAGATCCGGATGTCTATTTTGCCATAGATACTTTAGAGGTGCAGGGGATTACTCGTCCCTTTCGGTTTCGGGCAGCCAATGGAGATGAATTGCTGCATATCGTTCGCCTGGAATCCAGAACACCACCACATACAGCGAGTTTGGAGAAGGACTATGCTCGTATTAAAGCTGCAACCATTCAGGAGAAACAAGCCCGCATCCTGAGTGATTGGTTGCAAAAAACCATACGAACGACTTACGTCTCTATTGATCGGCCTTATGCCGATTGCCCGAATTTGAGGAAGTGGCTTGAATTTGGGGATTGAAGCACCCACCGAATTTTTAGCGTGGCTGCATTTTATTTGAAATACTCGAGGGCCAGTTCGTAGCCTTTGAGTCCTAAGCCGGTGATCAGGCCTACACAGCGGTTGGCGATCAGAGATTGCCGGCGGATGGGTTCTCGGGCAAAGATGTTGGAGATGTGCACTTCGACAACCGGAGTTTCTATGGAGGATATGGCGTCAGCTAAAGCCAAAGAGGTGTGGCCGTAAGCTCCCGGGTTTAGGATAATGCCGTTGTAAGAGAAGCCCACTTCATGGAGTTTGTCGATAAGCTCCCCCTCGTGGTTGCTTTGAAAGTAGTGAATGGTCATGGAGGGGTGATTCAGTTGGAGTTGTTCCAGAAAGGCTTCAAAGGAATCGCGTCCGTAGATTTGAGGTTCTCTTATACCCAGTAGGTTGAGGTTAGGCCCGTTAATGATAATGATTTTGAGTTCTTCCACACCGGTTTGCTTTTTCTTTTTTAGTTGCCCATATCCGAGAGGAACTTGATGCGCATTAGCCGGATTTCTTCTACGGTAATGTCATCCTCTTTGAGGGCATCGTAGGCCTCTCTTATGGAGTCACTTTCGGCTTCCATGAAGTAATCATAGATGTCGTCCCGTACATATTCATCTACGGTTTCTTCAATGTAGTAGTCGATGTTGATTTTGGTGCCGGAGGCTACAATGGCATCGAGTTCTTCAAATAGGTCTTCCAAAGACATGTTGTTGGAAGAAGCCAGTTCGGGCAGGGGGATTTTGCGGTCTATGCCGTTGATGATGTTGACTTTGACTTTGGATTTTTTGGCGACCTGTTTGACGACGAAGTCGGTGGGTTTTTCGATTTCGTTTTCTTCTACGTATTTGGCAATCAGCTCGATAAAGGGTTGTCCGTAGCGTTTTGCTTTGCCTTCGCTGACACCGGTGATGTTTTTCATCTCAGCGATGGAGGTGGGGTATTGGGTTGCCATATCCAAGAGAGAGGGGTCTTGGAAGATGACGTAGGGGGGTAGTTTTTTTTGTTGAGCGATGGATCTTCGGAGGTCTTTGAGCAGGCTGAGCAAGGTTTGGTCCAAGACGACAGTACGTGCTCTTTCTTCGGCATAAGCTTCGGCTTGTTCTTGTTCGTAATTGTGGTTGATGGGGATTTTCAGTGGATGCGGTTTTTCGAGAAATTTGCGGCCTTTTTCAGCTATTTTGAGTACGCCGTAAGTTTCAATGTCTTTAAAGACCAGGTCGTTGAGTAGCGCGTGTCGGAGGACGGAGCTCCAGAAGGTGGCGTCTTTGTCTTTTCCTATTCCAAAAGAGGGTTTTTCGGTAAAGCCAAAATCTTTCATTTGTTTGGTTTCCTCTCCCGTGAGGAAATCCACCAGGGTTTTGATTTTATAGTTTTCGCCCAGTTCGAGTATGGCTTGTAGTGCTTGTTGCATTTCAGTTGTTACTTCGATTTTTTCTTTGGGGTGTCGGCAATTGTCACACATATCGCCACAGTCATGGGGATATTCTTCTCCGAAGTAATGCAACAGGAAGCGACGTCGGCAGCTGGTCGTTTCTGCATAAGCCATGACCTCCTGCATGAGTTGGGCACCCATTTCCCTTTCCGAAACGGGTTTGTCACGCAGGAATTTTTCCAGGCGCACGATGTCTTTGTAAGAATAGAAAGCGATGCAGGAAGCTTCGAGGCCGTCACGTCCTGCTCTGCCGGTTTCCTGATAGTAGTTTTCTATGCTTTTAGGGATGTCGTAGTGAATGACAAAGCGCACATCGGGTTTGTCAATGCCCATGCCAAAAGCAATGGTAGCCACAATAACATCGATTTCTTCCATGAGGAAGGCGTCCTGGGTTTTTGTACGGGTTTTGGGGTCCAGGCCGGCGTGGTAAGGTGCGGCTTTGATGCCATTGACCTTGAGCATTTTGGCGATCTCTTCCGTTGATTTACGGGCTTGCACGTAGATGATGCCCGATTCATTGGGAAACTGATTGATGGCTTGGACAATTTTCTTAAAGACATCTTCTTTTTTTCCCTTGCCTTCAACTCTGTAGTAGAGATTGGCTCTGTTGAAAGAGGATATAAAAGTCCTGGGATTTTTCATCTCCAGGTTTTTGATGATGTCGGTTTGTACTTTCGGGGTGGCAGTAGCCGTGAGGGCAACCAAGGGGATGTTTTGTCCTATGGCTGTGATCATAGCTCGGATGCGTCGGTATTCAGGGCGGAAGTCGTGCCCCCATTCCGAGATGCAATGCGCTTCATCGATGGCGATGAAGGAGACTTTGACATTGCTGAAGAAGTCCAGGTTTTCGTCTTTGGTGAGCGTTTCCGGAGCGATATACAGCATTTTGGTTTTGCCATGGATGATGTCTTCTTTAACAGCCCTCATTTGAGTGCGAGAGAGCGAGGAGTTGAGGAAGTGAGCCACTTCGTCCTTGCTGCTGTAGCTGCGAATGTTATCTACTTGATTTTTCATCAAGGCAATCAATGGAGATATGATAATGGCTGTGCCTTCGAGGATGAGAGCTGGCAGCTGATAGCAAAGCGATTTGCCTCCTCCGGTGGGCATGATGACAAAGGTGTCCTGCCCATCCATGACGCTTTTTATGATTTCTTCCTGATGGCCTTTGAATTGGTCAAAGCCAAAATATTTTTGCAGAGCTTGGTGCAGGTCGTGTGTCGTACTGGTCATGATTTTTTTCTGCTTGTAAAATTCCACGCGGGCATTTTGTCGTATGCCCCTTGAAATTGGGCACTAAAATAAAGCTTTTTTTATAGCAAAAGTGACTTACTTTTGCGAAACATCTTTCCGGTTTCGGGGCATGCCGGAGTAGCTGGGCCGGCGGGCATTTGCCTCTCTAAGAAGCGTCAAGCAAAAATAAGAAAAACTTGTGGATATTCAAAGACTTATCAGAGAAACGGCACTAAAAACTTTGGAGATTGAATATTTGACTTTAAAGGCATTGCCGGATTCTGTTGACGACCGTTTTGTAGCCTGTGTCGAGGCTATTTACGAAGCTGCCGGTCGCTTAGTGGTTACGGGTATAGGGAAGAGTGCTTTGGTTGGCAGAAAGCTGGTAGCTACTTTGAATTCTACAGGTACTCCGGCTTTGTTCATGCACGCTGCTGATGCCATTCACGGAGATTTGGGCATGATAGGGAAGGAAGACGTGGTCTTGTGTTTGTCCAAAAGTGGAGAGACGGCTGAAATTAAGGTTCTAACGCCTTTGTTGAAACAGCGGGGGAATTTGTTGATTGGCATGGTGGCAACAAAAGATTCTCACTTGGCACGCTATGCCGACTTGCTGCTTTTTACACCTATTGTGCGCGAAGCGGATCCACACAACCTGGCCCCCACGGCCAGTACTACAGCTCAGATGGCTTTGGGCGATGCCCTTGCCATGGCTTTGTTGGTGCGTCGGGGTTTCTCCCCGGAAGATTTTGCCCTGGTGCACCCGGGAGGCATGCTGGGGAAGCAACTCTACCTGCGGGTAGCAGACTTGTATCTCCAGAATGAACGCCCCAAGGTTTTGCCAAAAACTACTTTGCGGGAAATCTTGTTAGAAATGACGTCTAAGCGTTTGGGATGTACAGCTGTTACCGATGAGGAAGATCGTCTGCTGGGCATCATCACTGATGGCGATTTACGGCGCATGTTGGGGAAAACCACGCGATTAGACGAAACCCGGGCCGAAGACATCATGAGCCCTTCACCCAAGTGGGTGCAACCGGATACTTTGGCGGCAAAGGCCCTTGGCATTTTGCAACAACACAACATTACGCAATTGTTGGTAGCCGATGAACATGGGAAATATCTGGGCGTGCTCCATTTGCACGATTTGATTCGGGAGGGTTTTGTGTGATCTTTCAACGAATAGCATTTGGCGAAAGCCGAAACGAGAAACCGGTAAATCAGAAAGAAAAAATGATGGAGAGTAAACGACAGCGTCAAGTGGCGGAATTGATTAAGAGGCATTTTAGCGCGGTGCTGATGGAACAAGGGTATTATCTGTACGGAAGCAAGCCCCTGGTAACCGTTACGGAAGTGCAATTGACGCCCGATTTGCTGCTGGCGCGCATTTATCTCAGTATTTTTAATGCTGAGGACAAGCAGGCTGTATTGGATATTTTGGAAAAACACAACAAAAAATTGCGGCATGCTTTGGCTTCTCGCATTCGGCGCCAGGTGAGAAGAATACCCGAAATTGAATTTTATGAAGACAATACGCTGGACGAAATGTGGCACCTGAACGAAGTTTTCGACCGCTTGCGTGCAGAAGGCCAAATGGGAGAAGAGGAGTAAAACCTCAGAAAGGGCTCATTCGGCGAAAAGGTCCGGACTTGCCGGCTTATTGCCTAGATTTGATCTGAGTAGCTCTCACCTGCTTTGGCAGGATTGGTAAACAAAAGTATTTTGCCTTTTGACATGGATAAAAAAACTTTCTTAAAGCTGTTGTTGAGCTGTGTGATTTGTCTGGGTTTAATCTGGGTCTTGGTCGAGTTGTTCAGTAGCTAAAGCCTTGAGAAGCTTTGAAAGCTCGGTTTTAAATTGCCTGCTGTTTGTCAAGTGGCTAAAAAATTCCCGATCGAAGTTTTCCACTTTATTGACGGCTTTTTTCAAGCGCTTTATCCCCGCTTTGGTGAGCAAAATTTTTTTTGCCCTGCTGTCTTTGCTGTGCTCTTTGCGGCGGATTAGTCGTTTCTTTTCCAAAGCCCTGAGCACATTGGACGTGAGCATGGTATCGGTCTTAGCTAATCGGGCAATTTTGACCTGACTTACTTCTTCGTCTTGCTGATTGAGCCAATGTGCACAGGCTAAAATGACAAACTGCGTGTGGGTCAGGTTAAATTTTTTGAGTTGCCTTCGCAGTTCTCGTTGCCAGGCGTTGTGTACCCGCCAAAGCAAGAAGCCGATGGAGTCGTCGGCTTCTTGAAACTGGAAGATGTTTTCCTTTTTCATGTTTTCAATGACTTTTCCGAAAGCAATTTATCGCATCTTCACTGGTGAATTTCTCCGGTTTTAGTCTATCCAGCTTTTTTTAATCATTTCGTCAAGAATAAACTGATCCAAGTCGAATTTTTGACGTAGGTGGTGGCGGAAGTGCATTTCAATGAGATGAAACCATTCTTTTGCGTTTAAAAACCCAAGAGCGGGATGGGCTACTTTTCCTCCTTTATTTTGCTTCTCAAGTTGAGAGGCGATAACGATAAGTTTCTTTCGTGTCTTCTCCAGGCCTTCAATAATTTCCGCTTTGCTTTTGGGTTGTTTCGGGGTATATTCTCTGGAAGCAGGTACCTTGATTTTTATGGGTGGAAAGTTTCCGAGAATATTGAAGATCAAAAAACCCTTGAAACTTTTCAATTTTCTCTTGTTTTCATTGGATTTCAAGCAACGCTCTATGGCTTTGATCTGAAAGTTGAGGCTTGCACTGATCAGATGTATATAGACTTGCCCTAAGGACCAGCTATCGGGCTCCGGTTTTAGCAATAATTCTTCAAATTTGTGTAGTTTCAAACTGGATTTCCATACATGGATGAAATGGAGTATTCTGTTGAGTCGTTCTTGTGGGTTCATTGTTTTTGATTTAGTTTATAGGTGTAAATATAGTATATTCGTATATTTTTTAGGCTAAAAGGCAAATAAATTCATGGCGAAGTGATTAGGGAGGGGTTAGCTTCCCAAACTCCTTATTCTCCATTCGTTAACGGGTGGGGAATATCCCAAACCATTTCGGTTTGGGTATAAAAAATATACCCATGGCGAAGTGGTTTGGGAGGCGTCAGCCTCCCAAACTCCCTACCTTTCGCTCGTTTGCGAGTTGTAAATATCCCAAACCATTTCGGTTTGGGTATATACCAGCTAAGGTGGTTTGGTTATGGGTTTAGGAAGGAAGATAGGCCTGCATGCTTTCGTACAATTTTTTAGCGATTTGCGGGGCTTGGGGGTGATCGCCGTGGATGCACAGGGTTTGGGTGGTAACTTTAATTTCTTTTCCCGAAAGGGTGGTCAGGGTACCTTGTCTGAGTAGTTTCAAAGCGCGTTTGGCGATTTGATCAGGCTTGTGGAGCAGTGCTTGAGGGTGGTTTCGGCTGATCAGGCTGCCATCTTCTCGATACTGCCTGTCGGCAAATGCTTCATGCACGTAGCGTATGCCCTTGGCTTCGGCCATTTGGTGCCAGCCGATGTCGGCCGGCCCATAGACGGCAAGCTGTGGATCTATGGCGAGGATAGCTTCGAGTAGGGCTTTGGCAATGGCTTCATTTTCAGTGGCGGCGTGGTAGAGGGCTCCATGGGGTTTGACGTGGTGGAGCCTCAGGCCGAGGCTTTCAGCCATGCCTTTGAGGGCTGCGATTTGGTAAGTGATTAAAGCGCGTAGTTCGTCGGTAGGGATTTGCATGGAGCGTCGCCCGAAGCCGGCCAGATCGGGATAGGAGGGATGTGCCCCTACTTTCAAGCCGAATTTTTTAGCCAGTTTCAGGCTGTTTTCTATGGTGAGGGGATCTCCTCCATGAAAGCCACAGGCGATATTGCAAGAGGTGATGTAGGGCATGATGTCTTCATCGCGTCCGATGCGAAAGTGGCCAAAGCTTTCCCCCATGTCGCAATTGATGTCGATGTTCATAGCTTTTGCAAAGTTGTATTTTGTTTGCCTTTCGGCAAATGTTGGCCGTAGCCTAAAAGAGGGTTGTGAGCATTTTGGTACCTAAGGCTATTGTCAGTAGCACTACGATTAGCCCGATGAGGTTTTGGGTAAGTGTGTTGAGGTGTTTGCCGAGCAAAGAAGGGCGGTTCATCAGCCAGAGGAGGAAGGCTGCGACAAAAGGCAACAGCAGGCCATTGGCAGCTTGGGCAAAGCGGATGATTTGAATGGGCCGATAACCCGATGCGGAAAAGAGCAGCCCGATGAACAGTACGCTGAGTGCCACGATTTTAAAGAGCGGGCGTTGCATAGCTGATCGGCCGTTTTGTTTTTTTTCAGGCCAAATACCCGTAGCTGCCCAGGCTGCGGCCAGTGGTGCAGTGATGGCAGAAGTGATGCCTGCGGCAAACAAGCCCGTAGCCAGGAAAAACTTGGCTGAGGAGCCAAGGAGTGGCTCGAGTTGTCGGGCCAGATCCGCAGCTGATTTTATCTCGCCTGTATGCTGTTGCAGAGCTGCAGAACTGACGACAATGGCCAGAGAAACCAAGCCTCCCAAAGAAATGGCCAGAACAGTATCCCATCGGGCGGTTTTGAGGTCTTCGTTCTCCTTCCATTTTTCGGCAGCCGAGGAGGCATGCAAAAAGAGGTTGTAAGGCACGATGGTGGTGCCGATTAAGCCCAGTACGGTCAGCCAGCTTCCTGCAGGAGCATGGGGGATAAACAGCCCGGACAGCATTTGCCGAAAGGCACCCTCTGTTCTCAAGCTCATACCGGCCGTGAGTAAAAAAACAATGCTCATGAGGGCTACCAGGGTGATCAAGGTCTTTTCCATGAGTTTGTAGCTGCCGCTGAGCAGGAGCCATGCGGCAAGCAGGCCAATTAGGAGGTTCCATCCGTTCAGGAGGTAGCCTGCCAGGGGGAGCTGAAAAGGGCCGAACAACTCCTGTACTCCCAGTACGCCTCCACTGATGTTACCGGCTTCGTAGGCGCTGTTGCCGATGAGGATGGCAGAAAAGACTAAAGCCAAGGCTACAGTTCGCAGAACAGGATGTCGGATTTGTTGGCGCAGGGCTTCGCTTAGACCGGCTTTGCTGATGATGCCCAGGCGGGCAGACATTTCCTGCAGCACGATGGTAGCCAGTAGCGCGAAGAGCAGAGCCCATAGCAGAGCATAACCGTAACGATAGCCGGCTATAGAACAAACGGTTACGGTGCCGGGGCCGATAAAAGCCGCTGTAACCAGCATGGCCGGCCCCATTTGCAAAAGGCGTTTTAACATTCGCTTGTTTTTCGCTTTTGTCTTGTTGCTCAAGTTGCGGTAATTTGATTTGGATAGCTGGTAGATGTGCAGTTGTAGCACCCAGGCGTAAACGGCCTAAATATAGGGAATTAGACCGGTGTTTGCTTTTTAGTGCTTCTTTTTAGGTGAGTTGTAGCCAGAATTCTTTGTTTTTTGGTATTTTTGCCATACGCCAAGCTTGCCGGATAAGAGCTTTTGTATGAAAAGCCATTCCTGAAAAACATTTGGCTTGGATTAAAGTGTTGAGTTTTCTTTCCGGGGTGGAAGCTAGCAGCGGCTTGTTTGTGTAGAGTCGTTTTTGTCTGCGTTTGTTCACATTTAAATTCGTTTGGGATCATGAAATTTAGAACCCTCATTTTTTTCTTTTTTTCAAGTATAGTCGGTGGATTAACTGTTTTGTCGGCTTTGTGGTGGTGGGTGCCGGAAGTAGTGATTAAACAGCCGGAGCAAGTCATCGCTTCTGCCGTAGCGGTGCGTCAGCCGCTACAGGCTACGGAAGGCGTTGTGCCTTCTTTTGTTGAAGCAGCCCAAAAAACGGTGCCTTCAGTGGTTTATATTTTTTCTGAAAAAATTCCTGAAAAGCGTAGAGACAACGATTACAAAGCGAGTTCCGGTTCCGGCGTTATTTATACTTCAAATGGATACATCGTTACGAACGAGCACGTAGTAGGTTTTGCCAATAAGATTGAGGTGTCGCTGATGGACAAGCGTCGTTTTGAAGCCGAGTTGATAGGCTCTTACCCCAAGGCGGATTTGGCTGTTTTGAAGATAGAGGCTGAGGATTTACCGGCTTTGGAGTTGGCCAATTCTGACGAGGCCCGAGTTGGAGAATGGGTCTTGGCCGTGGGTAACCCCTTGGAGCTGACTTCGACGGTTACGGCCGGTATCATCAGTGCCAAGGGACGCAATTTAGACATCATTGAGGGGCAGGATGCTATAGAGTCTTTTATCCAGACAGATGCAGCAGTAAACCCCGGTAACAGCGGAGGAGCTTTGGTCAATGTTGAGGGGCGTTTGTTGGGGATCAATACGGCCATCAGTTCTTCTACGGGTTTTTTTCAGGGGCATTCCTTTGCCATCCCATCTAAATTGGTGAAGCGGGTAGTGGATGACATCATCAACTACGGCCATTACCGCAGGCCTTATCTGGGGGTTATCATTAAGGAGTTGGAAAAGGAAGACATCGAGGAACTGGATTTGAATGTTACCCAGGGAATTCGCATACTCGAAGCCGAAAGAGAGGGTTCTGCCGGCGAGGCAGGCCTGCAGGAAAATGACGTCATCATCAATGTCAACGAGCGTCGGATTTATTCTGTCTCGGATTTACAGGAGGTCATTAGTGAATCTCAAGTCGGCGATGTGCTCAACATTGAGTTTTATCGAGACGGAGAAAAAATGAAGTTGGATGTGAAATTGAAAGCCGGGGAGGAAGAAGAGGAAGATTGAAACCGCTTTTTAAGCGGCCTATTTATACCCGTTACGAAGTGTTTTGGGAATTGTTCCTTGCCGTTGCAGCCTCCGCTTGCCTTGCAAAGCCTCGCTGCGGCTCGGGCTGCACCTGCGTTTTGCGCCTTAGCGGAAATCACACCGACGACCTGCTTATTTTCCCAACCCACTTTGCTCCGGGTATAGGAAGAAATGGTTTGGGGTACTGACGAACCCCGAACCATTTTTATTTCGCTCCTTTGCGGGTTTCAAACAACTCACCCCACTTCTCTTTGGGCATATTAAGAGAATCTTAACATTTTGGCGTGCAACAAATAGGGGGATAAAGGAGTTTATCCTAAGCAAAGAGACTTGTTTAAAGTTGGTTTTTCGTTTTGTTTTGATGCGTCTGTCTTGCTTCCCAGCGAGGCAGGCGTTTTTTTTGGGGCCTAATAGGTCGTGTTGGCCCTGTCTTTGGCGATGTTGGGGGCTGAGCTTGGAAATTTTTTTCGATGTTGCTGCCTTGGAACACCTATTTTATTCAGTTGTTTTTTCCGGATTTATGCCATTTGTGTGAGCGGAGGAAGCCCCTTCGCGGGCATGGGTTGTGTGGGCACTGTTTGGCTCGTTTGCCCTATACCCATTATCACTTGTGGGTGGATAACCCTTTTGTGGAGCGTTTTTGGGGGCGCATACCGCTGTATGCCGGGGCGGCCTGTTATTTTTTTAGAAAAGGGGGGCTTGCCCGTCATTTGATTCACCGTTTGAAATACGAGGGAAAGAAGGAGCTGGGCATTTGGGTAGGGCGGCAATATGGGCGGCAGCTGATGGAGAACGAGCTTTTTGCCGGAGCGGACTGCATTGTCCCTGTGCCTTTACACAAAAAGAAGGAGTTGAGGCGGGGTTTTAATCAAAGTGCTTGCTTTGCCGAAGGTTTGGCCGAGAGCATGAATGTGCCTTGCCTTACGCGCGTTTTGCAGAGAAAGGTCTATACCGATAGTCAGACGCGGAAGACACAAATAGAGCGACTCCGGAATGTCGAGCATGTATTTGCCGTAAGGCAAAAAAGCAGCCTTGAAGGCAGGCACGTCCTTTTGGTCGATGACGTTTTGACAACCGGAGCTACGCTCGAGGCTTGCGCGCTGGCCCTGTTGAAAGTGCCGGGTGTTCGGATCAGCATGGCTACCATGGCCATCGCGGAGTAGAGGGGTGTGGACGCGTCTTGTCTTTGAGGCTGTTTAGGCTTTGCTGAACATCCACTTGAACATGGTTTTCCAACTGGCTTTTTTGCCGTAAGACAGGATGGCTATGCGGTATATGCGGCCTGAGAGCCAGACAAAAAAGATGCTGGTAAACAGCAGCAGGATCAAAGAGATCAAGACCTGCCATATCGGTGGTTGAAAGGCCAGCCGAGCCGGCATGACGATGGGCGAAAACAAAGGGAAAAGCGAGGACCAGACGGCCAGGCTGCTGTCGGGAGATTCTACCGTGGCAAACATGATGTAAAAAGCCAGCAAAACGGGAATGGTGATGGGAATGGTCAGAGATTGCCCTTCGCCCAGGTCATCACCTATAGCAGAGCCTACAGCGGCAAAGAGGGAAGAGTACAGAAAATATCCGCCGATGAAATAGAGCAAAAAAGAGGGCAAAATAAACCACCAATTGAGCGAGCGTATCTCCTGTATGGCCAGCATCATCATTCCCTCCATTTCGGCAGGGTCAATTTCGGGCATGTCGGCAGTGCTGACTTGCGGAGGTTCAAAGTGAAAAAACAAGCCGGCCAGGCTGGTCAATAAAGGAATGAGGATGGCCCAAATGGCCAGCTGTGTCAGACCTACAGCACCTACACCTATGATTTTGCCCATCATGAGCTGAAAGGGGCGTACCGAAGAAATCATCACTTCTACTATGCGGTTGGTCTTCTCTTCCATGACACTGCGCATAACCATGCTGCCGTAAATGAAAACGGCCATGTACATGATGATACCCATGATGCTGCCTATGCCGGCTCCGATGGCACTGGCCAGTTTGCTAACATTGGAAGTAACTGTTTCATCTATAGGTTCGGGTTCTATGCTGACCTTGCTCTCTATCGCTTTCAGGGCTTTTTCATCCAGCCCCAGTTGTTCGATTTTGTATTTGCGCAAACGCTTTCCTATTTGCTCGCGTAAAAAGGCTTCTACCTCTAAAGTCGGACTTTTAGGAGCGTAATAATAAACAGTATGACTTTCGGCATACAGGTTTTTGAGTGCTGGGATGAAGAGAATGCCGTCCAGCTTTTCTTCCCGGTAGCCTGCCCGCAGACTATCCAAAGGAAGGCTTGTCAAGACAAAGTGAATACTTTCGGTATCGGCTATGCCGGCTTTTGCAGAAAAGAGGCCGGCTTTATCTACCAAGGCGATGCGCTTGGTTTTGTCGCCTTTGTAGGAAAAGATGAGACCGACGACGACAAACAAGAGAACAAATGCCAAGGGTGTGACAAGGGTGGCAATGATGAAAGAGCGCCTGCGCACGCGCGTGAGGTATTCCCTTTTGACGATGAGCCAAAGTTTTTTCATGATACGGCTTTGATGAAAATTTCGTTGAGTGAAGGCAGGATTTCGCGGAAGGAACGCACATAAACGCCTGCTTCTATGAGGCTTTGCAGTAGGGCGTTGGATTTCCTTTCTTCCTCCAACTGTACGACCAGCTTTCCGTTCCCTTGCTCGCGTATGTTTAAGCAGGAGTTTTGCACGGAAGCAGGAAGCTCCCCCTCGTACTTTATTTCAAACAGGTTTTCCTTATAGGTGTTTTTGATGTCACTGACCTGACCTTCCAAGATTTTTTCACCTTGGTTGATCAGGGCGATGTGTTCGCAAATTTCTTCGACCTGTTCCATGCGGTGGGTCGAAAAAATGATGGTAGTGCCTTCTTCTTTCAGACGCGCAATCTCTCCTTTGATGAGTTGGGTATTGACGGGGTCCAGGCCGCTGAAGGGTTCGTCCAGGATGAGCAGAGCGGGTTTATGCACTACGGTGGCAATGAATTGGATTTTTTGCTGCATCCCTTTGGAAAGCTCTTCAATTTTTTTGTCCCACCAGTTTTCGATCTGCAGCCGCTCGAACCAATATTCAATGGCCTCACGAGCTTCTTTTTCCGATAGGTCTTTAAGACGAGCCAAATACATGAGGTGGTCTCCCACTTTCATCCTTTTATATAAGCCTCGTTCTTCCGGCATGTAGCCGATTTGGTGGGGGTGGCGTTCGTTGAGCAGTTCCCCTTCGAACCATACTTTTCCTTCGTCGGCGGGGATAATGGTGGTGATGATGCGAATTAAGGTCGTTTTTCCAGCTCCATTCGGGCCAAGTAAGCCGAAAATTTTAGCTCGGGGCAGTTCAATACTGACGCCTTTGACGGCGTAAAAATCTCCGTATTGTTTGACGATGTGCTCCAGTTTCAGGATGGCATCCATGCTCGAATTGTTTTGCCCGAAGGTACTGCCTTTCGGCAAACGGGCTTCTTTTTTTCGACCAAAAAGAGGCTAAACAGCGACGAAGTTGCTCCGTATCCTAAATCTGCTGCCATTGGGCTTGGGTGTTAAAAGAGAAAACCGTATATTTGGAGCGAAGACGTTTGCGTTTTCATGATGCAACCAAACAAAGCCCAATGACAAACCGAAACAAGATTATCTTCCCGACAGACCTGACGGAAGAATCCCGAAATGCCTTTCGCTACACCTATGCTTTTGCCCGTGCCTATGGAATGGACTTGAGTGTTTTGCACGTTTACAAGCCCAAACCCTTTTTGAGTAAAGACGGCTGGATACCCCGCCGACAAAAAAGCCGTGCCTGGAACAGGCTTACCCGCTTTGCCCAGATCAACCAAGAGGGTTGCATTCCGGAAAGTGTCAGCTTGATGTTGCGCAAGGGCGATCCGGAAAAACAAATCGTCGCAGCCAGCAAATCGGAAGGTTGCCGTTTTATCGCCATGGGCAAGAAACACGCTTACAGTGCTTTTCGCAAAATGATAGGTACAAAAACCACAGGAGTCATTGCCAAAGCGGAATGTCCTGTCTTGGTCATTCCTTCGGGTTTTGCCTTTCGCCCCATCCGCAACATCTTGATCGTAGGCGGAGAATACAAAAACCTCAATCCTACAGTCCAAAGCTGTATTTTGCGCATGAGCTTGAGCTTCCATGCCGATTTGCACTATATAGATGTGGAAGAAGACGAAAGTCCCAGCTGGTCTTTGCGAAAAGAACTGCTTCACGACAGCAATTTTCTCATCCAAAAGTCCGTGCCGGCTGGATTTTTGTGTGAAGTCTTGCCCGAATACATCAGTGAACATCAGATGGATCTCATCGTTATGATGACCAAGAGGCAGAAGTTGTTTGAGGAATTGTTTGAGCATGCTTATAGGAAAAACAACTTACACCTGGTGGATGTGCCTCTGCTGGTGTTTCACAGCAACTACCTCTATAAAAAAGAGAAAGAAGAAAAGGGCAGGGGGCAAAAGTTAAAGAAGCGATTTAGCATGTCCCTTTCTGCCGGGTAAAAGCTAAAAGCAATGGTTTGGGAAGGGGGCTGATTGCCTGCAGCTCTCACCTCGGGCAAGTCAAAATGACCTAAACAGAAGATGCTTGGGGGTGCGCTTTAGCTTCCGCGGAAGACATCAACTGCATGATTTCTTTGTGGATGCTTAGCAGGCGGCAACTCATTTTGTGCAATTGCTCAAAATCGTGTTGCATGGCCTCTATGGAAATAGAACCGTTGTGTCGGTTTTCTATTTTGTAGCAATGACAAGTGAAAAGGCCGTCAATCACAGACTCCAATTTCATGGCTTCCTTGAACAGGGCTTGAATGCGTTTTTCGTTTTTGAAAATACTGGAAAATGAAATGGACTTTTCCCCTGAAGCTTGGGTACTCTGCTGCAAATTGCGACAGACCAAATCCAAGACTGTGGTATCAAGCACTTCCGCCAGAGTAAACAGGCTTTGCAGCGGAGGCTCGGAGCAACCATTTTCATAAGAAGCTATGCGACCGCGTGTCAGCCCGGATTCTTGGGCCAACTTTTCTTGGCTCCACTTTTTTTGCTTTCGCAAAAAGCGGATGTTGTTGCCCAAAAATTCCGGCAAGCTCGAACGACAGTCCTTATCTTCGTAATTTTTCGACAAAGTCCTTGATTTAGACGATAAAAAGTGACAGCAAAATGCCTGAAAAAGAGTATCATTGCTGCAATGAGAAACAGCAGCCCGCTCCAAAAGTTCAAAAACCTCTCAAACTGTTAAGGAAAGCTTAAACTTTATCAAAAATCAGTCTAAATTGTAAAAAATACATACAACCTTTCGTCTTGTAGTCGTATCTTTGTCGATGAAAACGACAAAATCGTCTTCAATCCGCAACCAATGAACCAAGCAAACGAGATCATGAACACCTCACATATAGAAAAACAACTGGACCAGGTCAAGAACTCTCTGCGAGCTTTTGCCCTGAAACTCACCGGCAACCTGGCGGATGCCAACGATTTGTTTCAGGATACGGCTTTGCGCATTTTGACCAATGCTGAAAAATATCGGGAAGGTACCAACTTCAAGGCTTGGGCCGTAACCATCATGCGCAACATTTTCATCAACAACTATCGTAAGAAGATGCGCCGAGGCACCATCTTGGACCAAACGCCCAACAATTACTACATCAATCAAGGGGATCGCACTGTGCTCAACGAGGGCGAGAGCAATATCGCTTACAAGGAGTTGTTGCGCATGGTGAGCAGCTTGCCTGAAGAGTTCAAACGCCCCTTCTGGATGGCCTATCGAGGCTATAAGTACGACGAAATAGCTGAGGAGTTGAACGCTCCGCTGGGCACCATCAAAAGCCGCATCTTCTTTGCTCGGCGCAAATTGCGTAAGATGTACGAGGATGCTAACCTGGAAAGAGCTTGATGAACGCTATTGAGGACTGGAATAAATCCATTCGTACAGGGGCGGAGCAGCCTCAAACCGTTTCACGATGCAAAAAAGGCCGCAAAAGCGGCCTTTTTTGTTGAGCCTTAGCGGATTCGGCTCGAAGTTCATCCGGATAGGTAGCTTAGAGCGGCATTTGCTCGTCCGGTTTTCATCGCTTACGAGCCCGGGATAAAGCAGTTCTTGACGGGCTTTACCCCTTAGGTTTGTAGAGCCTTTTTTACTTTCATCCTTCCAATGATGAAGATAGCTGCCAGCATACTTCCCAGGAAAAGTCCTAAGGCCACTGTTTTGGGCCAGGAGGGCCGGATGGCTGTCAGAGGTAAAACGGGCAGGTCTATGGGTTGGACGAAAGGCGTGGTGTTTTTCAGGGCGAAGCCGGCTACTTCTTTGTTAGCCACGGCTTCACCGTACATGGTGTTGAGGATGAAAATTTCGCGTTCCAGGCGTTCTTTGCGCAATTGGGCTGTTTTAGGCACGAGGTTTTGATGGCGGTCTTCAAAGCGGGCGAGTTCGTATTCTTTGCGGTGAAGTTCTTGAGCGATGGAATCAACTTGTTGTTTCAGTTCGTTATAGGTTGCCAGTTGTTTTTCAATGGTCTTCTTGATATAGAAGTCGCTTAGTTCTCGGAAGATGCTCAGGGCCAATCCTCGGGACAGCTCTTGAGACAGGCTGTTTATCTCAATTGTCATGATACCGGCTTCGGGAGCTATAGATGTGCTGAGCAAGGGGTCTGACCAGTTTTCTCCTTTTTCGACGTATTTGTAAATCTCTTTTAAGGCGGTGTTTTCCGTAAGGGAAAACGTTTCCAGGCTGTCGGAGGTGAATCGGAAGTTTTGGAGCTTGGGTTTTTTGCGTTTCCATTTTTTGTGCAACTGATAGATGTCTATGATGTGGTTGGCCAGCAGGTCTTTTTTTCCTTTGACGCTGGTGCTGTCCAATAAGCTGTGGTAAATGACCCTTCGGGAATGGACCAGTTCTATGATTTTATCCAAGTTGAAATCGCTGTTGGCTGCTCCGCCAAAGCCTACGGATTCGAGCAGGCTGGCTACGCCACCGAGCTTGCTGCCCTCGTCTTCATTGACCATGAAGGTCAGTTTGGCTTCGTACTGTCTTGGCGTGAGCCAGGCGATGAGGGCGAAGAGCAACAAGGTGCCGGTGATGATGCCTATGGCGGTTTTGGGGTGAGCCTTGATTTCTTTCCACCACTGCAGCGCTTCGTTTAGGATGTCTCGTAAGACTACCTCATCGGCAGAGCGATTGGTTTGGAAGGGTTCGTTTGTCATGAAGTTTGTTTTTGGGGTTTTTGCCGGTTTGCAGGGTTAGGTGGAAGTTGGTTGTTTATTTTTTTGTTGCTTTGTGTTTTTTCAAATGTATTCGATTTACGAGGGGGTATAGCCCAAGCTTGGAGCCAGCCATTTTTCGGCTTGGGCTAAGGAGATACCTTTTCTGCGGGCGTAATCTGCTACTTGATCTTTTCCAATGCGCCCCAGGCCGAAGTATCTGGCTTCGGGATGGGAAAAATACCAGCCCGATACCGAGGCTGCGGGCCAGATGGCATAGCTTTCGGTAAGTTTGATGCCACTTTGGTTTCCGATTTTCAGCAGTTCAAAGATACGGGCTTTTTCGGTGTGGTCCGGGCAAGCCGGATAGCCGGGAGCCGGTCGAATTCCTCGATATTGTTCTTGTATCAGGGCTTGATTGTCCAATTGCTCATCGGGAGCATATCCCCAAAATTCGGTGCGAATGCGTTGATGCAGGCGCTCGGCCAAGGCTTCTGCCAGGCGATCGGCCAAAGCTTTTAGCAAGATGATGTGGTAGTCGTCTCCGGCCTGTTCAAAGGTCTTCAGGCTTTTTTCTATACCCAAGCCTGCCGTAACGGCAAAGGCTCCTATCCAGTCGGGCCGGTTTGAATTCACAGGAGCGATGTAATCGCTGAGGCAGAGGTTGTATTTGCCGGAAGGCTTAACTGCCTGTTGGCGCAAATGATGTGTTTTTAGGAGGGTTTCGAGGCGGTTTTCGTCTTTGAATACCAGGATGTCATCGCCTTGAGAAGCTGCCGGAAACAGCCCTGCCCAAGCTCGGGCTTGTAACATGTTTTCCCCTACCATGCGTTCCAGGAATCGCTTGGCATCTTCGTACAACTTCCAAGCTTCTTCTCCATGCCTGGGGTCGTTGAGCAAGTCGGGAAAACGCCCTTTCATTTGCCAGCTTTTGAAAAAGGGCGTCCAGTCTATGTAATCGATGAGTTCTTGCAACGGGTAATCATCGAAAAAGATGATGCCTTGTTGTTTTGGTTTGGGAGGTGTGTAATCTTCCCATCCAAGGGGAAGTTTGTTGGCGCGGGCTTCTGCCAGGCTGCAGAGTTTTCTCTCGGTTTTGTTCTGTTCTCTTTTTTTGCGTAGTGCCGTTTGTTCTTTTTTTAGCCTTTCGGCAAAAGTATGAGCGTCTGTTGCCAACAAATTTGTAGCCACGCCGACGGCTCGGGAAGCATCGTGCACATGGACGACGGGGCCGGAGTAAGCCGGAGAAATTTTTACGGCGGTATGGGCTTTGGAGGTGGTGGCACCACCAATCATGAGGGGGAGTTTCAATTGCCGCTCTTCCATGAGGCGGGCAATGCGGACCATTTCATCCAAGGAAGGTGTGATGAGCCCGCTGAGACCGATGATGTCCACTTTTTGCCGCAAGGCCTCATCCAGAATTTTTTCGGCAGGGACCATGACACCGAGGTCTATAACTTCAAAATTGTTGCAAGCCAACACGACACCAACGATATTTTTTCCAATGTCGTGTACATCGCCTTTAACCGTGGCCAGTAAGATTTTGCCTTTAGAAGTGGAAGACAAGTCGCTTTTTTCGGCTTCCAGGTAGGGCGTCAGGTAGGCTACGGCGCGTTTCATGACGCGGGCGCTTTTGACGACTTGGGGCAGAAACATTTTTCCGGCACCAAAGAGGTCGCCCACGATGTTCATGCCATCCATGAGGGGGCCTTCGATGACTTCCAGAGCTGTGGGGTATTGTTGGCGGGCTTCTTCGGTGTCTTCTTCGATGAATTCCGTGATACCTTTTACCATGGCATGTCGAAGGCGTTCTTCCACACTTGTTTTGCGCCAGCTGAGATCGCGTTCTACCTTTTTCCCTTGGCCTTTGATTTGAGCGGCGTATGCGGTGAGGCGTTCAGTGGAGTCCGGTCGTCGGTCGAAGAGCACATCTTCTACGAGCTGGAGCAGCTCCGGTTTGATTTCTTCATAGACCTCAATCATGCCGGCATTGACGATGCCCATGTCCATACCGGCTTGTATGGCGTGATAGAGGAAGGCCGTGTGCATGGCTTCACGTACCGCATTGTTGCCTCGGAAGGCAAAGGAAATGTTGCTGACTCCACCACTGATTTTGCTCAGAGGGAAGCGTTCTTTGAGTTGTTTGACTGCTTCTATGTAGTGGATGGCATAGCGATTGTGTTCTGTTATGCCGGTGCCTACGGCAAAGATGTTGGGGTCGAAAATGATGTCTTGGGGAGCGAAACCTGCTTTTTGCGTAAGCAATTGATAAGCTCGGCTACAAATTTCCACTTTGCGCTCGCTGCTTTCGGCTTGCCCCTCTTCGTCGAAAGCCATGACGATGACGGCGGCTCCGTAGCGCTTGATGGTTTTCGCTTGTTGAAGAAATTCTTTTTCACCTTCTTTCAGTGAGATGGAATTGACGATGCATTTTCCCTGTACGCACTGCAGGCCGGCTTCAATGACACTAAACTTGGAAGAATCGATCATCACGGGTACGCGAGCGATATCGGGTTCGGCCATGACGAGTCTGAGAAAGCGGCGCATGGCCTTTTCGGACTCGAGCAGGCCTTCGTCCATATTGACGTCAATGATTTGAGCACCTGCCTCCACTTGTTGTCGGGCGACCTCCAGGGCTTCGGTGTATTTTTCTTCTCTGATGAGCCGGGCAAATTTTCTGGAGCCGGTAACGTTGGTGCGTTCGCCCACATTGACGAAATTGCTTTGAGGTGTTATGAACAGAGGCTCCAGCCCACTGAGTTGGGTTTGGATTTGAGGTTTGGGCGGTTTCCTGGGTGGTAGTTCTTTGACAGCTTCAGCCATGAGGCGGATGTGGTCGGGCGTGGTGCCGCAGCAGCCTCCGATTAAATTGACGAATCCCTGTTCTGCAAAGCTTTTGAGTTGGCTTTGCATTTCTTCGGGCGATTGTTCGTACTCGCCGAATTCATTGGGTAGGCCGGCATTGGGGTAAGCGCTGAGGTAGCAGTCGGCCATGCGGGAAAGGGTCTGAATGTGGGGTTTCATCTCTTCAGCCCCGAGGGCACAGTTGAGGCCTACAAACAGGGGTTGGGCGTGTTTGATGGAAATCCAAAAAGCCTCTACGGTTTGTCCTGAGAGAGTGCGTCCACTGGCATCGGTGATGGTGCCGGATATGGCTATGGGTAGTTGCCGGCCTTTTTCTTCAAACAGCTCTTGCAGGGCAAAAATGGCCGCTTTGGCGTTGAGGGTGTCGAAGATGGTTTCTATGAGCAGCAGGTCAGCCCCGCCATCCACAAGTCCGCGGGCTTGTTCGAGGTAAGCGGCCCGCAGCTGGTCAAAGGTGATGTTGCGGTAGCCGGGGTCATTGACATCGGGTGAGATGGAAGCTGTGCGATTGGTAGGTCCTAAGGCTCCTGCGACAAAGCGGGGTTTGTCCGGTGTACGGGCCATCATGGCATCGGCTTCTATGCGTGCCAGCCGGGCTGCCTGTAGGTTTATCTCATAAACGAACTCTTCGGTGCCGTAGTCGGCCTGCGAAATGCAGTTGGCATTGAAGGTGTTGGTTTCAATGATGTCGGCCCCTGCTTCCAGATAGGCTCGATGAACTTCTCGTACGATATTCGGTTGACTCAGGCAGAGCAGGTCGTTGTTGCCGGTGAGGTCACTTGGCCAATCGGCAAAGCGCTGGCCTCGGTAGTCTGCCTCGGTGAGTTTGTAGCGTTGTAGCATGGTGCCCATAGCGCCGTCGAGAATTAGGATGCGCTGCTGAATGAGCTGCCGGAGATCTGTCATGAGGAATGGCTTGTGTGTTTTGGGTGATTTCTATGCTCTGTATCAACCGTTTTGGTTGGCTGTTAGTTGATTTAATCCCTGCTGCTGTTGGGCTTTTTATGCCCATGCCAAAGTAATTTGGGAGGCGTCAGCCTCCCAAACTTCCTATCTTTTGCCCGTTTACAAGTCGTAAATACCCCAAACCACTTTGGTTTGGGTATAGTTTTTCAGCGCCGGGAAAGGACAAAGATACGATATACTCGTAACGCAATGGTTTGGATTTGCCCTTCATTCCAATAGGCCTAAGTTCCTTCGATTTTGACTACCTGCCTCCCTTTGCAAGTGCTACAGGATAGCTTTTCTCGTTGTACCTTTGTAAGGCAACTATACTCATGGCGAAGTGGTTTGGGAGGCGTCAGCCTCCCAAACTCCCTATCTTTTGCTCGTTTGCGAGTCGTACATGTCCCAAACCATTTCGGTTTGGGTATAAATAGCTAACGTTTATTTTTTCATTCTGAGCCGGAATTTTACATATAAACGAGAGGAGCGTCTCAAAAGGAGAAAACAACTGACCAAGTTGTTTTCTGCCAACAACAAATTGGCAGGCTATCCTCTGCTTTTGCTCTATCTGCCAAGTACTGGTTTTCGTCCGGAAGCTCCAGTCCAAACGGCTTTTTCAGTGCCGCGTAGAAAGATTAAAAAGGCCGTAAAGCGCAATCGCATCAAACGCTTGATGCGAGAGGCTTGGCGGCTTAACAAGCATGTTCTTTACGAAGCTTTGCAAGAGCAGGAAAAATCTTACGATTTTGTTTTTATCTATATAGGTCAAGAAGAAAACCCTGCCTTTCGGCAAATGGAAAAGGCTGTTAAAAAGCTGAGTAAAAAATTTCTTCAAAAGGAGAAATTCTGACAAAGCATACTCTGGGTGAGGTAGGGGTTAATCGGTTTAACCGGTTAACCGGTTAATCGGAGGAATGAATTCTACCGATTTCACAGATTCCTTTCAATCAAAGCCTGCGCATGCCAAAACTTCCGGCCTTATTCCTTTTAGCGGAGAAAAGCTTCAAGAGCCGTTAAAAAACGAATACTGTTTGAGCCAAAACAGAACGAGGAGAAAAGGCCTAAGCGTAGTATAGCACAGTCTATTGTCCTGGGCCACAAGCGCAGTGGCGAGTTTATTCGTTTTAGGCTCTTGGAGTTTTTCGCAGCGTTAAAAAAGGAATAGAGCCTTGATCTTTTGCTTCTTTTGGATCAGGCCAAAAGAAGAAGCTTTACCTTAGGGTAAAACCATGCCCCTTTATCAAAAAAGTGACTTTTACAGATAGATTCCGTAACGGCTAATCGGTGAAATCGGCTAATCGGAGAAATGGATTTACTGCTTTTCTCCGTTTCAAAATCCATTTCCAATCAAAGCCTGCGCATGCCCAAAACTTCCGGCCTGGCCCGAGCGGCCGTTGAGACAGAGGCCGTCGCGGCTTGGGGATTTGTCCGGAGGGCACCGGAGGGCAAATTTCCATAGAGCAGGCCCCAATCGCAGCAGGTGTGAACCTGCTGCTCCCATTTGGCCCTGCGTTTTGTTTTGCTGTCATTGTCTGCTTTAGCCTTGAGTATAAAATCCTCGGGCTGGCGGGAGGGCCCCTAGTTGCAGCGGG
>Ga0256839_1001979_pt1 | contig 23755 bp, 18 predicted proteins | sample 354166metaG_FD_185968 | JGI IMG/M metagenome (GOLD analysis project Ga0256839, IMG submission 185968) | Hydrothermal vent microbial communities from Mid Atlantic Ridge, Atlantic Ocean - 354-166 | ecosystem: Environmental > Aquatic > Marine > Hydrothermal vents | place: Atlantic Ocean: Mid... | reverse complement strand
GCCTTTATCCGCGTTGCAACGTCGGATCTTGGAGTTGCTGGGTCTCCCAGCCTCGATCTACGAGGACCTGGCTTTGCCCGTTGACCCAATTCCACCATAGTGCGCGCAAAATGAGCGAACGATAGGTTCTATAAGGGCTATAGGGGATTTCCATGAGAGAGCCCCGGCCCGATCCCGGGATGAAGAAGAGGCGCAGCCTGACGCTGCGCCTCTTTCCTTCGGGGTGACCGCGGGGCAGACTCCCCTCCCCGCGGTCAGGCCACGTACTCCACCGGCTCCACCGCGTCGCCGTCGCCGGTGGGCGGGCCCACCAGCTCCAGCTCCTCCTCGTCCTCCCGGGGCAGGGGCTTGTCCAGGGCCGCCTCCAGGACCTCATCCACCGTGTCCACCAGGACGAAATGCATGCGCTCCCGCACGTTCTCCGGCACGTCCTCCAGGTCCGGTTCGTTGCGTCGGGGGATGATCACCGTGTCCAGGCCGAAACGGGCTGCGGCCAACACCTTCTCCTTCAGGCCGCCGATGGGGAGCACCTTGCCCCGCAGAGTGATCTCCCCGGTCATGCCCACGTTGGGTTTCACCGGCCGGTTGGTGAGGAGGCTGGCCAGGGCCGTGGCCATGGTGATCCCCGCGCTGGGGCCGTCCTTGGGCATGGCCCCGGTGGGGATATGCAGGTGGATGTCCATCTTGTCGAAGAAGTAGGGGTCGATGTCCAGGGCCTTGGCCCGGCTGCGAACGTAGCTCAGCGCGGCCTGGGCGCTCTCCTTCATCACATCGCCCAGTTGGCCGGTGACGATGAAGCCCTTCTTGCCCGGCATCTTGGTGGCCTCGAAGAAGAGCACGTCGCCGCCGGTCATGGTCCAGGCCAGGCCGATGGCCACCCCCGGCATCTGCAGCCGTTCCAGGATCTCCTCCCGGAGGAACTTGCGTTTGCCCAGGTAGCGGGCCACGTCCTCCCCGTCCACCTGCACCGGGCCGGCGATCTGGCCGGCTGCGATCTGGGCCGCGATCTTGCGGCAGACCTTGCCGATCTCCCGTTCCAGGTTGCGGACCCCGGCCTCTCGGGTGTAGCCCTGGACGATCTCGCGCAGGGCCTCCTCGGTGAAGCTTACCTCGTCGGGCAGGAGGCCGTTCTCCTTGATCTGTCGGGGCACCAGGTAGCCCTCCGCGATCTTGACCTTTTCGTCCTCGGTGTAGCTGCTGAGCTGGATGATCTCCATCCGGTCCAGCAGGGGGCCGGGGATGGTGTCCAGCACGTTGGCCGTGGTGATGAAGAGCACCTGGCTCAGGTCGAAGGGGACGTCCAGGTAATGGTCCCGGAACTCCCGGTTCTGTTCCGGGTCCAGCACCTCCAGCAGCGCGCTGGTGGGGTCTCCCCGGAAGTCCCGGCCCAGCTTGTCCACCTCGTCCAACATGAAGACCGGGTTCTTGGTGCCCACCCGGCGGAGGCTCTGGATGATGCGGCCGGGCATGGCGCCGATGTAGGTGCGTCGAAAGCCCCGGATCTCGGCCTCGTCTCGGACACCGCCCAGGGCCATGCGGACGAACTTGCGGCCCATGGCCCGGGCGATGCTGATGCCCAGGCTGGTCTTGCCCACCCCGGGGGGCCCCACGAAGCAGAGGACCGCGCCCTCCCGTTCCCGGCGGATCTTGTCCCGGATGTCCTCCTCCTGGGCCGTCTCCTCCTTCCGCTCGGCCCGCAGCTTCCGCACGGCCAGGTATTCCAGGATCCGCTCCTTGATCTCCTGCAGCCCGTAGTGGTCCTCGTCCAGGATCTGGCGGGCGTGTTCGATGTCCAGGTTGTCCTCGGTGACCGCCTGCCAGGGCAGGCTGACCATCAGGTCCAGGTAGGTCTTGATCACGCTGTACTCCGCGGCCTGGACCGGCATGCGCTTCATCCGGTTCAGCTCGCGGAGGGCCTCCTTCTTGGCCTCCTCGGGCATGCCCGCGGCCTCGATCCGGGCCTCCAGCTCCCGGATCTCGGCCTCCTGTTCGTCCTCCTCCCCCAGCTCCCGTTGGATGGCCTTGAGCTGTTCTCGGAGGAAGAAATCCCGCTGCATCTTCTCCATCTCGCCCTGGGCCTGGCTCTGGATCTTCCGGCCCAGCTCCAGGACATCCACCTCCTTGCGCAGGTGCTGGATGAGGCGCAACAGCTTCTCCTGGACGCTGTCGATCTCCAGGATCTCCTGGGCCTCGGCCACGCTCAGCCGCATGCTGCTGGCCACCAGGTAGGCCAGTTGGCGGGCATTCTCCACGTTGGAGGCCATGACCGCCAGCTCGTCCGGCATCTGGCCGTCCAGCTCCACCAGCCGGCGGAACAGGTCCTGGACGGCCCGCACCGCGGCCTCCATCTCGATGCCCTCCTCCAGGACCTCGGGCAGGACCTCCACCCGGGCCCGCAGGTAGGGCTTCTCCTGGGTGTACTCCACGATACGGATCCGCTCCAGGCCCTGGACGGCCAGCCGGATGGTCCCGTCCGGGGCCTTCAGCACCCGATGGACCTGGGCCGCGGTGCCGATCCGGTAGATCTGGTCTGGGGAGGGCTCCTCGATGTTCTCGTCCTTGCTGGCCACCAGCGCGATGATCCGGCTCTCGGGGAGCGCGTCCTCCACCAGGGCCAGGCTCCGCGGCTGGCCGATGGTCAGCGGCAGCCACATCATGGGGTAGACCACCACGCCCCGCAGAGGGAGGACGGGCAGATCGTCGCTCTGCAGGGCCTCGTCCATGGCCTTGCGGCTCTCTTCCTCCTCCATGGGGGGGCTGAAGGACTCGTCGAAGCCCTCCTCCGCCTCGGTCCACTGATACTCGTCGAAGGGTTCGTGTTCGTGCATCATGGGTTCTGTTCACCTGAGAGGGATGGCCACACTATGGCGCCCCTTCATAAGGCAGGCGCGACAAAAGGACAGGGAATCCAAAGGTCTTCGTCCCTTCGATTGTACCACAAAATCCCTGGGGCGATAGGGGCCCTTGGCGGAGCCGATGTTTGTGTTTTGTATGAGTCGGGGGCGAGCACCGGATCCTGGCCGAGATCGTGGAAACAGAGCCCCTGGCCACGTGGGCCGGGATGGGCGGCCGAAGGGCAGGGGCACACCTCTCTCCTCTCGGTCACCTGGTCTTTTGACAGGTGACCAAGTATAATGGGCGTGCGGCGGGCTGGGGGCCTGCACGGCGGGGCGGTTCCGGGGAACAACGAGGTCCTCGTCCCGTCGGGCTGGGCCTTTTCCGCAACGGATCCATATCGCTCGCCGCGCATCGGGTCACCACTTCACAGAGGGGATGCGAACGATGGACACAGCCGCGATGACCGTCCAGGGTTTTCTGGATGCCCTGGCTGCGGAGGAATCCACCCCGGGCGGGGGAGGCGCTGCAGCCCTGGCGGGCAGCCAGGGCGCGGCCCTGGTCAGCATGGTGGTTCGTTTCACCCTGGGGCGCCGGAAATACGCGGACGTCCAGGCGGAGATGGAGGGCTACCTGGAGCGGAGCGAGGCCCTGCGCCAGGAGCTGCTTCACCTGGTGGACGAGGACGCCAGGGCCTTCGACGCGGTCGCGGCCTGCTACGGCATGCCCAAGGACACGGAGGAGGAGAAGGCGGCCCGGCGGGCGGCCCTGCAGCGGGCCCTGAAGGGCGCGGCCCAGGTCCCCTTTGTCACCGCGGAGCGATGTCTGGAGGTGATCCACCTGGCCAAGCCCGTGGGCGCGAAGGGCAACGTCAACGTGGTCAGCGACGCGGCGGTGGCCGCCCATCTGGCCTACGCGGGCCTGCGCAGCGCGCTGATCAACGTCCGCATCAACCTGAAATTCATCCGGGACGAGGCCTTCGTGGCCGAGTGGGCGGAACGGGTAGACCGGCTCCAGCAGGGCGCGGAGGCGGCCTACCGAGAGGCCCTGGAGGCCTGTCGGCAGACCCTGGGGGTGGCCGTATGAGTGCACGCCTTCTGGATGGACGGGCCCTCTCCAAGGGCCTTCGCGAGGAGCTGAAGGCCACCTTTGCCCGCCTGGCCGCGGCCACGGGGATCGAGCCGACCCTGGCCGTGCTCCAGGTGGGCGATGACCCGGCCGCCTCGGGCTACGCCCGGGCCATCGAACGGACGTGCAAGAGCGTGGGGGCGCGCTTCGTGCCCCATCTCCTGGCCGGGGACACGGACCAGGCCGGTGTGCTCTCCGCGCTGGAGGCGCTGAACCGGGACTCCAATGTCCACGGCATCATGGTCCTGGAGCCCCTGCCCGGCCATGTGGATGAGAACGCGGTGAAGGATCGGCTCCATCCCGGCAAGGACGTGGACGGGGTCCATCCCCTGAACGCGGGTCGGCTGCAGATGCAGCGCCCTCCTTACTTCGTCCCGGCTACCCCGGCCGGTGCCATCCGCCTGCTGGAGGAGGCGGGTGTCCAGTTCCAGGGGCGAAGGGCCGTGGTCATCGGCCGCAGCGACATCGTGGGCAAGCCCATGGCCCTGTTGCTCCTCCACCGCCACTGCACCGTCACCATCGCGCACAGCCGGACCGTGGAGTTGCCCCGGGTGGCCCGGGAGGCGGACATCCTCTGTGTGGCCGTGGGCCGGCCGGCCATGGTCCGAGGCGACTGGGTGAAGCCCGGCGCGGTGGTGGTGGACTTCGGCACCACCTACACCGAGGAAGGCCTCCAGGGTGATTGCGAGCCGGAAAGCGTGGCCCAGGTGGCCGGCATGATGACCCCGGTGCCGGGTGGGACCGGCCCGATGACCAATGCCATGCTCATGGCGAACCTACTGGAGGCCTACAGGAGCGCCGTCGGGGGCGAAGGCTGACCTCCAGAGAGCCAGGCGTGAGGCGTGAAACGTGAAACGTGAAGCGTGAAACGTGAAGCGTGAGGCGTGAAACGTGAAACGTGAAGCGTGAAACGTGAAGCGTTCTACCCCCTTCACGTTTCACGTTTTATCTTTCTTCCATGCAGACCTCCCGACGGCTTCTCCACCCTACAGCCCTGGCCCTCTACCTCCTCCTCACCCTGGGGATGACCTGGCCGCTCCTTCGGGTCTTCGGAGAGGCCATTCCCGGGGACGGGTTCGACGGCTGGCAGAACTACTGGAATCTGTGGTGGATGAAGGTGGCCCTGGTGGACCGGGTCCAGTCCCCCTACTTCACCGACCTCCTCTTCCATCCCACGGGGGTGGGGCTTCTCTTCCACACGTTGAACCCCTTCAACGGCCTGGTGACCCTGCCCATCCAGCTCAGCGGGGGCCTGTTTCCGGCCTACAACAGCGTGGTCCTCCTGAGCTGGGTCCTGGGGGGCTACGGGATGTTCCTGCTGGTCCGCTGGCTGTTGGCCGCGGCCCATGTGGGGGAGAGGTCCCGAGGGATCTCCGGGCTCCGGGCGCTGCTCCACCCCCTTGCCCTGGCCCCCTTCCTGGCCGGCGCGATCTTCACCTTTGCCCCTTTCCACATGGCCCATCTCCTGGGGCACATGCAGCTCATGAGCCTGGAGTGGATCCCCTTCTATGTGCTCTACCTCCTCCGAGGCCTGGCCCGGGTCCGGGCTGGACAACCCTGGCGGCGGGATGCCCTGTGGGCAGGGCTGTTCTTGGTCCTGGTGGGGCTCTGTGACTGGTACTACGTGCTCTATCTCCTGATCTTCACCGGTTCCACCCTGCTGCTCGGCATGGTACAGCCGTCGTGGCTCCCCTCCGGTGGCGCCCCGGGGCCGTGTTCTTCCGGGGCTCGGCTTCGCCTCTTCCTGCCCCCCCTGGTGGCGGGCGCTCTCTTCGCGGTGGTGTTGAGCCCGGTGTTGGTTCCCATGGTGCAGGAAGCCCTGCGCTACCGGTTCATGGAACGGCCGGCGAGCGATCTCTACATCCTCAGCGCCACCCTGGTCGATTTCCTCATCCCCAATCGGCTTCATCCTCTCTTCCGCCCGGAGAGCTTTGCCTGGCCAGGGAACCAGATCGCGCCCGTGAGCGAACGGACCCTCGCCATCGGTTACACGGCGCTCCTGTTGGCCGGATGGGCCGGCCTCCGTCGCTGGTCCCGGAGTCGCTTCTGGCTGTGGACGGCGGGGCTCTTCCTGCTCCTGGCCCTGGGGCCCGCCTTTGAGCTGTTCCGCCTGGACTGGAACGACGTGCCCACGGCCGATCCCGGGCCGAGCTGGACCCCATACGGTGTCCTGAATCGGCTGGTTCCCTTCATGCGGATCAGCCGTAGCGTCAGCCGAATGGCTCTCATGGTCCAGTTTGGCGTGGCCGTGGCCGCGGCCTGGGGAATGGCCCACGCCATGCGGGGCCGAGCCCGGTCGGGCCTGGGGGGCATCCTGGCCCTGGCCCTGGTCCTGTTCGAGTTCTGGGTGGCCCCCTTTCCCATCTCGCCGCCGGACACGCCAACCTTCTACGCCGGGCTCCGGGAGGCACCGGAGCGCCTGGCCGTGCTCAACCTGCCCATGAACTTCGACCGGCCCGGCTACCTGCTCTACCAGACGGTCCACGGCAAACCCCTGACCGTGGCCTACATCAGCCGGGACGATCCCCGGACCTACACCGAGCGGATCCCGGTGCTCCAGCACTTCCGCCATCTCGGCCCGGACATCCTGGATGTGGACCCGGTGACCGTGGCCCCTACGGTCTTCCGGGATCTGGAGGTGGGCTGGGTGGTCCTGGACCGGTACAAGATGCCCGGTGGCCGGGAGCGGGAGTACACCACCCAACTGGCCCAGGCCATCTTCGCGGGACAGCTCCCCATCTACCAGGACGATCGCCTGACGGTGTACCGGGTCGCGACCCCGGCGCGTCCCCGTGCGTATCCCCTGTTGGGGCCGGAGGGCTGGGGGCCCCTGCGCACCGATGGCGATGGGCCCTATCGAGCGATCGGGACAGGGCCCGCTGTCCTGGAGATCCGCCATCTCCAGGGGCCCAGTGCGGTCCAGATCACCGTCCGAGGTACGTCGGGGGATCGGCTCCTGGTGGAGCTGCCGGGCGTCGCGAGGCCCCAGGCCTTCCCCATGGACGGGAGCCCACAGACGGTGGAGATCCTCCTGGCACCGTCCATGGCCCCGTCAGGGCCCGGCTCGGTGGCCCTGACGCTCCGCGCGGCCCAGGGGCCTCTGGCCGTGATGGCCGTCCGGGTGGTGCCCATGGCGGCCCAGGAGTAGGCCCGGTTTCGGCCCCAAACCGTGGCCAAACTGTGGTATACTGAAGGGAGAGGGTCCCTGGACCGTGGGGGAAAGGTGTCTGCCCCGATCTCCTCGTGGCCCTGGGATATCATGGTCTCAGCAATTCACGATTTTAGCCAAACTGAGGAGTGAGCATCCTCCGATGCGGCATCGCCTCTCTGGAGTCGGCATCTGAGGAGGCCGACTCCGCTACGAATTCGTGAACTGCTGAGTCTATCTTCAAGGACATCTTCTTCAAGGATATCCACCTTCTAAACCGCGAAAGGAACTCCTAATGCAACGGACTTGGCGACCTCTGCTCCTGCTGATGCTTGCCCTGGCCCTTCTTCTTGGGGCCTGTGGCGGCGAGGAGGAGGCCCCGGCCCCGGAGACGCCTGCAGTGGCCGAGCCGGTGTCTCCTACGGACACTCCCACGCCGGAGCCCCCCACCCCTACCCCAGAGCCTCCCACACCTACGCCGACGCCGGAGCCCCCTACACCGGCCCCAGCCGTCCCCGAGGCAGAGTCGCCCGCTTCCGAGGAGGCGACCTCCCCGGTCTACGCCAATCCCATCGACACCCTGGATCGCTTCCGGGTCCGCGGTGAGCTGTACACCGTCACCACCTTGCCCGATGGCACCACCCGGGAGGAATCCATCCAGATGGAGGGCGCGTTCGTTCGGGTCGACAACCCCTGGGGGGCCAACGACTACTTCCAGATCACGTCCATGGGTTCCATGGAGGAGGGCCCCCAGACCGTCGTCATCTACCGGGTGGACGACGTGGCCGCGGTCCAGGTGGAGGATGAATGGCTCACCGTGTCCCGGGACGAGGCCTTTCTCTTCACCTTCATGGCCGACATCTTCACCACGGCCATGGACGAGATCGCGCCGGATCTGACCGATGCCGAGCGGGTGGGCGTGGAGGAGGTCAACGGTGTGGAGGCCGTCCACTACCGCCTGACCGATCCCGAGCTCTTCGCGATGCTGGCGGACATCCAGGAGGAAGAGGACGGCCGGGTGGAGTCCATCTCCCTGGACGTGTGGGTGGCCCAGGAGGGGAACTACATCCTCAAGTACGCGATGGAGGCCCGGGCCGTGGAGGTGCCCGACGAGGATGCCACGGGCCAGGAGGTTCGGGTCACCCAGGAGGTCCGCTGGACCTTCGAGCTCTACGACATCAACAGCCCCGATGTGGAGGTGAGCCTGCCGGAGGGTCTCCCCAAGCCCGAAGAGGTGAGTGTCCCCGGCTTCGAGCCCGGGGCCTTCCCCATGCCCGAGGGGGCAGAGGTCACGGGGACCATGTTCGGCATCATCCAGATCGCCACCGATCTGTCGCCCGAGGAGGCCCAGACCTTCTACGAGGAGACCCTGGCGGATCTGGGCTGGACCGTGGAGGGGATGGCCGGCTTCTACCAGGTGAGCAAGGGCGAGACCACCTTCAGCCTGATCATCACCCAGGACGAGGCCAGCGGCAGGACCATGATCCAGGTCTACGGGGGCGAGGAGTAGAGAGGCCGAGGTTTTCCATACCGGGCCTGGAACCCAGGAGGGGGACGACCCTCTGATCGTCTCCCTCCTCTTCCTCTTGCCCTCTCCCCTCTGTGCTCCCGGGCACACACCTCAGTGGCCCAGGAGCTCCACGCTGTGCTCCCGACCATGGTGGTGGAGGTGGGCTTCCCCGAAACGCTCCATCAGCTTCCGCACCTGGTCTCGGCGGATCTGCAGGCGGGGCTCGCGGCACCGCCACTCGCCCGCCACCTGCTTCACCACCAACTGGGAATCCCCCCAGATCTCCACGGCCACGGTGGCGGGATCGATCCCCCGTTCCTCCAACTGGCCCAGCAGGTCTTCCAGGGACGCGATGAGGGCCTGGTACTCTGCCTCGTTGTTGGTCATCAGATCTCCGAACCGTACCCGGACCACCTGAGGGGACTCGCCGGGCCATTCCACCGCGTAGCTGCCGTAGCCCTGGCCGGGGTTTCCCCTGCTGCCGCCGTCGAAGGTGATGCGGATGTGCAGGGGCTCGGAGGGGGACGTCTGGTGGGCGGGCGGTTCTTCCGCAGAGGCCGGAGGCTCCTGGGCCGTCTGGGGGGGCGTCTCTTTGGCCTCTGGGCTCCTGTCGGCCTGGGCCTGGGCCGTCTGGGGGGGGCGACGCACCGTCTGGCTGGAGACCGCGGGGGCGATCCGCAGGGGGTCCAGGTCGGTTAGCCGCTCCGGTGGCTCCAACAGGCCGTTCACCTGCAACAGGCGCAGCAGGGTCCGGCGCTCCTGGGGCGTGAGCCGTCGGATCGCCTCCACCAGGTGTTCCAGGGCAAGGGTCGAGGTCATGCGGCCTCCTTGTCCACCTGGGCCTGGCGGGCTCGACGGCGTTGGCGGGCCTGCTCCCACAGATAGAGCAGGTTGGCCTCGTGGAAACGTTGGACCAGACCGCCCAGGGGGATACGGCTGCGGCCGAACGCGGCGACATCGTGCTGCAGCAGATCGTGCCGGGTGGCGCCCTCATCCATCAGCCGTTCCACCAGGCCTTGGATCGCCTCCAGGTACTCGATGGTCTCGTCGATGCTGCCGGTCACCTCGCCCCGCAGCAGCACGTCCCCATGTCCTTGGACGATGGATTCCAGGTTGAACTCGTGGAGGCGCCGCAGGGAGAGCTTGTACTGGTCCAGGTCGGCAAAGGGCGAAGCGATCATGGGGACCGGGAGGATCAGGTCGCTGGCGAAGAGGACCTTTTCCTCCCGCACGTGGACCACGCAGACATCCGGGCTGGGGCCGGGGGAGTGGATCAGGTGCAGGGTCTTGCCCCCCAGGCGGAGGAGCGCGCCCTCGCTGAAGACCAGCTTCGGCAGGCGGATCTCCACCTCCCGCAGCTCGGGGGTGTGTTCCTTGGCCTCTTCCAGGGCCCTCTGGCCGTAGCGGATGAGCATCTCCCGGCACATCTCGTGGGCCACCAGCTCCGCGTCGGGGAAGAGGTAGGAACCGTACACGTGGTCTGCGTGGCTGATGGTGTTGATCACGTACTTGATGCCCTGGGGGCACATGCGCTCCGCGAAGCGGATGATCTGGCGGGTCTCCGAGGGGAAGGGCAGGGTGTCGATCAGGATGCACCCCTCGGGGGTCAACACCAGGCCTGCGTTGACCTCCACGTATCGCTCGCTGGTGAACACCCAGGTGTCGTCCGCAACACGGGTACGGGTGATGGCCACGGTTCCGTTCTCCCTTTGCGCTGAACCTCCGGTTCCATCCATCGGAGGAAGGACACCAAGAGGCCAGTCTACCACAGCCGGAGATGGGCGTCAAGGGAAGAAAGCTTTTCTTTGGGTTTGGCCCCGGATCGGCCCGGGCGGGGCTGCCGGTCTCCAGGGCTGTGCCGAGGCGGTTACCCACGTGTTACCGGAAGGTTACACCAAATTGCGGATCGACAGGGTATGCTGGAGGTGTCTCCGTGTCTGTCCCTTGGCCTCTCGGGGCCGGGTTCGCACCTACAGGAAATGGGAACCTCCCATGGCCGAACTCGCGCTGGATCCCTTGGTCGTTGTGAGCTTCAATGCCCTGTTGCTGTCCACGCCCAAGGACTCGGAGCCCATCTCTCGGGCCGAGATCCTGGACCTGATGATGGCCATGGCCGATGCGGCCTGTGCCCGCTCCTCCGAGACCCTTCTGGGTGCCACCATCTGGAGCCCTCCCTCCTCGCCCCAGTTGGGCTAGGGCTCTGTTGCCGGGTAGCGCCGGTGTGCCCCGTAGGGGAAGAAGTCCGGCTCCTGGCCCGTGCGCTGCCGTTCCTGCATGGCCCACCAGAACTCCGGCGTGAAGAGGTCGCCGTGCACCTCCTCCATGATCGGGCGCAGCTCCTTGGGAAACCAGAGAAAGGTGCGGAACTCCTCGGGGAAGACATCGTGGGGGCCCACCGCGAACCAGGGCTCTGCGGCCAGCTCGTCCTCGTAGGTGGTGGCCTGGGGCAGCCGCCGGAAGTTCACCTCGCTCAGCAGGCACAGCTCGTCGTAGTCGTAGAAGACCACCCGTCGGTTCCGGGTGACGCCGAAGTTCTTGATCAGGAGGTCCCCGGGGAAGATGTTCGCGGTGGCCAGCTCTTTGATGGCGTTGCCGTAGTCGATGACCGCGGCTCGGGCCTTCTCCGGGCTCACCTCCTTGATGTACAGGTCCAGGGGATGGACCCGGCGTTGGGTGTAGACGTGGGTCAGGACCACATCGTGCTCCCGCACCACCACGGCCTGGGACGCGACCTGCTGGAGCTCTGCCAGCAGGTCGGGGTCGAAGCGCTCCCGGGCCAGGGTCAGGTGTTCGAACTCCTGGGCGTCCATGAGCCGGCCCACCCGGTCGTGGTGGAAGACCAGCTTGTAGCGTTCCATGACCTGGCGTCGGGTGGCGGATTTGGGGAAGGCGAAACGGTCCTTGATGACCTTGAAGACGATCTCGTAGGAGGGCAGGGTGAAGACGGCCATGACCATCCCCTTGGTTCCGGGGGCCATGATGAAGCGGTCCGTGGTCTGCTTCAGGTGGCGGTGCAGGTCCCGGTAGAGGACGGTCTTGCCGTGTTTGTGGTAGCCCAACGCGATGTAGAGCTCCGCGATGGGTTTCAGGGGCATGAGGGTGCGGAGAAAGCCCACCACATGGCTGGGGCGCTGGATGTCCGCGTGGAAGTAGGTGTGGGCGAAGCTGAAGAGGATGCTCAGCTCTCGCTCGGTCAGGAGGGTGGCATCCACGGTCACCCCCCGGGGCCCATGGAGCAGGGCAATGGCCAGGGGGTGCAGCCGGGTTCCCCGGAGGACGCGGCCCACCACGTAGGCGGCCTTGCCTCGGTAGAGGATCGGCCGCAGGATCTCCAGGGCCTGGAAGTGCCCTGTGTGCCAGATCTGCCGGACGTGATCCTGGATGCTCTGGGCCACCCGGCCTGCGTCCCGGGGCAGGTCCGCGAAGGGGGCGCCCAGGGGAAGGTCGGAGAGGAGGCGGGCCATCAGGCCGCTCAGGTCCGGCGTGTAGGGGTACCTGCGGATCGCCCGGCCCTGGGGCAGGTATGGGGGATCGAACCAGATGAACTCGATGGCCGGGTCCACCCCTACGGTGTGGAAGAACCGGCGGGTGACCGAGTTGTAGAAGGTCTCCCCGATCTCCTCGTCGGGCCGGCGGGCCAGGATGCGGGCGTAGGCGGTCTTGATGGCCGGCCAGTGGTCTCGGTCCTCGATCCAGGGGCCGAGGACCCGGCGGAGCTGGGTCACCGCAGCCTGGACGGTCGCGTTGTACAGGTCCAGCCGGCCCACCGCGTTGCGGTGCATGGCCTCCCACCGGCGGTGGGCGAAGTGGTCGGCCGTGGCCCGGGCCATGGCCCGGAAGCGCTCGTGGTAGGCGTCGAAGGCCTGGCCGATGAGCTGGGCCGCGGTGGCGGGTCGGTCCATGGTCACAGCCCGATGCTCCGTAGGTATGCCCGGTTGCGGCGGGCGTTCTCCTGAGGCGAGCCCATGCCCGGCAGGACATCCTGTTCCACGGTCACGTAGCCCCGATATCCCCGGGAGCGGAGCCAGGCCACCACCCCGGGGAAGTCCACACATCCCTCGCCCAGCCGGCAGAAGACCCCGTGGCGCACGGCCTGGAAGTAGTCCCAGCCCTCTTCTTGGGCCTTCTGGCCCACGGTGGGGGAGAAGTCCTTGAAGTGGACGTACCACACCCGGTGGCCGTAGCGCCGGAGGGCCGAGAGGAGGTCGTGGCATCCGCCCGCGCCGAAGGCGTAGTGGCCCGTGTCGAAGACCAGCCCCACCCGCTCCGGGTCGGTCCGTTCCAGGAGTTCGTCGATCTCCCAGGGGGCCTCCACGTAGCCGGCGCAGTGGTGGTGGAAGACCGTGCGGAGACCGGTCTCCTCCCACACGGCACGGGCCATCTGCTCCACGCCCTGGGCGAAGACCCGCCATTCCGGAGCCGACAGGCCCATCTCCGGGGTCACCCGGCCGGCATGGGCCACCCGCACCGGGTCCGTGCCGTTGTCGTCGGCCAGGACCAGGTAGGGCGGGAAAGTCTGTTCCAGCCGCTCGGCGGTCTGGGCCAGGAGCCGGGCCACCTGCCGCACCCGTTCCAGGCCCGGGCGGTGGGCGGTGGAGTCCTTCAGGGGAATGCCCACGAAGGCACCGGTCAGCTCCAGCCCCCGGGCGTGGAAGGCCGCGGCCAGCTCGTCGGGCTCTGTGGGCATGTAGCCCCAGTCCCCCAGCTCGCTGCCGGTGTATCCTGCCTCTGCCAGCTCGTCCAGCATCTGCTCGTACGGGATGGGGCGGGTTCCCCGGGTTTCCTCGAACTCCAGGGCCCCCCAGGAACAGGGCGCGTTGCCGACCCGGATCTCGCTCATGGTGCCTCTGGCCTTGGTGGTGTGGGGGATCGTCCCCGCTCGTCTGGGAATGCCTCTTCCGGGGTCCGGGCCTCCTCCCTCACAGGGCCGTCACCTCCTCCCATCCCTGGCTTGCCCAGGAGCGGACCATGGCCGCCTGGACCTTGGCCAGCTCGTAGGCGTCCTCGAAGTTGGGCGAGCGGGGTTGGCCCTCCGCGACGGCCCGGAGGAACTGGTAGGCCTCGATGACCTTCAAGTCCTCGTAGCCGATGCCGATCCCGTCCCCTGGGTTGAAGCGGCCGTGGAAAGGGTGCCTGGGACCGGCCAGCACCCGGGTGTAGCCGTCGTGGAGCTCCGTGTCTGGCCGGTAGAGCTCCAGCTCGTTCATCCGCTCGAAGTTCCAGCCCACGGCACCCCGGGTGCCGTTGACCTGAAAGGCCATCTCGCATTTGGGGCCGTGGATGGCCCGACAGGCCTCCAGGGTACCCCGGATACCGTTCTCGAACTCCACCAGGGCGCTCACGTAGTCCTCGTTGGTCACCGGCCCTTTGGGGTCCTCTGGGCGGCCCAGGGAGAAGTGGGTGCCCTGGCCGGGGAGAGGTAGGGGGCGTTCCGGGATGAAGGTATGGCGGTGGCTCACCACCCGGCGGATTCGGCCGGCCAGGAAGAGGGCCATGTCCACCACGTGGGACATGAGGTCCCCCAGGGTGCCCAGGCCGGACTTCTCCTCCTGGAAGCGCCAGGTGAGCAGGCTCAGGGGGTTGCTGCCGTACATGGAGAAGAAGCGGCCCCGGTAATGGGTGAGGGGGCCCAGCTCTCCCTGTTGGATGAGCTGCCTCGTGTACTGGACCAGGGGCGCCCAGCGGTAGTTGAAGCCCACGAAGCTCAGGATTCCGGCCTCTCGGGCCAGACGGGCGATGGCCGCGGTCTCCTGGGGGGTCCGGCCTACCGGCTTCTCGCAGAAGACGTGTTTGCCCGCCCCGGCCGCGGCACGGACCATCTCCAGGTGCAGGAAGTTGGGCGTGGCGATGACCACCAGGTCCACCTGGGGATGGTCCACCACCTGTCGCCAGTCGGTGGTGCTCTGGTGGAAGCCGAAACGGGCCTGGGCAGCCTCTGCCCGGTGGCGCACATCGTCCGCGCAGATGACCAGCCGGGCCTGGAGGCCCTGGTCGTGGAACCGATCGCCGACAGCTCGGTAGGATCGGCTGTGGACCTGGCCCATCCAGCCCATGCCGATGACGCCCACGCCGATGGTGTGGGTCATGGTTCGATCCTCTCCCTTGGCCCTGACAGGCAGTGGCTTCCAGGGCCTGCCGCGGCCGATCGGCCAGGCGGGCCCTGGGGTGGACGGATTCGCTGAGGGCGGCCGCGTGGAGACGGCCTCAGAACTTGCGGCTCCACTCTCGGGGCCAGCGCTCTACCACCACCTTGGTCTGGGTGTAGAACTCGATGCCGTGGTGGTCCTGGGCATGGAGATCGCCGAAGAAGCTCGCCTTCCAGCCGCTGAAGGGGAAGAAGGCCATGGGCGCGGCCACGCCGATGTTGATGCCGATGTTGCCGGCCTCGGCCTCGTAGCGGAACCGGCGGGCCGCGGCGCCGCTGCTGGTGAAGATGCAGGCCATGTTGCCGTATTCCCGCTGGTTCACCCGTTGGATGGCCTCCTCGATGGTCTCCACGTGCATCAGGCTGAGGACCGGGCCGAAGATCTCCGTCCGCGCGACCACGCTGCGGGGATCCACGTTGTCCAGCACCGTGGGGAAGGTCCAGAAGCCCTCCTCGTAGCCCGGCGGGGCCTTGTCCCGGCCGTCCACCAGCACGGTGGCCCCCTCCTGCTCGGCCTGGCCGATGAGGCCCTCGATCCGCTCCTCGCTCTGCCGGGTGATGATGGCCCCCATCTGGACCCCGGGCTCCAGGCCGTAGCCCACCCGCCGGCTGGCCGCGGCGTCCGCGATGGCCTCGGTGAAGGGGTGGCGGGCCTCTCCCACGGTGATGGCCACCGAGGCGGCCAGGCAGCGTTGGCCCGCGCACCCGAACGCGGAGTCGGCCATGATCCGGGTGGCCATCTCCATGTCCGCGTCGGGCATGATCACCACCGGGTTCTTGGCTCCGCCCTGGCATTGGGCCCGTTTGCCGTGGGCCGTGGCCCGCTGGTAGACGTGGCGGGCCACGGGCGTGGAGCCCACGAAGCTCACGGCCTTCACGCCGGGATGGTCCAGGAGGGCGTTCACCGTGTCCGCGGCGCCGTTCACCAGCTGGACCACCCCCGGGGGGAAGCCGGCCTCTTCCAGCAGGCGGAAGAGGAGCTGGGCGGTCCGGGGCACCTTCTCGCTGGGCTTGAGGATGAAGCAGTTGCCCGTGGCCACCGCGTAGGGCAGGAACCAGAGCGGGATCATGCCGGGAAAGTTGAAGGGGGTGATGGCCGCGACCACGCCCAGGGGCTGCCGGATCATGTGCTCGTCGATCCCCCGGGCGATGTCCTCGTTGTTCCAGCCCTGCATGAGGGAGGGCGCCCCGCAGGCCACCTCCACGTTCTCGATGCCCCGGCGCATCTCCCCCACGCTCTCCTCGTAGGTCTTGCCGCACTCCTCGGTGATGGTCCGGGCCAACAGCTCCAGGTGCTCCTCCAGCAGGTTCTTGAGCGCGAAGAGGTGCTGGACCCGTTCGGTGACCGGGACCCGCCGCCACCCCTGGAAGGCCTCCTGGCCCTGGCGGACGGCCTCGTCCACCTCCTGGGCCGGGGACAGGGGTGTCTCCGCGATGACCTGGCCGGTGGCCGGGTTGTGGACCGGGAGGGTCTCCCCGGCCTGGCTGGTGCGCCATGCACCGCCGATGTAGTTGAGGACTCGCTCGCTCATGGGCTGCTTCTCCTTGGGAAGGTCACGGATCAGGGACGGGGAGCGCCGAGGGGCATCCTGGGAACGGCCCGGGTCTCGCCCCTCGCTCGTCCCCGGCCGCTTCACGGCTGGGGTCCTGGGCCCTGTTCACAGGTGGTACCGCTCCTGGGCCCGCATCTCCTCCCACTCCTCCCGGGCGGCCCGGACCGAGTCCAGCTCGCTGACCTCGGCCACGGGCACGTCCCACCAGGCGTAGCCGGGCACCTCCTGGTAGCGATCCCCCTGGATGTAGAGGACCGTGGTGCGGTGGAGCTCCCGGGCCCGTTGCAGGCCCTGGATCAGGTCGTCGATGCTCTGGCAGCGGAGGACGTGGGCGCCCAGGCTCTCCGCGTTCGCGGCCAGGTCCACCGGCAGAGGACGGGCCTCCTCCTCGTCCGTGGGCAGCCCCTGGGCCGTGGGGTAGGCGTATCGGGTGCCGAAGCCCTTCTCGCCCAGGGAGCGGCTCAGGGCGCCGATGCTGCGGAAGCCCTGGTTGTCGATGAGGACGATGGTGAGCTTGTAGCCCTCCTGGATGGAGGTGACGATCTCGCTGGGCATCATCAGGTAGCTCCCGTCCCCCACCAGCACGTAGACCTCCCGGTCGGGGTCGGCCATCTTCACGCCCAGGCCTCCGGGGATCTCGTAGCCCATGCAGCTGTAGCCGTACTCCAGGTGGTACTGTTTGGGGTGGCGGGCCCGCCACAGCCGGTGGAGCTCGCCGGGCAGGCTCCCGGCCGCGCAGACCAGGACGCCCTCTGGGTCGCCGAACTCGTTCACCGCGCCGATGATGGCCCCTTGGAAGGGCAGGCCACTTGCGGCCAGGTGGGTGGCGTAGAGACGGGAGACCTCCTGGTCCCACTGGTCGTGGAGCTCCCGAGCTCGCTGGACGTTGGCCTCCGGGTTGCGATATCCCTCCAGCCGGCGGCCCAGCTCCTCCAGGGTGACCCGGGCGTCGCCCACCAGGGCCAGGGCCGCGTGCTTGTACGCGTCGAACTCGGCCACGTTGATGTTGATGAAGCGGACCTCGGGCTGTTGGAAGAGGGTCTTGCTGGCGGTGGTGAAGTCCGAGTAGCGGGTACCGACGCCGATGACCAGGTCCGCGTCCGCGGCCACGGTGTTGGCCGCCCGGGTGCCGGTGACCCCGATGGCCCCCAAGTTGAGGGGATGGTCGTAGCGGAGGCTGCCCTTGCCGGCCATGGTCTCGCCCACGGGGATCCCCGTCTGGTCCACGAAGGCCTGCAGGGCCTCGGTGGCCTGGCTGTAGATGACCCCGCCGCCCGCGACGATCAGGGGGTTGCGGGCCTCCCGGATCCAGGCCGCTGCCCGCTCCAGGGCCTGCAGGTCCGGCCGGTTGCGGGGGATGTGCCAGACCCGCTTCTCGAACAGCTCCACCGGGTAGTCGTAGGCCTCGGCCTGGACATCCTGGGGCAAGGAGAGGGTCACGGCGCCGGTGTCCGCGGGGCTGGTGAGGACCCGCATGGCCTCCATCAGCGCGGGGATGAGCTGGTCGGGCCGGTGGATCCGGTCCCAGTACCGGCTGACCGGCTTGAAGCAGTCGTTCACCGAGATGTCCTGGCTGTGCTCGGACTCCAGCTGTTGGAGGACCGGGGCCACGTTTCGGCGGGCGAAGATGTCCCCGGGCAGCAGGAGCACGGGAAGCCGGTTGATGGTCGCGCCTGCGGCCGCGGTGACCATGTTCGTCGCGCCGGGGCCGATGGAGGAGGTGCAGACCAAGGTGCGCAGGCGGTTCGTGTGCTTGGCAAAGGCCGCGGCCGCATGGACCATGGCCTGCTCGTTGCGGGCCTGGTAGTAGCGGAACTCCGGGTACTGGAGCAGCGCCTGGCCAATGCCCGCCACGTTGCCGTGGCCGAAGATGCCGAAGCAGCCGGCGAAGAAGGGCTGCTCCACCCCATCCCGTTCCGTGTGCTGGGCCATGAGGAAGCGGATCAGGGCCTGGGCGGTGGTCAGGCGAAGGGTTCCTGAGCCGGGCATGGTGGATTCTCCTTGGCTGCAGCGGGATGTGGAGATGTCGAAGGACTCGGACAGATCCGGAACGGACAGCCCATGATATACTGGGGGTGGCCGGGTTCGTCAAACCGTGGACAGGACATGGCACAGGAGACGGCACAGGACATGGAACCTGCGGGCCATCGGGGTGCCGGAAAAGGGCCCAAGCACCCCTTCGCGTCCCAGGCCCGGCGCCCCGGGAACCGGGAGCGTCCTGGACCGGGGCGCGCTCCAACCCTGCTGTTCTGGGGCCTGTTGGGGGCCCTTCTCCTGGTGGTGGGCTCCCGGGTTCCGGCTCGGCCCGAACCGACCCTGGCCATGGATCCCTCTGTGGCCCCGGATCTCCAGGCCCTGGCCCAGGAGACCTGGGCCCGTTTCCTGGCGGCATTCCCTGCCCAGAGGGGATGCATCCGGGACGTGACCTTGGTGGCCGATCCGGATCTGTCCGATCGGGCCGTCTACCACGTCCCCACGGCCACAGTCCGGGTCAAGGTCCCGGGCTCCGCGGCCCGGCTGCGGGCCGCCCTGGTCCACGAGTGGGCCCACCATCTGGAGATCACCTGTCCGGCCCACCGGGAGCTGCGCCCGGCCTTCCTCCGCAGCCTGGGCCTTCCGGTGGAGGCGCCCTGGTTCCAGGGGCAGGCCTGGGAGGCCACCCCCTCGGAGATCTACGCGGAGGCCGCGGTGGAGCTGGTGTTGGGCTCCCGGTCCATGCCCACCAAGGCTCGGGTGCCCTCGGCCGCGGTGGAACGGCTTCGGGTCTGGGCCCAGGCCCGGTGAGGCAGCCATGGGGGTCACTCCGGGTGCCGTTTCAGGGCCTCGGCCTCGCTCTCCAGGGATTCGGCCAGTTGTTCCTCCACGTGGGCCACGATGGCGTCCTCCTGCACGTCTCGGCGGGCCAGCTCCTCCAGCTCGTGGCTGATGGCCTCCAGCTCGTCCGCGCCGGACATCAGTCGGATCATCTCCTCTCGGCTGAGCTCCGCCTTGGTGTAGGTGCCCAGGGAGCGTCCCCGCTTGAGGATGGTGAAGCGATCCCCCACCGCGTAGGCATGGTGGGGGTTGTGGGTGATGAAGATGACCCCCAGCCCTCGCGCTTTGGCCCGGGCGATGTAGCGCAGCACCGTGCCGGCCTGCTTCACCCCCAGGGCCGCGGTGGGCTCGTCCAGGATCAGGACCTTGGCCCCGAAGTAGACGGCCCGGGCAATGGCCACGGACTGGCGCTCGCCGCCGGACATGGTGCCCACAGGCTGGTCCGGATCCCGGATGTCGATCCCCATCTTCCCCAGCTCCTCTCGGACCGTGCGTTTGGCGAAGTCGATGTCGTAGCGTTGGAAGGGCCCCCAGCCCCGCTTCGGCTCCGAGCCCAGGAAGAAGTTGCGCCAGATGGACATGAGGGGGATCAGGGCCAGGTCCTGGTAGACCGTGGCGATGCCGTGGCTCAGGGCCTCGCGGGGCGAGGTGAACCGGACGGGGCTGCCCTCGAAGTAGTACTCTCCCTCCGTGGGCTCGTGCACGCCGGACAGGATCTTGATCAGGGTGGACTTGCCCGCGCCGTTGTCGCCCAAGAGGCAGTGGACCTCTCCGGCATGGACGGAGAAGGAGACCCCGTTGAGCGCGATGACGCTGCCGAAGAGCTTGGTCACGTTGCGGGTCTCCAGCAGAGGGGTTCCCCGGCTCATGGCTCGGCCTCCTCGGATTCGGTCCTGGCCTTGGCCCGGGCCACGGCCAGGGCCTCGGCCTGTTTGCGGGTGTAGTCGTTGACCAGCACCGCGGCCAGGAGCATGATGCCCAGGAAGGAGAAGAACCAGTCCGTGTCCCAGCCGGCGAAGACGATCCCCACCCGGGCCATGCCGAAGATCAGGGCACCGATGGACGCGCCGATGGCGGAACCGTATCCGCCGGTGAGCAGACAGCCGCCGATGACCGCGGCGATGATGTAGACGAACTCCTGGCCGATGCCCTGGCTGGCCACCGCGGAGCGCAGACGCAGGTCGTTCATCATGCCCACCAGCCAGGCCGCGCTGGCCGTGGTCATGAAGAGGGCGATCTTCACCCGGTTCGCGGGAACGCCCACGTTGCGGGCCGCGTTGGGGTCGCCCCCCGCGGCGAAGATCCAGCTTCCCCAGGGGGTCCGCTGGAGGACCCAGGTGGCCAGGACGGTGATGGCGATCCACCAGAGGATGGTGGTCCGGAACTCCGCGCCCAGGAAGGTGAACTCGGTGTTGAAGATCATCCGGGCCGTGTAGAAGCCGGGCGCCTCGTCGATCCCGGCCACCCGCACCTGGTTGGTGACCAGCCGGGTGACGCCCACGTTCGCGCCTCGGAGGATGAAGAAGGTGGCCAGGGTGACGATGAAGCTGGGCAGCCCGGTCTTGATCACCATGAGGCCGTTCAGATAGCCTACCAGGAGCGCGAAGAGCAGGGAGATGAACATGGCGGGCCAGATGTTCATGCCCAGCTTCACGGCCAGGAGGCCGGTGATGAGTCCTGTGGTGCCGGTCATCACGCCCGCGGAGAGGTCGAACTCGCCGCCGATCATGAGCAGGGCCACGGCCACGGCCATGATGCCCAGGGTGGACGAGGGATCCAGGATCCGGGCCACGCCGTTGATGCTGAGCCAGTTGGTGGGGGCGATGAAGGCGAAGAAGATCCACACCACCGAGGCCCCCAGGAGGGCCCCGATCTCCGGTCGACGCAGCAGGATCTGCACCAGGCCCACGTTGGCCAGACGTTCGTCGGTCTTGGGGGGGCTTGTCGCGGTAACCGTCATGGGAACCTCCTGTTGTCCCGGGGAGACCGGGGTAGGGTGGGCCGGCCCGATCTCCGTCTGGCCGGTTGCTCGGGGGCTCGGAGGAGACGGCCCGGGGCGGGCCCTCCTCCTCCGAGCCGAGCCGGCGCGCTCAGCGGGTGCCCCGGGCGGCCAGCTCCTTCACCTGGGCCGCGTTGCTCGCGTCCACGAAGCCGGGGCCGGTGAGCACCGGCTGGCCTCCGCCCACGGTGTTCAGGTTCGTGTTGTACAGGTAGAGGAAGACCACGGGCAGGTAGCCCTGGAGGTACTGTTGCTGATCGATGGCGAAGAGGATGTCGCCGGCCTCGATCGCGTCCAGCACGTCCGGGCTCAGGTCGAAGGTGGCCAGCATCTGGTTGCCCCCCGCGGCCTGGACGGCGTCCAGGGCGGCCATGGCGATGACCGGGTTCAGGCTCAGCACCCCGTCGATGCCGCTGTCCGCGATGAGCTTGTCCTGGATGCTGGCGGAGGTGCCGGCCACGTCCCGGGTGCCCGTGGTGGCCACGTTGAAGCGGACCACCTCACCCTGGAAGGTGTCCTCCAGGCCCGCGCAGCGTTCCTCCAGGCCGATGTTGCCCTCCTCGTGGATCACACACATGACCTTGCTCGCACCGGCCGCGTTGAAGCGCTCGCCCGCGCCCTGGCCGGCCACGAACTCGGTCTGCCCCACGTGGGTGATGGCCCCCAGCTCCTTGTAGACGTTCACGCCGGAGTTGATGGTGACGACGGGGATCCCCGCGTCCACGGCCTTGGTCACCGAGTCCTGCAGCGCGTCCGGGTTGGCCAGGGAGACGATCAGGCCGTCCACCCCATCCGCGATGTAGGTCTCCACCAGCTGGGCCTGCTCGGCCGGGTCCAGGCTGCCCCCGGACTTCAGCTCGATGCCGTAGGTCTCCGCGGCGTCCCGGGCGCCCTTCTCCACCACGCCCCAGAAGAGGGACTCGGCCGGGTTGTCGTGGACGGCCAGGCCGAAGACCAGACCGGTCTGGGCCACCTGCTCCGCGGGGGCCTCCTCCGCAGGGGCTGCTTCCTCGGGGGCCGGTGCGCCGGCCTCCTGGGCCGGGGCCTGGCCGGCCGGTGCACAGGCCGCAAACACCAGGGCCACGATCCCCAGGATCACGAAGACGAGGGTGAGACGGGTGGTGCGCAACATGGCTCTGACCTCCTTGGGGCTAGAACGGAATCGACGGACATCTCGAAAAGGGAACACCCGGGGGAAGGGTGGTTCCGCCGCGTGGATGCCCGGGCGCCTTCTCCGAACGGCCGGATTCCCCGGGCCTCGACGAGTCTGGAGGCGGGTTCAGAGCCCGCCCCGCTCTTCCACGAAGGCCATCACCTCCTCGTAGGTGGGCATGAAGTTCGCGCAACCATGTTGGGTGACCACGATGGCGCCACAGGCGTTGCCCAGCCGGGCCGCGCGGTACCAGTCCCAGCCGTGGACGTACCCGTAGATGAACCCGGCCGCAAAGGCGTCCCCGGCCCCCAGGATGTTGTGGACCTGCACCGGGAAGCCCGGCGCCTCCACCACGGTGCCGTCCGCCAGGTGGACCCGGGCGCCCTGGGCGCCCACCTTTTCCACCACGGCCTGGGGCCCCGCGGCCAACAGCCGGCGGATGGCCGCCTCCACATCTCCCCGGACCGCGGTGTCGGAGACCGCATGCCCCCGGACCTCCATCTGGGCCGGGTCCGTGAGCATGGCCGCGTTGATCTCGTCCTCGGTGCCGATGACCACGTCCACCTGGGGGAGCACGGCCCGGGCGGCCACGCCGAAGGCCCGGGGATCGTGCCACTGATCGGGCCGGAAATCCAGGTCGAAGACCACCCGGGTGTCCGGGGCCTCTTTGGCCCGCTCCGCAGCGAACAGGGTGGCGCTCCGGGAGGGCTCCTTGCTCAGGTTCGTTCCCGCGAACTGGAAGACCCGGGCCCGGTCGATGGGCACCGTCAACACGTCGTCGATGTCCAGTTGGATGTCCGCGCAGTTCTCCCGGTAGTAGACCAGGGGGAAGCGGTCCGGCGGCTCAATGCCCAGGAGCACCGCGCTGGTCCGATATCCGGGCTTGCGGACGGTGTAGCTCAGGTCCACCCCTTCCCGGAGCAGGAAGGCCTGGATGAAGTCCCCCACCGGGTCGTCCCCCAGCCCGGTGACCAGGGCCGTCCGGAGGCCCAGCCGTCGGCCCCCCACCGCGATGTTCGTCGGCGACCCTCCCACGTAGGCGGCAAAGCTCCGGATCTCCGGGAAGGGGGCTCCCACATCGTTGCTGTACAGGTCGATGGAGGAACGCCCCATGTGGATGGAGTCGTAGCAGTGGGTGGTGGGCATGCTGTCTCCTCGTGGCTCTCTCTGTCGATCTCGGGGGAGGGTGGGATCAGGGAGAACGGGCAATGGGAACAATGAGTGATGAGTAACGAGTAATGGTGAGTCGGTTCAGTCTTTTTTACTCATTACCCATTTTCAGCAGTTCACGAATTCGTAGCGGAATCGGGATCCTCAGGGGCCGATTCCAGGGGGCGATGCCGCGTTTGGCTCAAATCGTGAATTACTGATTTGACTCATTGCTCGCTGCTCATTTTTCTCAGTACAGGGGCAGCCGGTCGTCCACGCTCCGGTAGCTCTCCTTCACCCACGCGTATCGAGGGTCGTCCT